>Ga0073936_10005040_pt1 | contig 18001 bp, 12 predicted proteins | sample AliMusrvi5mmetaG_FD_87041 | JGI IMG/M metagenome (GOLD analysis project Ga0073936, IMG submission 87041) | Freshwater lake bacterial and archeal communities from Alinen Mustajarvi, Finland, to study Microbial Dark Matter (Phase II) - Alinen... | ecosystem: Environmental > Aquatic > Freshwater >... | reverse complement strand
TGCTGAGTGTGAGGGTGGCCGTGGTGGCACCGCTGTAGGTGGCGTTGTTGACCACGTTCACGTAGCCCGAGCCGCTGTTCATCTGCCACTGATAGCTGAGGCCCGTGCCACTGGCCCCCACCGTGAAGCTGGTGCCGCTGCCCGCGCCGATGGTGGCGCTCACGGGCTGGGTTCCAATGCTGGGTGGGGTGTTCACCGTGAGCGTGGCGGGCGAGGAGGTTGCGGAAGGCGCCACGGTGCCCGAGACCACCACCTGGTAGAGCGCCCCGCTGAGCCCCGCGCCGACGTTGCTGAGTGTGAGGGTGGCCGTGGTGGCGCCCGCATAGGTGGCATTGTTGACGACGTTCACGTAGCCCGAGCCGGTGTTCACCTGCCACTGGTAACTGAGACCGGCCCCGGTGGCGCTGACCGTGAAGCTGGTGCTGCCCCCCACGGTGACGGCGATGCTGGCGGGCTGACCTGTGATGGCCGGTGCGTTGAGCACGGTGAGGGTGGCGGGGTTGGAGGTCGCCGCGGGGGCCACGACCCCAGTGACGATGACCTGGTACTGGTAGCCACTCATGCCCAAGGTGACGCCACTGAGAACCAGTGTGGGGTTGGTGGTACCCGCATAGGTGGCGTTGTTGACGACGTTGGTGAAGCCCGAGCCAGTATTGACCTGCCACTGATAGCTGAGGCTCGTGCCACTGGCCACAACAGTGAAGCTGCCTCCACTCCCAGCGGCGATGGTGACGTTGCTGGGTTGAGTTCCAATACTGGGTTGAGTATTGACCGTGAGTGTGGCGGCGGTGGAAGTGGCAGACGGTGCCACGGTGCCCGAGACGATGACCTGGTAGAGCGCCCCATTGAGCCCCGCGCCCACGGTGCTGAGCGTGAGGGTGGCCGTGGTGGCGCCCGCATAGGTGGCGTTGTTGACCACGTTCACGTAGCCCGAGCCCGAGTTCACCTGCCACTGGTAGCTGAGTCCCGTGCCGCTGGCGACCACCGTGAAGCTGGTGCCACTGCCAGCGCTGATGGTGGAATTTGCGGGCTGGGTGCCGATGCTGGGCGGGGTGTTCACGGTGAGTGTGGCGGGTGATGAGGTGATGGATGGCGCCACGGTGCCCGAGACGATGACCTGGTAGAGCGCCCCGTTGAGCCCCGCGCTCACATTGCTGAGGCTCAGCGTGGCCGAGGTGGCGCCGCTGTAGGTGGCGTTGTTGACCACGTTGACGTAACCCGAGCCTGGATTGACCTGCCACTGGTAACTTAGGCTTGTGCCGCTGGCCACGACGGTGAAGCTGGTGCTTCCTCCCGCGTTTACGGCGACACTCGCGGGTTGGGTGCCGATGGCGGGTGCGGTGTTGACTGTGAGGATGGCGGGCGACGAAGTGACCGGCGGCGCCACGATGCCGGAGACCACCACCTGGTAGAGCGCTCCGTTTAGCCCTACACCCACATTGCTGAGTGTCAGCGTGGCCGTGGTGGCGCCCGCATAGGTGGCGTTGTTCACCACATTCACATAGCCCGATCCGGGATTCACCTGCCACTGGTAGCTGAGGCCCGTGCCGCTGGCGACCACCGTGAAGCTGGTGCTTCCTCCCGCGTTCACTGCGACGCTCGCAGGCTGGGTGCCGATGCTGGGCGGGGTGTTCACCGTGAGTGTGGCGGGCGAGGATGTGACGGGAGGCGCCACGGTGCCTGAGACCAACACCTGGTAGAGGGCCCCGCTGAGTCCGGCGCCCACGTTGCTGAGCGTGAGCGTGGCCGTGGTGGCGCCACTGTAGGTGGCGTTATTGACCACGTTCACATAGCCCGAGCCCGTGTTCACCTGCCACTGATAGCTGAGGCCCGTGCCGCTGGCGACGACCGTGAAGCTGGTGCCGCTGCCTGCGCTGATGGTGGCATTGGAGGGCTGAGTGCCGATGCTTGGCGGGGTGTTCACCGTGAGGGTGGCGGCAGTGGAAGTGACCGGCGGCGCCACGGTGCCCGAGACCACCACCTGGTAGAGCGCTCCGCTGAGCCCCGCGCCCACATTGCTGAGGCTCAGCGTGGCCGAGGTGGCGCCCGCATAGGTGGCGTTGTTCACCACGTTGACGTAGCCCGAGCCGGTATTCACCTGCCACTGGTAACTGAGACCTGCCCCGGTGGCGCTGACCGTGAAGCTGGTGTTACCTCCCACGGTAACGGCGGTGCTGGCGGGCTGGCCTGTGATGGCTGGCGGGTTGAGCACGGTGAGGGTGACGGGGTTCGAGGTCGCCGTGGGGGCCACGGCCCCGGTGACGATGACCTGATACTGGTAGCCGCTCATGCCCAAGGTGGCGCCACTGAGAACCAGGGTGGCGCTGGTGGCGCCCGCATAGGTGGCGTTGTTGACGACGTTGGTGAAGCCCGAGCCTGAATTCACCTGCCACTGGTAGGCCGTAGCGGCCAGGGCCGTCACGGTGAAGCTGCCACTGGCCCCGGTGGCCACGGTCTGGTTGGAGGGTTGGACTGAAATGCTCGGGGCCACGCCCACGGCGAGGGTGGCAGCGGTGGAGGTGGCATTCGGTGCGGCGCAGCCCACCACCGTGACCTGGTAGAGGTAGCCGTTCATGCCCGCCGTGGCGCCGGTGATGGTGAGGCTGGCCGTGCCGTTCCCCGAGTACGGGGCCGCGTAGGGCACGTTCACATAGCCACTGCCGGGGTTCACCTTCCAGAGATAGCCGAGGGCCGAGCTGGCCGTCACCGTGAAGGTGGCGGTGCCGCCCACATCAATGGCCCGGTCGGCCGGTTGCACTGAGCTGGAAGGGGCGCAAATCACCGGGAGGGTGGCAGGGTTCGAGGTGATGGGGGCTCCCACGGCCCCCGTCACGATGACTCGGTACTGGTAGCCGCCCATGGTGGTGCTGACCCAGGCCGAGAGGGAGGCCGTGGTGAAGCCACCGTAATTGACCAGGTCGCTGATGTTGGTCCAGATTCCGGCCAAGGCTCCAGTGGTGGCCTTCTCCTGCCACTGGTAGCTGAGGTTGTAGCCCGTGGCGGTTACGGAAAAGTGCGCCTGGGCATTGAATATGCTGCTGGTGTCGGCTGGCTGGACGCTGATGCCCGCGGGATCCTTCACACCCAGGGTCGCGGCGCTGGAGGTGGTGCTCAGGGCCAGGGAGCCCGTGGCCACCAGGCGGTAGGAGTAGCCGTCCATGCCGGAGGAGGTGGCGCTGATCGTCAGGGAGGAAGTGGTCGAACCGGAATACAGGGCACCATCGACCAGATCGGTCCAGGCACCCGCACCGATCTTTACTTGCCAGCGGAGGGCCAACGCCCCGGTGACGGTGGCGGCAAAGCCTGCGCTGGAGCCTGTGGCCACGGTGGTGTTGGCGGGTTGGGTCGCGAAGTTCGGGGGCACCACCACCGTGAGGGTGGCGGCGCTGGAGTTCAACGTGGGGTTGCTGGCGGCGGCGGCTCCCGTCACCACCACTCGGTACTGGTAGGTGGTCATGCCGAGGGGGACGCCCGTGAGGCTCAGGCTGGAGGTCGTCACCCCGCCGTAGAGGGCGCCATTCGCGAGGTTCGTCCAGCCGCTGCCGCTGTTCACCTGCCACTGGTAGGCCGTGGCCCAGGTGGCCAGGACCGTGAAGCTGCCGTTGCCGCCTGCGGCCAGGGTGCTGCTGCTGGGCTGGGTCTGGATGCTCGGGTCGGGGGGCAGGATCAGCGTCAGCAGGGCTCCGTTGGACGTCACTGTGAGCGGGTTGGCTGTGTCCGTCCCTCGCACCACCACCCGGTACTGGGCGCCGCTGAGAGCCGGGGGAGCGGCGGTGATGGCCAGGGCCGCCGAGGTGACGCCGCTGTAGGTGGCATCGTTGCTGAGGTCGACCCAGCCTGAGCCTGGGTTCACCTGCCACTGGTAGGAGAAGGCACCCGTGGCCTGGACCGAGAAACTGGTGTTCAGGCCCTGGTAGGCGGTCGTCGGCTGGGGCTGGGCCAGGATGGTGGGACCGTGGGCCTGCCCTGTGGACTCCCACACGCCCCGGCCATAGGTGGCGGCGCGGATGAAGCTGCCATCGGGCGCGATGAAGAAATCATGGACGCCCACCAGGGGCAGGCCCACGCCGTAGCGGGTCCAGGTGGCCCCGGAATCCAGGGAGCTGTAGAGGCCGAAATCCGTTCCCGCCAGCAGGGTCGTGCTGCTGCTCGGATCGTTCTGGATGATGTGGACGGGACCGCCGAGGTTCACGCCATGGCCCGAGGGAAAGGCGCCTCCCTCGATGTTCTGCCAGGTGCTCCCGCCATCGGCGCTGCGCCAGAGGTGCTGGATGGTGGGCCCCCAACCGGTGTAGGCGGAGGCGGCATAGAGAACCGAGTCATTGAGGGAATCGAACCACACGTAACTGAGGGCGACCTCCACGCCACCGGCAGGGTAGACAGCCCCCTTGTCGGTCCAGGTGGCGCCGCCATCCACGCTTATCCAGCAGTGGGTCACGTCCACGATGGCCAGTTTCTGGGGATTCGTGGAGGAGCTGTTGAAGTTGCGGATGTATCCAGCCCCCGAACTGGGAAAGCCGCCCATGGCGCAGGCCGTCCAGGACTGGCCAAAGTTTGTGGTCTTGAAGAGCTTGTAGTTGGTGGCCGTGTAGGCGGTGTTGCCCGTGGCATCCGCGTGGCCTGGTTCCACCCGCGTGTGGAAGGGGCCGCCGCCTGTGAGGTCGATGCCCGAGTTCCCGCTGTAGAAGTGATCCCCGCCGTCGACGCTGTAACCCAGGTTGACCTGGACGCCCGAGACAATGATCATGTTGCCGTCCAGCTTGTGGATGAGGGTGCCGAAGCCATCACCGGTGGCGTAGGCCTCGTCGAACTGTGTGCTGGTGGCCAGGGTGCCGGTCCTGCGCCGGGTGCTGTTGTCCTGGAGACCAATGGTCACCCGGGATGGAGAGTCCACTGGGGTGACCGCATTGGTGGAGCCCAGGTGGTAGACCAGGTGGGTGCTCAGGCCCTCGTTGTGGAGGTTGTCCACGAAGGTCGGGTCCGTGAGCGGTGGGTCCGAGGCCTGGCGGATGGGGATGCTCGCCCTGAAGGGATCCCAATACACGGAGAGGCCGCCATCGTTGCCCACGTAGAGGGCGCTGCCATCCGGGGACCAGGTGGCCGTGTGTTTGTCGGCGTGGGAGTAGACCGGCGTGCCCGGCCAGGTGTACCAGTTGGTCAGGCAGGTCCAGGTGCTGCCCCCATCCGTGGAGCGGTAGAAGCCCAGGTTGGAGGCGGTGAAGACTGCCGTCGTGGCGGCGTTGGTTCCGGTGGGGCTCACGGCCAGGCACTGGTTGTACTCACCCTGCTGGCCATCCCCTGAAAGGTTGAACAGGGTCGCCGATGTGGAGGCGTCCGGCACGTAGGTGTAGGTGCGCCCGGCATCGGTACTGAGGAAGATGCCCTTGAACATGGCCCGGCCCGGCGTGATCTGCGCGATGCCCCAGACATTGGTGTTGCCCGCGGCCTTGTTGCTCTTCAGGGTGATGCGGCCGATGTCGGCCGGGAGGGTGGGACTCGTTCCCGAGATGGCGGCCTGGTTCCAGGTGAGCCCGCCATCCGAGGAGTACCAGGCTGTGCCTGTGTTGGGCGTGCCGGTGATCTGGAGGCTGGCCACCAGGTTCTGGGAGGAGCCGCCCACCTGCTCCACGGACCAGATGCGATCCCCGTAGCCGTTGGGACCCAGCACCCGGTTCCCGATGGCGTCGCCTCCGAAGCTGGCGCCGCCATCCGTGGAGCGGAAAAGGCCCGCATTGCCGCCCACCAAGAGGGTGGTCTCATCCACCGGGAAGATGCAGGAGATGTAATCGGAGGCGTAGAGGCCGCAGAGGCTGGTCTTCGAGGTCTCAGTCCAGCTGGCGCCGCCATCGGTGCTCCGGTAGAAGCCTTTGCCATAGCTGGCGGAGAAATCCCCAGCCCCGATGAAGAGGGTGGCGCCGCTCGGCGACAACGCCACGGCCCCGATGGGGATGTTGCCCGTGGAGGAGGCCAGGGGTAGCGAATCCGTCAGGGGCGTCCAGGTCCAGGTGCTGCCTGCGTGGGTCCGGTCGGCGGTGCTGGTTTTCCAGAGGCCCCCGGTGGCGGAGGCCAGATAGAGGGTCTGGCCGTCCGCGGTGATGGCCAGGCCCTGAGGGGCGATGCGTCCCGAGTCCACGTCCGGGTTGTTGATGCCCGAGTAGGTCGACACGCCTTTGGTGGGACCGATGCAGCGCCAGCTCACCGTGCTGGGCCCCTGGATCATGGGCAATTCAGGGCCGCCCTGAGGCCTCGGGAAGGAAGGCGCGTAGCGCTCCAGGTGCTCTGTGGCCAGTTGCTTCTTGTAGTCCTGGTGGGCCGACGAAGGCTGTCCCCCCATCCAGCCGATCTCGGACTGCCGCCGTTCATCCTGACGGTCCTGGAAGGTGAGCGCCCGATATCCCTCCGGTCGGCGCCGGGGCGGCGGCACGTCTTTCGGATCCTGGCTCACCAGACCCCGGCCGCTCAGGGCCAGCAGGCCCTCCAGCAGGACTCGGCGGGCCCGACTCGGTGGCCCAAATCTCCCGGCTGGGGCAGCGGCGCCAACCATTCCAACCCCTCCGGGATCCCAGTAGGTTCTACGTAAACGACAATAGGGCTCTATCGGCCTGGGCTGACTCTGGGTAAAGGTCTGCGCGACATTTTTCCCAGGTGTCCAAGGCACAGTCGCCCGGTCCCGCGGCGATGCGGGTTCTCAACGGGCGGGCGGTCGGGGCCATCCTCGCCCATCCCAAGGTTTCATTAAACTTGATCGAAATTGGCGGCCCCCATACCCTGGGACTAGGAGCAGACCTTGAAACTCACCCAGGGAGAGAAATCCGAACGCAGCCAGGGGGCCATCCTGCAGGCGGCGTTGCGGCTCTTTTCCAAGCAGGGCTACCGGGGCACCAGCATTCGGGAGATCGCCCTGGAGGCTGGGCTTTCCACGGGCAACGTCTACCACCACTTCCCGGACAAGGAAGCCCTCTTCACCACCCTGCTGGGCCAGTACTGGCAGGCCATCGAACAGCCCGACTTCCCCTTCAACAAGGCCCTGGCCGCCGGTGCCTTCCCTGATGATCTGGAGGCCCTGGCCCGGGCGGCGGAAGAGAGCGTGCGCACCTACCGCCCCTACGTGGACCTCATCTACATCGATGTGGTGGAGTTCGAGGGCACCCATATCCGCAAGTTCTACACGGACATGTCCGAGCGCTTCTCCAGCTTCCTGAGACACCGCTTTCCCGGGGATGCCCTCCAGGACCGCATGGCTCCGGGCTTCCACCCCAACACGGCGCTCATGCTGGTCAGCCGGGTCTTCCTCCAGTACTTCGCCGTGGAGATCCTCTTCGGCGTACCCCGCCAATTCGGCATGGATACCCCCACGGCCATGGCTGAGATCTCCCAGATCCTCCGGGCCGGCATGTTCCGCCAGGAAGCGCTGCCTCGCGCGAAACCCTGAGCGGCCTGGTGCTCGCCTGGACTTAGGCGAACCCCGGCCCCATTGACGCTGCGCCCAGGGCAGCGGTACCGTAGACAACCAACCAACTGTTCGTTTTGTATATTTGGAGGGCCTCATGCACACCTGGACCTGGATGCTGATCATCCTGGCGGTCCTGCTGGCGGCAGGCCTGGGCGCTTTGACCTGGCTGGGGCGGAAGCGCCCCCTGGCCCTTTATGCATGGAGCTGCCGTCGCGCCCTGACCAAGGCTGGGCTGCGGCAACACTTCGTGCCCTCAGGCCAGGGTCCGCTTTCGGTCTTTGTGGGCGGGACGGGGCCCCTGCTGCTGTTGCTGCACGGTGCTGGCGACCAGGCGGGCACCTGGGCCAAGGTGGTGCCCGCCCTCCTGGGTGGCTATCGGGTGATCCTCCCGGATCTGGCGGGCCACGGGGACAGTGCACCGGCCAGCGGCACCATCGAGGCCGCGGCCATCGTCGCCGGGCTGGAGGCGGTCATCGGTGCCGAGGCCCAGGGCCAACCGGTCACAGTCATCGGCAATTCCCTGGGGGGATGGATGGCCATGGTGCTGGCCCAGCGGCACCCCGAGTGGGTGACTCGGGTGATCGCCGTGAATGGTGGCGCCCTCAAAGGTTCCGCCAGTTCCGTCAACCTGCTACCCAAGAGCCGCCGTGAGGCCCAGGAAACCATGAGTCAGCTGCGGGACCCTAGCAATCCCGCCGTGCCCAACTTCGTGCTGGATGACATGGTGCGCCGGGCGCAGAGCAGTCCCCTCCAGCGATTCGTGGCCACGGCCAACACCACCATGGGGGACTGGACCCTGGATGAGGCCGAGCTTCGCAGCATCCAGGCCCCGGTCACGCTGCTCTGGGGTACCGCGGACCAGCTGATGACCTTAGGCTACGCTCAGCGCATGGCCTCGGTGCTGCCCCATGCGGAGCTGATCCCCATCGCCCGCTGCGGCCATATCCCCCAGCAGGAGGCTCCGGAGCGATTCCAGGAGACGCTGCTGAAGGTGCTGGGCGAGGCCCAGGTCTAGGAGACTTAAAAGACCTCCACTAAGGGCACGAAGAAAAGGCCAAGAAGGAGACGAAGACAAATTCAAGGTGCCGTTGCCGAAAGATTCCAAGGCTGGCAGCGCAGGCTTCGTGTCCTTGCTTTTGCGCCCGCAGGGCGCCTTCGTGGACCTCGTGGAGATCCTTTCCCTGGGCGCACCGAACTTCATGTACAAAATCACGCAGGATCCAACCGCCCCCCGGCGTTTGGATCCTGCGCTTCAGAGCCGGATCCCAGGGATCCGGTTCATTCAGAGTAGGGGCCCCACTGGATGACCGTGGAGGCCCAGACGAAACCAAGACCCGCGCCGACGAAGACGATCCGCGAGCCGTCCTGGACCTTGCCGTCCCGCAGGCCCAGTTCCAGGGAGAGGACCTGGTCGTTCTGGCCCAGGTGGCCGTACTCGTCCAGGTAGGTGCTCTGATCCTGCCGCAGGCCCAGTTCTGCCAGCACCGCATCGTGGGCGCTGCGCTTGAAGTGGAGGATGGCCAGGTAGTCCAGGTCCTTCTCAGTGAAGCCAGACAGCTTCAACGACTCGCGGATCACCGCGTAGAAGTTGGGCATGGTGACCTCGCCGAGCTTGGCCTTGAAGGCCTCCTCGTCCGGCACGGTGAAATAGGCCTTGGCCACATCTTCGGCAGCGGGGGGCCAGGCCTTGGTGCCAAGGGTGGGCACGATGCACATCTCGGACAGGGGGCCATCGCCCCGGAAGGCCGAGGCCAGCACAGCGTTGCGGCCCGCATTCTTCTTCAGCACCAGGGCCGAACCGCCTGAGCCGATGTCCAGCATGAAGCGGGTGGCGGGTACCGAGGAGTCGATGAGGTCGTTGTTGCGGTAGCCCGAGACCAGCAGTACGGTCTCCAGTTCCGGGTGCGTGGTCATGAGGGCCTTGGCCACATCCAGGGCCGCCATCATGGAGCCGCACATGGCCTCCATGTCGAAGCTCCAGGCCCCCTTGGCGCCGATCTGGTTGGCCACGTAGAGGCCCGCCAGCCAGCATGGGTAGTCCTTGTGCTGGGCGCCGCACCAGATGACCAGATCCACGGCGCCGCCCTCGATCTTCGCGTCGGCAAGGGCCTTGTTCGCGGCGGCCAGGCCCATGAAGGCGGTGGTTTCGCCAGGGCCAGCCACGGGCTTGCCCTTCACGCCGAACTTCAGCGCGATGACGTCCTCGGGCACGCCCGTGGCCGCGGCCAGGTCCGCCGCGCTCTGCCGCCCCGAGGGCAGCCAGGTTCCGGTGCCGATGATCCCCACATGCATGGAGGCCTCCACGAAAGACATGAATCGTCTCTCATTTTTGATACTCCTCTTTGAACTCGGCCACAAGAGGAAAAGATGGCAAGGTCGTGTATGAGCCCTTCGCACCTGCATCGCCCACGATTCCTTCTTCGTTGTGACCTTTGTGTTCTTTGTGGCAAATCCCCTGTTTTGACCTGCGGCAGAGCCCGCTGCCGCCATACCGTCAGAAGTTCTTTGCGGTGATTCTTCAAGCGGGGCGCCAATCTGGAGGAAAGGGGTTGGCCACAAAGAACACAAAGGGCACAAGGGAAAGCACTTTGGGGTGACCAAGAAAGAGCGCCAACTTTCCTGTTGCAAGCTCGCCTGGGGCAGGTCTAGACTCCCCATGACCACCGAATCGCCTCTCATTCCTGATCTACCGGTTTTCTTTCCCCTCATCCTGGAGTCCCCCGATGTCCTCTGGTGCCCGTGGCAACCCGCAGACCGCCGAGCGGCTTGTCGCGGCTGCCGTGGAGCTCTTCGCCCAGAAGTGGTACGCCACCGTGTCCGTGGCGGAGATCTGCCGTGAGGCGGGGCTGTCCAACGGGGTCTTCTACCGCTACTTCGAGGGCAAGGAGGCGCTCTTCAAGCTCATCCTCGGTCGGGTTCTGGAGCAGATCCGGGAGGCCATGGAGCAGGCCGGGGGGGAGACACCCCGGGAGCGGATCCAGAATTACTCTGCGGCCATGCTCCGCTACACCGAGGCCCATGCGGACCTGATCTCGGTGTTCCGGGAAGGCCAGTACCGTTACTTCGACTTTGAGCGCCGTCTGGTGGCCATCTACACCCGCAGCCTCAGCACGGCCCTCGGCCGGGAGGTGGACCTCGCGGAGTATCTGTTCGCCTTCGGCGGGCTGCGCTTCTGCGCCATCCGCGGCGCCTCCGGGGCCAGCGCCATCGACCTCAACACTGTCACCGGCATCGTCACCGATGGCCTCTTCCGGGGCCTCAGCTTCGACCCTGCCAAGGTCTTCAGCGGCTCGGCCACGCCCCTTCCCGTACCCCTGGAAGAAGGCGTCCGGGAGCGGTTGCTCCGCTCGGGGCGCCGACTCTTTGGCGAAAAGGGCTACTTCGAGACGAATATCCATGAGGTGACGAGCGGAGCTCAGCTGTCGGTGGGCGCCTTCTACACGCACTTCGGCTCCAAGGAGGCCTTCTACGCGGAGCTCATCGGCCTGGTGGGCCACGATGTGCGCGCCTTCATCGCCACGAACATGGCTGGGACCACGGGACTCAATGCCCTGGAGTTCGAGCTGCGCGGTCTCTGGCTGTGGCTGGTGTACCTTTCCATGGACCGGAACTGCTACAACATCGTGCGCGAGGCCGAGTTTGTGCTGCCGGCGACGGTGCGGGAGTACTACGGCGCCTTCGCCGCGGGCTACAAAAAACGACCGGCCCCCCTGCGCATCAACCGCGCGGCTCCGCGCCTGGACGAAGCCACCGCCATCGAATTCCTCATGGGCCTGGCCCACTACTTCGGCATGGAAGCCGCCTTCGACACGTCGCCCATCAATGCACGGGCCCTGGTCGAGCCCCTCGGCGGCTACCTGGCCCACGGTCTTTCTGGATTTCTACCCAAGCAGGAGTCGGCATGAACGCCAAGGACATCTACCTGAGCAAGCTGGTTCCCATCGATGAGGCCGTGGCCCTCATTCGCAGTGACAACGACGTGATCGTGGCCCAGTGCGCCTCAGAGCCTCAGGGCTGCATGTCCCGTTTCCACATCGTGGGGGACCGGGTGGAGAACGTGCGCGTCTTCTCGGTGCTCACCCTGAAGGAATACGACTTCTACATGAGGAAGGACATGAAGGGCCACTTCGAGCTGGCCTCCTGGTTCCACGCGCCGGGCTCCCGGGCGGCCCTCAAGGCCAACACGGGCACAGTCACCTACGTGCCGAACATGCTCCACCGCGCGGCCACGGATCGTATCCACGCCCACCGCCCCGACATCTTCTTTGGCACCTGCACCCCGCCGGACAAGCACGGCTTCGTATCCCTTTCGTTGGGTATCACCTACGAGAAGGACATCATGGACCACGCCCGCCTCGTGGTCCTGGAAGTGAACCCCCGCCTACCCAGGACCTTCGGCGACACCCAGGTCCACGTGTCCAAGGTGGACTACTTTGTGGAGCACGACCAGGAGGTTCCGGCCCTGCCGGCCCCCCAGCCCAATGCCACCGACCTGGCCATCGGCGCCCACATTGCGGAGCTGGTGGAGGACGGCTCGACGCTGCAACTGGGCATCGGCGGCATTCCCAACGCTGCGGCCATGGCCCTCAATGACAAGAAGGATCTGGGCGTCCACACCGAGATGCTGGTGGACTCCATGATGGAACTCTACGAGTTGGGCGTGATCACCAACGGCCGGAAGGCCCTCAAGCCCGGCAAGTTCGTCACGACCTTCGCCATGGGCTCCCGGAAATTCTACGACTGGCTGGACGACAACCTGGCCGTGGAGTTCCAGCGGGGCAGCTGGGTGAACAACCCCGCCGTGGTGGCCCAGAACTCCCAGATGGTCTCGATCAACACCTGCATTTCGGTGGACTTCACGGGCCAGGTGGCCAGCGAGTCCATCGGCCCCAACCAGTACTCGGGCACCGGCGGCCAGTCCGACACGGCCCAGGGTGCCGTGGCCGGCTTTGATGGCAAGGGGAAGAGCATCATCGCCTGCTACAGCACTGCCAAGGGCGGCACGGTCTCCACCATCTCGCCCATGCTCCCCGAGGGCGCCGCGGTCACCCTGCACCGCTCCCACGTGGATCACGTGGTCACGGAGCATGGTGTGGCACGGCTTCGCGGCCGCACGGTGCGTGAGCGTACCCAGGCCCTCATCGCCATCGCCCACCCGGATTTTCGCGCCGACCTCACGGCCCAGGCCCGGACCCTGGGCTATCTCTGATCCCCCGTGCTTCCTTCTCAAGGAGCCAGCATGCCTGAACCCACTGCACCCCAAACCTACGCCGTCGGCCAGAGTTGCCGCTACTCGCACCTCATCGACGATGCTCTCGTCCGCGCCTTCGCGGAGGTGAGCGGGGACCGCAACCCCATTCACCTGGATGATGCCGTGGCCGCAACCAGCAAGTTCGGCCAGCGCATTGCCCACGGCGCCATCCTTTCCTCCCTCATTTCCAAGGTCTTCGGCATGGACATGCCGGGCATCGGGACCGTCTACCTCAGCCAGACCTGCAACTACAAGCTGCCGGTCTTCCTGGGGGACACCGTGACGTTGGAGGCCACCATCACCGAGCTGCTGCCCAAGAGCATCGCCCGAATCTCCACGGTCTTCACCAAGCAGACCGGGGAAGTGGTGATGGATGGCGTGGCCGAAGTGAAACTCCCCGGCTGGCTCTTCAAAAGCTAGAAGGGGTGCTTGGCGAGGAAGCCGGCCACAAGGGTGTTCACCTCCGCCGCCTTCTCCACCACCACCACGTGGCCCGCTCCTGGGACCAGGTGGAATTCAGACCCGGCGATGGCCTTGTGCATGATCTCGCCGTAAGACCTGGGCTTGAGGATGTCGAATTCAGCCGAGGCAATGCAGGTAGGCACCTTGATCTTTGACAAGTCGGCAGTGACATTGAATCGCTGGAAGCTTTCCAGCAGTTGGCCCGCGGCCACGAGATCCAGGCTGGCATAGCGCTGCTCGGCCATGGGGATCAGCTCGGGGCGCTGGATCAGGAAGGCCTCCGAATAGGTATCCGCGTAGATGAGACGGAAGAATTTGGGTCCGTCGCCCAGGCTCGCGGCGATGCGCCAGCGCTCGATCATGGCCACCAGCAGCGGCTCGCTGTGGGACACCGAGGCGATGATCACCAGGCTCTGGCAGCGTTCTGGATGGTGAATCCCCATCACCAGGTTCAGCTCGCCCCCATAGGAGGTGCCCACCATGTGCGCCTTGTCCAGATGCAGGGCATCCATGAGCGCCACCAGATCCTCGCCATGCTGCTCCAGGCTGTACTCGCCCGCAGGATGCTCGCTCTGACCCTGGCCGCGCATGTCGTAGGTGAGCACTCGGTAGCGCGAGACCAGGGCGGGCAGCTGGAAAGCCCAGGAGGTGGTGTTCATGAACACCCCGTTGTTGAGGATCACCAGCTCCCCATCCTCGGGCCCATGGAAGTCATAGAAGAGGTTGACGCCGTTCACGCGTAGGTGGGGCATGGTGGTCTCCCGATACAAGATGGACGGGTTGTTTTTCCTGGCCGATTCTCTGCGCTCCGACTCGCTCCGTCCATGGACAATGCGAATCGACTCGTGGGTCGATTATTTTTAACATGGATAATTTTCAATATTTAGAGACTATTTTGTAAACCATTTTAGACCTTGACAGTGTTTGAATTTAGCGCAAAATTTCAAAGCAAACCAACTGTTCGTTTTTTATAAATTTGACTCCTCGGCCCTCTTCCGAATTCCGGTTGTGGCGCATACCCGCGAGGAAACCTTCTGAAACCCGGCTTCACATAGGGAGACCCGATGGACCGCTTCGCTTCGATCATCTCCACCGGCTGCTACCTCCCGTCGATCCGGGTCCACAACGATGATCTGCGGAAACGCTTCGCCCACCTGCCGGACTTCATCGACAAGATGGAGGAATCCTCCGCGATCCGCTGCCGCTGGCACGCGCCCGAGGATTGGGCCACCTCCGACCTGGCCCTGCCGGCAGCCCAACAGGCCTTGGAGCGGGCTGGCCTGAAGCCTGAGGACGTGGATCTCATCATCCTCGGCACGGACTCCCCGGACTACATCACGCCTGCGACTTCGGTCGTCCTCCAGCACAAACTGGGTGCCGTGAATGCGGGCACCTTTGATGTGGGCTGCGCCTGCGCCTCCTTCCCCACGGCCCTGGCGTCGGCTGCCGGATGGATCGCCACGAATCCGGCCATCAACACCGTGCTGGTGGTGGGTGTCTACCTCATGCACAAACTGGCGGACCCCAACGACCCCATGACCTTCTTCTACGGCGATGGGGCCGGGGCCGCGGTGTTGGTGGCCTCAGATAAGCCCGGATTCATGGGCGCCGCCGCCCAGGCGGGGGCAGCTACCACAAGCACTGGGGCATCTATTCCGGTGGGACCTATGAGCCCGCCACAGTGGCCTCGGTGGAAGCAGGCCGAACCCAGGTGAGGATCCTCGAACGCTATCCCCCCGAGATCAACCACGACGGCTGGCCACGGGTCGTCCGCAAGCTGGCCGCTGGTGCCGGGTTCCAGATCTCCGATATCGATTTCATCCTCTTCACGCAGGTTCGCAAAGGCTCCATCGAGCTGGTCATGAAGGACCTCGGCCTGCCCATGGAGAAGACGCACACCATCATGGAGGAGTGGGGCTACACCGGTTCAGCCTGCCTTCCCATGGCCCTGGACGATGCCCTGGCCAAGAAGAAAATCCACTCCGGCGACCGGCTTGTGCTGGTGGGCTCGGGCGTGGGCTACAACCAGGCAGCTGCCGCATTCGTCATGCCCTGAATGTCTTATAGCAACAACCCAACATTTCCCCGCACGAAAGGAGCCACTCCATGAGCAAGGCAAGCATCATCGGTGCTTACAACACACAATTCGGTGCCTTCATCAAGAAGGACAAGGCCACGGGCCTCATCACTGACACCAAGACCTACTACGACCTGCTCATTGAGGCTGGTCGCGGTGCCATCGCCGATTCAGGCCTGGAAGCCAAGGACATCGACGCCATCTACGTGGGCTCCTGCTCGCCTGGCACCTTCATCAACCAGGAGCATGTGGCCCCCCTGGCCGCCGAGATTGACCCCGCGCTGCGCTTCAAGCCCATGTCCCGCTGCGAGTGTGCCTGCGCGTCAAGTTCCGTGGCCCTCTACAACGCGGTCTATGCGGTGGAAGCTGGCCGCGCCAAGAACGTGCTGGTGATCGGCGTGGAAAAGATGAACCTTCTGCCCACGCCCCAGACGACCCACGTGCTGGCCTGCTCGTCGCATTGGCCCACGGAAGGCTCCAAGGGCATGTCATTCCCCATGCTCTTCGCCGAGTACGCCAAGGGCTATCAAGCCTTCTACAAGATCCCCAAGGAAGAGCTGGAGAAGATGCTCTGGACCGCGGGCGCTCTCTGCTACAAGAACGGCGCTGAGAATCCCCTGGCCCACGTGCAGAACGGCCCCGCCAGCGTCGAAGCCATCATGAAGCTCAACGAGTTGGACCCCAAGGGCAAGTGCAAGAACATGATGATCGCCGCGCCCCTGCGCCTCCATGACTGCTCCCTGGTGACGGATGGCGCTGCCGCCCTGGTCATCACCGCCACTTCCGCGGTCACCAACCGGAAGCGGGCCGTGGAGATCGCCGGCATCGGCCACTCCACCGAGCGTCTCCCCGAGAACGTGCGCCCCAACATGCACGAGCTCATGGCCGGCAAGGACGCCGCCGCCAAGGCCTTCAAGGAAGCCGGCATCACCTCGGCCGACATCGACCTGGCCGAAGTCCATGATTGCTTCACCATCAACCAGATCCTTTCCACGGAGGCCCTGGGCTTCTCTGCGGATGGCCGCGGCGGCTACGACTACCTTGACGGCCGCTTCACCCGCGACGACAAGGTGGCCATCAATCTTTCAGGCGGCCTCAAGTCCAAGGGCCATCCGGTGGGCGCCACTGGCGCCTCCATGCACGCCCTCATCTACAAGCAGCTCATCGGCGAGCCCATCGGCGTCGCTGCGAAGAAGGCCGACATCGGTGTGGCCTTCAATGTCGGCGGCTCCGCCGTCACCAACTGCGTCACGGTTCTCAAAAAGCTCTAGCCGCGGCCCTGCCTGAAAGGACGACCATGCAAAAGATCATCTACAACGACATGCAGTTCTCGGTGGAGCCCTCTGGCGATCGCTGGGACATCACCTACACCCTGCCCAACAATGCGACGGCGGTGGTGGCTGCGGGCCTCTTCGCGGGTCTGACGGAAAGCGAGGCTGGAGCCCGCGCCTTGTCTCTCGTGAAGACCATCTTCCCCGTGGGCATCAAGTCCGTGGGCCCCGACGTCCTCCACCCCAACACCATTGGGGATTTGAAGATCGTCGGCCCGGATGTCACTCACCCCAACTTCATCTACTGGGACAAGGACAGCGTCTCTTGCCCCACGGCGCTCTGATTCGGTTGATCAAGACCCTTCACTCAACACTTAATCCCCATTTGCAGACAGAGGAACCCATATGGAAATCAAAGGAAGCGTTGCCCTGGTCACCGGCGGTGGCAACGGCATCGGAGAAGCCGTCGTGAAGTACCTCTCCAGTCGCGGCGCGAAAGTGGCCGTGGTGGACATGGTGCAGAAGAACATCGATCGCGTGGTCGCAGACGTGAAGGCGGCCGGTGGCGAGGCCGTGGGCATCCAGGCCAACGTCACCAGCGAGGCCGACACAGCCCGCTACATCAAGGGCACCATCGAGGCCTTCGGCCAGCTGAACATCGCGGTGTCGTGCGCCGGGATCATTCGCGACGGGACGATGCTGAGCCTTGATAAGGAAACCGGCAAGGTCTCCAAGAAATTGGATTTTGCCAAATGGCAGGCGGTCATCGATACCAACCTTTCGGGTACCTTCCTCACCATGCGTGACGCAGCCGAAGCCATGGTCAACGGTGGCTGGGAGGGATTGCTGGTGCCCATCTCCTCCGTGAACAAGGTGGGCCAGGTAGGTCAGATCAACTACTCCTCGGCCAAGGTCGCCGACGCCCTCATGCCCAAGATCATCGTGGGTGAGTTCCTCATGCGCGGCATCCGCAAGATCCGCTGTGTCGCCATCGCGCCCGGCTACACCGCGACGCCCATGCTGACCGGGATGAACCAGGATGCATTGAAAGCAATCCTTGAAGATGTGCATCTCGGCCGGCTCGTGGCACCCGAGGAAATCGCCTCGCTCATCGGCTACATCGTCGAAAACCAGGCCCTCAACGCCACCACCATCGAAATCACGGGTGGGCTTTGCTACCCCAAGGGTATTGCAAAGTGAAACGTTTCTTTAGGAGTAGGTTGACAATTCTTCGCCGACTTTCCTGAACAGGTATAGCATTCTCTCAACAACCCCTTGTCCCAATAGCTTTCCCCCCAACCCCCTGGATCGTGGGTCTCCGTACCCCCATCCGACTTTTTAAAGGACAGGCCATGAACATTCGTTTCGCTGTCGTCGCCGCCGCTTCGGCCCTTGTGGCCTTGCCCAGCTACGCCCAGGGCATCCCGGTCACCGGTGCCACCAACATCACGATCTCCGGCCTCCTGGCCGTGGGCGTGAAGAACTCC
>Ga0073936_10005031_pt1 | contig 18019 bp, 14 predicted proteins | sample AliMusrvi5mmetaG_FD_87041 | JGI IMG/M metagenome (GOLD analysis project Ga0073936, IMG submission 87041) | Freshwater lake bacterial and archeal communities from Alinen Mustajarvi, Finland, to study Microbial Dark Matter (Phase II) - Alinen... | ecosystem: Environmental > Aquatic > Freshwater >... | reverse complement strand
CGCAGGGCCACCGCCTTAACGTAAACATCATCATGAACTCCTTTGGCGGGTTTGCCATGACGGTTGCCGTACCCGGCCAGTGGGAGGGAGCGGAACTGTCCTTGTGCCGGGGCATCCTGCGGCGCATTCACCGTGGGGGTGAGTCGTGCACGGCCGAAACCCGCCGCCAGTTCCCCCCGCGCCGGAGTGTTCGTTTCCACGCTGCTCCGCAACTGGGCAATGGTCTTTGTGTAGTAAGGCTCGCGGAAATAAGGCCGGCTATCCACCCCTCCCAGACAAAGAATGGCCGTGGCCACAACCAGCACCACAAGCCCTGCCAACACCCACAGGCCGATGCGAAGGAGTCGTTTCACAGCCGGTAGCATACGCCGAATCCGCCCGCCTTCAACGTCCAAACCGCTGCTTCTTGATATGGTTAGCATACTCTCTTTGACATCACGGGCTTGGTCTCTCAATATCGCATCATGTCCCGCGGGAGCCGAAGACCAATTCACCCTCACCGGCGCAGCGCTGAGGCGAGATCCGGGCCTGGCGGCCTAACCGCCGGGGGAACCGGGGTCCGAGACCGGGTCTTCGCGGTGGCGTGCGACAACTATTACTATCCTGGGCTGCGTGCGTTGCTGCCCAGCATTGCGGCGTATCACGGCCTCGATATACCCGTGTTCCTTTACCATCGGGACCTAAGCAAGACTCAACTTCAGGAACTCGGGCGCCTTGGGGTGGAGTTGTGTCCATTCAGCTTGGCCGACCTTCCGTTCCCGGCCCTTGGCATGTGGGAAGCCAAGCAGCAGATATTTGCCCACTGTATCGGACGGGCTCGCTGCGTTTACCTGTTGGATGCGGACCTTGTCCTGGCGTCGGCCCTTGACGACGTTTTCGAGTTAGCACGAACGGGAAAGGTCGTCAGCTCGGCCGACGGCGGTTGGCGGGTCTTTGGCCCCGAGTATGCCGTTTACAGTCCCGGCCTGGTTGGCCGCTGCCTGCCCTACATCAACTCCGGGGCACTATGCCTGGATGTCGTCCGACACTGGGACCTGGCTGGCCTGTGGGCTTTCGCTTCAAAATACGGTGCCTATTCGCCTGGAGCCGGGGCTCCGCTGGGATTGCCCGGGCACGGCGACCAGGGGGTCTTCAATGCGCTGGCGGGACTGCTCCACAAAGCCATCTCATTTCATGTCCTGCCCGAAGGTTCCTGGTGTGATTCCACCCGCGGCTGCACATTGCGCATCCGGCGCAGGCACGAAGACGGGCGTCTCACGGTGTGGAACTCGACCGAGCGGACACACCAAAGGCTCATTCACAGCAGCGGCCCAAAGTGGTGGACCGCCGAGGGTGCGGCCCACCTGCGCCAGTTCGGAGACAAGCTCCGATGCTTTGAGCACTTTTTGAGCCTCAAGGCACGGCCCAAGACCAGGGGGCGGCTAGCTATCGTTTCTACTTGACCCCGGCTTTGGCGGCGGCTTGAGGGTCGATTTTCATGACGGCGTGGGTGCCGAAAGAGCGGAAAGTAGAACTGCAGTTCGTCAAAGATCTCAACATAGCGGGCACTGCGGATTTGGCTGGATCTCCATACAAGTCGCGCCCAACGACGTTTCAAACGCAGCCTCCGGACAATTCCTCTCGGCCTGAGCTTACAATCCCATTACCATGGCATGCGATGTTCGATGAGTGTACGATCCGGGGACGACGGTTCGCTCCAGCGCGCTTTTGTGCGCCGTTGGCGGGTTACACGCACAGCGCCTTCCGCTGGCTAGTTGCGGAATTGGGTGGCTGTGGCGCCGTGTGGACCGAAATGTTGGCCGCCCGCCAAATCTTGAACGAGAGCTTCAAAACGTCGCCTTGGCTGCGCCGGCGTCCACAGGAAGGCTGTGTGGTCTACCAGCTAATGATAAACGCCGATGATCCAATCGAACGGATCCTTGGCCGGTTGGGGGAGGAGGGAGTAGATGCCTTGGACTTGAACCTGGCTTGTAATGCCCGGTCGGTTCGCTCCTGCTCGGCTGGCAGCGCGCTATTTGAAGACCTGAATTCTCTGAGCGCAGTGCTTTACAAGGCCCGGAGATTCTGGCCGCATGTGCTGACCGCCAAAATCCGCCTTGGCCATCAACGCCCGGACTGGCAAACGCGTTTTGAGGCACGGGTGCGGGTGCTGGAGGAGGCTGGCGTAGATGCGATAATTCTGCATCCACGATTCTTCGAAGAGAAATTTGCGCGCCGCGCCCGCCATGAGCTCTTCTCCTGGGCTGCCTCTTTAACTCGACTGCCACTGATCGCCAACGGCGACCTAAGCGGTCCGGACATGGTGCAGGAGCGAGCTGACCACTTCCAGTCGGTGAGTGGCGTTATGCTGGGTCGGATGGCTCTGGCCCGTCCTTGGATCTTTTCCGTATGGGACCGACCTATGAATGTGGACTTCGCAAACGTATGGGAGCGGATGTGCGACCACGTGGGGGAGGATTTTCCGCTGGCGATGGCTATGCGGAGGCTTCAAATGTTCACCAAGTACTTCGCGACCAATTTTCAGTTCGGCCATCAATTCAGATTGGATCTGGCGCGGTCCACGACACTTCAGGACCTTCGGCAACGCGCAGAGGCCTTTTTTTCTCGCGCTCCGCTTAAGGTGGCCCAACCGACCGTTGCTGGGCTATGTTAGTTCGCTCGGCAAGGCGTCAGGTCAGGCGCTTTGGTCCGTGGCGCCACTCCTTCCAATATCGGGCTAGGCGTTTGCAGGACGTGGAGGGCTTTGCCTCATAGAATCTTGCTCCTTGTGGCCAAAGCGAATTGGCTTTGACTCATCTCAACACTGGAGTATGCTCTACGCCCCTAATTATGGCAAAGCTGACTGTCAGAGATTTAAACGTCCGCGGCAAACGCGTATTTATGCGCGTGGATTACAACGTGCCGATGGAAGAGAAGGAAGGCAAGATGGTCATCACCGATGCGACCCGCATCGTGGAGACGGTGCCGACATTGCGGCTGCTGATCGAGCAGGGCGCGAAGCTGATCCTGGCGGCGCACCTGGGCAGGCCCAAAGGCAAGCGCGAGTCGTCCATGTCCCTGCGCCCGGTGGCGGAGAAACTGGCGGACTTAATCGGCTGCCCCGTCGCGTTCGCCGACGACTGCATCGGCCCGAAGGTCGAGCAGACGGTCGGTGTGATGAAGCCCGGCGATGTGTTGCTGCTCGAGAACGTCCGCTATTACAACGAGGAAGAGGCCAATGACCCGGTCTTTGCCGAGAAGCTGGCCAAAGTGGCTGACGCCTATGTCAATGATGCGTTCGGCGCAGCCCATCGTGCGCATGCCTCGACGGAAGGTGTGGCGCGCATCATTGCCAAACGCGGCGGCCAGTGCGCCGCCGGCCTGCTGATGGAGCGCGAATTGAAGTTCTTGGGTGATGAGCTCGAAAAACCGATCCGCCCATTTGTGGTGATTCTGGGCGGGGCGAAGGTCTCGGATAAGATTCAGGTCATCGACCGGCTGCTGGAAAAGGCGGATGCGTTGCTCATCGGCGGCGCAATGGCCTATACGTTCCGGCTGGCACAGGGCCATAAGACAGGCAAATCGCTCGTTGAACCGGATAAGACGGATATCGCGAAGGCGGCTCTGGCCAAGGCACAACAACGCGGTGTCAAATTCCTCCTGCCGGTGGATGATGTCGTCGCCGTGCCGGTCAAGACCGACAAGTTGGATAAGAAGGGCAAGCCGATCATTGACTACCAAAACGTCCGCGTCAGCGCGGACATGAACTGCCCGGATGACGCCGCAGGACTCGATATTGGTCCGGCGACGGTAAAGGCCTACTGCGAAGAGGTCGCCAAAGCCAAGACCATCCTGTGGAATGGCCCCATGGGTCTTTTCGAGGACAAAAGATTTGCGGAAGGCACTTTTGCCGTCGCCCGCGCGGTGGCGGACGTTACGCAGAAGAGCGGCGCCAAGAGCATCATTGGTGGCGGCGACAGTGTGAAGGCAGTTAACAAAGCCAAGTTGGGAGACAAAGTCACCTTTATGAGCACCGGCGGCGGTGCCAGCCTGGAATTCCTCGAAGGCCAGGTATTGCCCGGGGTGGCGGCGTTATCCGATAAGTAAGTATAAGTGCATTCACGCAAAGGCGCAAAGGGTCTAAGGCCCAAAGATTACAGAACCAATTTATGAATAAAGAGCGGAAACTGATTATTGCCGGAAACTGGAAGATGAACAAGACGGTGGCGGAGGCGCTCGACCTTGTGCGCAGCCTGAAGATTGACCTGGCCAACGTCAAAGAGGTGGACATTGTGGTCTGCCCCCCGTTCACTGCGCTGTGCGAGGTGTCCAAGGCGATCCTCGATTCCAACCTCCGACTGGGCGCCCAGAATATGAGCGAGCAAAACGCCGGCGCTTACACCGGTGAGATCGCGGCCGGGATGCTCAAGGAATTCTCGGTGCGTTACGTCATCCTTGGCCACTCCGAGCGGAGGCAATACCAAAAGGAATCGGACGCGCTGATTGCCCGTAAGGCCTTGGCCGTGCACGCCGCCTCGCTCAAGCCGATTGTCTGCATTGGCGAAACCCTGGCAGAGCGCGACGCAGGTCAGATGCAGAATGTCCTGGAAACCCAGGCGCGCGGCAGCCTGGCCGGGTTGAGCAAAGACCAGATGGCCGAGACGATCGTCGCCTACGAACCAGTCTGGGCCATCGGCACGGGCAAGACCGCCACGACTGCCCAGGCGCAGGAGGCGCATGCTTTCATCCGGGGCGTGTTGGTTAAAATGTTCGATGAAGCAGTTGCCCGGCGCGTCCGTATCCAATATGGTGGTAGTGTTAAGCCGTCCAATGCCCGCGAGCTGATGAGCCAGGCGGACGTGGATGGCGCGCTGGTGGGCGGAGCTTCTCTGGAAGCGCGTAGTTTTGCTGATATAATTAAGAATTCGATCTAGAAAGAGTCTATGGGTTTTTTAATTGGCCTTTTGACAGTGGTAATGGTGCTGGACTGCCTGGTCCTGATTTTGCTGGTGCTGATTCAGCTTCCCAAGAAGGAGGCCGGCATGGGTCTGGCCTTCGGCGGGGCGGCTACGGATGCACTGTTCGGCGCCGGTTCGGGCAACGTGCTGACCAAGATTACCAAGTACGCCGCGACCACGTTCTTCGTTCTGGCGGTGGTGCTGTCCATAATGCAGAGCTATTACCACACTCGGACCACCAGCGCATTCCAACGGGACCTGATGAAAGCTACCCCACCGGCGGGCATTCCTGCAACGCAGCCGACCACCCCGACGACGCCGCAGTCATCGGCTACCAAGTCAGCCGTAGTCCCGGGCACTAACTCGCTGAAGTTGACACCGGCGGCAGCGGAGAGCACGAATTTACCACTTAGCATCACCCCCACTCCGGCGCCGGCGACGAATAAATAGCTGTCTCCAGTCCTTTTCGCGAGCGCTCTCCAGAACTGCGGGGGGCGCTTATTTGTTTTGGGGCCAAGAGGCCTATGGAATGCGGATGATGCTTACTGATTTCGCACTAACATCTTCCCCGGCAACTGTCTCACGAGCCGTTTCATCTCGAGGCTGAGCAAGGCTCAGTAACACAACGGAGCTAGTGCTCTAGCCGGATGGCCTTTGGCGTGTTCCCAGGTTGCTGGTGTTTGACCTATGGCAGGTTTGTAACATGTGACCGTGCCGAAGTCCTGGGGCCCTACTTCCGTCGTTCCTGGGTCTGCTGAAGGGGCAAGAAGCCCGCTCCGTGTACGAATCGCCAGTCCCGCCCAGTTCTATGCCATTGCTCTTCGTTCTTGGCCATCAAAACGAAGGCGCGTGGGCGCAACCCAGATAACATCTGCTCGATCCCTAATCACGCCCCACAACCGGACATGTCGCTGTTGAACTTCGAGCAGGCTGAATTAAAACACGCAGCGAAACGCGGCTTATCTGCGTGGAAGGTGCGGCCACCGCGCTCGCCCACAATACTTTATTTTCCGTAAGCTTCCATCAGCAAGGGCCGTTCCAAACGGATTGAGTGGCAACTCGCGGACATGAAATTCACGCCACAGCATCTCTGCACCCAACAAGCACGAGGCATTGGCACAGACTCTGCGAAGGACATTCCCGTGGAGAAACGATTGGACATTTGTTCCCCGGGGTGTCCCGGTGTTGAAACAATGGGGCTGGATCCGCTCAATGGAACCGCGACCTCATCGAGTTGCCGTGTCGTGGATGAACTGGACCTGCTTCTTGGCATCTCCTACACGCTGGAGAGTAGCCTCGAATTGCGGGACGTAATCCGGCCCGTACTGATCAAAATGGCCGAGGTGCTCGGCATGAAACGTGGCACGATCACCATTCTCAACCGGAACCAGAGCGAAAGAGCCATCAGTGAAGGCGTGGGCATGTCCGCAGGACGCGAACAGGAATATCTGAAAGCCTGCGAGGAGCTGATCCGCCAAGTCACCGACAGCGGCCAGGCGCTGGTCGTGCAGGATATTTCGGACGACCCCATTTTGAAAAAACTGCCCGCAGAGGAGGCTTGGTCCGGCCAGAGCAACGCCATTGTGGCCTATATTTGCGTGCCCATCAAGATTGGAGCCGAAGTTATGGGTGCGCTCAGCGTGGAACGGGTGCACAACGGTCGGGCACGTTTGTCTTCCGACCGCCGTCTGCTTTCGCTGATCGCCAATGTCATTGCTCACTCCGTTCATTTTCATCGCGCCGCCCAGGAAAAACTCTCGGAACTCCAGCGCGAGAACGAGCGCTTGCAGGAGCAAATGGAGACTAGTTTTCGACCCAAGAATATCATCGGTAATTCCAATGGGATGCGGTCGGTGTTTTTGCACATCGAGCAAGTGGCCAATAGCAAGACCACCGTGCTTATCCGGGGCGAGTCGGGCGTGGGCAAGGAACTGGTGGCCCGTGCGCTGCACGAGCAGAGCCCGCGCCGAGGTAAGGCCTTCGTGAAGTTCAACTGCGCCGCGCTGCCGGAATCCATCATTGAAAGTGAGTTGTTCGGCCACGAAAAAGGCGCCTTCACCGGCGCGGTGTCCATGCGCAAAGGGCGGTTCGAGATCGCGGATGGTGGGACGATATTTCTCGATGAAATCGGGGACCTTTCGCCACCCACACAAGTGAAGCTGCTGCGAGTGTTGCAGGAAAAGGAATTCGAACGCGTGGGTAGCCAGACCCCCATGCACTGCGATGTCCGCATCATCGCCGCCACCAGCCGAAACCTGGAGGAGATGATGGAACAGAAACAGCTTCGCCCGGACCTTTACTATAGGCTTAACGTCTTCCCCATTTACGTGCCGCCATTGCGCGAGCGGAAGTCGGACTTGCTGTTGCTGGCCGATCATTTCGTGGAAACCTTCGGTAAAAGTGCGAGCAAGAATGTGCGCCGGATATCCACTGCGGCGATTGATCTGCTGGTGAGCTACCATTGGCCGGGAAACGTTCGCGAGTTGGAGAATTGCATCGAGCGTGCCATTTTGCTGTCCTCGGGACAATCCATCGAAGCAAATCATCTGCCGCCGACCTTGCAGAAAAAAGATCCTTCTGAGAAGGGCCTTACCGGGACCCTCGACGCCGCCGTGTCCGCCCTTGAATACGAGATGATTGTGGCCGAACTCAAGGGCTGCGATGGCAACATGGCCCGAGCCGCGCGCAACCTCGGCCTCACCGAGCGCCAGATAGGGCTCCGCGTGAAGCGGTTTGGCATTGACTTCAAACGCTTCCGCCGGGCGGAGCTGGGCGCCACTTGACGACGGCCTGAGCGGCCTAATCAAGCCGGGCATGACCCTCTTCCATGGCAAACGATCCGATCTGCAAACGAGCTCCGTCTTGTTGGATCGTGCTTTGGGGGCATTTCTTGGTGTAGCTATTGGCGACGCCCTGGGGGCGACCGTCGAGTTCTTGACTGCACGGGAAATCGCCGAGCGGTTCAAAGTCCATAATGAGATCGTGGGTGGGGGCTGGCTACGACTGAAGCCGGGGCGCGTCACCGATGACACCGAAATGGCCCTGGCTCTCGCGTCCGCCTTGATTGGCAGCGGAGGCTGGAACCTGCGCGCCATTGCCGACTCGTTTGCCACTTGGCTGCGCGGCCGGCCCGTTGACATCGGCAATACGTGTCGCCGCGGCATCAGCCGATACCTTTTGAACGGAAGCCTGGATGCCCCGCCTTCCGCAGGAGATGGTGGGAACGGAGCCGCCATGCGCAATCTTCCAACGGTTTTGGTCTCGCTAGCAAATGAAGAACTCCTCGTTCATCGGAGCATTGAGCAAGGACACATCACTCATAATCATCCGGAATCCGACGCCGCCACTGCTACGATTGCCTGCATGACCCGGCGGCTCCTGCTCGAAGGCAGTCAGGCCGGATGCAATCAAATCGCCTGCGACTTAGTCGCCCGGCATCCCGCGTTTGGTTTCACACCCTGGCCGGGCAACACGAGCGGCTATATCGTGGACACCGTTCAAACGGTCTTCGATGCCTTTTTCAACACCGGCAGTTTTGAAGAATGCCTGGTGCGCGTGGTCAATCGGGGCGGCGACGCAGACACCACCGGGGCGCTGGCCGGCCAGTTGGCTGGGGCACTCTATGGCGTCCAGGCCATCCCCGCCCGCTGGCTCAAAAGGCTTGACCCCGATATCGCCGCGGCGATTTACGAGCAAACCCCGCAGCTTCTGAACCTCTCCACGCTCGTAAAATAGCGCTGGACAGGCAGCCATCTAATTTCTCTCATTCTGCCATGCGGCCCCCAGAGAACCTTTATCATCAGAACATAACCCAGGACGACTCGCGCTCGTCCTGCTCGATTAACCGCTGCAATCTCTCGCCCTGGATCATCGGTTCGGAGGAATTTCAAGCTAACCCGCTCGCTGTCGAGATCGATGGCGCGCGCGCCACTGACGCTCGGCTGTTTCGTCGATTGGAGGAAATTGCCGATGCCGAGGAACGCAGCCGACTGTTTCACGATTACGTTACCGTCAAATTCGGTCTGAACGAACAAACCGAGCACCGCGGGAGACTTAAATCCGTTTACAGCTACGTGCGTTTGCTAAGCGCCTGGGGCGCGGACAGCAACCGGCAGGCGGGCGCGGTTCTAAAAGGCTGGGTGGAGAGTCGCTTTGGCATTCTCGCCACCTACCACAACGGACGGCTGGCGGACGATGCCGCCGCGCGGGGATCGTTCACGCTGGATCGGGTGCGTGGTTCAGCCAGGTCCATCGGGGTCCTGATGCAGCTCGACCTCCTCTACACCTTTTGCCAGGACGAACTGCGCCGCCGCCGCCCGGACGCCCGCTCCACAACGCTGTACCGAGGCACCCACGATCTCGAGGAATACTCCATTCGCGATCAGACGAGCCAGGGCGAGGCCCAATCGAAGCGGATGATGCTAGTGCAGCTCAACAACCTGAGTTCATTCACGTCCGACCCGGAGGTGGCCTGGGAGTTTGGCTCCAGTGCCTGGGAAGTGGATGTGCCGCTGGCGAAAATCGTCTTCTTCAGCGGCCTGTTACCCAAATCTCTGCTTGCGGGAGAATCCGAACACCTCGTGCTGGGCGGATACTACAACGTTCGCACCCTGCTTTGGTGAGCGCCTCCTCGGACGCCGCGCGAGTGCCTGGTCACATCCGTGTAGCTTCCAGCGCAATTCCCACGTAAATGTAGCCCACTTCGGCCGGCGCCGCTTCTCGGTATCGCAAGCAATACGGCCGCTTTCGCCTTTATTACCAAGGGTTTCCTGCACTTCTGGCGTTGGGGTTGAAGGACATTACTCCGATGGCATGGCGATTGCGTAGTGACCTGTTGTGCCGGACGGATGTTCCCACCGGAATAAGAAATAAACTCGAAGTTCGATTATGAGAAAAATTGCTATCTACGGAAAAGGCGGAATCGGAAAATCCACCACCACCCAGAACACCGTGGCCGGTCTGGCCGAAATGGGCCACAAGGTCATGGTCGTCGGCTGCGACCCCAAGGCTGACTCCACGCGCCTGCTGCTCGGCGGCCTGTCGCAAAAGAGCGTGCTCGACACGCTCCGCGAGGAAGGCGAAGACGTGGAACTGACCGACATCCGCAACGGCGGCTTTTGCAATACTCTCTGCGTGGAATCCGGCGGACCGGAACCCGGCGTCGGTTGCGCGGGCCGCGGCATCATCACCTCCATCAACATGCTCGAACAGCTTGGCGCCTACGACGCGAGCGAGAATCTCAACTACGTTTTTTACGACGTGTTGGGTGACGTCGTGTGCGGCGGATTCGCCATGCCAATCCGAGACGGCAAGGCCGAGGAGATTTACATTGTCTGCTCCGGTGAGATGATGGCGATGTATGCCGCCAACAATATTTGCAAGGGCATTTTGAAGTTTGCGCAGACCGGCGTGGTGCGCCTCGGCGGTTTGATCTGCAACAGCCGTAAGGTGGACAATGAAAAGCAAATGATCGAGCAGTTCGCCAAGTTGCTCGGCACACAGATGATTCATTTTGTGCCGCGCGACAATGATGTGCAGCGGGCTGAAATCAACCGCAAGACGGTCATTGAATGGAATCCGCAATGCGGCCAGGCCGAGGAATACCGCAAGCTCGCCCGGGCGATTGACCAGAATAAGAACCTGGTGATCCCCAAGCCGCTCGCCATGCCGGAGTTGGAAAAGCTACTGATGGAATACGGCTTGTTCAACTAAACCACGGCCATCGTCGCGCTGGGGCAATTATGCAGTCGCAGTGAACCAACCAAACACGAAAGAGACTTTTATGTCCGAACCCACTGGCACTTTGATTGCGCCTGATCCGGCAGCGGTAAAGGCGGAGATGCTGAAGATCTATCCGGCCAAAACGGCGAAGAAACGCGCCAAGCAAATCATACTCAACGACCCGGAAGCGCCACCGGAAATTGGTGCGAACACCCGCACGGTGCCCGGCATCATCACGCAGCGCGGGTGCACCTACGCCGGTTGTCGTGGTGTCGTGATGGGGCCGATTTACGATCTGCTTCAGATTACGCACGGGCCGGTGGGCTGCGGTTATTACGCCTGGCAGACGCGCCGGAACCTGGTGCGCCCGCCGCAAGGCACTACAAATTATCTGCAATACTGCATGAACACGGACATGCAGGAAGACCAGATCGTTTTCGGCGGTGAAAAGAAACTGGCCCAGGCGATTCGCGAGGCCTACGCCATTTTCAAACCGAAGGCGATTGCCATTCTCTCCACCTGTCCGGTCGGTCTCATCGGTGACGACGTTCATGCGGTGGCGCGGCAGATGAAGGAAGAGCTGGGTATCAATGTCATGGGTTTTTCCTGCGAAGGCTACAAGGGCGTGAGCCAGTCCGCCGGCCATCACATCGCCAATAACGGAGTGTTCAAAAACATCATCGGTCTCGACGACGAAGCCGACGTGGCGGAGTTCAACATGAACATCCTCGGCGAATACAACATCGGAGGCGACGCGTGGGAGATTGACACGCTGCTGCGCAAATGCGGCATCCATGTCACGGCGACGTTGAGCGGCGACGTCAGCTATGATCAGGTGAAAAAGTGCCACACCGTTCAGCTCAACGGCGTGATGTGCCATCGCTCAATCAATTACATCGCGGAGATGCTGGAAAAACGATTCGGCATTCCGTGGATCAAAGTCAATTTCATCGGCGCGGAAGCCACGGCCAAAACGTTGCGCAAGATTGCAAAATTCTTCGACAGCAAAACACTCACCGCCCGCGTCGAGGAAGTCATCGCGCAGGAAATGCTGACGGTCAAGCCGGTACGCGAGGAGATCAAGGCCAAGCATCAGGGCAAGAAAGCCGCGCTGTTTGTCGGCGGCTCGCGAGCACATCATTATCAGGATTTGTTCCGCGACATCGACATGGAAATCATTTCCGCCGGTTATGAATTTGCCCATCGCGACGATTACGAAGGCCGCAAGGTATTGCCGAACATTAAGGTGGACGCGGACTCGCGCAACATCGAAGAGCTGGCTGTGGTCGCAGATCCGCAACGCTTCAAGCCCAGCAAGACGCCGGAGCAGATGGCCGCGTTGCAAGCCGGCGGTTTCAGCTTCAAGGATTACGAAGGCATGATGGTGGAGATGAAAAAGACCACGCTCGTGATTGACGACATCAGCCATCACGAGATGGAAAAGCTCATCGCAATTTACAAACCGGACATCATCGGCTCTGGCATCAAAGACAAGTTCGTCATCGAGAAAATGGGCGTGCCGTGCAAGCAGCTTCACAGCTACGACTATAGCGGTCCGTATGCGGCGTTCGGCGGCGCGATCAATTTTTATCGCGAAGTGGACCGGATGCTCACAACGAAAGTCTGGAAGTTCATCACGCCGCCGTGGGAAAAAGATCCGCAGTCCGCCATACCGCTCACGCATACCACCAGGACGGAAGCGAAGAACGAAACCAAAGCCTGGCGCAAGGGTGCAGCGGCAGAAGCGGATGGACCAATGTAGCAAATCAACAATTCGACCATTCCACCAAACAAAATCATGCTTAACGGAACCACTGCTGAAATCAAACCGCGCGAGGCGCTCCGCATCAATCCCGCCAAAACCTGCCAGCCCATCGGCGCAATGTACGCCTCGCTCGGCATCAACGGCTGCATGCCGCACAGCCACGGTTCGCAGGGCTGCTGCTCTTATCATCGCAGCCATTTGACACGGCATTTCAAGGAGCCAGTCGTGGCCACGACGAGTTCGTTCACCGAAGGCGCGTCGGTGTTCGGCGGCCTGGCGAACATGATGCAGGCGTTGTCCAACATCTTCACGATCTACAATCCGAAGATTGTGGCTGTGCACACGACCTGTTTGTCCGAAGTCATCGGCGACGACATTCCGATGATGATAAAAAGGGCCAAGGAAGAAAACATTATTCCCGAAGGCAAATACGTCATTCATGCGAACACGCCAAGCTTCGTCGGCTCACACGTCACCGGCTTCGCCAGCATGGTCACCGGCATGGTGAAATATCTGGCCGAATCCAGCGGCACGCCCGCCCAGCAGTTGAACCTGATTCCCGGCTTCATTGACCCTGCCGATATGCGTGAACTCAAGCGCATCGTGAATGAAATGGGTGTGAAAACCGTGATGTATCCCGACACCAGCGGCGTGCTGGATTTGCCGCAGGACGGACAATACCGGATGTTCCCAAGCGGCGGCGCGACCATTGAGCAGATCAAATCCTCCGGCGACAGCAAAGGCACGATTGCCCTCGGCCATTTCGCCTCGCATCCGGCCGCCATCGAGTTGGACGAGAAATGCAAGGTTCCCGTCGCGTTGCTGGAATTGCCTTACGGCCTCACGAACACCGACCTCTTCATCCACGCGCTCCGCAACCACGGCGGCGTCGATGTGCCCGCCACCATTGGCCAGGAACGCGGCCGTCTGCTTGATGCTATGAGCGACATGCACCAATACTTCCACGGCCAACGCGTGGCGATTGTGGGTGATCCCGATCACGTCATCGCCCTCACGCAGTTTTTGGTGGATCTTGACATGAAGCCCGTCTATGTCTTCACCGGTTCCTCCGGCAAGCATTTTGAACAGCGCCTCACGGACATCCTTGCCAACCACGCGCCCGACGCCATGGTGAAACAAAACGTGGATTTGTTCGAGCTGCACCAGCAAATAAAAAACGGCCCGGTGGACCTCATCATCGGCAACACCTACAGCAAATATATCTCGCGCGTGGAGGACATTCCGTTCGTGCGCTTCGGCTTCCCGATTCTGGATCGCATGGGTCACCGCTACTTCCCGTGCGTCGGTTATATGGGCGCGCTGCGCTTGATGGAAATGATCAACGACGCGTTGCTCGACCACAAAGACCGCGACTGTGTCGAAGAGAGTTTCGAGTTGATCCAATAGCATGTGGCAAATGACATGACGCCGTTCACCATCGACTCCGCCACCGAGCCGGACATACCAATCCTCCTGACCATGATCCGCGAGTTAGCGGAGTTTGAGCGTTTGGCGCACGAGTTGGAAGTCACTGGCGACTCGCTGCGTGCGGCCCTTTTCGGTGAACGTCCGGTAGCCGCCGCCTTGCTATCGCGTGTTGATGGTTTCCCGGCGGGCTACGCGGTTTATTACCACACGTTTTCCACTTTCGTCGGGCGGCCTGGAATCTTTCTGGACGACATTTACGTTCGCCCGGATTTTCGCCAGCGCGGCATAGGTCGCGCTTTGCTGGAAGCCGTGGCCAAGATCGGCATGGAAATCGGCGGCGGGCGCTTCGAGTGGATCGCCCTGCGTTGGAACGAAAACGCCTTTCGTTTCTATCGCAGTCTCGGCGCGACAGTCATGGATGAATGGGCGTTGCTCCGCATGAACAGCCGCGCGGTTCGTAACCTCGTCGCCGCGAAAGCAATGGTGCCAGCGTGATCGAACTGCTGCCAGGCCGCGAAAGTCAAGTGGTTCACACGGGCGGCGCTGACGGTACGCCCGCCGAAATGGCCTGCGGCAAGAACAGCATTGCCGGCTCCGTAAGTCAGCGTGCCTGCGTTTACTGCGGTTCGCGCGTGGTGCTGTATCCGATTGCTGATGCACTGCACATCGTCCACGGGCCGGTGGGCTGCGCGGCTTACACCTGGGACATCCGCGGCGCCCAGTCGTCAGGACCGCAGCTTCACCGCAACAGTTTTTCTACCGACTTGCAGGAAATGGATGTCATCTATGGCGGCGAGAAGAAGCTCGAAGCCGCGTTGCTGGAACTCATTGCGCACCATTCGCCCAAGGCCGCGTTTGTTTATTCGACCTGCATCGTCGGCATCATTGGCGACGACGTGAGCGCCGTTTGCAGACGCGTGGAGGCCAAGACCGGCATTCCTGTGCTGGGCGTGCATTCCGAAGGGTTCAAGGGCACAAAGAAGGACGGCTACAAGGCCGCGTGTGAGGCGCTCTTCAAGCTCATTGGCACCGGCGACATCACGAACATCAGCCCGCACAGCATCAACATCCTTGGCGAATTCAACCTCGCCGGTGAAACGTGGATTCTGCGCGACTACTACAAACGCATGGGCATCGAGGTCGTTTCCTGCCTCACCGGCGACTCGCGGATCGAAGACATCCGCCGCGCGCATGGTGCGAAGTTGAATTTGGTTCAATGCTCTGGCTCGATGACCGGCCTCGCCAAAATGATGGAGCGAGACTACCACATACCTTTCAAACGCGTATCCTATTTTGGAATCGAGGACATGAGCGCCGCGCTTTACGAGGCCGCGAGGTTTTTCAGGGACGACCCGGCGATCATGGCCCGCGCGCAAAGCCTCGTCCGCGAGGAAGTCGCCGCCATTTATCCCGAACTGCTGCGCTTCAGACAGAAGCTCATCGGTAAGAAGGCGGCCATTTACGTTGGCGGTTCATTCAAGGCGTTTTCGCTGATGCGCGCGTTGCGGCTCATCGGCATGCAGACGGCCATCGTCGGCTCGCAGACCGGCGACAAGGACGACTACAAGCAGCTCCAGGAGATGGCCGATCCCGGCACTATCATCGTAGACGATGCCAGTCCGCTGGAGCTGGCGAAATTCTGCGTGGACAAGGACGTGGACCTGTTCATCGGCGGCGTAAAGGAACGCCCCATCGCCTACAAACTCGGCATCGGTTTCTGCGACCACAACCACGAGCGCAAGGAACCGCTCGCCGGCTACATCGGCATGTTGAACTTCGCGAAGGAAGTTTACGCGAGCGTCGCCAGCCCCGTTTGGCAATTTGCGCCGAGACGAGCGAAACGCGCCACACTGTCTTCACTGAACGCCGCCCGGTGATTGTAGTTTGCCTGGAACACTTTCCGTTGGCTTGCTTTTCCCGTATCGAACAAATCCTCTCCTACATTTTAGTGGCTTCACTTTTAGAACCTACGCAAATGTCAGCTTCATTCCAATCGCAGAAGCATTTCCGCTGCGTGACCTATTTGCAAATGGGCGTGTTTGTTCATGTTTTAGATACTTTTACCGTCGGCAACAGGTTGGCATCCCAAATGCGTAGAGGTTAGTTGCTGTGCTGAAAACTGAAATTCAGGGAACCTTGGAGGAGACGACCGGTTGCTCCGCATCTTGTGCGAGTCCGGCGGGTTGTCATGGCTTGGATCATTGCACTGCGCCCGAGATCCAGCCGCTCAAGGACGATGACGAGGAGCCGCAATCGAAGCACTTCACTTCCACGCGGAATGCCTGCAAGCTCTGCACGCCACTCGGCGCGTGCCTGGCGTTTCGCGGCGTCGAGGGCTGCATCCCGTTTCTGCACGGCTCGCAGGGCTGCTCGACTTACATCCGCCGCTATCTCATCAGCCATTTCCGCGAGCCAATTGACATTGCGTCATCGAACTTCCACGAGGATAGCGCGATTTTCGGCGGGAGCAAAAACTTCACGCAGGGCGTGCTGAACGTCACCCGCCAATACCAGCCGCAGCTCATCGGCGCGGCCACGACTTGCCTTGCGGAGACCATCGGCGAAGACATAGCGCGGCTCCAACATGAACTCAAGGAACAGCACGGTGACGCCACTGCGCCCATCGTCCACGTCTCGACCGCGAGCTATCGTGGCACGCATATTGACGGCTTTCATTCCGCAGTCCGCGAATTGGTGGATCAAATCGCGGTGGCGGGCGAAAAGAATAACAGTGTCGCGATGTTTCCCGGCATGGTTTCCGCCGCCGACCTGCGGCACCTGAAGGAGATTTTTGCTGATTTCAATTTGCCGCTCACCCTGCTGCCGGACTATTCGGAGACCATGGACGGCGCTACGTGGTCGGAATACGAGAAGTTGCAGTCCGGAGGCACACCCATCGCGGCCATCCGCGCGCTCGGTTCGGCGCAGGCGACGATTGAATTTGGCCGGACGTTGGTGGAAACCAAGACCGGCGGGACGGTGCTGCAGAATAAATTCGCCATCCCTAGACGGTTGCTGGGCTTGCCGATGGGGATTCGCGAGAGCGACGCTTTCTTCAACGCACTCGCCGAAATCGTCGGTGTCGAGACGCCCGTGAAATATCAGCGCGAACGCGGGCGGCTCGTAGACAGCCTGATTGATGGCCACAAATACGCCTTCGAGAAACGCGCCGTTGTTTTTGGCGAGGAAGATCTGGTCATCGGACTCACGGCGCTGCTTTGCGAAATTGGCGTGCTGCCGGTGTTGTGCGCCAGTGGCGGACGGAGCAAGCAGCTTGAAAAATGTCTGCGCGCCACCGTCCCCGATTTGCCGGAAGAAACGCTTGTGAAGGAAGGTTTTGATTTCGCCGAGATCGCCGAGGCAGCTCCAAAGTTGCAGCCGCATTTTCTCATCGGCAGCAGCAAGGGTTATTCGATTGCGCGGCGGCTGAAGGTTCCACTGATCCGCGTTGGCTTTCCGATTCACGATCGCATCGGCGGCCAGCGTGTGCTGCATCTAGGCTATCGCGGTACTCAGGCATTGTTTGACCGCATCATCAATCCGCTGCTTGAAGTAAAACAGGAAGCTTCACCCATCGGTTACAGTTACCTATGATTTCAACCCTTGAACCGACTTGCGGCGCGTCCACGCGCGCGCCGATTGATTTAGAAAACCATCCGTGCTTTGACAAGGAGGCGCACAAGAAGTTTGGCCGCGTGCATTTGCCGGTCGCGCCACGCTGTAACATCCAGTGCAATTTCTGCAACCGGAAATACGATTGCATGAACGAAAGTCGTCCCGGCGTGACGAGCACGGTGCTCACGCCGCAGCAGGCGATTGCGTATCTGCGCTACGTGGTGGCGAAACGCCCGGAGATTTCGGTCATGGGCATAGCTGGGCCGGGCGATCCGTTTGCCAATCCCGAGGAGACGATGGAAACGCTCCGGCTGACGCGGCAATTCTTTCCGCAAATGATTTTGTGCGTCGCGACCAACGGCTTGAACGTTGTTCCTTTCGTTGACGAAATGGCCGAGTTGCAGGTCAGCCACGTCACGCTCACGATCAATGCGATTGACCCGGTCGTCGGCAGCGCAATTTACGCCTGGGTGCGCGATGGCAAACGGCCGTTGCGCGGCGAAGAAGCGGCGGCAGTGCTAGCCGCGCGGCAGATTGACGCATTGGTCAAACT
>Ga0073936_10005021_pt1 | contig 18035 bp, 18 predicted proteins | sample AliMusrvi5mmetaG_FD_87041 | JGI IMG/M metagenome (GOLD analysis project Ga0073936, IMG submission 87041) | Freshwater lake bacterial and archeal communities from Alinen Mustajarvi, Finland, to study Microbial Dark Matter (Phase II) - Alinen... | ecosystem: Environmental > Aquatic > Freshwater >... | reverse complement strand
TTCTCTGATCCGGTGTCAATTTCGTTTTCTTGTGGATTACCATATTGTTTCCAAAAATTATGACTTTTGAGCGTAACCGCTCAATCAATTTTTGTAAACAACGCTGTTAATTCTTACACCTTAGCCATACAATGTCGCTGATATTGACTTTTATTTAATTTCATTTTATAGTATTATAAATAGGTTTGACTCGGCTCGGTTTTACTTATATCATTACTATTAAGTATGGGCCTGTAGCTTAGTTGGTAGAGCGCCTCCATGGCATGGAGGAGGTCAGGAGTTCGAGTCTCCTCAGGTCCACACGATTTTTCGGTCATGGGCTCGAAAAGCGGACTTTTATAAGTCGTTTTTGATTCCGTTTTTGCCCCAATAGCTCAATGGATAGAGCGAATCCGTCCTAAGGATGAGATCTAGGTTCGATTCCTAGTCGGGGCACACCTTATCTTCTCCTTATTCAAGGCAAAAAGATATCCAACCCGCTCATAAGGGTTAGGCTTTTGACAAATCACGGATATTCCTTCAGGATGGGAAGATTCATCAATCTTGAATTCCATGTCTCACCGAATTCTCCAAATAAACGACCTCGTACGGGAAATCATCGGCGAAGTCCTCGTTCGCGGGGTAAATTTCAAGGTAGGTATACTCGTAACGATAACGAAGGTCGACACCAGCGCAGATATCCGTCATTCAAGAATCTCGATAAGCGCCTTTCCAGAAAAGGAGCTTCCATACGTGCTTAAGACCCTGGAGCACGAGAAGAGAACTATACAGAAATCCTTACATAGGAAACTTCATATGAAACCACTTCCGATGATTTCGTTCCAGCCCGACTCAACAGAGCAGAACGCGGATATCATTGAGAGGCTTCTCCTGGAGCTTAAATAAAGGACAGGATGGAGTTATACACAGGTTATGCTCGACTACTCGAAAGAATTCCGGAGTCTGAACTATGTCATCCGAAAAGCGGATAAAGTTCTCCTCTTCGCCCACTCGAGGCCAGACTCCGATACGGTCGGCGCGAATATAGCTCTCCAAGAATACATAACATCACTCGGAAAAAGCGCCGATATAGCCTGTCTTGAAAGCTTTCCTGAATTTGCGGGAGGACTCTTTCCCGGAACAGTCTTTTTGAGTCCATTCGATATAGATATTAACACCTATGATGTCATTATCGCTTGCGACAGCGTGAATCGTGGATTCGACAAAGTCAGGGGAACTATCAACGATGACAAAGTCATCACCCTCATCGATCATCACCCGATAGAAGATCCGCAGGGGGATATAATCGTCATCGACACCGGTTTTTCATCAGCTTCTGAGATAATCTTCCATTTCCTCAAAAATGAGGAGATTCCTATGAGCCAAAAAATGGCGACCGCGCTTCTTTTAGGAATTCTCGGTGATACGGGAAATCTTCAGCATTCATCGACCACGCCGGATACGTTCTCGGCGGCGGCCGCACTCATCCGAAGCGGGGCACAACTGCCGAAAATAACGACGAATGTCTTTTCAAACAATAAAATTTCGACGCTTAGGCTTTGGGGAAGGGCCCTTTCAAGGGCTAAAATCAATCCGACGAACGGAATGATCTATTCCGCCATCACGGAGAAAGATATCGAAGAGCTTGGGAATCCTTCCACCGAGGATCTATATATAGCATCCGCTCTCCTGAATAATGTTCCAGATGCCAAGTTTTCTCTTTTATTTTATCAGATTACCCCGGATTCCGTTCGAGGAAGCCTCCGGACCGAACCTCATAAAGGTATTGACGTCTCAAAAATAGCCCGATCACTCGGTGGTGGCGGACATAAGTACGCAAGCGGATTCGAGATTCCCGGAAAAATCATAGCGGTCCGGGACGGCTGGGAAGTGTGCTAATTCGACTTATGCACTTGGATATGCATGACGCCGTAAAGAAAATCAGGGAACGGTTGCTTTCCGATCTCAACGAGCGAATGGCACAGGAATGCCGTTGTACGCTACAAACCGTCACGACACAGCCTGTTCCCGGCACAGGAAGCGCGGTGGCGGAAGTCCTTTTCATCGGTGAAGCCCCGGGAAAGAACGAGGACCTCCAAGGCGTGCCGTTCGTCGGAGCAGCAGGAAAGTTCCTCGACGAGATGCTCGCGTCGATCGGATTGGAAAGAGGGGATATCTACATAACGAACATCGTGAAATACCGCCCACCAAACAATCGGGATCCGCTCCCGCAGGAAATCGAAGACTGTTCCGAATGGCTTCATGAACAGATCGGGATAATCGACCCACTACTCATCGTCACGCTCGGAAGACACGCTACGAATCACTTCTTTCCAGAAAAGAGCATTGCGGAGGCTCATGGAAAAACATACCGGCGTGAATTTCCAGAGGGGAGGGCGCAAGTATTCTTTACGCTATACCATCCGGCGGCAGCACTCTACAATGGAGGAATGCGTGAAACGCTCAAGAAGGATTTCCTCCGCATACCGAGGGTACTCGATAAAATACGGCTCAGCAGATAAGAGGGGGACCAATTCAAAAATCCTGATTAGCGTTTTTTCGTTGACGCTTATAGCCCATTCTGATACGCTGTGAATGCTTTCCCCCATGAAAGACTCCCTTCGATAATCGCGAGAGGGTGACCGGTCCGATGGCCGAGTGGTTAGGCACGGGTCTGCAAAACCCTTCACGGCGGTTCAATTCCGCCTCGGACCTCAGTTTGATTTTTTGCATAGCTCATCGCCGCGGTGGTGGAACTGGTAGACACAGGAGACTTAAAATCTCCCAGCCCAAAAGCTATGCGGGTTCGACTCCCGCCTGCGGCACTTTCATCGAATCTCAGACATCACCTATGGAAGACAAAGGAATCGACGGCATCGTGGATTTTCTCTTCGAAACCGGAATGCTTGCGAAAACACCACGAAGTTTTTCGGGATTCCTCGAAAGCGGCGAGCAGAGCGTCGCGGAGCACATCAACCGCACCGCGTATATCGGATACTGTCTCGCGAAGATGGCCGGGGATTCGGATACCGGTACCGTCGTGACGATGTGTCTGTTTCACGACATTTCGGAATCGAGGATTTCTGACCTGAACTACGTTCATCAGCAATATACCGAGCGGCTCGAAGACAAGGCTCATGAAGATCTTTCCCGTCAACTCCCGTTCGGTAGCGACGTGAAGCACTTGATTGACGAGTATGAGACCCGCGAAAGCAGGGAATCCATCTACGCAAAAGACGCCGACAATCTGGAATTTCTACTGACGCTCAAGGAGCAGTGGGATGCCGGGAATGGCCGTGCGGAAACCTGGATTCCCAATATCCTAAAAAGACTCGTCACAACCGAAGCTAAGGCTTTGGCAGAGAAGATCGTGGTGACGGAATCGGACCGATGGTGGTTCAGCGACAAGGAATCTGAATGGTGGTCGAGCAGAAAAAAACAGGAACCTTCCGAAGACTAATATCTGAAAGCTTTGAAAGGTCCGCTTCATGAATGAAAGTACAAAAACGCCCCGATCACACGGGACGTTTTGCATAGAGGACTCATCAGTCGGAGACGACTTCTGCTACGAGATGTTGCCGTCCGAAGACGAAAGCCTCATTTTTGGTCTTCATATAGATGTCGAACCGGTTCCCTTTGATCGCGCCACCGCGGTCTTCACAGCGGAATACTCCCAATCCCTCGATAGCAAGCTTCGCACCGAAGGGGAAACTCGGTGGGCAGGCTATCGTCCTCCGTTCCTGCACCCGAAGACCGGACGCCGTCTTTCCGTTCGAATTGCCGCATTCATCGGCTGACGCGGTATACGCGGACGCATTGATCTCGAATCTTCCCTTCGGAAGAAGGGACCAACGATCAAATTGCTTCTGTTTCCATCGATTCAAGATATCTTCCTCGGGACTCACCGCCAAGCCGATACCGGAAACCGGAACGGAACGGCGCAGATTCTCATACTTCCCCTTGGGAATATCTATGCCGATTCCCAGAATGTCCGTCGGAAATACGGCACTTTCAATTATCTCATTCATGCCGGAGTCCATCGGCGATTCCGGCGTTTGGGCGTGTGCGGCGTTCGTCCATACGATCATAACAGAGAGGACGAACGCCAAACGTTTACCAGCCATAATGTACATAATAGTGCTTATCCAAGCTCTCACCTTGGATTGCGACGGGATACCTTTCCATACGCAACTGGTGACTATAGCATATATCTATTTCAATGTCAATATTGCGAACTAGAATCGATTGGTTGAATATGGAAGTGAAAACCGTTCTTTACAAACACCTTTCGCTAGGAGCTTGACATGACTCTCTATTATCGAATAAAGAAATCTTCTCTTATCGGTCGCGGATCAGTCGTATCCGCCTCAAAACGCGCCGGCATTCACAGCCGACACGAACGCCGTTTCAGAAAACACTTCTATCTCCACGAATCAAGAGGGGACTGGAAGAACAAACTCAGGCTATTCAAAAAGGCCCGTCGCTAAATGCTACGGGCTTTGCTTTTAGTAGCATACAAACAGATAATGAGGGCTTCGTCATTGGCATCATCTGACGCCTTGTAGTCCGATGCGGAGCCGAATACTGCTTTACGAGCCGTTCAGTCTCATGAATCACATTCGTCTACACTCGTTTTGCTCGCTTTCGCTCACAACTCGCTCCCGCCTGTTCGACTCTCATATTGAACTGCAGGCAACGGGAGTCCTCTTTACCCATCCCTTCGGAGCCAGGGTTTCTGATTTCAGGAATAACGGGAGTTTCGTCCTCGCGCTAAAAGCGCTCGTTATCCAGGGCAGCGCTGAATTCTCCCTGTTCAGTCGCATTCATCGACGCTCTCCGCCAGCCGGCAGATCGCTTCTGCCCGTTCGACTCCCTATCTACCCAGGAAATCAAAAACTCCCCCTAAGAGGGGAGTTCTTGCTTTCTTGAGCGGGTAACGGGAGTCGAACCCGTATTTCGTCCTTGGCAAGGACGCGTAATAGCCGCTATACGATACCCGCTATCTCCGTCTGTGGGACTGGCTGGATTCGAACCAGCGACCAAGCGGTTATGAGCCGCCTGCTCTAACCGCTGAGCTACAGTCCCGGCCGGATTATGGCTTCAAACAGCATTATACACCATTTATCCACCAAAGTCCTGTGCCTGGGGACAGAATCGAACTGTCGACACGAGGATTTTCAGTCCTCTGCTCTACCACTGAGCTACCCAGGCGTTCACTCGTCCATTATACACGCTTTTCGCGTGCGCTCAAGCGCCGCCTGCCTCTGTATCCTCTGTGGGCAATGGAGGACTCGAACCTCCGACCCCCTCGGTGTAAACGAGGTGCTCTAACCAACTGAGCTAATTGCCCGATCACAGCCGATAATGGCCAGCGACTCCCGCGTCAATATAAAGTATACGCAACAAAGCTGAAATAACAAAGGAGCCTACTAATGAAAAGAAACAGGCCTTCCTGTTCCTTTATCCGACTGTGCCCAAGAGAGGACTCGGCCAGAGTCGATTCCCGGAGCGGGAATCGCTCCCAGCCCCGCCTCACTCCGTTCCGGCCTTCTCGTCCTCACACAAGCCAAACCGTTGGCTTGTTTCTTCGTCCCAACTCCACTCCGTTCCGTTGTGCCCAAGAGAGGACTCGAACCTCCAATCCCTTGCGGGAACTAGCACCTCAAGCTAGCGCGTATACCAATTCCGCCACCTGGGCAAACGGGAAAATTTATTTCCCGGATTCTTTCGTTTCTTCGACAGCCTCCGCCACTGTCTCGACAATTTCTGAAGACTCCCTGTTCTCAGTTTCGGCCAATTCGGCAATCAACTCATCTTCCGGTTTCCGTCCTTTTCCGACCTTGAGTCCAACTTCCTTAAGCTTGCGACGCAGGAGTTTCGCGGACTTATCACGGACAAAATAGAGTTTCGAACGACGGGAACGGGTACTCTTCACGACCTCGATCTTCTCGATGTTCGGGGAATGAATCGGGACGACGATCTCGACTCCGATTCCGAAAGACGTCTTTCGGACCGTCACGGTCTGAGATGAACTCTGTCCTCCGCGCATGGCGATAACCATACCCTGGAAGACTTGAATCCGTTCCTTGCCACCCTCGACGATCTTGCGATGGATCTTGATGACGTCTCCGGAGTGAAGCTCCGGGATGTCCTTCGTCCGACGCGCCATATTGAAAGCGATAAGATCCTTATGCATACGGTTTTTACCTTTTCCAAGCGGTTTCCGCCACGGAAGTACGGTGTAACAGAAAAAAATGAATCAGGCCTCGTCATGCCGATTCGAAGCTTCCCCAGGATAACCCGGTTTTTCGACGACGTCAATACCTGCGATAAAATCCGCAAAGTCCGACGGGAGCGGGGCTTCGAACGACAATCGTTCCTTTTTAAACGGAAAGGCGATACGGGAGGCATGCAACAGCTGACGCGATGGCATCCCCGTCTTCCTCATACGTCGCCCTCCGTACAGATTATCACCGAGAACCGGATGGCCGATCGCCGCGAGATGGATACGGATCTGATGTGTCCGTCCCGTTTTTGGGAAAATCTCCAACAGGTCGGCTTCGGCGAATCGTTCCTTCAATACATACGAGGTTGAGGCTTCCTTCATTTCGCCCTTGAACAAATCCGGTTCCTTGACCGCCTGGCGTTGCAGGGTCCCGGTCCGCTGGGCAAGAGGATAGTCGATTGTATCCGAAAGAAGATCGACGTGCCCGACGACGAAAGCGAGGTAGGTCTTCTCAATCGCGCGATCACGGAAAAGCTCCCGTAAACTATCACAAGCCTCGTCCGTTTTCGCAAGTACGACAACCCCGCTCGTATTCCGATCCAACCGGTGCACGATGCCGGGACGAAACCGGTCGCCACCGACCGCCGCCATCTCCGGACGGACCGCCACGATCCAGTTCGCGACCGTTCCCGTCGTGTCGTTTCCCGCAGGATGCATCTGGACTCCGGATGGCTTCGAGATCACCAATAAATCCTTATTCTCGAATAGGATCAGGAACGAGAGATCATGATTGGGAAACAGTACCGCCGGTGGAGTGGGAACGATCGTGGAAATAATGACATCTCCGCACCGGAGGCGCTTTGCCGGGCTCATCTCAACCTTTCCATTCAGAGTGACGAGTCCGGCTTCGATTCCGGACCGCGTATCACCCCGGGAGAGTCCGTCCATACGGGTATACGCGGCCAAAAAGGCGTCAAGTCGTTTTCCGGCCGATACCTGCTGAACCGCCTTCTCTATCCTGCATTCGCCGGTCGTATTCATAAATCGATTCGATAAGTCGTTGAATGATACGCTATTCTATCCATAACGGCAAGCGTCTTTGACATCGTCTTCCCATACTTCTAGTATAGGTTCAGGAAACGCGTAAGAAAAACATGACATCGACGTATATGTACGAAAAAAATGACTTCTCCCGTATCATCGGGACGCCGGGGTTTTCCGAGGCCTTGCTCGCGGATCATTTCACGCTCTATGAAGGCTACGTAAAGAACGTGAATGTCCTTCTGGAAAAACTCGCCACGATAGGCGCCGACTCGCTGGAAGGAGCCGAGCTGCGCCGACGGCTCGGTTGGGAATGGAACGGGATGCGGTTACACGAGCTTTATTTCGGAAATATCGCGAAAGACTCCGTGCCGATTCACGACGGACCACTAAAGGAGCGCCTTGTCAGGGGATACGAGAGCCTTGAATCATGGGAACGGGATTTTCGTGCCACGGGAGCGATGCGTGGCGTCGGATGGGCCATCCTTTCCGAAGATAAGGAGAATGGCACTCTTCTTAATACATGGGTCAATGAGCATGACGGGGGGCACCTTGCCGGCGCGACGCCACTCTTGGTGATGGACGTGTTTGAGCACGCGTATATCCGGGACTACGGCATCAGGCGGACGGACTATATCGGCGCGTTCATGCAGGCCATCGATTGGAACGCGGTCGAGAGTCGACTCGGCTAAAGTCATAGCGATCAGACAAAAGGAAATCCCGGAAACCTCCCGGGATTTTTCGTTTCCTAAATATAGTGCTATTCTTAGAGAAAGAAAAAAAATATGAAACAGCAAAAGAAGACGTTCCTCTCCTTGACGGTCGTACTCATATTTCTTCCGTTATTTTCCGATCCGATCATTGCTCATGCGCTCGCCTATACCCCGCTCGAGGCGATTCCCGGCATCACCAACGCATCCGATTTTCCTTCGTATATATCGGGCATATACAAATTCGCCCTCTGGTCGGTCGGAATCGCGGCGATGTTCATGCTCACCATCGGCGGGGCGATGTACCTGACCAGCGCGGGAAACACATCGGCGACGGGAAACGCGAAGAACGTCATCACGGATGCCATCATCGGGCTCATCCTTGCGATTAGCGCGTGGTTCCTGCTCAATTTCATCAACCCGGCCATTCTCAACGGCGATCTCAGCATTTTCAGCACGATGGCGGTACCGGCGACCGCAACGCCTACCGCTTCAGTCGGTCCGGGCACACCAACAACAAACACTCCTACAGCAGGATCAGGAGCGACCGGGACGGACGCCGCGCTCCGCGCGCAATTGGCAAGCGCGGGCATAACGGTCAATAAGGCGAATTGTGCGACTCCGAGCGACACAAACTGCACCAGTCTCGATGGGATGCCGACTGCTGCAATAGACCATTTGATAGCCTTGAAAAATGCCTGTGGCAGCGGTTGCACATTCGTCGTCACCGGTGGAACCGAAGCGGGGCACCAATCACACGGACCAGGAAAACCGATGATCGACATCAGGGACGATAGCGGCATCAGAACTTTCCTGCAGGCACAAAGGACCGCCCAAACATATGGGTCATTCGGCATCGGACAGATCTGTACCGTAGCCGCCGGAGACCTTACGACCATATCATACAATCATTCCTACGCCAGCACCTGTCAGGATCCGTCGTCCGTCGCGCATTTTCATTTCTCCTTCAACGGCTGAATCGGAAAAATTTCCAAAAATTCATACGCGTCCAGCTTCCAATAAAAGACGGGCTTGTGGGAAGCATAACATTTCCGCCTCCAAAAACATAAGACCGGCATGAAAAAGATCTTCATCATTTCCGCCTCGCTTTTCGGCATCACGCTCTTGTTCTTAGGCGTGTACAATCTCGCGTTCCGAAGCAATCCGAACAATCCGACCGTCGACGCGAAAAAGCAAGTCGAGGCGAAACAAACCGCCGACAAGCTTTTTACCGAGAGCGCGAAGGTTTCGGCGATATCGCCGGTCACCGATGTCCCCGCGTACGGCTCCACGGTTATCGATGATTCCCATATCGCCTATTTCAATAACCGCTCCCTGAAGCGCGCCTCTCTCGGCGGAGGGGGTGAGGAAGTCCTAATAAAGGATCTTCCCGGGAAGATCCTGCAGGCCGTCTGGTCTCCCGATAAGACAAAAACGCTCGTCCTCTTCGGCACGGATTCCGGCGAACGGTGGTTTCTCCTTACGCTCGCCGACGGTTCCGTAAAGCCCCTGAAATCCGGTATCGAATCACCAACATGGTCCAATCTTTCCGAACGAATCTTCTATCTCTACTCCGATCCCTCCGGAAAGAAGACCGAGATCGATTCGGCTAAACCGGATGGGAGCGACTGGAAGACCGTCGCCCTGATAACCGTCCAAAACGCTTCTCTCGCAACCATCCCTTCCTCGGCAATCCTTTCCTTTTGGAACAAGCCGTCGGCATTCGAAGAGACATCCCTCTTCACGGTTCCCATCTCGGGAGGTGACGCGACCAAAATATTTTCCGGGAAATTCGGAGCCGGCTATTCCTGGTCACCGGATGGGACGAATATCTTGGTCAGCAACACCTTATCGAAAGGTGGGGGTGAAGTCAGACTTGGCATTGCGAACCAATCCGGCGGGGAATTCCGGACGGTACAGGCTCCGACGATGATTTCAAAGGTTGTCTGGTCGAAGGATGGAAAGACCGTTTATTATGCGCTTCCGCTTTCAATCCCGGAAAATTCCGTTCTTCCGAACGATTATTTCTCCCGACCGATCCATACCCAAGATTCCTTCTGGAAGATGGATATAACGACCGGTAAGAGCGACCGGCTCGTCGACCCGAACGAAATAGACGGCGGATATGACAGTATCGATCTCTTCCTCGACCGAAACGAGAGCTTTCTCTATTTTACCGACCGGACCAGCGGAAAACTGTATCGGATAAAATTAGGATCGTGACTGAAAGAAATCCGCAAGAAAACGTCCCGAGAAACGGGATGTTTTCTTTTTTTCGGACATATCCGGCGACCTACCGTCTACCGCGCCGTTCTTTCCGATATACCATCCTGGTTTCCTATACTTTGGAAGGAAAGGATAAGCCCCACGACGAGAAAAAACTGTAAGGAAAGGTCGTTTCTGAAAAACGGGGTGTCGACCAATCCATGAAAGAGGAACGCTACCAAGAAAGCGAGAAAAAGAATACTCTCGCCGGAAACCATCACCACATTTCCTCTTCCATTCCATAAGGATTGTAGGATTAAGCCTATAAGGAGTAAAAAACCGAATAATCCGACGATTCCCGTCTGAAGCCATATCGCAAGAACCAGATTATGGGGATGAGGGACCGCCCATTCCAGATATGGCGGGAATTCCGGCTGTAAGGCGAGGTATTCCTGTTCAAAGGTACGAAGACCGATTCCGTATACCGGATGATCCCGAATTATCCGAATCGACGCGTTCCAAATCATCACGCGGGAAGCGAGTGAATTCCGTACTTCTCCGCTTTCGAGATTTTTCGGAATATCGGCAAGAAAACATACGCCGATAAGGAATATCGCAAAAACGGACAGCGCCACGAAACATCGGAAAACCAGTCTTTTTGGAAAGAATGAAAGGGTAAAAAGCGCCACCGATCCGAGCGACACCGCGAAAATTCCCCCTTTCGATCCCGTCCCGAGGAGCGCAAGAAAGATAAGCGCGGTTTCGACAAAAAAGAATATTCCTTTCCTGACCGCATGTTCTCTCACGGATTCGAGACAGAAATATGCCCCGATAAGGATACCAGGTTCAAAAAAGAACGCGAGATGGTTCGGTGAAGTGAAAAAGGATGCGAGGCGTCCGTCATAGGTCCGGACAACGAACGGTAGTGGGAGAAGGGATATGAAAGCGACGCAGACTATCACGAAAAACCAATATAAAAGGATACTTTTCCGTTCAGACTCCGTTCGGAACGACCGAATAACGAGAAGCCCGAACACTATCGGGAAAATGAACCAACTTTTTATCGAACCGAGCTCCTGGACATTCAACCCGACGGAAAGGGAGGAAATTATGGCACCGAGAACGAACAAGGCGATACCAAGCATTTCCAAACGGGGCAATGAACGGATGCCCGTCTTTCGGCCATACAGACTTATCCCGTACAGGAACGTTGCGATTCCGATCGGGAATTCGGGAAGATAGACCGGAGCCCCGAATACCGATATGCCCCTCTGTGCGAAAGGGAGAAGAAATATGGTAAAAAGAAGCATGTTTCGGATCACTTTCTCCATATAAACATTCGTTTATGGGCGCGTTCGTTACAGTCGAAGCCGGTCGTCCGCCGAGGGATCTGAGTGGATTCCAGCAGGTAAGGCCAGAAATAGAAGCAATATCGGCAAAACATGCACGGAATACAGTGGCGTTTCAAATATGGCATGCCCGAAGAAGATCAGCAATGCGAACATCCCGGCGGATGAGGATCCGGAACGAGCGATCAGAAGTTTCCTGAAAACGATAGCGATCACTAAAAAGAAAAATACGGCTCCGAGAATCCCGGATTCGGTCGCGATATCAAGAAAGAGATCATGCGCATAGATTGGCTCACGGAACTCGGCGGTCGGTTTCACGACGAGCGGATAATTTCCAAGACCATATCCCCACGGCTGTCTGATGATATTCCGGGAGGCTTCGACGTACATCTCTATGCGGCCCACGTTCGACCCTTCCTCCACGGAAAATGCCGATATTAACCGTCCCCGTATCGGACGTATGGCGAGTATTCCGAGAAAAAAGAGGCTGATAACGGAAAGGAGCAGTACTTTCCTCCTTCGAGCCGAATTTCCACGGATAATATATATAAGAAGGGCCGTGAGAGCCAAAAATATGAGCCCGACATATCCGCCACGTGAAAAAGTAAGGAGGTCGGCCGAGAGAATCACGAAAGCAAGTAGACCGAAACAAATTTTCTTCTGAAGCGTTTTTGCATACGAGAGGAAAAAAACCGCGATCGGGAAAGCCATACCGAAGTAAAACGCCGCCATATGCGGATCTGGAAAGAAAGCGCTCGCCCGAAGAACGGTCGAACCACCGATATTCACAAGTAGGCTCGAGTACTCGGCTACTGAGGCGGAAAATGATCCACCAAGAAAAATCGGGAGGACAGTTCCCGTCCAAAAATCATACATGGTCGCGACCCCAAATACATACTGCGCGAAAAACTCAACTATCCCGACAGAGGCAGCAAGACCCGCGCCGAAAACAAACGGCTTCAAAAGACGGACAGTGGCATCCGGAATCTCTTCCAAAAGAGACGTAAAGACTGGAAATAACGGGAAAAATGAGAGAAAAAAAAGAGACCGGCGAAGCGCCCATGGGAAATCTTCCGACCAGAATATCGAGAGAAGGGAAAGAAAAAGAAACAATCCAAAAAAAAGAGCTTCCCAAGAAAAAGGGACCTTCAATTTCCGCTCCGATAAACCGATCGCGACGTACATACCGAACAAGACCAGGGAAAAAACCCTCGAAAAGGGGAGGTCGATTCCGATAATCGGGGAAACCGCTATCTGGAAAGGGATAAGAAACAGGAAAATCCGCGTGAGTCGGAAGAGACTATTCATACTTTTGACATACCTGATCGGAACAAACGAACCAAAAATCCCTCGTGACACGGTCTATGTTTCGCGAAATACCAATCTTGAGACTCGTAATATATCCTTTTCCTTTCGGCATCAGAGTCGAGACTCGCGCCACGTTTATGGAAAAAGGAGAGCTTCGGGAAAAAAACGATTCGAAACCCTTTCTTCCGCGCTCGGACACAGAGATCCATATCCTCGAAGTAGAGAAAAAATCGCTCATCGAAGCCAGAAAGTTCTTTAAAAAGTTCGATCCGGATGAATAATAAGCCGCCACTCACCCATCCGACCGAGACCGCCCGATGGCTTTCCCAATATTTCCAACCGGTAAAAAACAGGCTCTTATTCCGAAGAAGTCTAAAAAATGTCATCGGCTTTCCCGTACTCCACGCCTCCGGAAGGCCGTTCTCGGATACCAATCTTCCACCAACGACACCGACTTCCGGATGAAGCCTGAAGAAACGGAGTACCGACCCAAGGGAACCAGTCGTCATTTCCGTATCCGGATTGATAAATCCGACGATATTCCCATTTGCCACCATAACAGCCTTATTTGCGGCATTCCCGAATCCGTCGTTTTCAGGAAGTGATATCGTCAGGAAATGAAAACGATCCGAAAGAATCCTGATGCGTTCCCGTTCGGAAGGGTCGTTGTTGGCGACGATGATTTCCAGCTTCCCATCAGGAATATCCGGATACCGTAACGACGACAACGCTTTTTCAAGACGTTCAGCGCTTCGGTAATTGACCAGGATAAGGGAGATTTCAGGCCGTCCGTGAATCAGCATACGCCACAGAAACAGGAAGAGCCCCCTTCTTTCCCTGTAGCTTATCGAATCCGTTCTTTATCCGTCTGAGTGATATGTATATCCACATCCATGGCCGAATAGACATCGGGGTATGTGTCTTGAAAAACCGGAGTCCGGAACGGACGAGCCAATACGTCTTTTCCAGATTTTCCTCACTTTTCTCCCTATGAATAACGGTTGATTTCGGCACGACAAGCAGATCGAAACCTTTTTTCTCCGCCCGAACGGAAAGATCGGTGTCCTCATAGTAGAGGAAATACCCCTCATCGAACAAGCCGACGGTCCCAATCGCTTTCCGGGAAAAAAACAAGGCGCATCCGGAAAGATAGCCGGTAGGATAAACGGCCTCCATCGAAAGGACCTCTGGATTGGAAATATGTTCCGCCCGCATACGGAAATAATCTATTTTCCCCCCAAGAAACCAAGGCTCACCCCGAGGCGTCAGGATCCGTGGGCTGAAAAAGGCCGGTTTTTCATAGGTATCCGCGGCGAAAACAATTTCGGAGAGCGCTTTCCGTTCACATTCCGTGTCATTGTTCAGTATCCAGACATATTCCGCTCCTTTGGAGAGGGCGAACCGGATACCGACATTCATACCTGCAGCGAATCCGAGATTCTCGGCGTTCAATATAAAATGTGCCCGTGAAAATGATTTTTTCACCTCCTCGACCGACCCGTCCCGCGAGGCGTTATCCACGACGACAACCTCGAAATTCCGGTAATCAAGCGCGAAAACGGATCGCAGACATGAAGCCAGACAATCCTTTCCGTCCCAATTCAAAATGACGACAAAAACTTTCGGGAGATGTTCCATATATCAACCATCATACCATCCAAAGAGCCGTCCTCCTAGAGAACCTCCTCGACGAAGACAGATTCCCGCTCGGAACGTTTCGAAAAGAGCCCGGCGATCTCAGCGCTTGATACGGCCCGTAGCACGAACAGTGCTCCGAGATAGGTGAAAACCGACAGAAAACCGGATACGACGAACGGGAACGGGCGAGTAAGAACGAGTATGCCACCCATAGCCAGAGCGGAAAGCATAACACGGCCGATTTTTTCGAATGATGGCCTATACCGCAGGAGTCGGAATGTCAGGATACCGGTCAGGGCCGCGACCATGCATTCCGTACCGAGTGAGGTCCAGGCCGCACCGACATATGAGAATCGCGGGATAAGTATGAGATTCGCGACGATATTCGATATCGCCACCACGAACAACACTTTCATCTGTTCTTTCTGGTGATTCCCGACGATAAGGATCATATTGAAGAAATTTCCGAAGAAGATGAAGATGAGCGAGAGGATAAGCAGCTCGAGGACCGGAACCGAATCCTGGAATCCGGATCCGGAAACGATTGCGATGATCTGTTCCGAAAAAAACACGCCACCAAGCACGATCGGGATCGCGATGATCGAAAAGACTCGGAACGTCGTGTCGGCGATATCCCGAAACCGGTTCCGATCCACGGATAAGGCTCTGGAAAGGAGGGGAAGGATGAGTCCGGCAAGCAGGGCTGGGAAAAACGTGAGGTTCTCCATCACCTTGTACGCCACACTATAGGTTCCGACCGCCGCGCTTCCCTTGATAAAGGAAAGGAGGATGGTATCCATCTTGAAATAAAAAAATGTGATGATTGCGCTTCCACCAAGGGGAAGTGAATCATACAGGAAACGTTTCCAAAATGGGATATCCATGACAAATCGGAATTTCGCATATTTCCGGCTCAGAACGAACGCCGTCAACGCATTAAAGGAAAGTGAGATGACAAGCGTAGAAGCGATACCAAGGAAACCGAGGTGAAATATCACCACAGCATACACCGCCGTGACCTGGACGATCTTTCCCATGAATTCGACCATGGCAATGCGATCCATGGCAATATTCTTCTGAAAGATACTGTTCAGAAATATCGAGAAGGTCGAGAAAACCGTCGTCCCAGCGGCGATCCAGATGCCGATCTTTACCGGAAGCGCATAGGAAGAGAATGGGAGAAACAGCGGAATCAACAAAAAAACCGCCAGAGATGAGACGATGCGCAGTGAGGCAACCCGTCCCAGTATACCGCTTTCATCAGCTCCTTCACGGGAAATTTCCCGCGCCGTGATCGAACCGATACCAAGATCGGCAATAGCGGAAAAGAATGCGAAGAACGCAAGGATGGTCGCATAATCACCGAATCCTTCCTTTCCGAGATAACCGGTGATAAGGCGGATGGAAACGAGCGAAAGCACGACGGTCGTGACGACCTTCATGAGAGAGTTGAAGATGATATTGTATGCTATCTTCCGGGTCGACATAGGAATGCCTCGTGATCCGACAACGACTTCATTGTACGGTTCGGGAACGGAAAAGGCAAACGAAAGAAAATCCAGCCGGGAGGCGGGATCATATTCCTTATCAATCGTTCCGTTCACGAAAAGACCGCCTTCGGCTTCACGACGACCTTTCGCTCCTCACCACTCCCGATACTTCCCGTCTCGACATGGTCATTTTCCGCGAGAACCGCATGGATAATCTTACGCTCATACGAAAACATCGGGCGCATCGGTACCGGCCGGCCGGTAGAAACCGCCACACGAGCCGCTTCCTCCGCATCACGTCGAAGCAGCTCCCTTTTTTCTTTCCAATACCGGTTCACGTCGACCGTAAAATCGGAAACATCGGTAAATTTCCGTCGGGCGATGGTCTGCAACAGGTGCTGAAGGGAAAACAACGCGACCCCATGCTGCCCGATAAGTATCTTGGAATCGCGCTTATCCACCGTTATGGAAAAAGTCGTCACATCACGCCCTCCGACGTTCCCAGTGACAGCATCCACTTTCGCGTCGTCAATCCCGAGTGTTTCCAATATCCCGACTATCATCGCGGACATCCCATCCTTAAATTCATACTCTGCCATATGATTATCCTCAATGATATACGATACTGACCGTTTATTCCGTCTTTTTTTTCTTCAGGATGAACCATTGCTGTACGATGGAAAATATGGTCGAAACAAGCCAATACAATGAAAGAGCCGAGGAATATCGAAAACCGATGAATAGGGTCAGGATCGGACCCATGTACAACATCTGCTTATTCATGATGGTGGCGAAGTCGGGATCCTTTCCATCTGATTCTTTCTTCTCTTTGACTTTCCCTTGGGATAGCATTTTCATCTGGTAAAACTGTCCCACGGCGGCCAAAACCGCGAAGGCGATACTCGGGACCCGAAGATCTGCGATACCAAAGAACTCAAATGAAAGCGTCCCCGGGTTGGAAACGAAAGGGTAGAGGATTCCGGCATCTATTCCGAAACTATTCGTTGAAATCTGCGTAATCACGCGATAAATCGTAATCAGGAAGACGATCTGAATAATGACCGGCAGGCATCCCATGAACGGATTCACCTTATTCACCTTATAAAGCTCCATCATCTCTTTGGACTGCCGCTCCTTGTCATCCGTATATTTCTCCTGAATCGCCTTAATCTTCGGCTGAAGATCCTGGAGCTTTTTCTGTGACTCTATCTGCTGCTTGGAAAGGGAAAGAAAAAGGAGTTTTATCACCACCGTCGCGGCGATGATAGCGAGACTGAAGTTCGCCACCGGAAAAAGGTCCGCAAAAAAAACGATAAGGTTGTATACCGGCTGATACACCAGCACTGTAAAAAATTCATTCATAGGGTTCTTTTTGATGGGAATGACGCATTCACGACCCGGAGAAGGCCCTCAATATCGTTTCGTATGATTCCGAACTCCAATATCTCCGGTCGGTTTCTTAAGAATAGCACTATTGAGGCATCTTCGGGAAATATGTCCCTGACGGGAAATATCGCTTCGGAAAGAAGTCTTTTAACCCTGTTCCGATCGACCGCCCGGCGGAACATCTTCTTCGCGGCAATAAAGCCGAACTTTCGTGGCGATCCCGAATGAAAAACGATCCTTACCCCGATATTCCCAAAGAAAAATGGCTTTCCGTAACGAAAAGCCTTTTGGAACAAGAGTGGATTTTTCAGACGGAGCGACCAGGGCAGCATATCACCTGAATCAGACGGAAATTCTTTTCCGCCCCTTCTGCCTCCTGCTTCGAAGTACGTTTCTCCCACCGACCGTACTCATACGTTCAAGGAATCCATGCCGTCTCGTCCGGCGACGCTTTTTCGGCTGATATGTCCGTTTCATAAAGATATTCGGAGAAAACTTAAACCGCACTCCCGTGAGTCAATAGGAAGCATAAGACAGATCCTAAGAAAAGTCAATTTTCAGACTAGCCTTTATGAATATCATCTGTTAGATTCTAGAGCGTTGTTTACAGTTTCTCATAGATTCTCTGGATAGAAGTATTGTATCAGTTTTTCCAGAGGTGTCATGTTTTCAATGCCTTTATGCGGTTTCACGGTGTTGTAGT
>Ga0073936_10005017_pt1 | contig 18045 bp, 13 predicted proteins | sample AliMusrvi5mmetaG_FD_87041 | JGI IMG/M metagenome (GOLD analysis project Ga0073936, IMG submission 87041) | Freshwater lake bacterial and archeal communities from Alinen Mustajarvi, Finland, to study Microbial Dark Matter (Phase II) - Alinen... | ecosystem: Environmental > Aquatic > Freshwater >... | reverse complement strand
CCCGTGCCTGCCCGGATGTACCCCGTGCCTGCCCGGATGTACCCCGTGCCTGCCCGGATGTACCCCGTGCCTGCCCGGATGTACCCCGTGCCTGCCCGGATGTACCCCGTGCCTGCCCGGATGCGGATGGGCAATCGCGGGGACAGGGCACCCACGGGGGGGTGCCCCTACGATGATGCCGTGAACATGGATCGGCATAATTTGGAATGCATCAATATCAATACCGGGATAATTCCGTTTTGGTTGGTGTTTTACCTCGATAGTCTATGAATCTATCGACAACCTCAGAGAGCTGATATTCCTGCCATCCGTTCATATTGTAGCCGTATCCAAATACATAAATGATTGAGGGGGTGTAGCATTAAAATCATTACGCAAGCAGAGAGCCTTTTCATACTTTTTGGTTTTTTTTATCTGGATGGCATACCCGCAGGCTTTGTTTGAAAAATAGCTGAAGAAAAAATCCTTGCTTATGCCTGCATATTCACAGGTTTGTTGCCACAAGGCTTCCAGTTCATCTTTAATAATTGTTTCTATCTCAAATTCACCGATCACTTTTTGAACGGGAGAGGAGGCATAAACAACAATTGTTTTAACATCCGGATTTTTAAAAACCGAGCGGCGAAATTCAAACTTTTTTGTTCCGGCAAATATCATCTCGGCAAATTCAGGTTTAATCGACATTAATACGCGCATCTAAAGCATACCCCTTTTACTGAATGCCAAACTCATTTCTCGTTATAATTCTCTACTCAGTGCAGAGAGTTTTCATTTTACTTTCCGACTTGCACGAACACCTTTTTTACCTTTTGTCGTTTCTTTTTCCAGCAAAGCCTTTTCGCGTTCTATCTCGCGGGCCAGTTCTTCCTCGGTGGGCAGATAGAGTTGATATTTTGAGGCAAACAGCCGTCGGTTCTCGGACAATACGGAATATTTTACGACCGTATGGTCTTTCTCGGTGCAAAGAATAATGCCGATGGTCGGGTTATCATCCTTGCCTTTCCTGGTGTCTTCATACAGCCGGACATACATATCCATCTGGCCGATGTCCTGATGGGTGAGCTTGCCGGTTTTGAGGTCAATCAGCACAAAGCATTTGAGGATATAGTTATAAAAAACAAGGTCGATGAAAAATTCGGAGGTTTCCGTGCTGATCCGCTGCTGACGGGCGACAAAGGCAAACCCCTTGCCCAGCTCAAGAATAAACTCGCGGAGTTTTTCTATAATTGCCTGCTCAAGCTCCAGTTCCCGAAACTTATGCGGATCGGGGATGTTAAGAAACTCCAGCACATAGGGGTCTTTAATAAAATCTTCCGGGTCGGGGGCAAGCGGCGCGATCTTTTCCTGCATCTCTTCAATGACGGGGGCTTTGTCCCGGCTCATAAGCAGGCGTTCATAATACAGGGAATTTATCTGACGCTCAAGAGCGCGGGTGCTCCAGTTCTGGTCGGCGGCCTCATTCATATAGTATTGTCGGGATGCGGGTTTTTCGATCCGCATGATAAGACGGTAGTGCGTCCAGGTCAATTCTCTACGCAGTGCGTAGAGAATCTCATCCGACTGAAAGGTAAGGTAAAACTGCCTGAAATTCCAAATATTAGCCTCGGTAAATCCTTTCCCGAACTCGCTGATCAGCTTTTGCGATAGCTCCTTTATGAGCTGTTTTCCGTACTGAGCACGTGCTGAGCCCTGCTGCTCTTCTTCAACAATGCGCTTGCCCACATTCCAGTAGGCTTCAACCATAATAAAATTAACAGCTGAATAGGCCTTCTGCCGCGCCTGATGGAGTATTTCCCGAATATCGTTAAACAAGGCATCATGTCGTTTGATCATTTTCGCACCTCGATTTTGGCGAGATTTTTCATTATCGCCTTATTGAGTGCGGCTTCTTCCTGCATCTGCGCTTCAAGCTCTGCCTTTAGCAGGGTAAAGCGTTCTTCAAAATTAAAATCATCCTCTTCTTCCGGCAGACCGATATACCGGCCAGGTGTGAGCACATAATCTTTCTGCCTGATCTCATCAAGGGAAATGGATTTGCAGAAACCGGGAATATCTTCATACTTATCGGATTTATTGCGCCAGTGATGATAGGTGTCGGCTATTTTTGCAATATCAACAGCAGCAAAGTCGCGGCTGCGACGATTGACCAGAAACCCCAGATTGCGGGAATCTATAAAAAGAACACGACCCTCATCCCCGGCCCTTCTCCCAGAGGGAGAAGGGTGTAGCCCCGTATCCTCTGCGCCTCTTCCAGAAAGAGAAGGGTGAACCTGCGCGGCTATCTCTTGGAGCACATTTTCCGTGTCTTCAAATAGCCTTTTATTTTTTATTCGTAATACCGAAAAACCCTGCGATTTCAAATATGCATCACGCTTATTGTCCTTTTTTATTCTTTCCGCTATATCGTGAACATTGCCATCCAGCTCAATGACAAGCTTCACTTCATGGCAATAAAAGTCTGCTATATAGTCACCTATCTGGTGCTGCCGTCTAAATTTTAAATTTAAAAATTTTCTATCCCTGACCATTTCCCAAAAAATTTGTTCCGCAGGTGTAGCATTCTTCCGCAGATCACGAGCAATTTTTATTTGGCCAGAGAAATCGTAGCCGCCCCGGTAATGTTCACCCCCTCTCCCGCTGGGAGAGGGCTGGGGTGAGGGTGCGACGCCACGGCGTCGAATAAACCATAGGCAAGCCGGTATCTGCGTATTCGCGAAAAGCTTTGCGGGCATATTCACAATGCAGTCAAGAAGCCCGGCCTCGATTATGTTTTTCCGAATCTCGCCTTCGCCATTGGTTTTTGAGGTAAGCGAGCCTTTGGCAAGCACAAAGCCTGCCGTGCCTTTGGGCGAAAGGTGATAAATGAAATGCTGAATCCAGGCATAGTTTGCGTTGGAGGCGGGCGGTATGCCGAATTCCCAGCGGGCATCATCCCGGAGCTGATCGCCGGACCAGTCGGAATCATTAAACGGCGGATTAGCGATAACGAAATCCGCCTTCAGGTCTTTGTGCAGATCGTTTAAAAAGGACCCTTCATTGTTCCATCGAATATTTGAGCTGTCAATGCCGCGAATGGAAAGATTCATTTTACACAGGCGCCAGGTTGTCTGGTTTGACTCCTGCCCGTAGAGGGAAATAAGGTCAGTGGGTTTTTGCGGCTCACCCTTTTTCTTTTTGTAATGGTCCTGATGCGCCTCGATGAATTTTTCGCTCTGCACGAACATGCCGCCCGAACCGCAACAGGGGTCGAGCACGCGGCCTTCATAGGGCTCAAGCATTTCAACCAGCAGCGTCACCACGCTGCGGGGCGTGTAAAACTGGCCGCCTTTTTTGCCTTCAGCCAGGGCGAACTGACCGAGAAAATATTCATACACCTGCCCGAGCACATCCTTGCTTTTGGCCGCTTCAGTGCCAAGGGCAACCGTGCCGATCAGGTCGATTAAACCACCAAGGCTTTGCGGGTCGAGATTCTGGCGGGCATACACTTTCGGGAGCACGCCTTTCAGCGAGGGGTTCAAGCGCTCTATGGCATCCATTGCCTCATCAAGATAGCCGCCGATAGCGACCTTTTTACCGTTCTCAAGCAGGATCTCGGTCTTTTTGCCGTTATCGGATACCTTTTTCCCAACGGGCTATCTGCGGAACAAAGAAAACCTTTTCTGCCGTGTATTCATTGGGGTCTTCGGGGTCTGCACCTTCATAGTCACCCTTGCCGCTGCATAGCTTTTGATGCAGGGTTTCAAAGGCATCGGAGATATATTTTAAAAATATCAGGCCAAGCACCACATGCTTGTACTCGGCGGCATCCATGTTTTTGCGGAGCTTATCAGCCGTCTGCCAGAGCGTGGCCTCAATGGATTCCTGCTTGTTATTTTTTTTGTCAGCTTTCGCGACTTTAGGCATTATGTCTCCGCTCAGTATTTCCGTTTCAGGCTAAAGGGACAACAGCCCTCATTACTATCTCTTCTGCTTTGCAGCAATACCTCAAGCTGTCAAATGTCGAAATACTAACCGGTATTATCTTGTTGTGCAATTTATTTATTTTTATAATTTTAGATGATTAATAAATCAGAAAGCGCCCATTGGCTGATGATCTGGCAGGGAAAGAAAAAGCTCCTTTTCAAAAAACAGCTGCCTTTAAAGAGGCGATGGTCGCATTAGGACGGAGCGGAGGCGGTTAAGCATTGAATACGGCAGGGGGTAAGCGTGTTGCAGCTAATTTACTATGGCTTGGTTTTTCTTAATCCCACATTGGCCGGGCAGAGGCACACATGCCACCAGACAAGACGGCTGTAGACGATGATCTTTTCGCGGTACCGCCTTTTCAACCCGAGGGTGAGGCTGAACCCGAGCAGAGTCAGCACGAGATTTATGCACAGCTTCAGAAATCGGAAAATGCGCAGGAAATAGTATGACGATGCGGACCGGTTTTTTTTAAAAAAATGATACAGCGAGCGGTAGTATTCGATCCAGGAGAGTGCCGGCCGATGCCGCTTGCTTCGGCCCTGCAGGTGCACGATCTCGACCTGCGGCACATGGTAAATCTTCCAGCCCGCGTGGCGCATGCGCAGGCACCAGTCGGTTTCTTCCAGAAAGAAGAAATAATTTTCATCAAACATGCCCACCTGCCTGATCGCCTCGGCCCGGATGGCAATGCAGGCGCCGATGAGTGAGTCGACCTCGAAGGCCGGTGCATTTTTCCCGGCCTTGCCGGAGTACCGGTTCGGAAACAGCAGGCGCAACAGGCTTTTGTTCAGCAGCTCGGTTGTCAGGCTCGGAAAGTTATCGAAGCTGTTCTGGGGGCTTCCGTCCTCGTACACCATGCGCGGGCCTGCCATGGCCGTATCGGGATGGGCGTCAAGAAACGCCATCAATCCGCTGGCCGTGTTTTCAAGAAGCACGGTGTCGCTGTTGAGCAGTATCACGCAGCGGCCCGCTACCTTCCTGATGGCCTGGTTGTTTGCCCGGGCAAAGCCCTGGTTTTCTGAGTTTTCAATCAAATGCACCATGTCGCCGAACTGCGCGCGGGCGGCCTGCTGGCTGCCGTCGGCAGAGCCATTGTCAACGACGAATACTTCATAGGCGAAGTCCCGCACCGTTTCGCGGATAGAGGCAAGGCACCCGAGCAGCAGCTCGCGAGTATTCCAGTTGACGATAATGAAAGAAATATCCATAAAACTGTGACCTCGGTAAAAAGGCGGTCATTGTATAAAAAACAGGCAGGGGTGTAAATGTAAAAGAAGCATACGAGCCAACTCCCGTAGGGGCGGGTTTTAAACCCGCCCCTACGCACCGGTAAATTTTTCCGTCATACCCGCCCGAAAGCGGCGGGCTATTTTTTATGTCTTCATCAGCCTTTAATAACGCCCATGGGCCGCAGGCGGGCCACCTTTTTGCCCACCCCCGCGGCAGCGACCACATCCACTACCATAGTCACGTCCTTGTAGGCATCGGGCATTTCCTCTTCCATGGTGCCTTTGGCAGCCGCGCGCACGATAATGCCCTGGCCGGAAAGCTCGCGGGAAATAGAGCGGCCCTTTGCCTGCCTGATGGCCTGATGCCTGCTCATCATGCGGCCCGCGCCGTGACAGGTGCTGCCGAAAGTTTCCTCCATGGCGCCCTGCGTGCCGGTCAGCACAAAGGAGCAGCGGCCCATGTCGCCGGGGATCAGAACGGGCTGGCCGGTTTCGCGGTAATCCTCGGGCAGCTGCGGATGGCCCGGCCCAAAGGCGCGCGTGGCGCCCTTGCGGTGCACGCAGACGCGGCGGGGCTTGCCGTCGATCACATGCTCTTCAATTTTAGCGATATTGTGGCAGACATCATACACAAGTTCCATGCCGAGATCGCGCTGCCTGCGCCCCAAAACCTGCTCGAAGGTTTCCCGAACCCAGTGGCCGATAATCTGGCGGTTGGTGAAGGCATAATTTGCCGCGGCGGCCATGGCGCTAAGATACTGCTTGCCCTCGGGTGAGGAAACAGGAGCGCAGCAGAGTTGCCGGTCCGGTAGTGCTATACCGTATTTCTCCGAGGCGCGCAGCATCACTTTCAAAAAATCATCGCACACCTGATACCCGAAGCCCCGCGAGCCCGTGTGCACGGTTACGGCAATAAAATCCTTAACCAGTCCGAGCTGTGCCGCTGCCTTTTCATCATAGATTTCATCCACCCAGTCGATCTCGACAAAATGATTGCCCGACCCGAGGGTCCCGAGCTGCGGGCTGCCCCGCTCATAGGCTTTCTCTGATATGGCATCAGGATCGGCGCCCTTAATGCAGCCCGTGTCCTCGATATGCCGCAGATCCTGGGCCGTGCCGTACCCGTGGTCGACTGCCCAAACGGCGCCGCGTAGCAGCACGTCGCGGTGCTCGCGGTTTTTAAGCTTTAAGTCTTTCCGGTGAGAGCCAACGCCCGAGGGGATATTGGCAAACAGCCCCTCCACGAGCTGCTGCAGCCTGCCGGCAATTTCAGCCTTCGGGATGGCGGTGCTCATGAGCCGCACCCCGCAGTTGATGTCATACCCGACGCCGCCGGGCGACACCACGCCCTCATCAAGATCAAAGGCCGCCACGCCGCCGATGGGAAAGCCGTAGCCCCAGTGTATGTCGGGCATGGCAAGCGAGCTGCCCACAATGCCCGGCAGGCAGGCCACATTGGCCACCTGCGCCAGGCTTTGGTCGGCCCTGATGGTGTCAATCATCGCGGCGCTGGCGTAGATGATGCCGCTGGTGCGCATGTTGCCCTGCCGCTCGATGCGCCAGCGGTTCGCATCTATTTTCTCAAGAGAAAAGTTCTGATCGGCCATGGGACATTCTCCCGCACGTGCTGCATTTTTCATAAGCTGCTTTTAAATGTAGCATGAGAGAATAAAAAAGACAGACCCTAGACCCCTGCTTTTCTATCTCCAATCCCCGATCATGACAAACGGCGCCCCCTCTGCTCCTGTGGCCGTAATTCTTCCCGCCCTTGCTGTTTTCTGTCTTCTGGATTCCGACTTCTGCTCTTCTCAACATTCCGCAATCGGCATTCCAAAATCCGCATGGGCTGTATCCGGGCATGGCTTTGAGGGAACGCTGGGCCTGGCGCAGGGCTTATAGTAATAGGCAACTGTCCTCTATATTCATTGGTCTCTTGCTTCTGCTCCTGTCTCTTCCGGAGCAACAGCCGTTATTTATCTGCCCGTTCTGATAAATATAATATTCGAGTAATCCGTCTTGTATTTCTTTAGTTTATTCGCATACGTTTTGAACTCTTTAAAATCCGCAGGCTGAACCTTGTATTTAATGTTCTTGTCCTGGGTCAAGACCTCAAACTGATTCTTTTGCGAAACATATTTAATGGAACTCTTTTTGTACGGATCGTCTCTTCTGAATTCAGGAGGAATCTTTTTTATTTCGAAACCTTCAGGAAATATATAGATGGTTTTGCTTTTACTGAAAAACCCGTCCTCAAAACTTATAGGATATTTTCTTTCCTTTGCGGAAACAATACCTTCGTAAGCGTTCAGATTGGCAATCCCGGATAACAGCATTGTGTGCCCATCTATTTTCTGCACCACTCCCTTTACTTTACCTTTTATTTTTACAGTAAATGGTATTTCAGTGTTAGCCACATCGGCTATATCCAAAGACTCCAATTCCACACCCTGTTTTTCCATATCTTTTTTTTGCTTATCCGGAGAGGTGTATTTATAGGAGTATCTCGCACCCTCCGCCATCTTCCCGTAATAGCCCGTAAACATTTCCAGCTCCGCGTCCCCGTTCTCATCTATCTTTATTGTACTTTTATAATCAAGATAATCCCTGTCATCCTCGGGTTTGGGAGTTTTAACAAAATGGCCTTTCCCGTCAGGTGTTATTACAAGTACTCTTGAACTGCGCTGGAAGGGAATCCCTTCAAAAGACGCTACTTCATTCGTACCGTCTAACCATATATAGTTATCGCTGCCTGCGGGATTTTGCACCGCGGCAATAACATGATTAAAAATATTTGCAGAAGGCATCTTTTCATCAAAAGTATCTTCATTTGACGGAACGAGAACGGGAACGCCTTCAATACCCAGAATTTTCAGCATTGAAAGCATAAGAGTTGTTTTATCCTTGCAGTCCCCGTATCTTTTCTTAAATACCTCTACCGCTGAATGAGGTTCATGCGTATTGGGCCCAAGCGCAACGGCCACATATCTTACTTTTTGCGCCACAAAATAAAACACCGCTCTGATTTTTTCTTTATCCGTTTTCGCCCCGGCTTCCGTAACAAGATTTTTGGTAAACTCTTCAAGTGCTTTGTCCGAGGTCATTTGTTTTCTTACAAGTTCGTTATACCACGTTGCTATTCCCGTCCAGTCATTCAGTGTCCAGGCAACAAACTGAGGGAAAACCTCCCTGTCGGATAAATACGGCATGTTTGTTTCCGGAAGTATTTCCGGCTGGTTCAAATTTTTAAAGGTATATTTTCTTTTTCCGCCCACCATTGAAATATCCGGCTTAATATCGGTAAGGAACATTGCTGTTTTCAACTCAATCTTTTCAGGCAGGACGATTTCGAGCAGGTCTTCCTTGAGCGGAATATAATTCTGTATTGAAAAAGGCACAAAGACATCAAAAGGATAAACACTCTTGATGGTTTTTTCTTCTATGCAGTATTCAACGATACATCCGGGCTCAATCGCAGGCATCGTAAATCTTTTTTCTTTAATGTCCGTATAGAAGTCATAGCTGGCGTAAGGCGAGAATTCCTTGACATCCTTAATGTCGAGAGGCACAACAGTACCGTCTGCTTTAATAGTATTGGCGTAAATTATCTTAACTTCTGAATAGCCCTCCCTGTAACGGAGTGACTTTCTCGCGTAATTATATCCTCTTTCGCTTAATATTTTATATCTGGAGGTTTCTCTGGATAACTCTGTCCCATCTTCGTTTATTTCCATATACAGATGTGAGAACAAAACCACTGCCGGAGCATTAGGATGATCTTCCTGTTTTGGAGTATTTTTTGCATATTCAACAGGGTTAGAATCTGCGATGCTTTTTATTACCGGATTTCCCGTTGAAGCGCACGAAGCAAAGAACATTGCCGAAAGAACCATCAAAACAAGATATGCTTTATTCATTTTTTTCTCCATATTTGGGAACAATCAGGGACAACGGTTGTCCTCTATATTCCCCTGCTCTTCTATCTCCACTCCCCGATCATGACAAACAGCCGCCCCATAGAAGGGGTGGCTGTATTCGGGCATGGCCTTGCGAATTAAAAATAAATCTCGAATTACCCAATGACAAAACCGGGCCATTATTGTATGTTTTATTTATGGCAAATAGCTCATTACCACTAAGCAAAACCAACTCTTTTCTTAAAAACCGTGCGAAGCGGCAGGAAGGGCTTATCATCCTCTTCTATCGAAGGCATCCAGGGGGTTGTTATTTCCGAAACTGATTTTCCCTGCAAAAAAAACTCTACTTCTCGCCGTAAATCTTCTTCGTCCGCGAAATCACCTCACTGAATATTTTTCCATGGGAGTATAATTTCGGCTTAATCCTGCCCGGACAGCTGAAAAATATTCCTCCTTTTTACGCCCTTCAATATGCCCCCTTTTACCAATACCGTCTCTTTGAAAATCTTAGTGCCAGCCGGCTCATTCTTTCGCAGGGGTCCAGCGCCACTGAGCAGGATTCCAGACAGCTTTGTTCTCCGCCTCTTCCGAACAGACGGGCTCAATAAACGCCTCAAGCCGGGCCATGGCATCGACAATAGTCAGAAACGGTCCCAAACGGCTGCGACGAAGGAATGCACTCCACTGTTCTGCTTTATCCGTGTTATCAGTAAATTTTTTTGAAAAAAGCACGGAACGGTTTTCCCTCGCTGTTGAACGCCGGGCAAAGGTCGCCATTACCGCTTCGCGGAGGGTGAGCATAGAGAACATCTCCCGCTCTGCCAGATAGAGTATATCGTAAATGTCCTTCATCCGGCTGGTAAGCAGGCTCAGGCTGACCAGCGCCTCAAATTTTTCAGCAATAGCGGATTCCCGCGAATACACCAAAAGGCTCGGTATCGGCTGGTCGTCCAGCAGCACCGGAAAATCCATCTCCACCGGACCGGGCACGATTACATCACCAAAACCCATGCCCAGTTGCAGCACTTTTTTAACCGCCTCCAGCCGTGCCGTGAGCTTTACCCTCACACCTTCATAGGCTGCATCTTCTGCAATCCGTTCGGCGCTCACCGTCTCGGCTAGAAACCGCACACCATCATTAAGATCAATGCGGGCGATATCGGCAATGATACTGCTCATGGCGCCAAGGTCGTTTGATGCAGCAGAACCAAGAAAGTCGATATCCCTCGTTGGTCGCAACAACGATATGTCATAAGCCAGAAACAGAAGCGCCCCCTTGAGAATCAGGCTTTGCCGATAGGCAGACTGCGACAGCCGGTACAAAAACCGCTCCTGTATGTACTGAAGCAGCACGGCATCAAAATCGCGTCCGCTGCTTTTGGCTATAGTCAGCAGCCGGGCGCGAACAGAGGCGGCAATGTTCGTGACCTGTTTTTTCGGCATGCTATGCCACCAGCGCTTTCAGGTACGGCATCATTACAGTTCGGGCTTGGCAAAGCGCAGCGTATTCAAGGAGCTTTTTTGTATTGGCGCCTTTAAGCTTCAGATACTGTTTCAGAGCTTCCAGCGCCAGATCTTCCCCCAGTTTGCGACGGTAGCGAAACATATCGCAGATCGTCTTTTCACGGCTGTAGACTCTGATTTCACCTGACGAGATTCGGGTATGCTCAATACCGGGAGCGTAAAACCGCTCGCGGAAGAAAAAAGGTTTAATGGGCGGATAGAGCATGCGGGGCGGCTTGGCCCCGTGGGGGATGGCGATATACACCTCAGAGGGGTTGAACGTGGTCATTCCGTGGTAATCAAGCGCTGAAACCAGGCATATAACACCCTCCGGCACAGCGCGGCACACTTCCGCAAGACCGGCATGCTCACCTGTTTGGCCATAGCCTGCAAGGCGGTACAGGCCGGGCTTAACCCGCTCGATTTGCCCCTTTGCAAGCACTGCCGCTACCTCACGGGGCAGAAATCCGGCAGCGCGCAGCTCCTTCATGCGGGCATAGCCACCGCAGGATTTAAGATGTTTCGTGATGGTATTCACAACTGACCTGTATTTTTTTCTGCCAATGTACACTATTGGCAGAAAACTATCAAGTCAAAAAAGACAGCTGTCATAAATCCGAAATCCGGCGAAACAGTCCGCGGAAATCAAATCCGCACCCCGCACGATCGGTGTATTATCATTCCTCAATCGCAAATTTAAATTCTATTCTTTATGCTTACAGTATTTTTCAGCTGTTCAGGGTTTTTAATTCCCTGATCCCGGACCCTGGCCTCCGCCCTCAGCCCTACCTCCACTCCCCGATCATAACAAACGGCGCCCGGTAGAAGGGGTGGCTGTATTCGGGCATGGCTTTGAGGGAAAGCTGCGCCTGCGCAGGACTGGGAGGCAGCTCTGACATGCCAGGAATACATTGTCGCACCTGGCATTGTGCATTAACGATTTAGCATGGAGCCGATGCAGGGTGTTTTTTTGCCGATGGAATTTTTTTATATACCCCTGCATTGCGTTGCAGCGTGTCCCACATATCAACATCCATTTGCAGGCCGAGCCAGAAATTGGGGGTTGTATTGAAGTACTGCGCAAGCCGAAAGGCGGTATCCGGCGTAATGGACCGTTTGCCGAGAATGATTTCGTTGATTCTCACTCTGGTAATGCCAATAGCCGTGGCTAGCTGCAGCTGGGTCATCCCCAGGGGCTCAAGGAACTCATACCGTAATATTTCCCCCGGGGGGGTCGGCCGTCTGTTTTTGGGCAGCATGTTACACCTCATCAATGGTACTGGATTAATTCAAGGCTGATAATATCGCCATTCTGAAACCGAAAGCATAGCCGCCATGGTCCGTTGACAGAAATCGCCCACTGGCCCTTGCGGTCGCCATGAAGCTGATGGAGATGGTTTGACGGCGGCGAGCTGATATCCTTTAACGCTTTTGCACGGTGAAGCATATCCAGTTTCCGCAGGAGCTGTGCGGCCAGTTCCGGTGGGACCCTTTTATGCCGGCCGTTATGCCAGAAGTCTTCAAGCCATGGCTGAGCAAAAGATTTGATAATACTGTAAATGTATCATGCAACGATACTCGTTGCAAGCAGGAAAACTGACGGATTGACTCTGTCTTTTATCCCCGGTTCTCCGACTTCCGGCCTACCTCCAATTTCCGATCATGACAAACGGAGCCCAGTAGAAGGGGTGGCTGTATTCGGGCAGGGCTTTGAGGGAAAGCTGTGCCTGGCGCAGGGATTATAGTAATAGACGCTGCAAATTAAATTTCCCGCTTAATCGTATCAACATTTAATATTTAAGCTCTGACCCTACTGCTTTCACACGCCCGTGCCGCCATCTGACTTGAATCATCTTGGCTTCTCAGCATGCTGTTGACGCATGAGGAGCCTGTAGGTTTCTTCATAAATAGTTTTGCGCGGCCCGACGGCAACAAGCTCGATTATCGTTTTGGATGCCATGCGGTAGACAATTCTGAATTTTCCCACCCTGAAGCTGCTCAGGCCCGCAAGCTCCTGCCTGAGCGGTTTGCCCCTATCCGGATTATGGATGATTGATTCAATGCCGGCGCGGATTTTCTTTTTTATATCAGGATGCAGGCCGCGGATTAACGCCGCGGTCTGCTCCGTGAGCCTGAGGCGATATGCCGGGGGAGGGGCTGTCATGGCAGGTCAAACAGCTCCGCAAGCGTATAAAGCTTTTTGGCTTTCTTCAGCCCTGCAAGGCCGGCGCGGATTTCGTCCATAAAAGCTGCATCAGATGCAATGCTGAGTGTTTCGCGCCAGCTTTCAAACTCTTCCGGGCTTATGAGCACCGCCGCAGGAGAGCCGTTTCTGGTAATCACCACCTCTTCCTCGGTTTCATGGACCGAATGAACAAGCTCGCTTAATTTCATTTTTGCTTCCGACAGTGATAATGTCCGCATATTGATCCTTATTAAGGTTGACCTTAATTATAGTCATATTATAGCTTTTCCCGGCATGGAAGTCAACCGTGAGTTCTCCATACATTCAACCCTATAGCTCCCCTGCATTGTAAGGGCGACCCCTTTTTCGCCGGATTTTTCACTTCCTGACCCCTGACCCCCTGACCTCCGTCCTCCGTTCTCCGGCCTACCTCCAATCGCCGATCATCACGAACGGCGCCCAGTAGAACGGGTGGCTGTATTCGGGCAGGGCTTTGAGGGAAAGCTGCGCCTGGCGCAATGATTCTTGAAGTTTGTACAATTTGTCACAACGTTAGTGGACTTTCTTGTTAATTTAGTTCTGTTTCTGTTATTTCTAAACCCGTTTCAGCCTTATACATTTGCTTTTCTAGGACCTTATCCGCTTTAACTGATAATTTTTCTGCAACATGCAAATCGCCCACTGGCCCTTGCGGTCGCCATGAAGCTGATGGAGATGGTTTGACGGCGGCGAGCTGACATCCTTTAACGCTTTTGCACGGTGAAGCATATCCAGTTTCCGCAGGAGCTGTGCGGCCAGTTCAGGTGGGAACCTTTTATGCCGGCCGTTATGCCAGAAGTCTTCAAGCCATGGCTGTGCAAAAGATTTGATCATGCTGTAAATGTATCATGCAACGATACTCGTTGCAAGCAGGAAAACTGACGGATTGACTCTGTCTTTTACCCCCGGTTCTCCGCCCTCAGCCCTCAGCCCTACCTCCACTCCCCGATCATGACAAACAGCCGCCCCATAGAAGGGGTGGCTGTATTCGGGCATGGCTTTCAGAGCAACCTGCGCTTGGCGCAGGTCTAATCAATAATGTGGCTTTCTCGTATAACCATCAAGGTTATTAAACAGAAACTCTATCTCCAAAAGCATTCCCGCTTGCGTTGCGCTGCCAGATATAGTCATAGACCCGGCGTGAAAGTTGTTCGGTTTCATCACTGCTAAATGGCGGGTTCGGCAAGGCGCTAAACAAATTATTTAACACAAACACCTCAACTTCGGCCTGCGTCTGAGCATTTTGCGCCCATTTCGGCATGGGCCTCAGCAGTTCCTGCAGCGATGCTAACAAGCCCTTGCTTGCCTGTTTCAATCGCTCGCGATTCTTTTTGCTGATATTTTTCTTCAACAATAGATCAAACAGCGCAAGTTCGTCTTCGCTTAAACCCTCTTTAGCTGCCCGGCGCTGCTCAGTATCAAGGCTGTCTGAAAGTGCAGCAAGCTTTGCAAAAGTTTCCTCAACCGTAGCCCGGTCTTTTTCGCGATTATATTCAGCAATAATCTCCTGATATTTTTTGTAATAATCCATCCTGTTCGGATTTCGGGCCAGCATCATAGCAAGCTGTGCCTCTATCACATCACGGATATCCTTCAGCACGGCGTGCTTGCGTTTTACTTTTCGCGCGAACTCATCCCGCAGCTTTTGAAAATCAATCTTACTCAGATCGATTTTCAAACCCACGGCATGGTCCTCGCCGGGCTTCTGGGTCCAAATGGCTTCATTAACGATTTTATGAAGCTCTTTGAGCACACCGGTTATATCAGCAGCATCGTGCTTTTCCTGAAGCTTCTTGTAGATGGTTTCAATATTATCATGGCGCTCTGCATATTGAAAGCTGCTTGGTTCCGTAATCACCGACCGGTACCGGATAAAGACCTGCCTGGCCATGATTTCAAAGCGCCGGCAATCGTCATCAGAGGTCAGCACTGCGTCTTTTGCATCCCGCAATGCCTGAATCCGGTCAAAGCCCTGGGCTCCTGACAGCCGCTGAGGGTCAAACCCAAGGCCGCTAAGATGGTTTTCAGCAGCTTCGATCGATTCCAGTAGTGCGTGAACCTGCTCTTCTATCGGTCCCGCAATATCTTCGCCGCCACTGCCATCTCCACCGCCGCTATCATCACCATCGCCAACAGCATAGTCGGCAAGGGCGCTGCGCAGGCTTTTCAGCATGCCGTTATAGTCAACAATGACGCCGCAGCTTTTGCCAGGATACACGCGATTAGCACGCGCTATGGCCTGCATGAGCGTATGGGCTTTCATGGGCTTGTCGATATACATCGTCGACAGGCACTCGACATCAAAACCCGTCAGCCACATGGCGCACACTATGGCGATTCTAAAAGGGTGATCGGGATTTTTGAACGCATCATCAACCGGCACTTTTTTGCCATCGCCTGTTTCAAAGCCGCGTTTCATGATTTCCCTATGCGGCACAATATCAATGCCCCATTTCGCGAAATCCTTCACCTCGTTTTGAGCTTCGCTGATTACTATTTCTATAATTGTTGTTTCCATCCAGCGCACTTTGGCCTGCAATTTTTCAAGCTGGCCGCACAGTATCTCCCGCATGAACTCGCTTCGGGCTGCGGCCAATTCCGCCTCTTTCAGAGGTAGAAGCGCCTTCTCCTTCGCCAGTTTCACCAGCCAGCGCGGCTTGATGCTCTGCAGCATGCGTCCGCAAGTAAGCTTATCGATGCACACCATCATCGATTTGCCGCTTTCCCACCGGGTTGTGCAGTGCTCCACGAAATCATCGGCAAGCTTGTCCAGCCGGTCATCGGCGGTGATGATCTCGTAATCCTTGCCCAGCAGCTTTTCAAGCCGCGTCTTTTCGCTGTAATCAAGCTCAGCCTGCTCGATCTTTTCGGCAATGCGTTTATTTAAATCCTGCCGCGCAAGGCCCAGCTTCTCTCCCCGGTTTTCGTAGACGAGTTTCACCGTGGCATTGTCTTCTTCGGAGCGTTTAAAATCATAGCGGGAAACATAGCCGCCGAAAATCCTGCGGGTCAGATGATCATCGGTGAGCAGCGGCGTACCCGTAAACCCGATAAAGGCGGCATTGGGCAGGGCCATGCGCATATTGACGGCAAATTTGCCGGCCTGCGTGCGGTGCGCTTCATCGGACAAGACAATGATATCGTCGCGCTTGCTGTAGGGTGCCTTCACAATCTGATTGAATTTGTGAATCAGGCTGAACACAAATCGGGGGTTCTCCTTAAGCATCTCACGAAGCTCTTTGCCGGAACCAGCCCGGGGCGTTTTTTCATCCGTTACGCCGCAGCCGATAAAGGTCCTCCAGAGCTGGTCATCCAGATCCTCGCGGTCGGTCATGACAAGAAAGGTGAAATTTCCCGGCACCGAGCGGCGCACCTTTTCCACAAAAAAAGCCATGGAGTAGGATTTTCCGCTGCCCTGCGTATGCCAGAAAACGCCCAGTCGCCCAAGATCGGGATGCGCCCGCTTTATCAGCGGCAGCAGCTCTGCTTTCCGATCAGCCGCCGTCAGGGTCCTTTTCTCAAAATTATCGCTTGCCGCAATCCTGGTCAGCGGCCGGGGTATGGTATAGGAAATGAGCCGCTTGTCCGGTGGAAACTCATTTTTCAATATTTCCTGCCGCACAACCGATGCCACGGCATTGTTGACGCCCAGCACCTGATGATTCCGGGCGATAATTTTTCGGGTTCCCCCCGGCCTGCTGTCATCATACAAAATAAAATTTTCAACCAGATCAAGCAGCCGTTCGGGCTCAAGCATGCCGTTCAGAAGCGTTTCCGCATCAACGCGGCCCTTGTCTTTTTCATCATTTCGTTTCCACTCAATAAAATGATCCCATTTACTGGTTATGGAGCCGTACCGCGCCTGATCGCCATTGCTGACCACAAGGAAGGCATTGTGATGAAAAGCATGGGGGATGACCTGCTCGGTCATGTAGTCGGTAAGGTTATTATCAAAGCCCTGCCGGATATTGCGATACACGGCTTTCAGCTCTACAAACACCAGGGGCAGGCCGTTTACATAGCAGACCAGATCAGCCCGGCGGTTATAATGCGGCACCCGCAGTCCCTGAATTTTCAGCTCCCGCACTGCCAAAAATTTGTTATGGGGAGCGCCGTTTGTCGAGCCGTTTTTAAAATCAATCACCTGCGCCTGGGCATAGTGTTTAACGCCGCCCGCATCGCGCCACTCAACCGGCACCCCATTTTGAATGTAGCCATAAAACTCCCGGTTGTGCTGCAGCAAGGAGCGCGAATAATCAACCTTCATGAGTTTTTCAAGCGCAGCCTCGCGCACGCTCTCAGGCAGGCCGGGGTTCAGACGCTTAAGCGCAGCCCGCACATCCCGCAGCAGCACCACCTCACGCTCGCTTGCGCGCCCCAGTGTCCCCGCAGGCCCGAAGGTCTCTTCGTTCCAGGCATACACGCTATCCCAGCCGAGCTCACCGCTCAGATGGTCGGCAAAAGTCGCCTGCACAAGCCTGTCTTCGCTGTTGATGTCGGTGATCATAGCTTTTTGAGAATCTCCTGACCCTTTACCGTCAGCCGGTAGCGCTGTTTACTGCTGTTCGGCTTATCAGGTATGGTCCTCGCTATCAGGCCGCTTATAAGAGCCGGCTTCAAATATTCCTCGGCAAAGTGCATGCGGTCCTTTAACCCTACCACAGCCATTATTTCATTTCTGTTCATTTCACCCTTCAAGGCGCTCATAATCTTTTTAACATGAGTGGTAACATGAGCGGTGACTTGAGCGGTAACATGAGGGGTGACATGAGGGGTGACATGAGGGGTAACTTGGGGTGTGACTTGAGGTGTGACTTGGGGTGTCGCTTGTTCGGTAACTTGTTCGCTGACTTGTTCGGTGGGCTTTTGGTTTACCGGCATGGCGGCACGGAAAAACAATACCATCCTGGCTGGTCTAAAGGACCCCTCGTTCAACGGATAAACGCTTTCCTTGCAGTGCCGTTCAGCGCTATTGATGTCAGTGATCATAAGTTTTCGAGAATCTCCTTCCCCTTTGCCGTCAGCCTGTACCGCTGTTTACTGCTGTTCGGCTTCTCTGGGATAGTCATCTCTATCAAGTTGTTCTGAAGAGCAGGTTTCATGTATCCCGCTTTAAAATGCTTAGAATCCCTTAGCCCCACAGCAGCCATTATTTCATCTCTACTCATTTCCCCCTTAAAAGCACAAATAACCTTCGTGACTTGGGGGG
>Ga0073936_10005015_pt1 | contig 18050 bp, 18 predicted proteins | sample AliMusrvi5mmetaG_FD_87041 | JGI IMG/M metagenome (GOLD analysis project Ga0073936, IMG submission 87041) | Freshwater lake bacterial and archeal communities from Alinen Mustajarvi, Finland, to study Microbial Dark Matter (Phase II) - Alinen... | ecosystem: Environmental > Aquatic > Freshwater >... | reverse complement strand
TGCTATGATTCTCGCAAAAGAAGCCGGCGATGGTGGAATACCAATGGCTCGAACCGCACGGGCTGCCTTCACCAAAAGCTCACCTGTGCCTGTATGGCTACAGTATTTTGAAAAATGCTCTAATTGAATAATAATGCCCTATTCCTGTTGCGATAACCTTTTGAGTTTTTAAATTAATTGAAAGTACAATAAACCTTGACCGGCGCAATGTTTTTTGTCTATAGTTTTAAAAAATTTCATGAATACGGAGTTCTGGCATGCCCGCACGAACGGTTTCGTTGAAAGAGTGCGCAAGCCGCGCCGCAAAAATCGTAGAGCTTCTGCGCTCGGCCTATCCCGGCACAGCGGCTTTCCTGCATTTTTCAAACCCGCTGGAACTTCTTGTGGCAACCATTCTGTCGGCACAGTGCACGGATAAAAAGGTCAACGAGGTCACCGGGCCCCTGTTCAAAAAATACCGCAGCGCACAGGATTTCGCCGCTGCAGCGCAGCCCGAGCTTGAAAAGTATGTGCACCAGACCGGGTTTTTTCGCAATAAGGCAAAAAACATCATCGCAGCCAGCCAGCGCCTGTGCAGCTTCTATGGCGGCAAGGTGCCCGCCACCATGGAAGACCTCGTCAGCTTGCCGGGGGTGGCGCGGAAAACGGCGAATATCGTGCTCGCCCAGGCTTTTCACAAAGCCTGCGGCATAGCCGTTGACGTGCATGTGAAGCGTCTGGCGGGCAGGCTCGGCCTCTCCGCAAGCAGCAATTCCGATAAAATCGAGCAGAACCTTATGGAGCTGCTGCCGCAAAAGGATTGGATTGACTTCAATCATATTCTTGTGGATCATGGACGCGCCGTGTGCGTTGCTCGCAAGCCGCGTTGTTCGATGTGCGTGCTGCGGGATATCTGTCCGTCGGCGGACAGGTGCTAAGGAGTGGCTGAACTAAAAACCCAAGCCCTGCACTTGTTGGGTTCGCCCTTATGCAGATGCTTCTTCGCAAGCATTTAATTTTGCGCAGGTTGGGTTGAGGTACGAAACCCAACGGTTTCTTGCGGGCTTAACCCAACCAAAAAAACGACATTTAGTCAATGTGCAAAGTACAGCCCCGCAGAGAAAAGGAAACAAAGGGTCATCCTGAGCGCAGCGAAGGGTCTTTTTTCTTGATTTTTCACAGCGCTTTGCTCTTTTCAGAATGACCCACCATGGTTTTTTTGTATTTATTTTAATGGATAAATATACTACGAGCCCGGGTTGAGAGAAAAAAATAGATTTTTTGCATGACTTTGGTAAACAATAATTAAGTTGTGCCGATACTAATAATCATAACAGCTGAAACCCTATGGGGAGCATTTTATGTATTGTGAAAATTGCCAGTTTGAAATTGAAGATCATCAGGAAACTCAGTGTCCGCTCTGCGGTGGCCCGCTTGTAGCATCATCCTCGGCGCCGGGCGGGAGCGCCGGTCGCATCCAACTTGATGAAAATGATAGCTCTACGGGCGCCTTTGTTCTTGAAGAAGAAGATGATGACGAGGCTCTGCAGCCGCAAAATACCGCGGCCCAGGAACCTATGTCCTATGGCAGCCCGGAAATGGCCTATGACGAACCCGCAGCCCCGGCGGAGGAAGCCTCGGCGTATGCTGCTGATTCAACAACCGATATGCTGGATCAGGCTCTTGAAGAATTCGACCCCATGGTGGATGAGCATTTTAAAAGCAAAAAAAAATCAAAATCAAGCAGTTCCCTGCTTCTTGTAATTTTGCTTATTTGCGTACTGGCGGGTGCAGGCGCCTATTATTATTTCTTTATGATGCAAGAGCCGGAAGCCCCCGCGCCCGCAGTACCGGTACGGATTGTGCAGCCCAAAAAACAGGATGCGCCTGCTAAAAAGCCTGTTGTGCCGGCAGCAGAGCCAGCTCAGCCGGCCCCTCCCGCTTCTGAGGCGGCGACGAAACAACCTGAACCCGTGAAGCCCAGCCAGGAAGCAAAAAAGCCTGAGGCGCCGACGGCAGAGCCAGCTCAGCCGGCTCCACCCGCTTCCGAGGCGGTGACGAAACAACCCGAACCCGTGAAGCCCAGCCAGGAAGCAAAAAAGCCTGAGGCGCCGGCGGCAGCACCAGCTCAGCCGGCTCCACCCGCTTCCGAGGCGGTGACGAAACGACCCGAACCGGTCAAGCCCAGCCAGGAAGCAAAAAAGCCTGAAGCGACGGTCGTTGCACCGGCCAGCCAGACGCAGGCAAAACCCCTGGAGTTCTTGCCCCCGGCAAAAGAACCTGACAAAGCGGTGCATATGGCCAAGAAAATTCCGGCGCCCGCCGCAGACAAAGCGCAGCCCCGGGCAGCTGAAGAAGCTGCCGCTATCAAAGCGCAGCGGTCCGCGCAGGATGTGGTTCCGCCTCCTGCTGCTCAAGCGCCGGCAGCAAAAAACGGCATGCCCGTTTTTAGTGTCATGGCCGATTCCTGCCGCAATCAGAGCAATGCGGATAGGGAAATGCAAAGGCTGCGCAAGCTGGGCTATGATGCACGGATAATGCAAATTGATTTGGGGAGAAAAGGCGTTTTTTACCGGGTTCTTATCGGCGCATGGCCAAACCGCACCGATGCCCAGAAAACAGCTGATGAGCTGCGCAGCAAACTGGGAAAGCGGGACGCAAGCATTATTCCGGTGATGCAGTAACCCTGCTTGCGTAGCGCCGAACTGTCAAAAGCCACAGGGATTGTGGCAAAATCGCATATGCTTCAGGGAAGCCGCCGCGGTGGCCTCCCTGTTTTTTTTACTTCGTCAACAGCCGATAACCCGCAAATGTTTATCCGTTTTGGTCAGTATTCTGCAGCCGGCGGTTGTAACCACGGCCGTATCCTCAATGCGTATTCCGCCCCAGCCCGGAAGATACACGCCCGGCTCGATGGTAACTACCATGCCTTTGCGGGCCGTACTTTTTGAGCGGGACGAAACAGCCGGGCTTTCATGCACGCACAGCCCGAGGCCGTGCCCCGTCCCATGGCCAAAGCGCCTGCCGCATCCCTGCGCGGTAATATAATCGCGGGCCGCGGCGTCAACCTTTCTGAGCGCCGCGCCCGGAGCAAGCGCCGCAAGCGCCAGATCATGAGCCTTTTTCACGATGGCATACAGCCTGCGCTGCTTTGCCGTGGGCTCCCCCAGAAAAAAAGTGCAGGTCTCATCCGAGCAGTAGCCCTCATACACGCAGCCATAATCGATAAGAAGTATTTCACCACGGGCCAGGCGCCTGGCCGATGCCACACCATGGGGCATGGCTGAACGGGGGCCCGAAGCCACAATAGTCGGGAATGCCGCCCCAGCGCATCCGTTTCTCCGCATGCGATATTCAAGCTCCGCGGCAACATCAAGTTCAGTCATGCCGATTCTGATGCAGGTCAGGGTTTCAGCAAGGCCGCGAGCGGCGATTTTAGCCGCCCGGCCGAGAAGCTTTATTTCGCCCGCGTCTTTCATCATGCGCAGATCATCAAAGACATCGGGCCTGGGTACGAGCCGGATACCACGCAGAGCTTTTTCCCAATCGTGAAACTGCGCAACCGTCAGCTGCCGCGAATCAAAGCAGATCCCGGAAACCGCGCACTTTCTGACAATTCGGGCAAGCTCTTGTGCTTTGTCCTTAAAGGTAATGGTATCAGTGGCGGCCACCTGCTCACGGGCCTGTGTTGTATAGCGGCTGTCGGTCAGGAAAAAACTGCTGTCGCCAGCCAGGAGCAGTAGTCCTTCCGTGCCGGTAAAACCGCACAGATAGCGAAGGTTTTCGGAACTGGTAACGAGCACTGCATCCGCAGCGGAGCCCAGGAGTTTTTGCAGCTTGCGCATCCGTTTTTTATAAACCGCATGTACAGGAGTATAGTCATCCATCAGCATAACCAGCCGGAATCAGTTTGATTTCTATTGACAATTATCCATAGTATACGTACAGTAATACTTTGTATACGAATATAAGACTGCTTTAGTCTTTAGCATATTACAAACCTCTAAGCAAAGGAGAACGAAAATGGCAGATCTTGAAAGACGCGTACAGATTCTGGAAGACATCGAAGCTATCAAACAGATGAAGGCTGAATATGCCGATGCATGCGATGATATGTATAATCCCAAGCGTATGCCCGGTCTGTTCACCAAAGACGCAGTCTGGGACGGTGAAAAAGAAGGTTTCGGATTGTACACGGGTATTGATGAAGTCTGCAAATTTTTTGAAGGCGCCAAAGACACCCTGAAATTCGGCGTGCACTGGTTCCTGCAGCCCCGCATCAAAATACTGAGCGAGACCGAGGCCGAAGGCGTGTTCTACCTCTGGCAGACCAGCACCATGGGCAATGGCAAGGACATTTTCCTGGCCGGCCAGGAATTTGATAAATATCGCAAGGAAGACGGCAAATGGAAGATGAGCCGCATGGAACTGAAGCTTTTCTATGCTGCCGATATCAAGCAGGGCTGGAAAGATGATAAGCTGTGTGGTCTTAAATAAGCAGAGATAAAGCAACACAATATATTGTGGTTAGACAAAAGTCCGAAGCATGCTCATAATATGCTTCGGACTTTTAATTTTTTTAATCCCCATTCTTTTAAGTAATCGTAAATACATCTTTTTTTATTTATATACATGGCAGATTGTGTTTTTTGCTGCAAAGAAAGATAAAGATTGGCAAATACTGCATATAGAAATGGAATAACCCGTGTTATTGGTATGTTAACGAGCTTAGTTGAAGCATGTTGTAGAAAAATTCAATAAACTCTCTTTTTTACTTGATTTTTTCTTTTATAAAGTTATACTTAAAAAGAAGCAGGTAAAAAACATACCACAACAAAGGTAGTTTGATAAAAAGCCTGGGGGTTCTTATATGCTAAAAGCTAACTTTGCAACCAAAGCCGAAGCGCGCACGGTATATACGGCAAGCGAGCAGATCCAAACAACAAAGGTAAAAAAATTCAAACCCGTCACACTTTTAAAAACTCCTCGCGCAAAAGCACCACAAAAAGAAAAAACGAAGAACGATACAGAAGCAATCTATAAAAAATACGATAAGCTGATCAAGTATATAGCAAGCCGTATTGCAGCACGCCTGCCCAAACACATAGAAATTCATGATATGATCAACTCCGGCGTGCTGGGGCTTCTGGATGCGGTTGAGAAATTCGACGTGACAAAAGGCGTTAAATTCGAAACCTATGCCGAATACCGGATAAAGGGCGCAATGCTTGACAGTCTCAGGGCCATGGACTGGGTGCCCCGCTCAATCCGAAAGGTGGCCAGCATGCTTGAAACCACAAGCGCTGATCTTGAAAAGAAGTTCGGACGTCCTGCTACAAACGATGAGGTCGCCAAAGCCATGGACCTCGGGAGTGAACGGTTTTATAAAATAATGAACCGCATTTCTCATATTGCCACCATAAGTCTGGAGCAGGATTCACAAAACCCCGGTTCGCGGCATACGCTTCTGGACCGGCTGGTGGATGAAGGGCATTTAATGCCCTCAGACCGGCTTGATCATGAAGAGCTCAACGGTATGATATCCAGCAATATCCAGTGCCTGCCTGAAAAGGAGCGCACGGTGATATCGCTGTATTATTTTCATGAGCTGACCATGAAAGAGATCGGCAAGCGGCTCAAGCTCACCGAATCCCGGGTTTCCCAGATACACACAAAAGCGATGGGCAGGCTGCGCGGAAAACTGCGCAAGCAGAATTATTGTTAAGCGACAGACTCTGAGCCATGCCTATTTACGAATTTTACTGCGCCCCGTGCAATACCCTTTTCAGCTATTTTTCAAAGTCCGTTAATACCACGAAAACCCCGACTTGCCCCAAATGCACAAACCTTCTTAAGCGCCAGGTTTCCCTTTTTGCCTGCATCGACTCTTCCCAGAAGGACAGCGGCTCCGAAGAGCTGCCCTTTGACGAAAGCAGGCTAGAAGGCGCCATGACAAAGCTTGCCGCCGAGGCGGACAAGCTTGATGACAGCGATCCGCGGCAGGCGGCGCGCCTTATGCGCATGTTTTCGGACATGACCGGCGTAAAGCTCGGAGACGGCATGCAGGAGGCGCTCACCCGGCTGGAAGCGGGTCAGGACCCCGATGCAATAGAGTCTGAAATGGGTGATATACTGCAAAGCGAGGATCCGTTTCAGCCTGGACAGACAAAATCCCGCGGTAAAAAACCGGCGCCGCTGCGTGATGAAACCCTCTATGATCTCTAATTTTTCTGCGGTTTGAAAACAGCCTCCTCCCTGCCCTGCTGCATACTTCAGCGCAGCTGCACAGCACTAGAGCATGTAACTTTATTCTATAGCCGTTTACACCGGGGAGCTTTTGGTTCATTAGCCCGTGCTATATTCTCGCAAGATAGGCCACTAGGCAATTATGTGTCTTGTGTTGTGTTTAGCTACCGGGCTGGCCGCCCTGGCTGGTTGTTGAAAAAAATCTACATGTATTGAACTATTTTATTAATGAATATTTTATACTGTGCTATAATAATTTTTGGCTGATTATGTCGGATCAAAATTTTATGAGGGATTCAAAATTTTTCAAAAAAGGTTGGTGCGGATTGAAACAAAGGGGTGAGCGCGATGCGGAATGCAGAGCGGGCCTGTATTTGAGAATCCTGTGAAGAATCGGCCCGCTACTGGTTGTTTTACAGCCGTAGATCTAGATATGGTGCATTATAGAAAGGTGGGGAGCATGGAAAGACTCATGGATGCACTCTCGGAGGCCCTTGAATACGAGCTCAGGGAGCATAATTTTTATTTGAAGCACAGCAGGAAAACTGCCGACACGATCGGTAAAAAAATATTTCTACAAATCGCCGCCGATGAGGATAAGCATTTCCGCAAGCTGCAGAGCACTCAGCAGGAGCTTTTCCGGAAGGGTACTTGGCCTGAGTTCGCGGCAAATACTATCGACAGTTTGGATGCCGAAAAAATATTCTGGCAGCTTGCTGGCCAGGCAGACAAAATGCCCGTGACCAGCTGGATCGATATTGCAGCACTTAAACATGCCATAGAGTTAGAGACACAAGGGCATAGCTTTTATTCCAGGCTCAGCAGCGAAGCGGCCACGGATCAGGGAAAAGAGTTTTTTGGAATTATTGCTGCTCTGGAATGGAAACACCTGATGCTGCTGCAGGATGCGATGCTTTTCTATGAAAGCCCGGCAGACTGGCGGGCAAAAACCAAAACCCTCCGCTCGAAGGCTAACCAACTGCCTGCGTCCGGCGGCGGCGCTTGTCCAACAAAGCCGGTTGGGTTAAGTCCGTAAAACATGAGTGGGTTTCAGCCGCCCTGGTTGATGCAACCCAAACCATGCAAAATAAATGTTTGCGAATAAATGTTTGCGAAAAAGCACCTGCATAGGGGTGAACCCAACAAATTTCCAGCCAAGGCTGCACCCTGACCATGCTTGAAATTTCAATCCATGTAGCCATACCGGACAATGAAATTGAGCTCAGCGCCATTCGCGCGCAGGGCTCGGGGGGGCAGAATGTCAACAAGGTTTCTTCCGCCGTGCATTTGCGTTTTGACATTAAGGCTTCAACGCTACCCGATTTTTATAAAGAGCGTCTACTGCAATTGCGCGATCAGCGCATCACAAAAGACGGCGTGATAGTTATCAAGGCCCAGGAGTCCCGCAGCCAGGAAACTAACCGCGTAGAAGCACTCGCCCGTCTGCAGGAGCTTATAAAAAGCGTGGCGATAGTGCGCAAAAAGCGCCGCCCGACACGGCCCACCCTCGGCTCCAAGAAAAAGCGCCTTGAAAGCAAAACCCGGCGGGGAACTGTTAAGTCCCTGCGAGGCAGGGTGGAGGGAGATGGATGATTGTGCGGTTTGCACTAAGGCCTGCCCAAAAAATTTTTGAAAACTCTCTTCTTCATATGTCCAATAAAACGCTTCTAGCCGGCAAGGACATTTGAAAGTATCTGTTGCAGGCACCCTTCCTTTAATTTCAAGATAGAAATGAAATCACAGCAGTTGATTTTCAACCGTGTTTATTATTGCAGTTACAAAAAAGTAAATGCTCTAAACATCTTTTTTTTCATGTCATAACCAACAGCCTGTATCCCGTAGGGGCGCTTCTGTGTATGCGTCCTTAATATGGGCAGACACGCGGGTCTGTCCATAACGGACCCCGGTTTCTCGCAGCACCGGATAATTTTTAAAAATTTATCGTTGACAGTTCCTGAAAAATAACTTAATATATATTTAAGTCACTTAATTATTTATAAACAAGATGCGATACAAATTCGGCGACAAAATCCGCGAGGTGCGGGAAAAGCGTAAAATGACCCTGAAGGACGTGGCCCGCCGGGTCGAGGTAAGCGAAAGCCTTATCTCCCAGATCGAGCGCAACCGCGTCTCTCCTGCCATGGACACGCTGCTGCGCATCGTTGATGTGCTTGAAATGGATATTGAATACCTGTTTCAGGAATTCAAGAAAACAAAATCGGTGCATCTGGTCAGGCGGTCCGAGCGCAGCAAGATCGTGTTGCCTGGCATTGTCTATGAACAACTTTCAAAGACGGTCGGGGCAGATGAGGAGCATGCCATGGAAGCCTACTGCCTTGAGATTGCGCCTGGCGGAGAAAAGGGCAGCCGCGAGTTCGGCCATCGCGGCGGAGAGCTGGGTCTGATTCTTGAAGGAAAAGGCGAGCTGCGGTTCGGCACCGAGACCTATGAGCTAAACTCTGGCGACAGCATTTCCTTTAGCGCTGACATTCCCCACGAGCTTCGGAATACGGGAAAAAAAACACTCAAGGCGGTGTGGGTCACAACGCCGCCGAAAAATTTTTTCAAGTAGATATACTCGGGCACTGCCCGAATCCGCTACGCATACCAGGCATCATAAAAGAGAGGACAAAAAAATGGGAAAAACAATTGCAGAGAAAATATTTGACAGCCACCAGGTTGATGAGCCCTTTTCCGGCACACGGGTCATACGGCTTGATGCCGTGTTCTGCCATGAAATTACCACGCCCACGGCCATCACCGATCTCATGGCCCGGGGCAAGGACCGGGTGTTTGATCCGTCAAAAATAAAGGCTGTCATTGATCATGTATCACCGGCAAAGGATTCAAAGACCGCCGAGCAGGGCAAGGTGCTCAGGGACTGGGCGCGGCGGCACGGTATTAAGGACTTTTTTGACATCGGCCGCAACGGCGTCTGCCATGCCATCTTTCCGGAAAAGGGCTTTGTGCGGCCTGGCTACACCATCATCATGGGCGATTCGCACACTTGCACGCATGGAGCTTTCGGCGCCTTTGCCGCCGGTGTTGGCACGACGGACCTTGAGGTTGGCATACTGAAAGGCGTCTGCGCGTTCAAGCCCCCGAAAACCATGAAGTTCGTGCTGAGCGGGAAATTGCCTGACGGCGTGTATGCCAAAGACGTGATATTGTTCATTATCGGCAACATCGGCGTCAACGGCGCTACCAACATGATAATGGAATTTACCGGTCCGGTCATCGACGCCATGGGCATGGACAGCCGCATGACCCTGTGCAATATGGCCATTGAAGCCGGCGCCACCTGCGGCATCTGCAATCCCGACATGATAACGGTCGACTATCTCTGGCCGTTTATACGCGATGAGTTCGCCTCGAAGCAGGAAGCATGTGCGGCCTACGGAGCCGTGGCGTCGGATGCGGAGGCGCAGTATGAAAAAATTCATGAATTCGATGTGAGCGGTCTTGAGCCCATGATGACCTTTGACTACCGGCCCGACAATGTCAAGCCCGTGCGCGAGCTTGCGGGTGCGCCGGTCGATCAGGTCTATATCGGCTCCTGCACCAATGGCAGGCTTGAGGATTTGCGCATTGCCGCAACAGTGCTTAAGGGCCATAAAATTCATGACTCCGTGCGTGGCATTCTTTCTCCTGCCACACCGCTCATCTACCGGCAGGCCCATGATGAAGGCCTTATCAAAATTTTTATGGACGCGGGTTTCTGCGTGACCAACCCGACCTGCGGGGCATGCCTTGGCATGAGCAATGGCGTGCTGGCCCCGGGCGAGGTGTGCGCGTCAACCACCAACCGCAATTTTTATGGCCGCATGGGCAAGGGCGGCATGGTGCATCTCATGAGCCCGGCAACTGCGGCGGCAACGGCTGTTGCGGGCTCGATAATCAATTCAGCGCTGTATAAAGGAGGCAAGTGATATGAAAACATTCGGCGGAAAAGTTTTATTTCTCGACCGGGCAGATATAAATACGGACGAAATAATACCGGCAAAGTATTTGACTGAGATCACCAAGGAGGCGATGAAGCCCAATCTGCTGGAGGATTTGAAGCTTGCGGGTTTTGATCGCCAGCGAGATATTGCGGGCAAACGGGTCGTGGTAACGCGGGAGAATTTCGGCTGCGGCTCCTCGCGCGAGCATGCGCCCTGGGCCTTCGAGGTCAACGACATCACCGCGGTCATCGCCCCGAGCTTTGCCCGCATATTCCGGCAGAACATGTATAACTGCGGCATGCTTGCCCTTGAGTTGCCTGCGGCAACTATAGACCACTTGTTTGCCGCCTGTGCGGGTAAAGAAACGACAATGGCCATAGACGTCGGCACCGGCGTCATTCAGGTCGAGGCGGCAGGGTTTTCAGACACCATAGCTTTCTCGCTGCAGGGTTTCGACGCTGCCCTGGTGCAGGCCGGCGGCTGGGTAGAGTATGCCGACAGCCATTATTGATCGCAGGATGGCGTTTGCTTGGAGCGGATTCATGCGGGCTGTTTGTTGTACCCTGAGGGTAAACGCACCGCGGGCATGCAGAATGCCTGCCGAGCATGAGCGCAAAGCCAACCCCTTGCCTTGCGGCTCACTAGAGCATTTAACAAAATGCTGTAGCCATATGGCCACCGGGGAGTTTTTGGTGAAGCAGCCCGTGCGGTTCGAGCCATTGGTATTCCACCATCGCCGGCTTCTTTTGCGAGAATCATAGCACGGGCTAACGAAGCAAAAGCTTGCCTGTGCAAACGGCTACGAAAAAAAGAAAAATGCTCTAGAAAAACAAAAAGGCTTCTTTTCTTGCTCATAGACTTGTACCATCACCGGGCAGATCGCTGCTGCAAAATACTTCCGTCAACAGTTCAGCAGCTGCATCTCCAGGGAACAGGCTCCCGCAAGGCGCTGGCTGAAAAAGTACGTGTGTTTCTATAATGTATAACCCCGGAACACAAGTCGAAAAATATTCACACGGGGATCAGTGTTAGGGGGGATTCATACACATCAAATCCGCGCCACTCGTCAATAAGTGTTGGAGAGCGCTCGAGTACAAGTCCATAGTGGGCTTTAAATGTTCACTTATGGCCCTTCGGTGAGTTGCAGCCCTTTGCCGTCCGGACGGTTTGTCTTGCCACCCCCGCTAAACTATGTTAAAAAAAACAACTTACAAGTTCTTAAACCTTTGAAATTCAGGCACTATATCCATGGAACCGACTGCCTATGCGCCCCATGCCATTGAAGAAAAATGGCAGAAATACTGGGAGGAAAACAAAATCTTTAAGGTCGGTGAAGACGCCGGCAAAGAGAAATATTACCTGCTTGAGATGTTTCCCTATCCCTCGGGCCGTATTCACATGGGCCATGTGCGCAATTACACCATCGGCGATGTGGTGGCCCGCTATAAAATGATGCGCGGTTACAATGTGCTGCACCCCATGGGCTGGGACGCGTTCGGCATGCCCGCTGAAAACGCCGCCATCAGCAACAAAACCCACCCGGCCGCCTGGACATACGCCAATATCGATGCGATGAAGCAGCAGTTGAAGCGCCTGGGGTTCAGCTATGACTGGGACCGCGAGCTTGCGACCTGCTCGCCCGAGTACTACAAATGGGAGCAGCAGCTGTTTATCCGGATGTGGGAAAAGGGGCTGGCGTACCGCAAAAAGTCGCTCGTGAACTGGTGCGAGTCCTGCCAGACCGTGCTTGCCAATGAGCAGGTCGAGGGCGGCCAGTGCTGGCGCTGCAAAAACGAGGTGCAGCAGAAGGAGCTCGATCAGTGGTTTTTCCGCATTACCCAGTATGCCGATGAGCTGCTGGACAGCCTTGACCAGCTTACGGGCTGGCCCGAGCGCGTGGTGGCCATGCAGCGCAACTGGATCGGCCGCAGCTACGGCTCGGAAATCGATTTTGCCCTTGAAAATAAAGACCAGAAAATAAAGGTTTTCACCACGCGGCCCGATACCCTGTTCGGCGCGACCTTCATGAGTATCGCGCCGGAAAATTCCCTGGCCATGAGCCTTTCAAAAGGCACGACGCAGGAAGCCGCGGTGAAGGCTTTTGTTGAAAAAACCCTCAAGCAGGACAAAATCGTCCGCTCTTCCGATGATCTTGAAAAGGAAGGCGTGTTCACGGGCGCGTACTGTCTCAACCCCGTGACCGGCTACCGCATGCCCGTCTATGTCGCCAATTTCGTGCTCATGGAATACGGCACGGGAGCCGTCATGGCCGTGCCGGCCCATGATCAGCGGGATTTTGATTTTGCAAAAAAATACGGCCTTGAAATAAAGGTGGTTATTCAGCCCGAGAAAGAGTCGCTTGATCCCGCGGCCATGACCTGCGCCTATGTTGATCCGGGAGTCATGGTTAACTCCGGTGAGTTTAACGGCAGTTCAAATGAAGCTGCCAAGGCCGCCATAACCGGCTATCTTGCCGGGAAAAATCTCGGCAAAAAGGCTGTTAATTACCGCCTGAAGGACTGGGGCATATCGCGGCAGCGCTACTGGGGCGCGCCCATTCCCATGATCACCTGCGATAGCTGCGGCACCGTGCCCGTGCCGGACAAGGACCTGCCCGTGCTGTTGCCGGAAAAAGTGTCCCTTGCGGTGCTCGGCCGCTCGCCGCTTTCCGATGTGCCGGAATTTGTGCACGTTGCCTGCCCGAAATGCGGGAGGCCCGGCCGCCGCGAGACCGATACCATGGACACCTTTGTCGAGTCCTCATGGTATTTCGCCCGCTACGGCTGCCCTGATTATGACACGGGCATGCTCGATAAAAAACGGGTGGATTACTGGCTGCCGGTGGACCAGTATATCGGCGGCATCGAGCATGCGGTGCTGCATCTGCTGTACTCCCGCTTTTACACCAAGGTGCTGCGGGATTTCGGCCTCTTAAGCGTTGACGAGCCCTTTAAAAACCTGCTCACGCAGGGCATGGTCTGCATGGAAACCTACCGGTGCGAAAAATGCGGCTGGCTGTTTCCGGAAGAAGCCGAAAGCGGGAGCTGCAAAAAATGCGGAGGCAGCGCGCAGGTGGGCCGGATCGAGAAAATGTCCAAGTCCTGCAAAAATGTCGTGGACCCGGAGCTTCTCATCGGCAAATACGGCGCTGATACGGCGCGCCTGTTCTGCCTGTTTGCCGCTCCGCCCGAGATGGACCTTGCCTGGAGCGATAAGGGCGTTGAAGGGTCATTCCGCTTTCTGCAGCGCGTGTGGCGCATTATTGCGGAAAACAGGGCCTTGATCGCCCAGGCCGGCGCTGCCGGAGCGGGTGAGGCAACAGACGCGGAGGTGAAGGCCCTGCGCAGAAAAACCCATCAGACCATCGCGAAAGTTACCGAAGATATCGACAAGCGCTTCCATTTCAATACCGCGATCAGCGCGGTTATGGAGCTCTTAAACCATCTGTACCAGTTTGATCTTGCAAACGGCCGGGACCCTGGCCGGCTAGCTGCTTTCCGGGAAGCCGTGCGGGCAATCGTGCTGCTACTTGCGCCCATGGTTCCCCATATGACTGAAGAGCTCTGGGGCATGCTGGATACAACGGCAAGCATTATGCAGACCCCCTGGCCGCAGTTCGACCCGGAGATCGCCAGGGAAGATGAAGTTGAAATCGTGATTCAGATAAACGGCAAGCTGCGCGGAAAAATTGTTGCCGCAGCCGGCGCCACGCAGGAAACCGTGCAGGCTCTCGCCCTTGCCTGCGAGCAGATCAGCCCCTGGCTGAGCGGTAAGGAAATAAAAAAAGTGATTATTGTGCCGGGTAAACTGGTAAGCATTGTTATAAAATAAGTGAGGTGTGATTGTGAAAAAAACAAGCGTGTTTCTTTTTCTGGCCCTTGTGGGCCTGGCCTGCGCCGGCTGTGGCTATCACCGGGCGCGGCTTGATAATCCGCTGCTGGCCAATTATCATACGATCGCCATACCGTATTTCAAGAACAAGACCTTCGAGCCGGGCGCGGAAAAGATTTTTACCGATGCCTTTATGCAGGAGTTTATCGAAAGCCGCAAGCTGAAGATCGTCAGTGAAAGCCAGGCCGATGTCATACTCTACGGCACGGTAAAAAACCTCAAGGAGGACTCGGTTGCGCAAAACGCGAATGACAAAACACTGGAATATCTGCTGTTCATCACCCTTGATCTGAAGCTTGAGGAACGCGCCACCGGCAAAGTGCTCTGGAGTCGCAAGGGCATGCGGCATGTGGAGGATTATCCGGTCTACGATGACAAAATTCAGCTTTCAGAAACCGCCAAGCGCGTAGCCCTGCAAAAAATAGCCGCGGACCTTGCCGAGCGCTCGCATGACAGCATCATGATGGGTTTTTAAGATGTCCCTTGAGGACCTGAAAAAAAGCATGCCCAGGGGAGTTGCCGCTCCCCTTTATTTTTTTTGCGGGGACAATTCGCCGTTAATCGACGAGGCCCTGCGCCTGCTCTCATCTGCGCTTTTTCCTCAAGGCGCAGCCGAGCTTGACGTGCGGCAGCTTGATGCGCTCAGTTGCGGGCCCGGCGATATACTGGAGGCGGCGCGAACCCAGTCGTTTTTTTCAAAAAAAAAACTTGTCATCGTCCGGCAGGCCCAGGCCTTTAAAGAAGCCCAATGGGACAAACTGAAGGAATATTTCAAAAAGCCGTCGGCGTCATGCTGCATTGTTTTTATTCTCGATCTTGATGAAAAAGACAAAAAGGACAAGGCCCGGATTGAAGCTTTCAGGAAATCCGGCCCCGTCTTCTCCTTTCAAAATCCCCGGGGCGACCGCCAGATCATGGCGTTTGTGAAGGAGCAGCTTGCTGGCCGGGGCAAGAGCATTGCGCAGGACGCCCTTGCCTACTGCGGCGCGCTTTTGGGTGAGAATGCGCAGGCCATAGCCGGCGAGATCGAAAAGCTTGCCCTGTACTGCGGCGAGCGCGCAACCGTTACGGCCGCTGATGTCGATGCCGTGGTCTGCGGCGGCGACAGGGGTACGATATTTAATCTCGTGGATGCCGTGGGGGAGGGAAAGCCAGAGCGGTCGCTGGAGCTGCTGGCCGCCATTCTCGGCTCGGGAGTGCATCCCCTGGTGATTATAAAAATGCTTGCGCGGCAGTTCCGGCTCATACAAACGGCGCGGCTCCTGCTGGATCAGGGGGAACCCGCGCCCCGCATCGCGCAAAAGCTGCGGCTGCCGGAGTTTGTGGTGCGGGGACTTCTGCAGCAGGCCAGAGGCTGGCCTGCTGATCGCATACGCATGGTATTCGAGGAAATTTTTCTGGCAAGCAGCCTCAGCAAATCAAGCAGGGCCGAGCCCGGTATGGTGCTTGAACAGCTGCTGCTGAGGCTTCCGGAACTGCGCGCCTAGGCTTTTGCCGATAAAGCGGCATTGGCGCGTTTCGTGAGCCGGGAGATCTTGCGGGCCGCGGTGTTTTTGTGAATGAGTCCCTTGGATGCTGATTTTGCCACAATCGAAACCGCCGAGCTCAGGATTTTAGTGGCATTTTCGTCCTTGGCCTCAACAGCCTGCACAGCGGCTTTCACGGCGGTTTTCATGCGTGAGCGCGTGGCGCGGTTGCGATCACGGTTTTCAAGACTCTGACGATGACGCTTCAGTGCTGATTTATGATTTGCCAATGTACAACTCCTTTATTAAACATAGGTGCTTGTTTACGCTTTGTAATAGGACATAGTAGTGAAAAAGCTTTCTTTTGTCAATAATTTATATTTTAGGCAGCCGGCCCCCGAAATACCGGTACCAGGCGTGCCAAAAAACAGCCGAATATGACCACTGTTGCAACAGCTTTCCGCGCACCCGGCTTTGGCTGGTGCGGTCTTGCCGGAGCGGACCGGGGGCTCAAAAGAATATACCTCCCGGAGCCTCGCCGCGAAGCCCTGCTTTCCCGCATGTGCACGGAATTTCCGACCGTACAGCTCAAGGACGGCTGCTTCAGTGATGCAGCTCAGGAACTGTTGAAGTTTTTCAGCGGAGCTGTTCCCTTATTTACCTGCCGCCTTGATTATGGCCGGGCAACCGATTTTCAGAAAAAAGTCTGGCAGGCAGCCCGTGCGATAGAGTACGGCCAGGTGCGCACCTATGGCTGGCTTGCCGCAAAAATCGGCAACCCCCGGGCCATGCGCGCCGTGGGAGCGGCCCTGGGGCACAACCCGTTTCCCATAATAATTCCCTGCCACCGGGTCATCCGCAGTGACGGGGGCCTGGGCGGGTTTTCCGCAGCTGAAGGCATAGCGCTCAAGAAAAAGCTTCTGGAGCTTGAAGGTGCGCACCTTTGATTTTGGATTTGTTAATTTGGTTATTTCCAAAGCTGAAACTGAAGAAGAAAACAAAATTTCAGAATCCACTGGATTCCCGCCTGCGCGGGAATGACATGTTTTTTAGCCTTGTGCGGTTTAAATTTGTCATCCCCGCGAAAGCGGGGATCCAGAAATCGATGTTAGTTCAGCTTTTTGGATAACCATATTTGTTAATTGTGAATATGCAAAAAAATGTTGGTGAGTTATGAATTATACAATTGACTGGGCTGCTGTTGAAATAGAAGCGGTCGAGCTGTTATCCGCCTATCTGCAGATCAATACAACCAATCCGCCGGGCAATGAAACAGCCGGCGCCCTTTTTCTCAAAAGTCTGCTGGAGCGCGAGGGTATTGCCGCAGAGGTGATCGAGCCTGAACCGGGCCGCGGCAGCGTGATTTCCGGGTACGCGGGTGCGGAAGCTGCTGCCGAGGTGCTGCTCTTGCATCATATCGATGTTGTGCCGGCCGAAGCGGACAAGTGGCTCCATCCGCCCTTTTCCGGCGCTGTGATCGATGGCGAGATCTGGGGCCGCGGCGCCCTTGACTGCAAGTCGCTCGGCATCATGGAGCTTATGGCTTTTCTGCTCCTGAAGCGGCAGGGCCTTGAGCCGGAGCGAAAAATCATCTATGCCGCAACGGCCGACGAAGAAATCGGCGGCGCTTGCGGGGCTCAATGGCTTTTGCAGCATCACGCGGACAAGCTGCGCACCCGCTATGTCATAAATGAAGGAGTGGGCCTGGGTTTTTCCAATGACCGTCATAATGTGTATTTGTGCCAGGTTGCTGAAAAGGCCGCCTGCTGGACACGGATTACCTTCAAAGGCCGCCCCGGCCATGCATCGGTCCCCCATGATGACAACTGCGTTGTGCATATGGCAAAAGCCGTGCAGGCCCTGGCGGCATATAAGTTTCCCGTTAAAATTACCGCTCCGATTGAGGCCTTTCTTCGCGGCTTTGCAGCCGTGCAGCAGTTCATGCCGGAAGCAGACTGCGCGGGCCTTCTTTTTCCGAATCTGTGTGAAACGGTTTTGAAACGCATCCCTGATCCGGTGCTGCGGCGCATCATTTCTGCCCTGGTGAGAAACACGGCCGTGCCCACGCTTGTTTCCGGGGGCAGCAAAACCAATGTTATCCCCGGAGAATGCTATTGCGAAGTGGACTGCCGGATTCTGCCCGGAGAAACGCCCAGGGAGTTTAAAGCCGCCCTTGCCGCTATTCTTGATGCGTGCGGCTGCGGCAAGTATACGCTTGAGATGTCGGGCTCCCTCGCCTCGGCATCGCCCTATGATACGGGGTTGTACCGCGTGCTTGAAAAGAGCTTTCAGGCCCATGATTCCCGGGCGCGGCTGCTTCCCTATATGTCGCCGGGGGCCACGGACTCGCGATTTTTCCGGCAGCTGGGCGTGCCCTGCTACGGCGTTCAGATGGAGGCGTCAACCGAGGCCATCGACCGCATTCACGGCCACAATGAGCGCACCGGGATCGAACACCTGACCTTCGGGATCAAGATCCTCTACAGCGCGCTGAAAACCTTTTGCTTTGAGAACAAGACCTGAC
>Ga0073936_10005011_pt1 | contig 18061 bp, 14 predicted proteins | sample AliMusrvi5mmetaG_FD_87041 | JGI IMG/M metagenome (GOLD analysis project Ga0073936, IMG submission 87041) | Freshwater lake bacterial and archeal communities from Alinen Mustajarvi, Finland, to study Microbial Dark Matter (Phase II) - Alinen... | ecosystem: Environmental > Aquatic > Freshwater >... | reverse complement strand
AGATCTTCTGAATAACCAGGATGTCAAGAAAGCGTTTCTGGGGATGTAATGTTTCGTTCCTTCCTGGACATGGAAGCCGAAAAGAGCGGTTAACAGGGAATTAATTCATAAAAATAGTTCTGTATTAATTAGCTAGTTTACATAATATATATTATACAACAAATGATGTACAAAAGAAAGGAGAAGGTTTAATGGATCCTTCTCCTGAAATTCTTGATGCAATTGGTGCGATTGTGCTTCTACCAATCGTCTGAAGAACCGCCACCGCCGAAGCTTCCGCCGCCTCCACTGAAACTGTCGTCGTTGCCGCCTCCGCCTCCGCCAAAACCAGTGCCTCCGCCGAAGGACCTTCCACCAATACCACCGCCGAAAAATCTGCGGAAAATCTGAAAAATAAAAAAGATCACCAGGAAGATGATTCCAAGCAAAGGCATTGAAGGAGAATCCCCCTTACGTCCTGCTTTTGGCGTTCCCTTGTATTCCCCATGAACGGCTGCAATAATTGCCGTAACGCCTTTAGTGAACCCTGCATCAAACTGACCGGCTTTAAAAGCAGGAACAATCTCATTCCTTGTGATATGTCCTGAAACAAGATCTGTCAGTTTGCCTTCGAGGCCAAAGCCTACCTCAATGCGCACCTTATGGTCATCTTTCGAGACAATGAGCAGAACTCCGTTATCTTTGCCTTTCTGACCTATTTTCCATGCCTCGACTACGCGAATAGAGAAATCTTCTATTACGTCGCCCTTAAGCGATGGAACGGTAAGAATAACAATCTGCGTGGACTCAGCTGTTTCAAACTGCTTGATCTTTGCTTCAAGCTCAGCCTTGACAGGCGCAGAAATCATTCCGGCATAATCATTTACCCGTCCAGTAAGGGCGGGCACAGGAAGTGCTGCAAAGACATTGCTTAACGTCATGAATTGCAGTACGGCGACAAGGAGGATCGTGGAAACTGCCCACGACCCTCTACCCGCTACTCGTGTTATGATACTTTTCCTGATCAGAATTTTACCCCCGGTACAACTTTAGCCGCTGCATCAGCCTTATAATACTCTTTTGGTTTCAACTTAAGAATCAGTGAGTTTGTAAGAGAGTTAGGAAACTGTCTGATTGAAAAATTAAAAGTTTCTGCAGTTCCATTATATCTCTGGCGTGCTACGCTGATACGGTTCTCTGTTCCCTCAAGCTGATTCTGCAGGTCCCTGAAGTTCTGGGTTGCCTTGAGTTCAGGATAGCGTTCGACCGTTACCATAAGGCGTGAAAGCGTTGATGATAGATTACCCTGTGCTTCACGGAATTTTGTCATTGCTGCAGGGTCACTGAGCATTGCCGGAGTAAGCTGAATGCCTGTAGCTTTTGATCTTGCATCAATAACTGCGGTCAAGGTCTCTTTTTCAAAATTTGCTGCACCTTTGACTGTAGCTACCAGGTTAGGTACGAGATCAGCCCTGCGCTGCAACTGAGACTCAAGATCACCCCAGGAGCGGTTAACCGCCTCTTCATTCTGCTGAATGCTATTGTAGCCGCATCCCGACAGGGTGCTGAAAAAAAGAAAAAACGCAATTAGTTTAGCCAGTGTAGTTTTCATAAATATCTTGCCTCATTTTTATTAATGCTGTTTATGTACATGCGAATCACTTGTTAGATACTGTATCTTTTTCTTCACTCTTTTCTGCGGTTGTCTCTAAAGGTTTTTTAGGGGGCTCAGGCGCCTCCACAGCTTTATGGAATTCATCTTCAAGGTCAGCTTGCGCCTTTTAAACTCCTTCATGCCTTTGCCGAGGCCTCGCATGAGTTCGGGCAATTTCTGAGGGCCGAAAAACAGCAGCACAACAAAGAGAATAAGCAGTAATTCCTGTCCTCCCAATCCAAACATATATCAATCCCCTCTCGTTAATTAATCAAGAACTCTTTTCAGTACTTCCAAAATATACAATTGAAACAAACTCTAAAACAAAACATATTTTACTGCAGTACTCCTTTATCCATAAAGTCGGCAACCACACTCCCCTGCTTTACAATGTTGTGAGATCGGCAACTACTCCTGCAGCTTCATTGAGCAGAACATCCCTGGTTAGACCCTTTGCCGCATTCTGATCGGGAACCCATTGCTTTTCAATCTTTTTAATGGTTTCTATTTCAGATTTAAACGCTGTGTCCTGAAGTGATACTGCCTTTTTATTGCGGATATGGTCAAGTGTTTTCAAATCCTGCAGATAGGTCTGATAGAGAGTGTTTTTAGATGCCCGTTCTGCTTCTTTTTCACGGAGCTTGTTTATTATTTCAAGAGTGACCTCCGCAGTTGGATGATAGAGAGTCGAGGTTATCGTACTCCAGGGCAGACTGCTGGTATAGGTATCCTCTCCAATAGTTGCAGTATCGATCATGGAAGGCATGGTAATGTCGGGCACAACGCCCTTGTGCTGTGTGCTGCCTCCCGATATCCGGTAAAACTTTGCAATGGTGAGTTTTATCTCCCCAAGCTCAGGGGACTTTTCAAAGAAGGTTATCGGACGTACTATTTTTATGATGCTTTGAACGGTCCCCTTTCCAAACGTTCTCTCTCCTATGATAACACCACGACCGTAATCCTGGATTGCAGCAGCAAATATTTCAGAAGCTGACGCACTGTATCGGTTGACAAGGATGGCAAGGGTGCCGCTATATTGCTGTCGGGTGTCCTGATCATTAAGTACTGAATTGGCTCCAGCTGAGTTACTTATCTGTACCACAGGTCCGCTTGGTATGAAGAGTCCGGTGACCTTGACGGCCTCTTCGAGTGATCCTCCGCCGTTATTTCTAACATCGATAACTATACCGTCAACATGCTCGGCCTTCAATTCATTAAGAATGCGGCTTACATCACGGCTGGTGCTTGCGTAATTACTACTCTTTTTTTGCTGACCATCGAAGTCGAGGTAAAATGATGGTATGGTAATAATACCGATTTTCTTCCCACCCTCTTGAATGATTGCTTTCTTTGCCGCCTGTTCCTGCAGATCAACCTTGTCGCGCAGGAGTTGAATGATTTTTACCGGACCAAGGCCAGCCTGACTTGATGGAATAATTTTCAGTCTGACTATAGTGCCTTTTTTCCCACGGATACGTTTGACAACATCATTGATTCTCCATCCTATGACATCAACAATCTCTGCTGTTTTACCCTGTCCGACGCCAACAATTTTATCACCTTTTCTTAAAAGATTGCTTTTGAATGCAGGGCCACCGGGAATGACCTCATTAACTACGGTATATTCAGCCTCAGTCTGCAGTTTAGCACCTATTCCTTCAAGAGAACGACTCATGTCAATCTGGAAGTTTTCATACTCCTCGGGTGAGAAATAGCTTGTATGAGGATCAAATGATGTTGTCAACGCATTGATATAGGCCTGAAAAGCGTCATCAGGCTTCTGATGGTTCAGAACGTTAAGGCGGCTCTTAAAGCTTTTGACAAGGGCACTGCGAATGGCTTTTTTACTTTCTCCGGAGTATTTCAGGTTAAGCCATTGATATTTCAGCTCTTTTTTCCAGCGATCCGTCAGTTGGGTTTGGGTTGAAAGCCATTTCCCCCCCTTAGGTTCCAACGCAAGCGTATCGGGTGCTGCAAAATTAAAATGAACTGTATCAATTGCTGCCCTCATAAAGAGCATTCTTTCTTTTGCCCGAGTGAGAAAGCGGTTATATATGGCGAATCCTGCCTCTGCCTGGCCGGCAAGGAAGTCATCATCTATCTTCTTTCCATATTCTTTTCTCAGACTTTCGATATCGCTTGCCAGAAAATAGCTTCTGCTGGCATCAAGATTATCGATATAACGATTGAATATCTCTGTAGAGAGAGAGTCATTAACCGATACCTTCCTGTAATGGCTGTGCTGTAAATATTGGGAAATATATTTACAGGCCTCATCCTCAACAGCGGTAGGCTTGAGTGTTGCGCTGGCTTTGATTGGTAATGAGGGGGCCGCAGTTCTGGCAACAACCGTAAAAGCACACCCTGCGACAATGGCAAGAAAAAGCAGACTTTTTTTTAACATGTTTTGACTATATGGACTATTGTTATACCGGAACATCAAAACTGTTCTCTCTCTTTAGGCCGACTGCCGCCTGTCAGAAAAGGTGGTGTTTTACTTGCAAAGAGTAAAGAGGTTATAACCCGTAATACTGGTTATGAGTAAACCCAAACATGAGCGGGTGGAATATTCTGCAGAACAAATCGCTTCCGTTTTTTACTTTCAAAATTTACCTCCCCTAAAGGATCAGTCAACCCATAAGTAAATATAACGCACCATTTTAATAATCCCTTGCTGTAGAGATCATTTAACAGAGGAATAAATGATAATTTGAATGGATTGTTAATGAGAGGAATTGATACAACCAGGCCTACCCGCTCATTAATCTTTTTAAGCTGCTCCAATGCGCAGGAATTGACAACATTTAAATGAGGATATTTTTGTTTCAGCAAGGCACAGAATTCCGTGTCAATTTCAACTAATACGGGGTTTAAACTGGCTATATGCTGTGTTAAAGCGCCTGTGCCAGCACCGATTTCAATGACAGTCGCCACATCTAACTCTTTAACTGATTCGTAAATAGCTTTTCCCAAAAACACTGAAGAGGGTATGACTGACCCGACCGTTTGCGGGTTTTTCAAATATTTTTTCAGAAACAATATCTTTTTACGCATGTATATTTTCAATTTATATTCGTAAGGGGACGAACTCCTAGGCAGCGGCCCTTTTCAGTAAACATCTTCTCACCAACCATTCATCGGGTCTTTAATTACCACGCACAACATACAGCAAATATTTTACGTATCAATATAACAGTTTCAGCTTGCTACAGGGTATGCTGAGAGGGATTTATCATTTACGTGACAGTCTATATAATAAAAAAGCTCTTCTTTAAAGAAGCGACTTTCATTGTCATCATACTGATTACAGTATTACCGCTCTTAAATCAACGGCAATAACGTGAAAAAAACGAAAACTATTACTATGAAACAGCGAATATTAGGCTCTCAAGGATTAACGGTATCTGCCCAGGGATTAGGGTGCATGGGCATGTCTGATTTTTATGGTCAACGAAACGAGGCAGAATCAATTGCTACTATCCATCGTGCTCTTGAGTTGGGGGTAAACTTTCTGGATACCTCCGACATGTATGGACCGTTTACCAATGAAGAGCTGATAAGCAAGGCTATCAAAGGGCGTCGCGACGAGGTTGTTGTCGCCACCAAGTTCGGGATCATGCGAAACTCTCCGTCTGAAAATGGCGGATGGGCACCAATCACAGGGATCAGCGGAAGACCGGAATATGTACGCTCGGCCTGTGACGCTTCGTTGAAGCGGTTGGCAGTCAACCACATTGACCTCTATTACCAACACAGGGTTGATACTGAGGTGGCAATTGAAGAGACTGTTGGAGCTATGGCAGATCTGGTCACGGCTGGAAAAATAAGGTATATAGGGCTCTCAGAGGCATCCGTCACGACAATAAGACGAGCACATGCTGTCCACCCAATAAGCGCTGTGCAGAGCGAATATTCTCTTTGGAGTCGGGAACCGGAAGATGAGGTGCTGCCGGTGCTCCGTGAACTTGGCATCGGCTTTGTATCATACAGTCCACTCGGAAGAGGCTTTCTTACCGGGCAGTTGAAAAGTCCTGATGATTTTGCGATTGATGATTACCGTCGAAACTCTCCCCGCTTTCAGGGCGATAACTTCACTAAAAACCTTGCATTGGTAGCACGCCTCAAAGAAATTGCAAAGAAAAAGGGTGTTACTGCCGGACAGCTTGCACTTGGATGGGTTCTTGCGCAGGGAGATGATATTGTGCCGATTCCCGGCACCAAGCGGCGGCATTACCTTGAAGAGAATATCGCAGCCGGATCTATTGTAATCAGCGACCTGGAAATGCTTGAAATCAGTGACGCTTTACCAAAGGGCGCTGTGGCCGGTGAGCGTTACCCTGAAAGCATGATGAAGCTGATCAATCGATAACCGTCAGGCATAAATAAAAAAAGCCAGACAAAACTTGCATTCTGTCTGGCTTTGAAAAAAAATCGAGAATCTTAGTAACGATCTCTTCTTGGTGCTCTTTCTTCACGTGGCTTAGCTTCATTAACCGTAACAGTACGGCCATTGAGTTCTTTGCCATTCAGTGATTCAATAGCTTCACTTGCTTCGCTGTCCTTAGGCATTTCAACAAATCCAAAGCCCTTTGAACGGCCTGAAAATTTATCGTTGATGATGCTTGCGTTTGCTACCTCTCCAAATTCAGAGAAAGCATCACGAAGATCATCTTCTGTAACGGTGTAAGCCAAATTGCCGATGTAAATATTCATTGTTTAATCTCAGTAAACGTGTGCATTGATAGAAAGAGATTCAGTCAAGTAATCAAAGCACAAATCACTTGAGTAACCATCAGCCAACCATTGGCTGATTTGATTGCCAAGTTTAACGTAATTATCGGTCGTTACAAAATACTAAATACTTAAAAGCCCATTATTTTTTTAAAATAAAAGCACCTTTATCGTATAGATTCTACCTATGTACTTAAAATAAAGGCTATTAAGTAGCTCTCCGCATTTGCATTAATCCTGATTATTATCGCGAGAGTTTTAAAAAAAAAGGCAGGAATTTTGGCTCCTGCCTTTTTTTAGCGTTTTAATCGTGACCGATCCTGTCCCGGACTATCTACTTTTTCTCCGGCACTTCACGTTCTTCTTTAACGGCATAGTTGATCAGGTAATCGTACAGTCTGATCAAACGTGCATTCTGATTGTTCTGATCAATCCAGTGACCAATCATACCAATCGTACGCGCCAGAACGAAGAAGCCGTTTAGTGAGTATTCGGGGAAATCAAGGTCGACAAGGATACAGCCGATCGTTCCATCAACATTAAGGATAAGATTGTCCTTTTTGGAAGTGGTGATCTTTTCAACCTCAAGTGCGTAATCAAGACACGGTGTATGAAGCGTTGTCTGGTTTTTTACATATTCCACCAGATATTTAACCCGCTTGTCAGGGTTTTTCAAACTCTTCACCCTGTGTCCAATACCGGGAACAGGGCCGTGGTTCTGCTTCATCCATGAAAGAAATCCCGGAATGTCGTTAGGATACTCCTTTACGCCATACTTGAAAAATTTACCGGCGTTTGTAACAGCACCGCCAAATCTCGGGCCTATCATGGTCATACCTGCAGAAACGGCCTGTGGAAGATCGATGCCGGCGCAGGCTGCAATAATGGCGCCGAAAGCACCAGAAACTGCAGGGCCGTGATCGGCTGAAATCATGATAATGCGCTTGATGATTTCAGACTCTTCTCTGGTAGGAAGTTTTTTGTTCCACAACAGAGCGATAACATCCTCGATTCCATAACCTTTCTCACAAAGTTCAGAAGCGGCATAGCCAACATAACGTGGTTCTTCTCCACGATCGTCGGAAATGGTGGTACGAATCAGGGGCTCTACAATGACCTCGCCCTGCTTCATGATTTCCTGAACACTCGGTGGAAGATCCGGGAGCAGCTTCTCGTCAATTTCCGGCTCCGGCTTGATAATGCCTGATGCCTGAAGCTCAAGGTAAACCTGCTTGATTGCCTTGCTCAGCCCACCGAATGTATCAGGCACATATGCGCCGGCTTCACGAAGAGCGTTTATTTTAGAGCGTGCGGAACCAGGGCCTTTTTTGCCTTCCTTTGCACCTGCATGGCCGAATTTCATCCCTTGCGGCAAAACATCCTGGCATGTACCACCAATAGCTGCGATAACCTTGATCCGCCGTTTTTCGGCACTTAACCATTCTGCAGCCTCTTCCTCAAGCGTACCGCCGACTTCACCGACAATAACGACAGCCTTTGTTTCAGGATCGTTTTCGAACATCTGAAGATAGGTGACAAAGTCCGTACCGGGGTAGGAATCTCCTCCGATAGCTACTGCAGAGGTAATGCCATTGCCGTTCTGTGCACAAAGCCACATGGCTTCATTGGATAGACCGCCAGATTTGGTAATAACGCCGAACGAACCTGAGCGATAGAGATTACAAAGTTTCAGGTTTTTATACTCACCGCCAATAACGCCGAGACGACACTCCCCTGCCGACATAATGCCGATTGAGGATGGTCCGTTGAAAATTTTGCCTTTTTCAAGTGCATACTTGCGTAAGCGCTTGGCATCCTTTTCAGGAACACCTTCGGTAATCATCGTTACCAGCTTGATGCCTTTGGAATCAAGCGCTTCTTTGGCGGACTGAAACGCCCTTGATGCGCCTATATAGATAAGCGCAGTATTGATTTGCGGGTTTTCATCGAGCGCCTTCTGGAGCGAGGCATAAACGGTAACATTGTTCAGCTCACCGCCCCGGTAAATCTCTTTCTGCTGACCTTCTTCCGGTGGATAAACAAAAGCCTCTACAGTCAGGGGTCTGTTGATCAGAAAGTCGAACTGAGCCATCCGCTTTGCCGCATTTACGCCGGCAACACCGCCAATGATGACCGCTCGTGTATCCCTATTTGCTAAAATACTCACGATTCTTTCCGGTTTAAGTTAGATAGTTTCTCTTGGGGTTCATGTGTGATACCCAGTCGCCCTTATGAATTCATGGCAAGGTCGACGATATCGGTCATAGGCATGCTGCGATCGTAGACATGAATGTCAAATCCCTCTTCCTGCAGCTTTTTCATAGACGCAAGGCCCTGATTTTCATTTGGCCCGCCACGTCGTACCCAGATTTTCACATTTTCAAGGAACCCTTTAGATTTGCTTTCCCGGAATCCATTGATAATCCCGTTGAATGTCGCTTTAACATCTGTAAAATTGGCAATGGCTCCACCAACAATAATATGCTTGATGTTAGGAAGCCTGCATATGGTTTCCGTCAATGCTTCAACTGCCCAGTCTGGAGGATCACCGGAATATTCAGCATAATTAGCTATTGAGCCACCTCTTGCCACCACAGCATCAGAATAAAATACGGAAGCACCGCCGCCGGCAGTAAGCAGGGCTATGTTGCCGCCCGGAACTTCAACAAGCTTGACCGAACCCTTAATACGGGCATCGATATCCATGATCTGCTGTTCAGCTTCGGTAAAAGGACGCCCGATTTCAGAAACAGGTTTAAAATCCCAGTCGGCATGACGGAACCTGGCATCCCAATCAACGTTCATGACAGCATCAAGAGCTGCAAAGCGCATATCACTCTTGCGAATGACCAACGGATTGATCTCTATCGACTGTGCATCTTCGTTATCAAAACAGAGAATAAGCCTTGATGCGATTTTCGCAACGCGTTCAGCGATTTCCCCTACAAATCCAGCTTCGAGTGCTGCTTCGGTAATGCGTTCAATACTTGGAGTTTCATCAAGCGGAATGAAGAGCCGTTTAACAGTATCCCAGTTATCTTCGATATCCACTCCACCCTTGTTGGAAAAAAGAAGTTCGGCACCGTCGCGACTTCCGGCAATGGAAACATAATATTCCTCGTCATGATCAAGCATTTCAGCAACAATTACCTGACGGACAACGGATGTGCCGATTTCGCGTCCAATCATCTCTTTTGCTGCAGCAAGAGCCTGATCGAGGTTCAGTCCAAGTTTAACCAGTCCCAACTTGAATCGTCCGCCGATAGCTTCATGTGCTTTAACAACGAGTTTTGATTCTCTCAACCATTTATTAGCTTCTCCAAGCTGTTCAAGGCGGTTGGGATCCATGATAACAACATAATTAGGCACGGGAATGCCCCACTTGTTGAATAGCTTCATGGCCGGCCCTTCAAGTATTTTAGCCATACTGTAAGGATGTTTGTATGTTAATGGGTAGAAAAACGTTGCACGGAAATGCGCAAGATTTTAAGTTAACTATTTTTTAATTTGTTCCAAGCCACTATGATTTTTTATACGTTCAAATCATCAAAAAAGCGACCTTTATGAGTGATTTTTTGTCTTCATGGCAGAATTTGCCGTCACAAATGAATCCTGTGATCTTTTCTGCTGGCTCTTTTGCTCTTCGATGGTATGGGATGATGTACATCGTAGCGTTTACCATAGTCTATCTCCTTACCCGTTATAGAGTCCAATCTGAAAAGCTCTCTGTCGAGCGCTCCTTTATCGGCGATGCCCTAACCTGGATTATGGTCGGAGTGGTAGCAGGCGGGCGTCTGGGTTATATCCTTTTTTATGGACTGAGTGATTTTCTGGCTGACCCACTCGGCAGTATCCTTCCCTGGGTTTCCGCTCCCGGAGGGTGTCGTTTCGCCGGAATAACCGGCATGTCCTACCATGGAGCGGTCGTCGGAGTCATCATTGCCGTATTTGCCTTTACACGCTCAAGAAAAGCGGTTTTTTTTGAAACATTTGACCTCTTTATTCCAGCCGTTCCACTTGGCTATACCTTTGGTCGTCTTGGTAACTTCATCAATGGCGAACTTTATGGCCGTGTGACTGATTCAGCGTTCGGCATGTATTTCCCTCTCGCTCCGACTCATCAGCTTCGCCATCCTTCACAGCTCTATGAAGCATTTTTTGAAGGAATCATACTCTTTATTTTCCTCTGGCTTCTTCGCAGGAAATCTCCATTTTCCGGATTTCTTTCAGCCAGTTACCTCTTCGGTTACGGTTTTGTCCGATTTTTTATCGAATACTTCCGCGAACCGGATGCCCAGCTCGGATTTGTCTTCCTGAACTTCTCTATGGGCCAAGTGCTTTGTTTTATTATGATGATTGCCGGAATTGGAGTTTTTATGGCTTCACGGCCATCTGCACAATCATCGGGGGGTAACTAACACCTCTTCGGCGCTGCCGAAACAGCGGCGCCTTACAAAAAGCATGACAACCACGGAACTGACTGCCGTTGAACCAACCAGCATCAGCATAACAACTATCTGATAGCGAATGGCGATAAGCGGATCAGTTCCGGCAAGAATCTGGCCCGACATCATGCCCGGAATAAAAACAAGGCCGACACCCATCATTGCATTGATTGACGGAATCATACCTGCACTAACAGCATTTTTGAATATATCGAGGCTCGCTTCGCGGTAGTTGGCCCCAAGAGAGAGCTTCATTTCAACGAGCTCTTTCTGTTGGCGCATATCCCTGAACAGCCGTTCAAGAGAGATTGCAAGTGCCGACATAGAGTTTCCTATCACCATACCTCCCGCGGGAATGAAGTAGCGGGGTTCCCACCATGGCGTAATGCCGACAACCAGTCCGGAAACAAAAATCGCTGTTGCCAGATAACTGACAAGCATGGTCAGAAATGTCGGGATGATATAGGGAATCTGCTTTTCCTTCACCCTCCCTTTAATAATAAACATGGCAGAGACAACCATCACCATGAAAACACTTATGACCAGAAACGGGTTGGAAGTTTTCAAAATAAAGGTCAGAACATATCCCATCAAAAAAAGCTGGGCAAATGTCCTGATTGTGCCAATAGTGATATCACGGTTAAGACCGAGATGGTAGATAAAGGAACTCGCCTGGGCAATGAGAATGAATACCAGAGCCAGAAGCAGTTGACTCGATGAAATAGTAATGATCTGATTCATCGCAGATGGAGTGATCTATTAGCAAGAGTATAGGTAAGAGGCTTTACAGTTTCCGGGTTGTAATCAATGTGAGTAACCGTTATTAACGTCTTACGCCCTTCAGTGTTCAGCCGCTCCATAATGGAAAAAACCATTTTTGCACTCTCCTGGTCAAGAGCGGATGTAGGTTCATCAAGCAAGAGGACAAGGGGTTCCTGCAAGAGGGCTCTCATAATTGCCAGGCGCTGTTTCTGTCCGATCGAAAGCTTCATGGCGGATTGATCAGGGGTGACATCAGCAAGGTAAAACTTACTCAGCATTGCTCTCAACTCTTCCCTGCCGGGCCGGGGTTTCGCTGAATTGACAGCAAAAGAAAACGGCAGAAGCAGGTTTTCTTCAACCGTAGCATCGATCATCTGAGGTATCTGGGCAACATAGCTGACAGCGCTCCGAAGCTTAGCCGGAGCAATGGAGGTTATGTCATTCCCCTGAAAAAGAATTGACCCTCCCTGAGGCTGGTTCAGCCGGCATATCAAACGCAGCAGTGTGGATTTACCTGATCCTGAAGGACCTTTCACCAGAATAAACTCCCCTTCCTGCACTGCTATATTCAGACGATCAAAAACAAGTGCTGTTGACCCCTCATAGGCAAAGGATAGATTCTTTATTTCAAGGAGTGGAGTCATAAACAATCTTCGTGTGCATCATGGTTTGAAGTGCATATTCACCTTAACCCTACAAAGGGTATACACAAAAGGTAAATATACACCCTATAACCCCACCCCAAATAAAAAGAAGGACAAAATCCTGATAATTAACGCGTCGGGATTAGCATCAGGATACACTTAAGGATACTTGGGATATCCTATCTGGAGGCCGACATGAACACCAGAGCCACTTACCGTTCCCGAGGCTGTGCTGCTGTTAACGTTGCCAGTATTATACCCCACCAGGCCGCCGACAAAATCAAAACCTGTTACATCTCCAGAGGCTGTGCTACTATTTATGTTACCACCATTGTCCCCAACCAAACCGCCGACACGGTTAACAGAGCCAATCACTATTCCCGAGGCTGTGCTGTTGCTAATGGTACCGCCATTCAAACCCACCAGGCCGCCGACTCCAAGAGTGCCAGTTACCGTTCCCGAGGCTGTGATGTATTCAATAGTCCCATTATTATAGCCCACCAGGCCGCCAACATTGCTAGTGCCACTCACTGTTCCAGATGCTGAACTGTTTTGTATGAAACCATCATTATGTCCCGCCAGGCCACCAACTTCGTAATTCCCAGTCACCTGTCCCGAGGCAGTGCTGCTCTGAATGGTACTCACATTGTCCCCAACCAAACCGCCGACATAAAGACCAGAGCCACTCACTGCTCCAAAGCCATTGCTGTTTTCAATGAACCCATTATTATAGCCCACCAGGCCGCCAACATTGTTAGTGCCACTCGCTGTTCCAGATGCTGAGCTGTTACTAATGGCACCATCATTATGCCCCGCCAGCGCACCGACTTCGTAATTCCCAGTCACCTGTCCCGAGGCAGTGCTGCTCTGAATGGTATTCATATTGCCCCCAACCAAACCGCCGACATTAAGACCAGAGCCACTCACTGCTCCAGAGCCAGTGCTGTTTTCAATGAACCCATTATTATACCCCACCAGGCCGCCAACATTGTTAGTACCAGTCACTGTTCCAGATGCTGAGCTGTTACTAATGGCACCATCATTATGCCCCGCCAGGCCACCGACCTCGTAATTGCCAGTCACCGGTCCAGAGGCAGTGCTGTTACTAATGGTACCATCATTATGCCCCGTCAGGCCGCCGACTTCGTAATTGCCAGTCACCGGTCCAGAGGTTTTGCTGTTGCTAATGGTACCACCATTTTTAAGCCCAACTAATCCTCCGACGTATACATTGCCTGCAATAGATTCGTTTGTAAGCGATATGTTTCGAATAGTGCCTCCAATCAGCCCAAATAGACCAACGTAATCCTGAGATGGACGTTTGATTACCAGTCCGTTTACTGTATGACCAAGGCCATCGAACACAGCGTTGAACCCTGCGGAAGGAATCCCAATAGGCGTAAACCCTTGGGAGCCATTCCATCCTGCCGTGGGTGTGGCGTCGATGTTGCTGCCGATGGCATAGTTTTTATTCAGGTTATTATTGATGTTCTGCAAGTCGGCAAGTGAGGTGATGACCTGATAGGAGAAGAGAGAGCCGTCTGAGCCAAGCCTTGTGCCGAAATTTGGCCCTGCAGAGAGATTGATCGATTTACCGGCTGCAAGGCTGTATTGCGAGGTATTGCCGGCAGCAGGAGCTCCCTGGCCATATTCAAGAGTCAGACTCCCGGAAGGTGCCGTGAGATTGGCGTTGACATTGATATTGCCTAAAGAAACCAGGTCAATGTTGTTTAGTGATCCCCAACTGAGATCATTATTGATGGTAATGCCGCCACCATTACTGCTATTTTTGATGATAACGTTATTGTTAACAAGGCCATTTGAGAGCTGCAAGGGCGTCATATCTCCACCTGAAGCAGAGACAGTGAAACTCGCCGGATCAATTACCCATGTGCCGGTCTTTCCTTTTGGGGCAGCCGTCGTGATGGCCGCTGTGTTGCTGATGTTCACCGTTGCTCCAGAGCTCTCTATCAATCCACCGTTTCCGCCATTGGGAGCTGAAGCATTCAGCGTTCCGCCTACGTTGGTCGTACCATACGTCTTGTCGGACAGCAGCAGGATTTTTCCGCTCTTTGCAAGCGAGGGAACCATCGATTGAAGCGTACTTGCCTCGATGATGCCAGTGTTATTGACCACCGCTTTTTGAATCGCATCTACCGCTTCTGCGGTCAAGACCACCGTACCGCCCTTAGCGGTGATCTTGCCGCTATTCTCGGCGAGGGCGTTTGCTATGCCTTGATCAACCGTATAGTTGATCTGGCCGTCACCGTTAAAGGTGAGTGACACCTTGTAGCCGGCTGCCTCCAGAACAGATCCGGAGTTCGCAGTAATCGTGCCCGTATTGGTGACTTTCGGAGCAATGAGGGCGACAATGCCTTTCTGACCAGCTGTAATGCCGCCATCATTCTCAATATTTCCTGCATTCCCAGGATTGCTGAAGTTGTATTTGCCGGCAAGGAAGTCGCTGTCGGCCATGTTGAACGATGAGGCGACAAGGCCGCCGACATTGACCTGTGCTGTTGATCCAAAAATTATCCCCGACTGGTTGAGCAGAAAAACGGTCCCGTTCGAGGAGAGCGAGCCCATAATCCGGCTTGGGTTGAGATCACTGATCCTGTTCAGGGCTGTTGCACTGGCATTCGGCTGCTTGAAGGTGACGCCTGCGCTTGATCCGATGTTGAAGGTGTTCCAGTTGGCGATCATCTGAGGGGATGTCTGGGTGATCGTCATCTTGTTTCCTACAGTTTTAGTACTTCCACCGCCCGATGTCAACTGCCACCCGGTCGGGAGTTCATTGGCAGGATCAATGTACACTCCAACTGAAAAAGCCGTTCCCGTCGTCGCAAGGAATGCCGCAGTAATCAGGACACCCACCCTGAGCACAGGCCACCCTCTTACTCTTCTTTTTTTTGATCCGATAATCCTGAATACCTTGTTCATAGCAGTGCGATTAGATTGTTTGAAACAGTTATTCTTGAACTGCACTTATCCTCTTTTACTACTCAAACCATAGATCTCCCATTTTCAGAAAAACAGTTGAGCCTGCAGCCAGCATCGGCTTTTGTCGTCTTTGCCATCGGCATTATTGCCGGCTATACTGCGACCGGGATTATCGCCGATCACATGTGCCCAGATTGTCCTGATACTTACCTTCCTCCCGAACGCATAGTTGAGTCCCATACCGGCACCCGCAAGCCAGTAAGTATTGAGATCGGTGGACGTGTTTAAACTTGCTGTCTGATGCTTTTGCAGCGTGATCTGACCTGCGTCAATGAGTCCATCGAGCTGGAAGGCTCCCCATGATGCCGGAAGCGGCAGGGTATAGCGCACATCTGCATTGAATATCTGGCCCTGATCTCCGAATGCCTCTCCTGCCGGATAAGCACGAACACCATAAGGGCCGCCTAACGCAAACTTTTCGCTGGTGTCCAGGTTCTGCAACGCCATCTGCCCCGTCCAGGAAAGGTTGAATGTTATCCCGTCAGAAACATGCTGCAGACGGGCCATCCCAGCGTTGAAGTGCGTAAAGCCCCCTTCTGTCTGGTTCAGAGTGGCATCGGCAAGAGAGCCGGGATCGGATTGATGCAATCCGCCCATAACCGCCGCGATATTCCACGAGGTATAACCCCCGCCGAAAAGAGCGTCATACCGGTCGCCTGACATGCCGATGTTGCCACTGTTTGAATGTTTGTCACTATAACCGACATCAGCCAGCCTGTCGACAAGACTCCTGTAGTAGTAGCCGATCGTTGAGGTAACGTTTGCTGTGCGGCTTCGGAGTAAAGGATAGCTAAGGCTCAAGTCGATACCGTCGGTGTAACCGGAAAAATTGCTGGCGGCCATATCGCCTTCAACGATTTTGTAATGAATACCCGTATAAGCGACATTTCCTTTGAGTCCGCTGGACGCAAGAGGAAAGCTGTAACGCACATGGCCCTGGCAGAGCCCTTGAGCGTCGGTAAGTGCCAAAGAGAGCTGGTCTCCGTAATGGAACGGGTCATTGATGAACAGCATAGTGTTGCCCCTCGATGATCCGGTATAGCGGTTGCCATTGTTGTCATACCAAAGGGAGCCTGAAAAGAGAGGGCCTTCTGTAACCTCGATCTCGACATTGCTTGTGCCCGGCAAGGTGCCGGGAGAGAGTGATGCTATCGCATTGACACCGGGCAGTTCATTCATGAGCAGGAGTGCTCGTTTGAGCAACGGCTCGTTCAGCGGTGTATCCGGCTGAACACCATTCTGGCCGATACTGGTCAGGGCGTTCTCATTGATTCTGACCGATTGATCCCTTTTGAACAAAATGGAACCATCACTTCGGCCCTGAACAATCCTTATTTCGATAACGCCGGTGGAAACATCCTGATCGGGTAGATAGGCTCTTGAGAGGAACCATCCCTTCTTCTTGAGATATGCTGTCACTTGTTGGGTCAGCGCCTTGAGTTCCCCGACGGATAGCTCTTTGCCTGTCGCATCAGCAACAAGAGCCTGGAGTTCGGATTCTTTCGAAATGGATTCGTATCCCTTGAATATGAATCCTTTCACTAATACCCTTACACCTCGGGTTTCAGTGAACGGCGTTTCATCTTTGGGTGGCTCAGGCTGCAATTGTTGCGGAGGGAGTTGCCGTTGCGGCTGCAGTTCCCTATAAATAGTGCCGGCATCGGGAATATGATCGGCGCCAAAAAGGGTTGTTCCTGTAAATACAGTGAAAAGAGCAAGACTCGCAAGTTTGATCCCTGTCTTCATTCTATCACCTCGATGGTGGTCAGAAATTATCAGATCACAATAACGCTTATCATGCTGTTGCGTCAGAGACCTGAGAAGTCGCAGTCAATAAACATGTCCGACTTAAAATATGAGAACTGTGGAAACTGCCTACTGAATGAGCATGAAAAGATGTGGCATCGAAATGACAAGCCTGAATGCCTGTAATTCTGATAATGGACTAGAACAGCGCTCTTCGAATAGCGCACCCATAACTGAATTCTACCTCAAAATTTAAAAATCACAATACTTCTTCCAAAGTAAATTGATATACTTTTTATATATATCCTATTTATTATTTATATATTTCCTTATGATCAATGATTGGATAGTGATGGTTGTTGAAGTGACATATGCAATCAGGCTTTTTTTTTGACTCCCCCCCCTTATGATCATACCAAGCAGAGTAATCGAACGTTACAGGTTCTTTACTGTTTGTTAAGCCTTCAGTTGAGATTGTTGTTCGTATGTACCCTTTATAATTTTGGCAAACCCATTATGGAGGATGTATGAAAAAATTTGCAGCTTTTCTGGTGACTGGCTTGTTGGTGCTTTCCACAACCGGGGCGGCGATTGCAGGCGTTACAACATATAGTGACAGATCGCTTTTTGAGGCCCAGGGTGGTATTGCTTTTAATTCAAATTTTCAGGATTACGGCGGTGTAGCCCAAGACCCTGCCGGTTACAGCTTCCCTGGTGACCCGTTTTCCCGTGGTGGCGTAACATACACTTCCGGACAAAACATGATCATTGGACCAGGTACTTTCGGGTATACGACAACTGTCCCTCTCATGGCAAATTTATTATGGACACCGCTGACAGGTGATATTGCAACGGCACCTCATCAGTATACTATGTTTGGTTTCGAAATCGCAGAGTACAATCTCCCAAATTACGGTAGCTCGCCAATCACTATCACGGTGTATACCAACAACGATGATTATACTTATTCAGGGTTAACGGTTCCAAACTCATCAGACGGTACGCTTGCTTTTAAGGGCTATATCGCTTCATCAGGAGAATATTTTACTGCGTTTCAAATCACAGCCGATAAAGGAGATTACGGCTATGCCCCGGGAATT
>Ga0073936_10005010_pt1 | contig 18061 bp, 18 predicted proteins | sample AliMusrvi5mmetaG_FD_87041 | JGI IMG/M metagenome (GOLD analysis project Ga0073936, IMG submission 87041) | Freshwater lake bacterial and archeal communities from Alinen Mustajarvi, Finland, to study Microbial Dark Matter (Phase II) - Alinen... | ecosystem: Environmental > Aquatic > Freshwater >... | reverse complement strand
TGACCTTTTCCGGCAGCTGGTCGAGGTCGCCGAGTTTCTTCAGCATCGCCTCCAACGAGACGGTGCAGCCTTTGCGCGCGGCGTCGCCATGGTCGAAGGCGCCGCCGCCGAAGAAGACATCGATGCCGCAGGTGAACGCGGCGGGGGCATCGGTCTGCAGATACGCCTGCCGGACGGCGGCGAGCGCGCGGTCGCCAGCCGGCACGGCGGGCGCATCGAGGGCGGCATCGAAGAGGCGGTCGGACATGCCGGCGGGCCAGACGCGCTGCTGCTGCCGCCACCACGCGCCGACGGCGGCGGCATATTGGGCCTGCAGGTAGCGGCTGATCTCCGTCGTGCCGCCGACCACGCGCCAGTCCACGCGGACGGCGCGGCCATAATGCTGCTGGTGCCACGCGGAGAAGGCGCGGCCGAATTCGCTGCGGATCGCCTCGTTGTGGGGCGTGATGATGACGAGCGTAGGATCGCCGGCGCGGCCCGCGCCGGCCGAGGGCGCGCGGTGCAGGGCGAGCGGGAGGGCCACCAGCAGCAGGACGAGCACCACGTAGCCCACACGTTGCAACAGGGTTTTCATCCCGGCAGCACCACGGCATCTTCGGGCGCGAAGCTCAGCGTGACCGGCGTGCCGAGGGGGAAGGCGGCGCGCTGCGGACGCAACTCGAGCACGCGCCACGCGGCAGCCTCGGGGGCGTGCGCGGGCTGGACGAGGTGCTGCGCCTGTTCGCCAAGGAAGATTGAATCGCCGACGACACCGGCGAGCTGGTTCGGCGCGGCCCCGGCGGAAGCGCAGACGCGCAGGGCCTCGGGGCGGATGCAGACCACCACAGACTGTCCCGCTGCGGCCGCGACCGCAGGCGCGGCGGTCCGCAGCAGGCCGTACACCGTGGCAACAGTGCAGAACCCCTGCTCCACCGCGCGCAACGTGCCGACGATCAGGTTGGCCTCGCCAATAAAGGTGGCCACGGAAGCCAGCGCGGGATGGCGATAGATTTCCCACGGCGTACCGCATTGCAGGATGCGCCCGTTCTCCATGACCACGAGGCGGTCGGCGATGGAGAGCGCCTCCTTCTGGTCGTGCGTCACATAGATCGCGGTCAGCTCCGCTTGCTTGCAGATGCGGCGGATTTCGGTGCGCATCTCGAGGCGCAGCTTGGCGTCGAGGTTCGAGAGCGGCTCGTCCAGCAGCAGGCACTGCGGCTCGATCACCAGCGCGCGGGCCAGCGCCACGCGCTGCTGCTGTCCGCCGGAGAGCAGGTTGGGCTTGGCGTCTGCGCGGTCGGCCATGTGGACGCGCTCCAGCGCCTCGGCCACGCGGCGGCGGCTTTCGGCTTTCGGTACGCAGCGCATGTCCAGGCCGAAGGCGACGTTCTCGGCAATGGTCATGTGCGGCCAGAGGGCGTAGCTCTGGAAGACCATGCCGGTGTCGCGCTGGTACGGCGGCAGGTGCGTGATGTCGCGGTCGCCGATGCGGATTGTGCCGGCATCGGGCTGGTGAAACCCGGCGATCGATCGCAGCAGCGTGGTTTTGCCGCAGCCGCTGGGGCCGAGCAGGAAAAAGAGTTCGCCCGGCGCAATGCGGAGGGTGACGTTGTCCACGGCGTGCAGCGCGCCAAAGGTTTTGACGAGACTCTCGATCTGGATGGAAACCGCCATATCAAAACTCCAGGCGATCAGGTCGTCAGAACGCGGTGCAACCGGTTGAGCAACAGCGGATGCGTCAACGGCCGCTCGGCCTTTTTGCTGTACTTGTTTGCCGCCACTTCCTGCGTCTGAGCGATGATGCTCTCGACGTTGACATAAGGAACCATGGCAGGACCGACCGTCAGCAGCAGCAGACCATTGAAGGCAACCTGTCGATCGCCGACCAGATTGAGCGCCACCCGGTCGGCGGAGTACTCATCCGCGCGACCCAGTTTCTTGAGCGCGTGCGCCATCCAGGAGCGGAACACTCCGTTGTGGTTCAGGGCAATGTGGCCAAGTTCATGCCCGATGATGTACGACAGCGCCTTCGGATTTTCTGCCAGCAAGCTGCCGTAAATGAGGTCGTCGGTCAGGAGCACAACATTTTTTCTGCCATACCGAACCGCCGCCGCGTTCACGACGTTCGCCTCGACAATGTAAACATCGACATCCCGCTGCAAGCCAAGCCGCGCCTTAAATGTTTCCACGCAACGGTGAATTTCCGGAAACTGCGAAGGACCGACGCGCACGCCGGAACCGTGAATGCGGGCCGTTGCCGTCCGATGCAGATACCAGGCGATTAACGGGTAGAACAGCAGAACGATCAACAGGATGCCATAGGTCACGAGAATGCCTACCAACGATCCGAGGATGGCGACCAGGAAGGCGCAGACCTTCATGCCGCTTGTGCCGGGTTCGATCAGTTTCGTCGCATCGACGCGGTCGCCATTGATCGTAATTTCAGGGAAAGTTTTCACGGAAATACCTTTCTGAAATGGAAGCTTTGTAAACCAACCACGGAGTTAATGCGGCGAGGATACCCCGCCATGCGTTTCTTGACAACCGGATTTCACCGGAACACCTTCGCTTGACTCCCGCGGCCGGACGCTCGACACTTGCGGCATGACGGACGCGTTGCGCGAGAAGCTGCAGAACCTGCCGGACAAGCCAGGGTGCTACCTCTTCCGGGGGCGCACCGGTCGCATCATTTACGTCGGCAAAGCCATCTCGCTGCGCAAGCGCGTGCAGTCCTACTTTCGCGCCTCCACGCTGCGTCACGCCCCGCCCAAACTGCGCAGCCTCGTCAACAGCGTCGTGGATCTCGACATCCTCGTGGTCCGCAACGAGGACGAGGCGCTGCTCACGGAGAGCAGCCTCATCAAGCAGCACCGGCCGCGCTACAACATCCTGATGCGCGACGACAAGCGCTACCTCGCCATCCGTGCCGACCCGCGCGACCCGGTGCCGCGCTTCACCGCCTGCCGCATCGTGCGCGACGATGGCGCCCGCTATTTCGGCCCTTTTCCTTCCGACACGGTGGTCCGCGTCACACTCGATTTCATCGAACGGCGCTACGGTATCCGCAAGTGCCCGCCGCTCGTGCCGGATGCGGAAACCCACGCCCATTGCATCAACGACATCGTGCGCTTCTGCTCCGCGCCGTGCATCGGCCGCATTTCCCTGGAGGAGTACCGCGCACGCTTCGCGGAGGCCTGCGCCTTCCTGGCCGGCGAACGCGTGCAGGTGCTGGCGGAAGTCGAGGAACAGATGCGCGCCGCGTCCGCCGCGCACAATTTCGAGAAGGCGGCAAAATTGCGCGACACGCTCCTGGCGCTCCGCGAAATGGTGCGCCGCCGCGGCCGCGTGGTCGCCACGCCGGAAATGCACGCGTCCGCCGCCCGCCGCGGCCTGGAGCAGTTGCGCGATCTCCTCGGCCTGACCGCGCCGCCGCGCGTCATCGAGGCGTTCGACATTTCCAACATTCTCGGATCGCTGGCCGTGGCCAGCATGGTCTGTGCCGTGGACGGCATTCCCGACCGCCGCCGCTACCGCCGCTTCCGCATCCGCACCGTGGCGGGAGCGGACGATCCTGCCATGATGGCGGAGGCGATCACACGACGGTACCGGCGGGTGGTGGAGGCGGTCACCCCTTCTTCAGCCTTCAGCCTTCAGCCTTCAGCCTTGCCCGATCTCGTCCTGGTCGACGGCGGCATCACGCAGGTGCGCGCCGCACGCCGCGCGCTGAACGCGCTGGGTTTGACCTCGCTGCCCGTCTCCGGACTTGCAAAGGAGCAGGAGACGATCGTGCGCGAGGACGGCCAGCCGTCCGTGCTGCTGCCGCGCAACGCCCCGGCGCTCCAGGTGTTGCAGCGCTTGCGCGACGAGGCGCACCGCTTCGCCATCGACCATCATCGCCGCCTGCGCAACCGTTTGATCCGCGAATCCGCGCTCGACGAAATTCCCGGCATCGGGCCGCAGCGCAAACAAACGCTGCTGAAAACCTTCGGCTCCGTCTACCGCCTCGCGCGCGCGCCAATGGAGAAGATCGCCGCCGTCCCCGGCGTCGGACCCGAACTCGCCGCCGCCATTCTGCGCGCCGTGGGGCATGCCGCCTCCACCGCGAGGGACGCAAGGGTCCGCGAAGGAAAACGGTAGTTGCGTTCGGCGCTTGACGCCGCCAGCCGCAGTCAGCATGCTTTGGGAATCCGTTTGTTACGGTCGGAGGAGCCCGCGCCATGATTGACCCCAACTGCATTTTCTGCAAGATCCAGGCGAAGCAGATTCCGAGCGCGCTGATTTACGAGGACGAACACGCCTGCGCCTTTCTCGACATTGCGCCGTTCGAGAAGGGGCACACGCTGGTGATTCCGCGCTTTCACGCCGAGCGGCTGGTGGATCTGCCGGCCGACTGGCTGTTGCGCCTGATGCCGGCCGTGCAGAAGACCGCCGCGCTCCTGCTGACGCGTCTCCCCTGCGATGGATTCAACCTGCTGCAGTCGAACGGCAAGTGCGCCACGCAGGTTGTGCCGCACGTCCACTTTCACGTGATTCCGCGCTGGAACGGGCGCGACATACGCTGGCTCCCCGGCAAGTACGACAACCCGGAAGAGATGTCCGCCCTCGCCGCGCGGCTGCGTGGAGCGTAAGCCCCGTAAGGCGGGCGTGAACCTGTAACCCAATGAAACCGCAGAATATCGAACAAGGAACTCCGAACGCAGAAGTGAACAATCCCCTCCCGCGGAGGGGTGGCCGAAGGCCGGGGTGGGTCGCATTCGACATTCGGAGTTCCTTGTTCGATATTCTGCGGTTCGAAAGATACACGCAAAAACCACGATCATGAACGTCAACAGCACGCCATACCGCACGGTCTGGATGGAAGATTCCGACCCCGTCGCCGTTCGGATCATCGATCAGGTCGCGCTGCCCCATCGCTTCGAGACGCTGCGCCTGCAGTCGGTCGCCGAGGTCTGCGCCGCCATTCGCGACATGCGTGTGCGCGGCGCCGGGTGCATTGGCGCCACCGCCGGCTACGGCATGTGCCTGGCGGCGCAGGAAGCCAGCCCGGATCGTTTCGACGCCGATGTGGCGCGCGCGGCCCGCCTGCTGGCCGACACGCGCCCCACCGCGGTGAACCTGGCTTGGGCCGTGCAGCGCCAACTGCAAGCCATGCAGACCGGCGCAACACCCATGGAAAAGAAAGCCATCGCCCGGCAAACCGCGCAAGCCATCGCCGATGAAGATGTCGCTTTCTGTCAATGCATTGGCCGCCACGGACTCGCCATCATCCAAGAAATTTCCGCGCGCAAGCGCGGCAATCCGGTCAACATCCTCACGCACTGCAACGCGGGATGGCTCGCCTTTGTCGACTACGGTTCCGCCACGGCGCCGATCTACGCGGCCCATGACGCCGGCCTCCCCGTGCATGTGTGGGTCGACGAAACCCGGCCGCGCAACCAGGGCGCCTCGCTGACCGCCTGGGAGCTCGCGCGCCACGGCGTTCCCTGCCATCTGATCGTCGACAATGCCGGCGGCCACCTCATGCAGCATGGCATGGTCGACCTGGTACTCGTCGGCACGGACCGTACTACCGCCACCGGCGACGTCGCCAACAAGATCGGCACCTATCTGAAAGCCCTCGCTGCCGCTGACAACCGGGTTCCCTTTTATGTTGCGGTTCCCTCCTCCAGCATCGACTGGCAGATGACCGACGGCCTGGCCGAGATTCCGATCGAGGAGCGCGATCCGCAGGAAGTGCTCGCTGTGCGCGGACGGTTGGGCGACACGCTCGCCGAAGTGCGCATCGCCCCCGACGGCGTAGCGGCCAGCAATTACGGCTTCGATGTGACGCCGCACCGCCTGATAACCGGCCTCATCACGGAACGCGGCGTCTGCCGCGCGGAACACGGAGCGATACTGGCGCTGTTTCCTGAGAAGCGTTCTTAAGACTTGGCCGTCCTATGCCTTGTATTTCGCCCGCGGCTCCAACAACATTAATTGTTCCTGATATTCTGGACGAAGCGCATTGACTTCGGGATACTCCAAAATTTCGCCATTCATGTCCGGGTAGAGCGTTGCGAGTTCTGGTATTGCACGTTCTGCAAGCGCAAAGAACTCGGGATCAATCTCAATACCTATGCCGTCATACCCCAGAAAAAGCGCCGCAGCCATGGTCGATCCTGCCCCCATGAATGGATCAAGCACAACGCCTTGTCCCAAGGGCAACAGCGCACGGACTAGAATCCGCAAGAGATGTTGCGGCTTTAACGATGGGTGATCGGCAATCGCCCGCTCTCGCGCCGGCGTTTTGAAACTCGCGATCACATCCGGAAGAGGACTTCCCCCAGCAAGCATTCTCAACCCGCCAGTCCCCCATTTGCGCAAGTTTTCGGCCACGGTTCTTTCGGAAATCGGTTTACGAAACAACATCCATGGCTCATAGTTTCCTCTCGGCGTTACGCACACATCGGGAAACTCGGTTTCCGCGTTCTTGGGTCGATCTCCGCCGCGAAAGCCATGATACACGCGAAGAATAGTCGCCCGGTTCTCAAACCCCGCCGCGACCATTGCGTTTTGAACGTACATCTGGAGAACCGAATTCCCCGCAATCAAGACATGACCGCCGGGCCGAAGCTTGGGCAAGATCGCGCCACCCCATTTCAGGAAGAACGCTTCGATACCTTCCTTCTGCTCCGCGGTAAGAATACTGAAACGCGGAAGCGGGCGCCTCTCGCACCCATCCCATTTGGGCGGAAGTCGCCACACACCGCCGCGCCCAGCACGAAGTTTGGCCACTTCACCAGCCGAAAACTCTACGAGCCCATAGGGAGGGTCGGTGCAAACCGCGTGAATCGAGTTCGCCTCGATGCCGGCAAACTCCTCCATGCAATCGCCGCAGATCAGCCTGATGTTGTCCATATTTCTACTATAGTTGAAAGACGACCAAAACGTCAAGTGCTACCTTACCACCCATGAAAACGGATGCCAAGGGGGTTATCGGCAAAACAATCCGCCTTCTGCGCGAGACGGCCAGATTATCGCAGGAAAAACTGGCCGAAAGGGTGGGCATTACGTACCAGTATGTTTCGGCCGTGGAAAACGGGAAGGAGAATTTCACGGTTGGCATTCTGGAGTCGGTTGCAAACGCCTTGGGGACGGATGTGCCCGGACTTGTCGATAAATCGTACAACGACCCGACGCCAATACCCATCGTGAAACAAGCCGATTTTATCTTCGGCACGCCACTCCCGCCGCAATTACGGCCGGAGCATATCGAAGCTGCTCTGAATGAAACCCACCGGATCGTTCGTTTGATCAACACAACGTTGAAACGCGCCGCAGGGCGCCCCTTGCCCGCATATATCCAAAGCAATAATTTTAGCGGCATCGTTTCCAACATCCTGTGCGACTCGTTCTCGCGCCTCACACCCTACAAACACAATCATTCACAACGCTATCCTGACTTAATTTGCAAGGACAGCAAGAGCGCCGTTGTAACCGGGCTGGAAGTCAAAAGCACGATACGACCGGGCAAGGGTGGCGAAAGCCATAACGGGCACTCCGGTTGGCATGTGATCGCCTGTTTCAACCTGGATGAGGACTCCGGCGATATTCGCTTCGCGCATGTAATGTTCGCCAACCTGATCGGACATGGCCAGCCGCATAGCGACTGGAAATATTGTGGAAGCAAAGTGAACAAAAGCACCGGGAGTCAGCGGACAGAAACATACATGACGAATCTTGAGGGTACTACCAAGCTCAGGCATGGAACCGTCTATCTGGATACGGACTTGGTCTCCGTCTCACGACTGCGGCTTTCCCCCAAGGTTCCTGCGCCATCCTATTCGCCCTTTCAGAGAAAGGCAAAAAAATGAAAAAAATCGGCATCATCGGCGGCAGCGGTCTGGACAACCCGGATATCCTGCAGCACCCCGCGGACCAGACGGTCACAACGCCCTACGGCGAACCGTCCTCTCCGCTTCGGTCCGGCGTCATCGGCGGTGTGCCGGTGATCCTGCTCGCCCGTCATGGCCGCGAGCACACCGTCCCGCCCACGCAAGTCAACTACCGCGCCAACATCCACGCCCTGCGCGAAGCCGGTTGCACCCACATCCTGGCGTCCACCGCCGTCGGGTCGCTGCGGGAAGACATCCGGCGCGGCGATTTCGTCATTCTCGACCAGTTTATCGACTTCACGCGCCAGCGCCGCATGACGTTTCACGAATCCTTCGCCCCGCACGCGCCGGCGCACACGCCCATGGCCGACCCGTATGCGGATCCGTTGCGACGGGTTCTGCTGGCGTCCTGCCGCGAACTGGGCATCCGGCATCACGATCGCGGTACGGTGGTTACCATCGAAGGCCCGCGCTTCTCGACCCGCGCCGAATCGCGCATGTTCCAGGCCTGGGGCGCGGACGTGATCAATATGAGCGTCGCCACGGAGGCAATCCTGGCCAACGAGGCCGGCATCCCCTACGCCGCCGTCGCCATGAGCACCGACTACGACTGCTGGAAGACGGACGAAGCGCCCGTCAGTTGGGATGCCATCCTGGAAGTGTTCCAGTCCAACGCCAAAAAGATGACCGACCTGCTTTGCCACGCCATCCCGCGCCTTTAGAGCAAGTTCAGATTCGTATTCTTCATGGCGGCAAGCCGTGCCCCGGGTGCGAGCAGGTCGGCGCTTCGCTCACGGCGTTGATGGAGTATTTTCCGCCATTCGGACAGACCGGCAGGTGTCCGCCCTTGAAGTATTTGGCGAGATCCTTTTCGGCCGGCACATCCGTGTCCGCCTTGTTGTTTTCAATTGCCCACTGCTGCTTGGCATGGTCGATCAGGCGCAGATGGTTGAGGCAGGCGCTGTTGCGCGCTGCTCCCCGCGACTTCATGAAACTGGGAATGGCAATCGCCGACGCCATGGCCACAGGTGCGACCGCCATGCTCAGCATAATCTGCCGGCCGCTCATGGTGGTTGTGCCGCGCATGGCGATGCCGTCCTTCTCATTGACAAAGACGGCCGCAAGCTGTCGCTCCAACTCATCTTGCAGCAGTTGCTGCATCACTCGGGCGCCGGGATCCTGCTTCTGTTGCGCCGCGTACGCCTGCACCTTGCCGATGGTTTCGGAGAACCGCCGGTCAATAAAGGCAAAGCCGTTGTTCTGCTTCGGCAGCCCCTCGAACGCCTTCTGAAAATTGGCAGGCAGATGCGGACTGCCCGGCTTTTCCGCCGCTGCGATGGCGCTGTTGACAATCTCCGCCGTCGAACCAAACAAAAACATATTTCGATGCACGGCAAACGTCGGAGAAAACGGGAACGGCAGCGGAACGGGCAGATTGACGGTGTAGAGCCTCGTGGCGCCATTGGTGCTGCAGATGACGGGAAGTCTACCCTGCTGCAGGGCATGCTGAAGCGCCAGCGACACGGTGCCATCCCGCACGGCGCTGCCGATGAGCAGCGAGGGATTGGGAATGACGAGCGCTGGATGGTTGGTGTCCGCGGGGTCGGCCGACGGCAGCTCCATGGTCTGCGTGGAGGAAAGCTGCAGCGAGAAGAACTGTTCCGCGTCCAGGGAGGCGATCACGCTGTTCAAGTTCGTGCCGAGGTTCTTTGCGGCGCCATTTACGACCCCGTCAAACGCCTGGGCCGCGTCCGGACCTCCCACCTGCCGCACCGCGTCGTTGATGAGTTTCCAGAGTTGCCGCGGATCGGCCGTGCCGGCGCGGACCAAAACCGTGTCCGCGGGCAGGTAGTCCAGCGTGACCAGGCGTTTGGGCGCGCCGCCGATGATCCCCTGCCAGAAGGGAAGCTGTGCCGCCGCCGGATCGCGGTAGACAAACGATTTCACATCGCTCAGTCCGTCGGCCCGCGGCACCACGCTCATACCGAAACCGTCCACGGCGTAAAGGCCGCTGGACTTGAGAAACGCGGGCAGGCGATCCAGATACGGCATGACGGCATTGGCGCCGGTGTCGCCCGTTGCCGGCAACTGCCGGACAACGTTGCGAGCCATGTCAACCAGATCCTCGATGACGCCGTCGGTATTCGCCACCACCATCAGGTTGCCGCCCGTGTCCAGATGCGAAGTAATGGCATTGTACTCGGCGCGCACGCGCTCCGGGCCGGAGGCCGGCGCGGCAGTCGCTGCGGGCTGTGGCGTCTGCGCGGAAACGCACGTGGCGGCGAGGAGGGTCGCGAGAGACAAGCGGGTGTTGCGAAGAAGTTGCATGGCGTTTTCCTTATGACGAAGTACGCAACAGAACGATACGGGGCAACCATACCACCGCCGCCAGTCGGCCGACAAGGTTGCATTACCCGTTGCCGTCCCGTCCGGTATCGCAGTACTTCCGGATGGGGCAGCTCGTACATCTGGGCCGGACAGGCAGGCACTGTGTCTGACCGAACGAGACCAGATACGAATTCCAGGTTTTCCAGTAGCGTTTGGGCAGGATCCGGCGCAGCGTCATCTCGGTTTCGAACGGCGTTTGGGTGCGCAGCAGGCCGAGACGGTTGCAGATGCGGTGGACATGCACGTCCACGCAGATGCCGGGTTTGTCGAAACCCAGCACAACCACCAGGTTGGCGGTCTTGCGCCCTACGCCCGGCAATTCGCAGAGTTCTTCGACCGTTTCCGGGATGCGGCCGCCGAACTTCGCGTCGAGCGCATCCGGCAGCGCGTGGAGATGCGCCGCTTTGGTGTGATAAAACCCGACCGGAAAGACCAGGCGCTCCAGTTCCGTCCGCGGCACCTGCCGCAAGTCAGCTGGAGTTTGCACGCGCGCAAACAGGCGTTTGCAAGCCTCGGCCGTAGTCTGATCCTTGGTGCGCGCGCTCAGGATCGTACCGACCAGCACCTTGAATGGATCGTGCGTCTGCGCCGCCACGAGATCGATCACAGGCGCCCGCACTTTCCCGAAGGCACGGGCCAGGGCGCGATGCACGGCGGGAATGTCGGCGATCGTCATGGGGTTGCGCTTGGAAATCGCGCGACCGAGTGCGGATTCAGCCAGTACCGCAGCCGCGCCACTTCTTCATCGTTTGCGAGGCTGTCCAAAAAATCGCGGAATCGAGGCAATTGATTGCACCGTTTTCCATGTAGTTCTTGCGCTGTCACCGGAACGCCAAAGTCGGCGGGATTCACGCCTTTTGCCCTAGCACGTGCCAGTAACCAATCCTCCAGACGCGGACAGAGTTCGATGATTTGTTGTCGCGGATTTCCTTTTTGCACCAAGCGCCGCAATGAGCCATACGTTTCGCAAGATATGAACCCGTTTTTTAGTTTTGCCGGTTGATTTGCACCGGGATCCTCGTCAACAAGGCCAATCGCAATTGTCTCTTCCATAAGCCGGTTTACAACGCTGCCCTTGCCGCTCTCATGAATGGGTTTCACCGAAACACCCAGCGCGTGGACCAGCGCCTCATCGGAAAAACATTCGATGACAATCACGACGCCGCCCCTTCCAAGAATCGTCCGCACATAAAGAATGGATCGCCGCTCAGCATTTCGGATATTCCTTCTTCACTCAATTTCAAAAGTCGCGTTTCGAAATCCTTTTGGTAAACCACAAACACATTCACGTCATTCTTTTGCGCCTTTTCCAGTACCGCCGTCAAAAGATACGGGTTGTGCGTGGCGATGAAATATTGATTTGAATCGGCCAACGCGAGGCGCTCGCCCATCTGTTTCGTAAAATACGGAAAAGCGTGCGCCTCCGGTTCTTCAAACACCAAGACAGCGTCACGGTTCGAGGTCATGGCGGCTTCATAAAACATGACGCGCAGCAAGGTGTCGGATGCCATGCTAAGTGGAAGTGCCGTTACGACATCGCCGGCCCGCTTTTGAATCTCGAATTTGCGCTCTTGCGGTTTCATAACCATTTTGTAGGGATAAGGCGAGAACAGAGCAGCCATCTTTTCACGCAATTGTTTGGCTCCGTAAACCACCGAAAACAGATTTGATCCATACGGCGGCAAAAGCGAACCGATTTCCGCATCGCCTGGTTCAGTTGGCTTAGCGAAGCGGTAGAACAAGATATCTTTCATTCCCTCAACCGCACGAATTGGATTCCCGCCGCCATCTTGGTTCAGCGCAATAAATTCGAGATAGTCTGCCTGTTGGTTGCTTGCGAACGTTGCCCGTGTAGAAAGACCATCGCTGTAACAGTAAAGGATAATTTCGATCCAGTCGTCGGCTGGTGCCTTCTCAAAATCAACCTTAACTGAAATTGGTGTATCCGACAGGCCGTCATAGAACAGATTTCCCACAGATTGAAAGCGGATAAAATCTTTTAAGGGAATTCCCGGTCTTGCCGACCAGGAACAGAGGGCCAGTGCTTCCAAGATGTTGGATTTGCCAACATTTGGTTCCCCTATGAAAAGATTCACCCGGCGGCAGGGGATTTCCATATCAAGAATGGATTTGAACTGCCTTATTCTGAGCGTTTTAATTCTGGCCATCGGAACCTCCAGACAAAGGGCATCGTAGCAAAAAATTTTGGTCGCGCACGAGTTCACCTTCACGCACCACACATTTCCACGAGGATGAATGCGGCGGCGGCGCGGGGATCGGGGGCTTCGAGGATCGGTCGACCGACCACGAGGTGTGTGGCGCCGTCGCGCACGGCCTGGGCGGGCGTGGCCACGCGCTTTTGGTCGCCGACCGATGCGCCGGCCGGCCGCACGCCGGGTGTGACCAGCAACGCGGTGGGTCCGAGCAACCGGCGCATGGCGGCGACTTCCTGCGGCGAACAGACGATGCCATGCGCGCCGGCGCCGATTGCGAGCTTACCAAGCGCCACAACCTGCTCCGCCATCAGCCTGCCGATTCCAAGATCCGTCAAGTCCTGCTGATCCAGACTCGTCAGGCAAGTAACCGCCACAATGCGCGGCGCAGCCGCGCCAAATGCTGCGGCCGCCTCGGCCGCAGCATGGATCATGGCCCGCCCGCCCGAACTGTGGATCGTAAGCAGGTCTACGCCCAGTCCGGCGCAGGACTTCACGGCGCGTTCGACCGTGCGCGGGATGTCGTGCAGCTTGAGGTCCAGAAAGACGCGCTTGCCCTGTCCTTTGACACGCGCCACGACATCCGGCCCGGTGGAACTGAAAAGCTCCAGTCCGATTTTGTAGAAACCCACTGCCGGTCCGAGGCGCGTCACCACGGCCTCCGCCTCGGCTGCGGTCGAAACATCCAATGCGACGATCAATTCAGCCATATGCTCCTCGCCGTGTACCGGATAAGTCTGAATGTGCGTAGTTTCCGCATCCATCGTGCCGGTGTCAATCCAAACGAAACCCCTTGAAAACAGAAGCGACTCATTCTGCCAGTCTCACATTTTCGGAAGTATGAGACTGACGGGCGACGCAGTATCCGGATTGCAGGTATTCCATCCGACAGACTGTTAGAGCGTATTGGTCCAGGCGCGGTGGCCGCGGGCGTCCTCGATCTCGACATACGCATAGGGCCAATTGGCCGGCAGGGAGAAGGTCGCCTCGGTCAGGAGTTTGCCATGGAAGGCGCCGCAACGCTGGCCCTCCCAGTTCGGGCCGACCAGGCGCGCGAACCGCACCGGGGATGTCCGCACCGTGACCTTTCCGCCACACACCTTGATGCGGTGGAACTCCGGACCGCAGGAGGAGTAGTACTGGCCGCGGCGGATGGCGTCCAGGATGGTTTTCGGCGTGCAGGCGCGCGCGTTGACCATGATCCAGGCGCCGTTCCACCCCGGGTGATCGGCGGTGATGTGGGCGTCATCGGCCGCGAAACCAAGCATGCGCGGCTGCCGCGACAGTCCGAAATGCCAGTAGGCCAGGTTGTCGCCCTTGCCATTCAGCCACTGGCAGACATGGTTGTAGATTTCCACGCCGTCAAACTTCCAGCGCCAGAGTTCCGCGGGTGTGTTGCCCATCCACAGTGGATGCGCGAGAATCAGCAAACCGCCCTGTGCGCGCACGGCCTTCAACCCGGCATCGAGCCCCATCTCACGCCGCACGCCGTGAAAATTTCCCAACCCGACGACGTGGTAATTCCCGCCCTGCCGGTCGCGGCCGTCGAGCTCAATGCCGTCGAGCCACAGCAGCTTGCAAGGGCCTCGTTTCCCGGCGCGCACGTCCGATGCCACCCAGTGGTCGGTGCGGAACAGGAAGTCGTATCCCTGGCCGGCATACATGGCCTCCAGTTCCGCAAACGCCTTCCCGCCATCCGAAGCCGTGCTGTGAATGTGCGTGTTGCCCTTGAACCAGCGTCCGCCGGTTTCACCATATCGGTTTGTTTTCATGCGTCTGGTTTTGTTCCTTTTCCGAACAGCGCCGCCAGTTCCAACGGCGCGAATAACAGGTGATCCGGCTGCGCGTCCCGCAACCGCGTCGCATCATGCCAGCCCCATGCGACGGCGACGGTGCTGGCGCCGGCCGCGCGCCCTTCCAGCACGTCGCCGCACGTGTCGCCAACGTAAAAAACCGGTTTGCCCGGGCAGGTTGCCGCCGCGGCGCGGATTTTCTGCACTTTGCCTGTGCCTTCTTCCGCGCCCAGGATCTTCCGCACACACGTCACGCCCTGCCGTTGCAGCACGCCGGCAACCACGTCGGCAATGCCGGAGGTAACGACGAAGATGGCGCTGGTTTGCGCCAGGCGAGCCAACGTCTCGGGAATGCCGGGCCAGAGCCGATATTCCCCCGCACGCGCTTCCAAGTGCCGGCGCAACGCCGCGATCAGCGACGGCAAAACGCTTGCCGGCACGCCCGCAGCCTGCAACCCTGCAAACATGTTGCCGTCGAAGAGGCGCAGAAATGCGGCGCGATCCACTGGGGCGGACACACCCGTTTCGCGGCAGGCGGCCTGCACGCACGCTTCGAAGACATCCAGCGAATCTGCCAGGACGCCGTCGAAATCGAAGATCAAGACGCGAGCAATCATCCTATCCCTTATGTAACATGGCACCCTCCCGGACCAGTTCGACCCATTGCCGGAACCGGTCGGGATCGTTTTGCAGCGTGTAAATATCCCTGAGCATGAATTCGAGGCGGACGCCCTCGGTACAGTTCACGGTGTGTTCGATGGCCTTTCGCACTTCGTCATTCTGGTTGAATTTCTTCGCCATGAACAGCGGAGGCGGCATTTTACGGGAGTAGACTGTCTTTCTTTCCCGGCAGAACCGGCCCATTTTCTCTTCATTCGCCCAGGGCGAAACGGAAACGCGCTGCAGTGTCTGGAGCGTGGAGATATAGCTCCAAACCGGATCAATCGGTTCGCAGCAACCATAATACACCCGTCCGAACAATTCGGCGAATTCCCTGAGATACGGGAACACGAATTCGCCATAATGCCCCGGGCTCATGCTGACGGACTCCTGCGATTCGCAATACAACCACATGTCCTTGGGCCGGACATGCCCGGTGTAATCCGGAGCCGGCAGGAGTTTCGAACATCCCATGCAACCGGAACCGATATAATCCGCCTCATTGTTGAGGGTGAGCAGGTTGTTGTCCTCCAGGAATTGGATATGCCGGAGATGATCGTCCCGGATGAACTTCATCAGTCGCTGCAACCCCTCCGGATTGTCATAGATCAACATCATGAAACCATCCAGGCCCACAAAATCATACGCCGTGCTGGTCATGGGAACACTGAGCTGCCAACTGGATATCCGCCTTCTGATGTTGGCAATTCCCTTGAATACGTCCTCGAGGCGCTCCCGTTCCTGCGCCTCCTCGTCCTGGTTCCATTTTGTTTCCCGATGGTGCAGCCTCTTGAACTCGGCATCGTCCAGTGTCTTCAAGGCAGGCTGGTAGTTGAACGCGTTGCTTTCCGTCCCCGCGACACGGTGAACGCCCGACGGCACGCCGAAATCACCCCGTTCGACGTGCGGTGCGTATTCCACCCACGGCAGGACAAAACTGTCGTCGCGCAGCACTTCGATCTCATGCTTCCGGAATCGCAGAGATTTCTCTAATTGTCGCGCCCACGCATGTTCGCACAGCAGGTCGCTGTCATTGATTGTGTGCTTTGGATCGGACGTGTACCAGGTCTCCGCCCGCACCATGACACGCGCCCCCGGCACACCCGCGTCGTGCGCGGTCCAGGCTTTAATTTTCTCCTTATTTTCAAGGGTTTCCGAAGCTTTCACCTTCCATTCGCCAAGTTTGCGAAGCACGGTCTTCTCGTTCTCGCACAACACGACTTTTTCCGCCATGACAAAAAGCTCCTTCGTTACGCCGGATCGAACGGATACCGCACGCCCCATCCGGCGCGCAATTGCGTCATGAAGCTGGTCAGCATCAGGCTTTCTTCCAGCGGCACGGCCGGACTCTCCAGCAGCCCTGCGCGCACGCACCGGGCCACTTCCATGGCCTCGTATTCGTAGCCTAACGCGAGGAACGGCCGCCGCTCGCGCACTTCGCTCTGCGGCGTCTTGAGCACCGCCTCCTGCGCCTTGTAAAACGGCGTGGGAATCTCGATGCTCCCTTCCGTGCCGGTGATGCGCGCGCTGATCTGCCCCTGCGTACGCACGCCGCAGGTGAGCACCGCCAGTTCTCCCTGCCGAAACAGTACACGATTGCGGAGTCCCGCGCAAGATGATGGCGTGCGCCCTGATTGGGCTCGTCGCCGAAGCACGGGCATGGTAATGATTCATCGTTGCGGGCGGGGCGGCGAGGTGAATCATGGACGTTCCGACTTACAGTTCGAATGCGCACGACCAGAGACGCGGCAGACGCGGAAAACTCACCTACATTTTGGTTGTTGCAGGCGTGGTTCTACTGGTTGGTTTCGGATGGCTCGTCTACGGCACCCGCCACCACCCAGCCAAGCCGCCGACACATGCGATCCGCCATACGGTCTCGCCAGAGTTTGCGAACATCGCGCGGACACTTCAGTTGCTGCAGGAGTTCCGGATTCCCGATGAAGATCAATTTATCCCGGTTCCGGAACCCGTGCGACCGCTCCTTACCACGTTGAAGCACCAGTTGCGCGATCTCATGATCAAGAAAATCAACCGGAACCCCGACGCCGTCACAACGGGAAGCGTCCAACAGATCTGGGACGATTTGAATAAGCAGGGCTTGATCCTGAAGCAGACAGACACCAACTTGAACGAAAGATATTCGGACAGCCACACGAACTGCTTCTATACCTATGGCGAGATCAGTTCGATTGCCATTACCAAGCCACCCGGACACACCAATCTGCTGGCATTCACCACGACCCTGGAGGTCCCTTTTGGAGATGATACGTCTCTTTATCTGCTCCAAAGGAAAGGAGCAGGTTGGCAATTGATCCTGCAACAGGAAGCGACCGACTACAAAGATATCAGTGGGGCACAGTGGCTTTTCCAATTTGCCGTCTCGCCGTCCGACACAAACGGCCAGTTCTTCGTGGTGACCACACATGTGACCCCCTGGCCGCAATCCGCGTGGCGATGCATCCGATTCCGGGCCATGCGCCCGTGCGGCTCTCCCGACCAACCGAGAACCCTGATTGAGGAAAGTGGGAGTTACTATCTTGGCGACGAGGACGCCAAGATCACATTCGCAACCTCCTCCGGGTTCATGGTCGAGTTTGATACGCACCAATCATTGGAAGCTGGCACTACCCGAAAGCGCGTGATGGCGTACCAGGTGGACGACTATTGCGCACAACGTGTAGCCCCCCCTTGCGCATACGCCGGAAGACTTCCTGGATGAGTGGTTTGATCTTCCGTGGGAAGTCGCATCGCAATGGGTTCGATCCAAGAGTCTGGCGGATATCTGTTTTCTGCATGGTCTGTTGTACAAGGAGCGAAACAATCTGCTGAAGGAGGAGTTCTATACGGAATTCCAGCATGACTCACCACACTGCGCACGCCGCCTCAGCCCGAACGAATGGGAAGTCGGGGTCAAATTCACTCTCTTCGGCCAGAAACCGCTGCCGGCCGGAATTCCGCCCCTTGCCCGGTTCACCATTCTCAAGACGAACGGGACGTACTTTGTGACGAAGGCGGTTTACAAAGAGGGCCACCGGATGACGAAATGAGCCTCGGCACGGACAAAACCGCAGAATATCGAATACGGAATCATGAATCGTGAAGGCAAGACGTTCGCTTCCTGATTCCTGATTTCTTATTCGATATTCGTTAT
>Ga0073936_10005008_pt1 | contig 18063 bp, 11 predicted proteins | sample AliMusrvi5mmetaG_FD_87041 | JGI IMG/M metagenome (GOLD analysis project Ga0073936, IMG submission 87041) | Freshwater lake bacterial and archeal communities from Alinen Mustajarvi, Finland, to study Microbial Dark Matter (Phase II) - Alinen... | ecosystem: Environmental > Aquatic > Freshwater >... | reverse complement strand
GTGAAGTGTGGTTCGGGGTGTCGGACACGGGGTTATAGGAGCGGGTCTGTCAGCGTCACACGACAAACTCGCCAGACCATCCCATTATGCCGTAAAACGATGGGCGTTTCCAGCGACTCATTGCGTTAGCCGTGTTTCCATCGATCGGCGTGGGTAGTTATGTGATCGAGAAGCGACGTATCAGTTTGAGGCTTGATTCCACGCTCGCATTTGCCAAGCTCAACTGACGTGTCAGAAGTCCTCAGATTCGAGCGAGTGTCCAAGGTGTATCAACACCGCCAGATTGGGCTGGCAGATGTCTCTTTCTCCCTCCCGAGCGGCTCCACCATCGGGTTGCTGGGGGCCAACGGCTCGGGGAAATCCACTTCGATCCGTCTCGGGTTGGGGCTGATTACCCCAAGCGCCGGCGAGGTTCGCGTTTTCGGCGAACTGATGACACCCGGGGCCAAAGCATTGCGGCAGCGGGTCGGGTTCTTGTCGGACGAGCCGGTCTTCCCCAAGGATCAGTCGGCCATTGGCTACCTGACATTTGTCGGCCGGTGCTTCGGGCTGGGAAACCGAGAAAGGCACTCCCGAATGGGGACGCTGCTGCGGGCGGTTGGCTTGATGGACGATGCGGGGCGCAAGATCGGCACTTATTCAACCGGGATGAAGACGCGGCTGGGGATCGCGGCGTCCCTCATGAACGATCCCGAGCTGTTGGTGTGGGATGAACCCACAGCCGGGCTCGATCCCATCAGCCGGCGGCAGACGCTGGAATTGCTCGAACAGATGCGGGGCCGCAAGACGGTGCTCCTGAGCTCACATATCCTGGGGGACATCGACCGCTCCTGCGACCGGCTACTGATCCTTAATAAGGGCCAGTGTTTATTTGAGGGCACCCGCGCCGCACTGGAGGATCTGCTGCCCAAGAGCATGTTGGAACTGCGGCTGTCCGGTCCCAGCGAGGCGTTTCACGTGGCGGTCCGCGAGCGGCTGAAACGCGTGAACTATGCGCACGACAAAGAGCGCTTGCGGCTTGAGCTGGGCGCGGATGAACAGTTGAGCGAAGTGCTTGATTCGCTGCTCGCACTGGCGCATGAAACAAACGCGCAGATCGAAGGCGTCAATTCGACCGGACGCCAGTTGGAAGACGCGTATCTCAAGCTGATCACCGAGGACGAGTTCAGCGGCGTCTTGCGAGCGGGCAAATAGCGCATGACTTCGCCCGCTGCCACACCTGGGCTGGTCGCTGGAACACAGCCTCCCGCGGCGCAGCCGTCGTCGGCGACAAAGGCCGCGAGACGGCCGCCCACGCGTTGGCAGACAATCCGCCTTTTCATCAGGGCCGACCTGGCGGCGATGGCCGGGTCATGGCTCTGCCGCGGTTTCTTTCTCGCCTCGGTGGTGATTACGGTGCTGGAGTTGAAGGGCATGCAGGCGAGTCAAAAGGCGGCGAGCCAAATGCTCGAAGCCGTATATGCGACGTATCTGCTCGTCTGGATGCACGGCGTAATCTTTATTGCCGGCTCGGCGCTAGCCCGCGAGGCCGACTGCTTGAACGACGCTATTCTGTCCCGGGGGGTTACGCGCGGGGAATACATCATTGGCAAGCTGTTGGCGCGCTGCCTGGCGATTGTCCTTTTGATAGCTGGCACGCTGTTGCCAACCAGCATCTGGGCCATTCGACAGGACAAGCTGGTCCGCACCGAGGACGGTTACGTCACCTCGGCCGCGCGCAACACCAAAGTCGAGGCGTGGGAGCCAAAGAAAATCTTCAACGAGGTTGGCGGCACGGTCAAGGAAATGACCCTTAAAGTGGGAGATTCGGTTCGGGCTGGAGACACGCTGGCCGTCCTGGATGACCGTGTGGTTTTCGATGAACTGGAGACCGAGCGCCGAGCCGAGGAAAATGCGCGCACTGAGGTCATCAATACCCGGCGCAAAGTGGAGGATGCCCGGCGCAACGTCGCGCAGGCCGAGGACGCCCTCGAGAAGGCAGAGCGGAGCCTCGTCGCCAAAGACCTCCTCAGCAAGCTGGAGCAGGCGGATCGCCAGACCGACGTCCGGTCGCGAAAGCGGGACCTGGTGAATGCCGGCAGCGCGCTTGCCCTGGCGGAAGCCGCAATCCCTCCGGCGGAGCGCGCGGTCGAGAACTCCGTGGCCCGGGTCCGCGATGCTCGCCGCCGGCTTGGATACACGACCATTAACTCGCCGGTTGCGGGGTATGTCACGGAGGTGTTGGTTCAGCCAGCCCAATACATGGCCGTTGGCGCGCAGCTCTTCACGGTGGCGCCTCTCGATGATTACCAGGTCCGCGTGCCCGTTTACAAATTTGAGGAGTTCAAGCGGCTTAAGATCGGGTTGACTGCCTACGTTAAGATCGAGAAGACGGAATACAAAGGAACCATCCAGCAGTTGGGCGCCATGACGCAGCCCGATCGCTGGGGACGCGACAGCAATTATGCTATCGTCCGTTTCAAAGGCGACGGCACCCTCGGCCTGCTCGGCATGCCCGCCGATGTGAAGCTGATCCTGCCTCCGCCCAAAGAGCAGCCCAACCGCGCCACCGCCATTCTGAATTTGCTGACAGGCCGCGGCGCCGGCGAATCCGCCACACGGAGCACTTCGGTGACCATGGGCTGGATGCTAATCGGTCTCGGAAAAGTCGTCGGCACCGCCTGCCTGCTGGTAACGCTAACACTGACAGCGCTGATGCTCTTCCGGAACGCGCTGGTAGCAATCCTCGGCGTCGTCGGCCTTTACCACATTTCCAACCTGCTCTTTGACTTCGCCGGGTTGAAGGAGCTTTCCTACCTCGAAATGGTCGGCACCATGGAGAAAGTGCTCGGAGGATTCACCAAGCCGGTTGACGAACTCACCACGTTGGCCTGGCTCTTCGGCCTCGCCACTGCCCTGGGGATTGTTGCAACGATGCTGTTCATTTCCCGGGACCCACAGCGATGATCGCGAGTTTGAAAACAGGGACGGCGGTGGCAGTCCTGACCCTGGGCGTCCTGACCGGAGGTTTGAACCTCGTATTCCCTGCCGGTGCAGCAGAAACGGCCGCCCCGGATATCCTCGTCCTCGATACCGGCGAGACACTCAGTGGTGCCGTGGCGAACCAGGTTTTCAATCTAAGGACGGCTTACGGGGGGCTGAAGCTGGAGAAGTCCTGGATCGCTTCCCTCGATTTCACCGGCGACCCACACGGTCTGCAGACCCTCGTTACCGTGAACAGCAACCGGATCACCGGTTTCCTGGAAGAGACCACCATCGCCTTTCAGCCGCAGGGTGGGAGTCGAAGCGAAATTCGGCGCGGAAAGATCTCTCAAATCCGCCTGGGGGCGGGCGCCGTCAAGATCCCGACCTCGACGTCCCCAACGTGGGTCCGTCTGAAAGCCGGGGACGTGCTGAGCGGCCGATTGCTCCCGGACCCGCTCCCGCTATTGATCACCAATACCCAGACGGCCGTCAGCTTGAACGAAATCAGCGCCCTGGTGCTGACGACTAACCGCACCACCCCGGCCAGGCTTTTCCTGCGGAATGGCAAGGTGTTTGAAGCCGGACTCGCTGCCGATTTCGTGAGTGTCGAACTCGACGCCGGGCCGAAGCTGGAGCTGTATGGCCCGACGCTGGCGACCATCTGCCAATCCCAAGCGCTCGCCACAGTAGAGGGGTCGCGGATCAAAGCGACCCCGGAAGGCGCTTCAGCTTCCCCAGAGCTTTTCACGGCTTCCAATTCCACGAACCTCCAGGGCCTGGTTTGGATTCCCCCGGGTGAGTTCCTGATGGGCAGCCCGTACGACGAAGTCGGCCGCGGCCCCGACGAAGGCCCTCAACGCCAAGTCGTCATCTTGCAAGGATTCTGGATGGGCAAATGCGAAGTCTCCCAGGCCGAATACGAGAAGGTCATGGGCACCAACCCCAGCAACTCGAACCAGGACCCGAATCTGCCTGTCGAGCGCGTGAATTGGTTTGAGAGCGTTGATTACTGCGGCAGGCTGACGCGCCTGGCGGAAACTGCGGGCTGGCTTCCCTCAGGTTACGCTTTCAGGCTGCCGACCGAGGCCGAGTGGGAATACTGCTGTCGTGCCGGCACCACGACCGCCTACAGCTCAGGCAGCGACGGGAGCGACGCCCGCCTGGGCCTCGTCGCCTGGTTTAACCGCAACAGTGACTTTGGCGCCAAGCCCGTCGGCACACGGCAGCCCAATCCCTGGGGTCTGTACGACATGCACGGCAATGTCTGGGAGTGGTGCCTCGACCGCTGGGATGTTCTTCTTCACGGCAGCCGGTTCACTAACAACCCGGCCCCGGCTACCGGCAGTTTGCGGGTGGCGCGCGGCGGATCCTGGCTTTATGACGCCAAAGCCTGCCGCTGCGCGAATCGTGATGACTACAGCCCTGCCAATCGTTGCAGCGACATTGGTTTTCGCGTGGTACTGGCCCCGCACTAAGCCTGATCCAAATATGTCCGAATGCGCCCCCCAGCCTCGCTTCCCTGGCGGATTTTGGTTGTCTTGCCTGGGACGCGATTCCATCTTTACCCCATTCTAGCAAATCCAGATGCCGAATTATGAACCTCAGAAAGACTCTGACGCCTGAGCTATTAGTCCTTTGGTCCCCTGCCCTGCTGATCCTGTTAACCTGCGCCAACCTTGCGGCCTCCACCCCGTCGTTCGAGTCTGCGAAGCCGATTTGGCCTAAAGGCAGGGAGACGGAAAAGAACCTGATGGTCGGCTTCCGCGCGTCTTTCAAGGCACCTGCACAAGAAAGGGCCTTCCTGCACGCCACTGGCGCAACGCTTTATCGCGTCTACCTCAACGGCCATTTCCTGGGCCATGGACCGGCTCGCGGGCCCCATGGTTACTTCCGCGTGGACGAGTGGGACCTAACCGACAAGCTCCTGCCCGGCATAAACGTGGTCGCCTTCGAAGTGGCGGGTTATAACGTCAACAGCTATTACCTGCTCGATCAGCCATCGTTCCTGCAGGCGGAGATCGTCGCGGACGGAAAAGTACTCGCCTCCACCGACGGCCACGGCGCTCCATTCATCGCCACTATACTCAAAGATCGTGTGCAAAAGGTGCAGCGCTACAGCTTTCAGCGCCCCTTCTCGGAAGTGTATCGCCTCGCCCCCGGCTGTGACCGGTGGCGCGCGGACGCGGCTTTGATCCCTAGCGAGACCAAGGTCTCCACGCAGCCCGCGAAGGCACTGCTGCCTCGTCGAGTTGACTACCCCGATTACGTCGTCCGCCGACCTTCCTGGCTCGTTTCCCAAGGACAAATCAGAATCGGTGTCAAGGCGGACGCCCTCTGGAGAGACCGTTCGCTCACGGATATCGGCCCCAAGCTAGGCGGTTACCCGGAGAAAGAGTTAGCGACGATCCCCTCGCTTGAATTGCAGACCATCGCGAACGCCACGAACCATCCAGATAACCAACCCTGGAGACCCGGCGAGTCGTTAGTCCTTCTCTCCAATGCCTGGCAGATCGTGGATTTCGGCTGTAATCTCACTGGCTTCGTCGGCGCGAAATTGTCCTGCCGGAACCGGACCCGGCTGTTCCTGACCTTCGACGAAATCCTCTCCGAAGGAGATGTGGACTTCAAGCGCCTTGGCTGCGTCAACATCATCGCCTACGAATTGCAGCCGGGCACCTATGATCTGGAATCGTTCGAGCCCTACACTCTGCGTTACCTGAAACTCATTGTCCTTGAAGGCGATTGTGAAGTTCAGAATCTATCTCTCCGCGAATACGCAAGCGCCGGCCTCTGGCAGGCCCATTTCGCCGCGAGCGATGAACGCCTCAACCGGCTCTTTGCCGCCGGGCGCGAGACGTTTCGCCAAAACGCCCTCGACATCTTCATGGACTGCCCCTCGCGCGAGCGGGCTGGCTGGTTGTGCGACAGTTTCTTCACCTCCCGCGTGGCCAAAGACCTGTGCGGCGACACCCGTATCGAGAAGAACATGTTCGAGAACTACCTCCTGCCCCCGAAATTCGCTCATTTGCCTGATGGCATGTTGCCCATGTGCTACCCGGCCGATCATAACGACGGGGTATTCATTCCCAACTGGGCGCTGTGGTTCGTGGTCGAACTGGAGGAATACCTGGCGCGCAGCGGTGACCGCGAGACCGTTGACGCTCTACGGCCCCGCGTCTTGCGCTTATTCGACTACTTCAAGAAGTTCAAGAACGAGGACGGCCTGCTGGAGAAACTGGAAAGCTGGGTCTTTGTGGAATGGTCCGCCGCCAATTCGTTCGTGCAGGATGTGAACTATCCCTCGAACATGCTTTACGCCAGAGCGCTCGACGCGGCCGGCAAGATGTATGGCTTGTCGGAGCTAACTGAGGATGCCGAGCGCATCCGCGAGACGATTCGTAGGCAGTCCTTCGAGGCGGGTTTCTTTGCCGACAACGCTAAGCGCGTCAACGGCAAGCTGCAGACGACCACCAATCGAACCGAGGTATGTCAATACTTCGCATTCTTCTTCGATGTGGCCAAGCCCGAGACCCATTCCGAGCTATGGCAGAGGCTGATTAAGGATTTCGGCCCGCAGCGCAAGCAGACCAAGGCATTTCCCGAGGTGCCTCCCGCCAATGCCTTTATCGGTAATGTCCTACGGCTGGAACTGCTCTCTCGCTACGGTCTCTGCCAGCAGTTGCTCGATGAGTCGCTCGCCTATCAGCTCTACATGGTCGACCGGACCGGCACCTTGTGGGAGAACGATGGCGCTTACGCGAGCTGCAATCATGGCTTTGCTTCACATGGAGGGGTGCATGTCCTTTATCGCGATGTCCTGGGCCTTCAGCAAGTGGACACCGTCGACAAGAACGTTCAACTCCGATTCACTGACTCGCACCTGGACTGGTGCGAGGGGCGCCTTCCCACTGCGGATGGCCCGGTGGAACTCCGCTGGCGCAAAGAAGCGGGCAAACTCGTTTACCAGATTACGGTTCCGGCGGGTTACACCGTACGGATTGAAAACCACAGCCGCCTGCAGGCCGTCCGTCAGCCTTGATTAGCAGGGGCTGAATAAACAGACCGCCACTCCGGGAACTCACGAGGCCGTTCCAGCCAGTTCTCGCTCGGTCTTCAATCTCAGTTGTCCGCAAGCCGCATCAATATCCCCGCCTTTTTCCCGGCGCAGGGTGGCGGTTACCTTCTGCTTCTCCAAGGCTCGCAGAAACGCCTCCTGCGCCGTCTCGCCTGGCTGCTCCCAGGCAAGACCTTCGACCCTGTTGTAGGGAATCAGGTTTACCTTCGCCTTAAGCCGCCGCGCCAGCGCGGCCAACGGTTTCACTTGGTCCAACCCGTCGTTCACCCCCGCGATCAGGACATACTCGAAGGTAATCATGCGTCCTCTCTTCTGTTGGTAATATTCGCAAGCGGCCGCCAGTTCGCGCAGCGGGTACTTACGGTTGACGGGCATGATCTTATTGCGCGTTTCATCGGTCGCGCCGTGCAGAGAAATGGCCAGCCTGAATTGAGGAGGTTCATCCGCCAGCTTGCGGATTTGAGGCGCCAGCCCACTCGTGGAAATAGTGATCTTCCGTGCACCGATGCCCCCTCCCCAAGGGGCGTTCAAGATCTTGAGCGCCTTGATCAGGTTCTCGTAATTCGCCAGAGGCTCGCCCATGCCCATAATGACCAGGTTACTCACCAGTCGAGGCGGGGACGCAGGCGAGACGTGCTGCGTGCTGCGTGCTGTGTCTTCCTGGATGCAGGACGTTGGCTTATCAATTGTTTCCCCAAGTCCCTGGCTTTCGACTTCAGACTTTAGACTTCGGACTTGAGACTCATCGGCATTCCAGCGTTCAACCGCCAGCACCTGCTCGACCATCTCCTCCACGCCCAAGTTTCGTTTCCAGCCCGCGAGGCCACTGGCGCAGAATTTGCAGCCGTAGGCGCAGCCGACTTGTGTGGAAATACAGAGCGTATGGCGGTCGCTCGGCTCGCCGTAGAGTGCCGGATTCGCTGGGATAAGAACGCTCTCAATAAGCGAGTGGTCGCTCAGCCGCCAGAGGAACTTCTGCGTCGCGTCCCGCGCTCCCTGTTTGCGCACCAGCACGAGGGCCGTCAGCGAATAATGGTTGCGTAACTCATCGCGGAGCGCCTTGGGCAGATTCGTCATCGCCTCCCATTGCGTCGCGCGATGCACGTACAGCCATTCAAGCAGTTGTGCGACCCGGTACGCGGGCTGACCCCACGCTCGGAACTGGACTTCCAGTTCCTCAGCCGTCTGCGATCTGATGTCCGGCAACACGAGAGAAGCTAGCCTATTTCAGATAATACTGCTCGACATATTCCCGTACCATGCGCGCGGTAGTGAACTGCGGTACCAGAGTCACCATAGCGCGGCGGATGCGCTGAATCCACTGCCGGGGAATGCCCTGGGCATCACGCTCGTAGAACAGTGGGATCACTTCTTGCGTCAAAACCTTGTAAAGGTTGGCGCTGTCCACGCGATCCTGCTCCTCCACCGAATTAGAGTGGGAATCCTCGCCGATGGCAAAGCCGTTCGTGCCGTCGTAACCCTCACGCCACCAGCCGTCCAGGATACTTAGATTCAAGCAGCCATGGCAGCCAGCCTTCATGCCGCTGGTGCCGGAGGCTTCCAGCGGCCGCCGGGGCGTATTCAGCCAGACGTCACACCCGGACACCATCTGTCGGGCCACATGCACGTCGTAGTTCTCGAGGAACACCACATGCCCTTGCAGGTCGCTGTACTTGCTCAAGTGGATGATGTGCTGAATGTAGCGTTTGCCGTCGTCATCCCGCGGATGCGCCTTGCCGGCGAAGACGAATTGCACTGGCCGGTCCTTGTCCCTCGCCAGGCGCACGATGTTCTCCAACTGTTGAAAAACCAGCGGTGCCCGCTTATAGGTCGCGAATCGCCGGGCGAAACCGATCGTCAGCGCGTCCGGGTCGAGCAGTTGATCGAACGCGATGAAATCGCCGTGGGCCAGTCGCTGGCCCTGAATCAGTAACCGCCGCCGCGCAAATTCGATCAGTTCCCGTCGCAGCCGGTACCGAATGGCCCAGATTTCCTCGTCGGAAATGAAGTCATGGTCGGCCATGCGCTGCCAGAATTCCGGCGAGTTGACCTGCACGGCCCAATCTCGTGCCGAACCGGGCGAACCATCCGGGACGGAGTTAGCGTCGCTGTTCCTCAACCTGCCCTTCCAGAAGCGGCGTAAGGTCCCTTTCATCCAGCCCAATAGGTGGACCCCGTTGGTGATATGGCCGATCGGCACCTGCTCCACTGCCTTATCGGGATACAGGCAATGCCACATGTGGCGGCTCACGCGCCCGTGCAACTCGCTCACCGCGTTTGCCGATCGCGACAGCTTCAGTGCCAGCACCGTCATGCAGAACGGCTCCTGCTGGTTCTCAGGATTCACCCGGCCCAGCTTCATCAGCTCCCCGAACGGCGCCGAGGTTCGCGTCCGGAACCGGTGCAGGGCGTAATCGACCAGATCTGGGCTGAAACGGTCATGCCCCGCTTCCACGGGCGTATGTGTCGTAAAGACGCATTCAGCTTTGGTCTGGTTCAGCGCCTCCGTGAGGTTCTGCCCTCCCGCCATCTTCTCCCGAATCAGCTCCAGCGTCAGAAAAGCCGCGTGCCCTTCGTTCATGTGAAAGACCGACGGTTGCACCCCCAAGGCCCGTAGCAACCTTACCCCCCCGATCCCGAGCAGGATTTCCTGCATGATCCGTGTCGTGCTATCGCCGCCATAGACGCGCTGCGTCAGATCGCGAAAATGCTGTTCGTTCTCCGGTCGGTTTGCATCCAGCAAATAGACCACCCCGCGGCCGACGTTCGCCCGCCACGCATGAAAGGCCACCTGGTTCATCCCGATGTCCACATGGCAGATCAGCGGCTCACCCTGCTCGTTGAGCACTGGCTCCACCGGGAGGTTCTTTGGATTTAGCAGCGTATAGTACTCGGTCTGCCAATTGACCGCATCGATCGCCTGTTGGAAATAGCCTTCCCGGTAAAACAGGCTGATTCCCGCGAAACCGATTCCCAGGTCGCTGGCCGACTTCGCATGGTCCCCCGCCAACATGCCCAGGCCGCCAGCGGCAATCGGCAGTGTCTCATGAAAGCCGAATTCCGCCGAGAAATACGCAACCGGATGCGCGCGGAGAGCCTGGGCGTGTTCGTGGGCCCAAGTATGCTGATCGCTCATGTACACCTCAAACAAGCGGAGGACTTCGCGTACCCGCTGGGCGAAAACAGGTTCTTGCAGGCGCACCCGCAGTTCGTAATCCGACACCTCATGCAGGATCGCTACCGCGTTGTGATAGAGATTCTGCCAGCCCCGCGGAGACAGTTCATGGAAGATTTCCTGCGCTTCCTGGTTCCACGTCCACCACAGGTTCCGGGCAACCTTGTTAAGGCCCACGGTCAATTCCCGCAACTCTTCGCTTGTCAGCGGCTTTTTCGTCATAAAATGCAAGTCAACTTCCTCTCAATACCGTTTTTCGCAAACGGACAACCCTCTAACCCTAGCCATCGGTCGCAGGCACAGCAAATTAAATCCTTGGACGGCGTGATCGCTTCTTTAGCCGATTAGAGTGTCCGTTCCATACTCAAACAAGCCAGATGAGCGCCCTTTCCAGCCAGGGCAATGGGCGATACATTGCCAACCACTGAGCGGCGCGATGAAGAAATACTGGCATGTCATTAATGTTGGGATCCAAAACAACCTGACATACCGGCTCAATTTTCTGGCCCGGGCGGTGTTTGGGCTAATACCGCTCATCGCCATGCTTTACGTATGGAAGAAGATTTACGCGGGCAAAGCCACCGGAGCCACCGTCGGCCCCTATTCGCTAGGCGAGATGATCTCTTATTACCTGCTTACCACCGTGGTGGACGCCTTGACCGCTGTGAACGAGGACGATTGGCAAATTGCCGCTGATATCAAGGACGGCAACATCAGCCAGTTTCTGCTCAAACCGATTGACTATCTCTGGTATCGCCTGTGCCTATTCCTGTCCGGGCGGATGACGTATCTCGCCGTGGCGGTGACCCCGTTGACAATCTTCATTCTCTATCTCCACCAGTACTTTGTGCTGCCCCCCAATTGGGAGGCGTTCGGGTGCTTCCTCATTTCTATCGTCCTGACGGCGCTGCTCCAGTTCTTCATGTCCTACAGCATGGCCATGCTCGCATTCTGGGTGCTGGAGGTCTCCACCTTCATTTTCATCCTTTTCGCCTTCGAGTACCTCGCCAGCGGCCACCTGTACCCTCTGGACATTCTGCCTCCCGCCCTCAAACAGGTACTCTACTTTACGCCGTTCCCGTATCAGCTCTACTTTCCCGTGAGCATCTACATGGGCAAGACAACGGGCGTGGACGTATTCCGCGGCTTGCTGATACAGGCTCTGTGGGTGTTCGCTGCCTACTGTGCTGCGAGGTTCGCCTGGCGCCGGGGGATCAAGAAATATTCCGCAGTTGGAGGATGATATGAAATCCGAAGTCCGAACTCCGAAGTCCGAGGAACCGAATGGCCCCACGCCCCACGTTTCACGCATCACGTTTCACGCATCACGTTTCACGCATCAAGTCTCCCGCTACCTTTCCGTCTATGCCGCGCTCTGGAAGAACTCGGTCTCTCGCGAAATGAGCTTCAAGAGCAATTTCCTGCTCTGGATCGTGGTGGAGATGCTTTGGTTTGGCCTGCAGCTCAGCTTCATCAGTGTGCTCTACCTGCACACCGACAATATCGGCACGTGGACCAAGTGGCAGGTCGTGATGCTGATTGGCGGAAGTCATTTCATCCAGCAGATCTACCAGGCGTTCTTCCTCGTTAACTGCACCAACCTTTCGGAGCTGGTACGCTCTGGCAAATTGGATTTCCTGTTGTTGCTCCCGGTCAACACGCGATTCCTCGTTTCGCTGCGGCAGGTGGATCTCGGGGCCTTCGTGAACGCCTCGTTCGCCGTAGCCGTGGTCGCCTATGCCGCGCGTCAGATGCATCTAGTCCCAAGGCTGGTGCAGGTGTTGGGCTTCCTGGCGCTTTGCGTAGTAGGTATTGCGATTCATTATTCGTTGATGTTTTTGCTGGCCAGCATCAGCTTCTGGACGGTGCGCGCGCAGGGCATCGTCTTCGGTTATTACAATCTCTTCAACATCGCCCGCATGCCCGACGAGGCTTTTAGCGGGCTCTTCAAGGCCGTATTCACCTTTGCCCTCCCTATGCTGCTGGTTTCGAACGTCCCCGTCCGTTTGCTGGCGGACAAGCTCAACTCGCCTGCCCCGGTGCTTCTGCTTCTGGTAATGAGTGTCGTGTGCTTCTGCGTCTCGGAGTGGGGCTGGCGCGCCTCCATGCGGCGCTACACCAGCGCTAGTTCCTGAACCCGTATAGGCGCGAAGACGCAGTTCTGTTTTACCTCTGCGCTGATCTGGTGCCACGTTGGTCGGTTGCAGTGTGTCCGAATTCGACTAACTTGAATTCTAGACCAAGTATGATCGGCACAGCAAACAACCAACCTGCCAGCGGGGCCACGGAAGTGGCGGCTTCGCCCGTATCTGGCTTCCAAGGCCCCCTGCCCTTCGACTGGCCTCTGGCTAACAAGGCCGAACAACTCCTGCGCGAGCGCATGGCCCAGTTCTTGGAACGGAACACGTTCGCCCGACAGTTAGCCGACCGGATGCGGGCCGAGACGGCCACCGACTTCTTTGAATGGACCGACCATCTCGTATTGGCTCCGAGTGAGGAGTTGGCCCTGCGCGAAGCGGGCTTCGTGCCCGACCCGGTAGAGGAGACGCCTGAGGGCGAGACGGTCTATGCACATCCGCGCGCCACGCTGCCGCGCGTCCTCCTGCACCGCGGCAAACAGGAAAGTCCCTCCCGCCTGGCCTTACGGCCGGAGTCGGTGGCGGAGTTCATGGCTCGCCACAACCTGTCGGGCGAACCCGAAGGCACCCCCTTCTCACGCTATCGCCGCGTCGTCGTGTCCGAAGAACGCGGAACACGACTGGAGGCAGTCGAGCGCCGGGGCTACCGCGGGTTCGTGCCTGCGCCGCTCAAGCCCGGTGAACTAGCGAACATAGTCGAGGTCCAGGAACTATGGCGGACACGCAGACGTTTGTTTTCCAGCGACGCCGAGGGTATCCGCGCAGCCCACCAGACCCTGGACCGGGTCCTTGGCCTGGTCGGGCGCGACCTGGCTTGCCAGTTGTTCTTCGAAGCCGAGCGCGCTTATTGGCTGACCCGCAATCGGGCCGGGCGTATGCAGAAACACCGCCAGGACCAGCTCGGCCTCGGCTGGGGCAACCACGACCATCACACCTTCCGCTGTTCTCGTGAACATTTCGTGGACCTGGTGCAGTTCCTGTTGAAGCTAGGCTTTATCAAGCGCGAACGCTATTACGCCGGGGCGGAAGCCGGCTGGGGCGCCCAGATCTCTGAGCAGCCCGTAGCAGACATCGTGGTCTTTGCCGACGTGGACTTGATGTCGGACGAGACGGAGCTGGATTTCTCGACACATAAGCTGCCGCCGGCTCCGCGCCTTGGCACAGTGGGCCTGTGGGTTGGCTTGCATGGCGAGAGTTTGCTCGAAGCGGGAATGCACCATCTGGAAGCACGCTTCGACTTCGATATCCTGCGCGCCCAGTTCAAGGAGTCGGGCGTCAACATGATGACTCCGTTCTCCGATTTCCCGTTCCTGCGCCAGGCCTTCACGGAAGGCGAGCGCTGGCCGATCCGCCGCGAACGGGCGGATCGCCTGTTATCAGACGGCCTGATTACAAAGGAGCATTTTGACCAGTTCATGCAGGAAGGCGCGCTGGGCAGTCACCTCGAGAACCTTCAACGCCACGGTGGTTTCAAAGGCTTCAACCAGAAGTCCGTCAGCGCCGTCATCGCTGCCACCGACCCACGCAAGAATCATTTCTGGCCTCTGTCCGCGGCAGCCTGAGGAGGGCGGCTACTCACCTCGCCAGCCTGGCAAGGTCCTGACCGGCGGCAAACGGTCGCAGGCGGAAGCCGTAAGTGTATTCCTGGCAGGGGATGAGGAATTCCTCGTGTGGCCAGGCGCCCCAACTATCGTCACCGCCGACGCCTTGCTGCTTGAGATCGAGGTTCAAGGTGACGAAATCTCGGCGCGGCAGCTCGAACGCGTGCTTGCCGTCATTCAGATCAGCGGTGCCGTAATGCAGCGCCTTGGCGCTAAGCAATCCCGGTCTCTCGGGGATTGCCATCAAACCGATTGTGCCGTTGGCCAGGGCGAGCCAGCGCAAATCGACTTTATTCCCGGTTTCACCGGGCTCGGTGTAATCAGCATAGAACTGGTCCGCAACCTTCCCGGTATAGAGGCCAACCTTCGCGTCCTTGCGGTCGCAGTAGGTCTCCTGCGGACCCGGTCCCAGCCAAGTGATGCGCTCAAAACCAGCCGGCATCGACATCTGCATACCGAGGCGAACGAGCTTGGGCAAGCCAGTCTTGTTCGGACTGAAATGGGCTCCGACGACGACATCTCCCGTCCCATATACGGTGTAGTCCGTCTCCCATGCCGCGTCCACCTTCGGAAGCGCCAGCACCACCTTGACCATCACGGCGTGCGATTGGGGCTGCTCGATCGCCGCTACTGAGCGGACTTCCGCGCCTTCGTGGGCGTTACGCCAGACACCTTGAGATTTCAGCATGTCGCGCCCGCGGTCATTGTCTATTTGGGCACGCCAGAAATCGGGCCGCAGCGCACTGCTGACCAACTGCTCTCCCTGAAAGCACCAGGAAGTGAGCGCGCCTGCATGTTTATCGAACACGACCTCGAAGCTCTTTCCACTCACGGTGATGTTCGCAGCATTCTCCACCAGCTTGGGCGCTGCGGGTTGATCCGCTAGCGCTGCCAGAGCTGGCGCTGGTGCGAAGTCGGGCAGCTTGAATTCGTCCCAGGCTATTTCATGACCTGCCTTGGCCCAAGGCTGGTCGTGCTGCAGAATGAAGGTCAGTTCAAGGAAGTACTCGATGCCCGGCAGGGGCTTAAAAGCTTTAGTCGGAACGGTGAGACGCGCGCTGGCGCCCGCAGCGAGTTCCAACGCGGGCAGGCGTCCACTCTGAATCACTCTGCCGTCCGCCTTGAGCCGCCATTGTCCCGCGGCAAAGTCCTTCAAGCTGGCAAAGTCATACCAGTTCTTTACCTCGATAATGCGGTTGGCGATGTCCGCGGGCCGGCAGTGGATGTATTGATAGACGTGCTTGACCTGGTGCAGACCGGGATGCGGTTCGCGATCGGGCGTGACCATCCCGTTGCAGCAAAAGTTGTCATCGCTCGGTGTGCCGGACGGGCCGAAGTCGCCGCCGTAGGCCCAGAAGGTCTTATCGCCTGGCTTGACCTTCTCAAAGTGCGTTAGCGGGAGGTGCTGCTGCTGTTGCCGCAAACCCTGATCCACCCAGTCCCAAATGAAGCCGCCTTGGAGGTGGGGCTTGCTGTAGATCTGGCTCCAATAAGACCAGAAATCGCCGGAGCCGTTGCCCATAGCGTGCTCATACTCGCACATGATGTACGGACGCGTCTGCGCCTGGGAGGCATATCGGTCCAACTCGCGAGGAGGCGGGTACATCGGGCAGACGATATCCGTGTGCGGATTGCGCCCGGCTCCCTCGTAATGGACGGGGCGACTGAGATCGCGCTGGTGAATCCATTTCGAGGTGGCCTCGAAATTCGGACCATCACCCGCTTCGTTGCCGAGCGACCAGATAATGACGGAGGGATGGTTCTTGTCACGCTCAACCATGCGGACGGTGCGGTTCATGTGAGCTGCCGCCCAATCCGGGTTCTTGGCCAGTGTTGCGGGACCGTAACCCATGCCGTGGCTCTCAATGTCAGCCTCGTCAATGAGGTAAATGCCGTAGCGGTCGCAGAGATCGTACCAGGCAGTCTGGTTCGGGTAATGACAACAGCGCACGGCGTTGATGTTGAATTGTTTCATCACCTGGATGTCCTTCTCCATGCTCGCAACCGTGATGGCCTGTCCGCGGTCCGGCTCGAACTCGTGGCGGTTGGCACCTTTGATAAGAATGCGCCGGCCGTTGATTAGCAGGTTACCGTCGCGAATCTCGACCTTGCGAAAGCCAACGTTGAGAGGAACCACTTCGAGGACGGTGCCCCTCGCGTCCTTGAGCGTAACCAGGAGCTTGTAAAGGTAGGGGGTTTCGGCCGACCATTTGAGCGGATTGGGGATGGTAGCCGACAGCCTGGTCTGCCCGCCCGCGGTGCCAGGGGCCACTCGCACCTCCATGCGCGGCGCAGCCACCTTCTTCCCGGCGGCGTCGAGCAATGCGCCTTCGATGTTGACTGTCGCTGATTGCGAATCCGCGTTCTCCAACGTGAGCATGACGCCAAGCGTGGCATCGCGATATTGGGCGTCCAAATCTGTCTTCACCTCCAGATCGCGAACATGCACATTTGGCGGAGACCAGAGATAAACATCGCGGAAGATACCGCTCAGTCGCCACATGTCCTGGTCTTCGAGATAAGAGCCGTCGCACCAGCGGAAGTTCTCCACCGCCAGCAGGTTCTCACCCGGCCTAAGATATTGCGTGATATCGAACTCGACTGGCGTCCGGCTATCCTTGCCGAAGCCAACCTTTTGGCTGTTGATCCAAAGGTAGAAGAAAGAGTTGACCCCGTCGAAGGTCAGGAAGACATGGCGGCCTGCCCAATCTCCGGGTACAGCAAATTGGCGGCGATAAGAATTGACCGTGTTGTTCGGGTCATCCTCCGGCACGAATGGTGGGTTCGGTTTTACTCCATGCCACGTCCAAGGATACTGAATGTTAACATAGATGGGGATGCCGTAGCCGGAAAGCTCGACATTCGACGGCACCGGGATGGTCCCCCACCCTTGGTCATTGAAATCGGATCTCCAGAAATCCGGGATGCGCCCGGCGAGATTGGCCGCGTAATGGTATTTCCAATCACCATTGAGCGAGCGATAGAACGGTGATTTAACGCGCTCGCTGTTGGCAACGAACTCGATGCGCCGGGCCGTTCGCGCATCAGGACACACTACCATGGTGGCGTGGGCCGGCTGGTTGCCAAGGCCGGTGAGCTTCGGGTCTTGCCAGTCTTTGAGCATTTCGCCAGCAGTGGAAACCACCGAAGCAGCGCAGAAGAGCGCCAGGGTCACCGCGAAACCCTGGCTGCGCTGGAATACGCATATTTTCATCTCCCCACCAGATTGGTTGAGCCCAAGCTCGGAGGCAAGCTCGCGAAAGTCACTCCGGAAGCCGGTTCCACCAGCCCGGCACTAAGGAATATTCGCATTAGCGTCTTCTCGATACGGCGCTGTTCCCGCCTCCGCCTCTTCCTTCCTTTGTTGCTCAAACCGATGGCCGTATGCTTTAATTGACATCAGCTCGCTAGAATAACGGCTCTTGTTCTTGGGCTGCTCCAATGTGCTTACGAGGAGCGCTATTGACTTGCGAAGCCCCCCCGTTCTCTCAATCGCATCGAGTGTTCCGCTCGGCGCGTTGGTTATCAATATCGGCAACGTGTCCATAATACGCCTCAGACAGTTTTGAGCATTGACTTCATCGTTACATTCCACCAGGTCCGCGGCCGCCTCCGCACAACTCCTCACGCCCCCAGCCAATAAGCATGCTAGTTTTAGCGTGTCACCTTTATTGTCCTTGCAAAGCTGCGACCCCTGTACAAAGAGCGTAATACCTTCCGCTCTTGCAAGTAATATTCTTACCGAGGCCTGGACATTGGCTAAGGCCAGCACATTTGACTCCTGCAAGTTCAGGATGGCCATCCGATTGGTCAAGGAAAGTCCTTCGAAAAGGTCGTTCATTTCATTCGCCACCGATTCTGTCTTGGCGGCGATGCTGTTGCTGAATACCATGAAGGCGTCCATGATCCTCTTGTCCATAGCCGCGCACAGACCAGTATAGTTCGTCTCACCTCGGCTGCGAATTTCCGCCAATTGCTTCTCATTCAAGGTAACTACTCAGGGGTTTACTGAGGGTGTGGGCAGGAATGGACTGCCCTCGAGTGCGCGGCGAAGATATTCGAGCACGGGCAGGCCTTGTTTGCGTAGCGTGCAGATGTAGGAACGGATAC
>Ga0073936_10004996_pt1 | contig 18084 bp, 8 predicted proteins | sample AliMusrvi5mmetaG_FD_87041 | JGI IMG/M metagenome (GOLD analysis project Ga0073936, IMG submission 87041) | Freshwater lake bacterial and archeal communities from Alinen Mustajarvi, Finland, to study Microbial Dark Matter (Phase II) - Alinen... | ecosystem: Environmental > Aquatic > Freshwater >... | reverse complement strand
GGCGCTCTCGGCCGGATCCTGCCACCGTTGATAATGGTTTACCGGGACAATCGCTGCACTGGGCTGCGCTACCACGGGAGGCGCTGCGCCGAGCTGCGCTGCGACAGGCTGCGCTGCGACGGGCTGTGTTACGCCCGCGGGTGGCTTAGTAAAGTGTACGTTGCCATTCGAATCAACCCAGGTGCCAGCGTCTTGTGGTCTGCCTGAGGTGGACTGTAGAACAAGCAATATTAGGGGAAACAAACTTCTGGCCAGAATTCGTTGCACTGAACCTCCTGGTTGCAGCGTGAAATGGGGAATTTGTCACTCCGTTCAAACTGTCTATCCCAAGCCGTCCCCATGGCACCCTTATGTGCAGGTGCTCCAGAGGAAGAGCCGGGGGTTTGTCGCGCAGTGTTCCAGCGGATTCCGTAGAAATTTAGATGAGTGCAGCTGACTGAAATGGTGCAAAGTATGAGCGAGGGATGAAGACACCCCCGGCGCAGGCAATCCTTTATTGCGGCAATCCTACTATGGGCGCAAAGTCGCAGATACCCCATCCCGCGGCGAGTTGGCCGCCACAAGGATGGGGTATCCGTTCCTCCTCGACTACAACTCGATCTTCACCGGCCACGTCTTCCAGATGTCCGCGCAGTAGTCGCGAATCGACCGGTCCGAAGAGAATTTGCCCATGCGTGCGACGTTCAGGATGGACATGCGAGCCCACGCGTCCTGGTCGCGGTAGGCTTCACTGACTCGGTCCTGGCAGTCGATGTACGACTGATAGTCGGCCAGCAGCAGATACTCATCTTTATTCAGGAGAGAATTGTAGAGTGGCGCGAACAAGCCGCGGTCGCCGTGCGAGAACTCGCCGCTGGTCAGTGAGTCCAGCACCTCGCGCAGGCTCTCGTTGACGTCGTACGGCGCGCGTGGATAGTAGCCCTCGGCCTTGCGCTGTTGCACCTCCTGCACGCTAAGCCCGAAGAGAAAGAAGTTCTCCTGGCCGACCTCCTCACGAATCTCCACATTGGCTCCGTCCAAGGTGCCAATGGTGAGCGCGCCGTTCATGGCAAACTTCATGTTGCCGGTTCCCGAGGCTTCCTTGCCGGCCAGCGATATCTGCTCCGAGAGGTCGGCTGCCGGGTAGACCCTCTGGCCCACCTTGACGTTGTAGTTGGGCAGGAAGACCACCTTCAGCCTCTCCCTCACCAGCGGATTGGCATTGACCACTTCGCCGATCGAGTGAATCAGTTTGATGATCAGTTTCGCCATGTGGTATCCGGGCGCGGCTTTGCCTCCGAAGAGGAACGTCCTCGGCACAAGGTCGATCTCCGGGTTGTGCTGGATACGTTTGTAAAGCGTCAGGATATGCAAAATCTGTAGATGTTGCCGCTTATATTCATGCAGGCGCTTGACCAGCACATCGAACATGGAAGTAGGATCAGTGGCGATGCCAACTCGTTCCTGAATGTACGCCGAAAGTTCCAGCTTGTTGTGCAGCTTGATCGCCTTCCACTCACGCAGCAGATCCGGGTTGTCCACCATCGTTTCAAGTCGACGCAGCTTGTCGAGATCGTGCTCCCAGCCCGGACCCACATGCGAAGTCAGCAGATGGGCCAGCCTGGGATTGCTGAGCACTATCCAGCGCCTCGGCGTCACCCCGTTGGTCTTGTTGCTGAACTTCTCCGGCGTCAGCTCGTAAAAATCGCGAAGTACGCTTGTCTTCAACAACTCCGTATGCAGCTCTGCCACACCATTGATCGCATGACTGCCGAGCGCGGCCAGGTGCGCCATGCGCACATACTTCCCACCGTTTTCATGGATCAGTGATAGGTTGCGCACGCGCTGCTCGTCGCCCCAGTAGCGCAGGCGCACACCCTCAAGATGACGCCGGTTGATCTCATCGATGATCTCCAGATGGCGCGGCAGCAGCGCACCAAACAGACTCAACTCCCACTGCTCCAGCGCCTCCGGCAGCAACGTGTGGTTGGTATAGGAAAGCGTTCCCTGGGTCACCCGCCATGCCGTCTCCCATTCCATCGAGTGTTCATCCACCAACAAGCGCATCAACTCGGCCACGGCAATCGCCGGATGGGTGTCGTTCATTTGGATGGCAAACTTGCGCTGTAACGCAGTGAGCGGACGATTCATGGAGAGCTGAATCTTCAGAATGTGTTGCAGCGAACACGACACGAAGAAGAACTGCTGCGCCAGCCGCAACTGCTTACCCCGAATGTCTTCGTCGTTGGGGTAAAGGATTTTGGAGATGTTTTCCGACGACACCTTCTCGGCGACTGCACCAAAGAAATCACCCGTATTGAACGTGCCAAAGTCGAAGGAGTCGACCGCCTGCGCCGACCACAGCCGCATGGTATTTGCGGTATTGGTCTTGTAGCCCAGAATCGGCGTATCGTGGGGAACTCCTCGCACAACGCGCTCGGGAAGCCATTTCACATGGCGGCGGCCGGCGGAGTCGGTGTAGGCTTCGGTGCGTCCACCAAACTTTACATCGAAGGCGTCTTCTGGCCGCTCCAGTGCCCAGGGATTGCCCAGCTTCAACCACTTGTCGGTGGTCTCCACCTGCCAACCATCTTTGATCTGCTGATCGAAGATGCCGTATTCGTAGCGAATTCCGTAGCCGATGGCAGGGATATCGAGCGTGGCCAGGGAGTCCATAAAGCAGGACGCAAGCCGCCCCAGACCGCCATTGCCCAGCCCTGGCTCCTGCTCCTGCTCAATCAGGGTATTCAGTTCGATGCCCAGCGAACGCATTGCCTGATCGGTCTCTTCGTAGATGCCAAGGTTGATCAGATTGTTGGCAAGATGCGGCCCGGTGAGAAACTCCGCGGATAAGTAGCAGACGACGCGCACATCCTGTGCCTGGTAGTTCTTTACAGTGGAAACCCAGCGCTCGATCAGACGGTCGCGCACGGTATGCGCCAGGGCCATATACAGATCGTTTACGGTGGCCCGTTCCCGGTAGCGTCCCTGCACGCAGAAGAGGTTGTCGAGGAAGGATTGAGCCAGCGCACTGACACTCAAGGCTGTTCTTTGGCTCTTATGCACATCAACGGACGGCGGAATCGCTCTTTCAACTTCAGGCATCGTCTTGCTCCCTGGGGCCCGGAGGCGCAAGCAGCGCGCGGGTGTATCCGCTCCATCATCGGCATAAAGCCGGAGACAATTCAGCCCTTTGCGAAGAATGGCCTCCCACGGGTGGGGGATACGCTCTCGCATCCCCAGATAGCTCGCTTGCCTGTTATCATCTTCGGGCCAGTAAGTTCATCAAGACACTATCAGGCGGACGAACTATGAGCGTGCGCCGCCTCAGAATCCATCTAGCTGGGTCGGTCACTTCACTTGTCTATCGCACCTCGTGTTTCCTGGTGCGACTAAAGTGCAATATCGGGTGAGCAACCTGGAATTTTATGCTTAATATCCCTTCGCAATATATGTAGGCATTACTGCCTTCATTATCAGCATGGCTCGCAGCCTGCGTCTCAAAGTGATCGCGGAAGGGGTTGAGACCGAAGCGCAGATGTCTATTCTGCGCTTCCACCAGTGCGGTGAGATTCAGGGATACTACTTCAGCAAGCCGATCTCGGCCGACGAAGCATCCTCCATGCTTCAACGCGAAGATAGGCTCGATGTCACTTGTGATGAGGACGGTGCTGGCAAGTTGTATTGGCCCGTAGCGCACAATTATTCGGTTCGGCCACTGGAAGTCTGATATTGTGAGTCGAGTTGTGCTTCCTTAGTGCAACTCCTGTGAATTGATCCTCGAGGCTCTCAACTGCAAACACCTCCTGCTCTCACAGCGGGTTCTCCCTGGCATGCAAATGCCTCCTTAATTTAGCCATCTATATGCAACATCCCCTGCGTGCATTGCTCAGACTATAGCTGGGTTCAGCAGGAATAACCTTTTATTGGACTGGAGCCATGGCGAGCGCAGCTACGGAACAAATAGATGCGATTCAGAGTAGGTCGCCGGATAAAAGGGCTGCCGCTACTGATAAATCACCGCGCCTGGTTCCGTTCATCCTGCTTCTTGCTTTTGTCATCCGCATGGTGGTCGTGTATTTTTCCTATCGCGATCTGCCGGATGCAGACAAATACTATGATCGGTTCGGCTGGGAGGTAGGCTGGGTGGCGCGTGCGCTGGCCAGCGGACATGGATTCTCCTCTCCTTACTATCCAATCAGCGGGCCCACCGCCCTGGTGCCACCACTGTATACAGGACTACTAGCCGAAGTCTTTCGTCTCTTTGGCGTGTACTCGCTAAAATCGGGCTTCCTTATTCTTACTCTCAATAGCCTGTTCTCCACCCTTGCCTGCATTCCCGTATATTTCAGTGCAAAGTATTCTCTGGGTATGCGAGGCGCAAAGATTGCCTGCTGGGCATGGGCCGTCTACCCGTTTGCTATCTACTTTTCCGCGGACCGCGTGTGGGAGTACTCGCTTACTTCACTACTGTTTACTACATGCTTCTGCATAGCTCAACGAATTCACGGTTCAACAAATCTGATGGCATGGATCGGCTTCGGAGCACTGTATGGCATTGCAGCCTTGTCTAATCCTGCAGTACTCGCGGTGCTGCCTTTTTTATTGGCGCTGGCATTGTGGAATACAAGAAAAGCAGGCAAGCCCTGGCTATTGCATGGAGCACTGACCGTGGTTAGCGTACTTATCGTCCTAGCTCCATGGACTGTGCGCAACTACCGTGTACTGCATGTGCTTAGTCCGGTACGTGATAATTTCTGGCTGGAGTTTTATGTAGGCAACTTCGGTGACACTTCTGAGCCGAACCCAGCCCGCTTGCACCCAGCCACCAATCCATTGGAGATGCAGCGGTATCTTACCCTGGGAGAGACAGCCTATATGGCGGAGAAGCGCGCGATGGCGGTTAACTATGTTCGCCACCACCCACAATTCTTTACGATCGTCACTCTGCAGCGGGTTGTTTGTTACTGGACCGGATTTTGGAGCTTCAGCAATGAATTCAGGCAAATTGAGCCATTCGCGTTGCCGAATATCTTTTATTGCGTCAGCATGACACTGCTGATGCTGCGCGGTGCGCGGCATCTCTGGCGAGAGAATCATAATGCAGCCCTTCCATATTTCGTGTTGATCGTAATATTTCCGCTGACTTACTACCTTACGCATTCCTGGATGGATTCTCGCCAGCCAATTGAGCCGGCCATTGTTGTGCTTGCCATCGCGGGATGGGTCTCAGGGATCCCTGTGCAGACCTCAGGATATGAACCGACGCAGAGCAAGATGAATTAGCCAGCAGTGTTGCGTTGGTGAGATCCGTATACCGCCGTTTGCAGTGGCGGGCTCGAAGCTAGAACTCCAGCATAGCCGGCACACCGCACTGCAGAATCCTGAACCCAGGTTCCCGTGCGATGCTGGGAAGTGTCACAGGCCATCCTGTATCTCTGTCCCAATCCGGGTCACGATGGCTAATCACAAGATACTGAACCCCGAACCGGCTGCAATAATCCCGGGCCCACTCCGCACTCGGAGGTGGCGATGCATACAGCTGCACTGTCGCTGCCTGAATCACCGGACACTCCGCCGGATCGCCGCCAAATTGTGTAGCGCACTCCCGCTCTGCATTCAGGATTTGCCTACCGGCGTTCATCACCAGCATTCGCTGGTAGAACTCACTCGGAAATACAACCACGTTGTTCCGGTCAAGTATAGGGTCGATCGGCCGAAATGCTACTACCGCGTTCTTTGAAGCTACAGGATTCAGCGAGGCAAATGCCTCCCGAATCTCGAAGGCATCCTTCGGCAACTGGCTGAAGCCGTTCTGCACACGAGGTGCCTCAATGGGCAGCCACGCCCTGAGCAGTAACGCAGCATAAATGGACCCGGCCAATCCCAGAACCAGCAGACTGTAAAGCAACCTCCGCTTGCCCGGAGTCGCCGGCACAGCGCACGTCTTACCGGGAATCCACCACGAACCGAGCACATCCGCAGCCAGCAGCAGCAGAAAGAACTGCGGCAACATCACGGCTCGATAACCGAAGTCGTTATTGGAAATCACAGAGGAGCTGATAAACAGCACCATCACCAGGCCGCAAACGCAAAAAAACAACGCTGTGTCCCGTGCATGATCCACCTGTATCGGCGGCCTGCGCCGCCTGGCCAGAAGTACCAGTACCAGCACGGCCCCGTACACTCCCAACTCCATTGCCAGCCCCGGCAGCAGCAGGATCAGCCGTAAGGTCTGGTCCAGTAGTACCGGATGCGCCTTATTCCAGGCAGTGAACACGGGCAGACCAGTCAACAGACCGGGGTCAATCATGCGTCTTACGCTCAACGAGAACATGTGCTTCGTTGGTGCAGCGCTTTCGCTTCCTTGGCCGCCTACAGAATGGCTGTGACTGCCCATCAGTTCGCTTACAAATAGAGCCAGTATTACCGCACTCAGCAGGCTAATGGCCGCCACACGTCGCCATAACGCAAAACGCTCTGCATGCCGCAGTACTGCCAGCCACACTGCCCAGACAATCATCATCAGTGCAAAGCCGAGCGCCACGAAAATGGACAGACCAAACCCACTGGCAAACGCAACAGCCGCCAGCATAATGGCCCAGCGACTACTGCTGCGGCTAACAGGTTCTTGATTCATGCTCTGAAACGTGCGCCACAGATAGAGGAATCCTAGCAGGCAGCACAACACGCTCGACACATGGTGCGGCACCCACAGCAGCGAATCCGGCCATGCGGCGATAGGATCAACCGACCACCAATGGATGTCGCCATTCAACGAGGGCTGCAAGATGACATTGCCCAGAGCGGGTATGAGATCCGCGCCCGTCACGAAGAGAAGCCCCAGCGCAATCCATCCCTGCTTCCGTCCCCATTTAAAGAAGTGAGTGGTGTAGAGCTTCACCGTTACCATCAGGCCGAAACCGGCCCATATACTGCTAGCGATAAAGGACTGCCGCGCCGAGACGTGCGCCAGTTTTACCACCGCCGCGCACAGCACATACCAATAGTAGTAGTAGCGCATCGGTGCCGGAGAGCCGGCAAAGTACAACGGATTTGCCGGCGGAATACCCGTCCTCACCACCGCATCGACAAATGCGACCCGGTAGCTCTGGTCGGCCATGACTACGCTGAAATACAGCTTGTTTCCAACCTGCAGATCGACCAGCATCAACAGCACAAACGCAATCCACCCGCACGCCAGGAGGCCGATCACCCATCTGTCCCTGCGCGACCAACCGGGCCTGCTGCTCCTGTGCCACAGCAGCAGCAATGTGAGCAGGGCAGACCCAGCGAACAACCAGCATATAGCGCCCAGGCCTGCACTGCTCCCCACCAGATACGAGACGATCGGCACAACGCTGAACGAGCACGCAATCGCCCACATTGAGCGCTCCGTGAAGCCCATCTGCCTGAAACCGAAAAGGTCCGTTGCATAGGCCACGAGGTAGCCAGGCGCATACAGCACAAAAGAGAAGGCCAGCACAGCCACTAGACTGCCTGACACATCCTGAAGTGTGTAGTTATGAATGGGTAACATATTGATTCACCTCCATTCTTTCATGCCATCGTCCTTTACCGGTTTATCTCGCATACTGTTCACCACAGCGCGCCTGCCGTTGTGAACTGAACGATCCTGATGAGATACATAAACTAAAGCCCATGCCGCAACCTGAACTGAAACTGGTTGATCGAATCTAAATCCGCTACACCAGAAGCCATTTGGCGGCTCTGGTGGTTTGCGCCATCGTCAACGTCACTTTCGCCAGTATGCTCATACAATGGGGAATTCCCTGGTATGTGGCTGGAATGGCCGGCATATTCTTCAGCTCGGTCTGGAACTACAGTGTGAATAGCGTCCTCACCTGGTGCCAAATCCGCCGAATCCATCAATAAGCATTGTCGAGGTATCACTCCCCCGGGCAATCGCATGATCGTTAATCAGTTAGTAACTCCCCCCCCTCCCCCCTCCCCAGGGTATCTTGGATACAACTCTTGTGGAATCTGAGACTTGCGGGTGGCTAACAACCGCATAATTTTCATTCTAAAAGAGTTACTGCTAAATTAGACAAAACAAGTCACTTGCTGGACATAATGTCGATCTCTAAAGAACATACTTAACACCGATCAGTATCGATAGAAGCACGGATCAAGACAAAAGAGGGACAAAGGAAAATGCAAGTGCACAAGCAGATTCCCTACGGGAATGACAAACAAAAAAAACGGCAACGACAACGACAGAGATTCTGCCCTTCGACTGCGTTCAGGGCAGAATGACGAGCTAGAACAATCAAAGACAAAATGCGGGGGTCCCTGCGCTACGGCGGCACAGTGCGCCGCCTCCGGTCGGGATGACGACGAATTTGGGTGAGCTGTACATTTGCTGGATTATTGAGCAGAGAAACAGAAGAAGCCCGACGCGAACGCCGGGCTTCTTTTTCATCTCTACTACCTTAATTATACGCCGTGGATCGAAACTACTATGCCAACTATTTTCAACTATTAAGTGATTTAGATGGAGCATTTTAGATTGGTTTTGGAGGGGTGAGGGTCTTGACAAGAAAAAGTGAGTAGTGGGTAGTGGGTAGAGGAGGTTCTATTGACCTGGCAACATGCTGGTGCTGTTCTGACAGGCGTGGTGATTGGCTTTCTGGGCGGCCTGTTCGGCAAGGGAGGCAGCGCGGTGGCCACGCCGCTGCTCAGCATGCTGGGCTATCCCGGCTTCGTCGCGGTTGCTTCCCCTCTTCCTGCCGCTGTGCCGAGCACTTTGGTCGCGTCCGCGGAGTACTGGCGATCCCATCTACTGGACTGGGAGGTTGTGGGTTGGAGTATTAGCATCGGAATCCCAGCCATTGTGGCCGGTTCCTATTTGTCACCCTATGTCGGGCCCAAGCCGCTGCTGGTTGTCACGGGCCTTATGGTGCTGGCCTTCGGCGTTTCCTTTCTGTTTTTTCCCAAGGACCGGTCCCTGGCCACGGAGGCCTCGGTGAACCCGCAGGGGCTGCGGCCATCCCACTGGCGCGTGCGCCTGGTTGCGGTGGCAACCGTAGTGGGATTGATCTCGGGACTGATGGCAAATGCCGGCGGATTTCTGCTGGTTCCCTGCTACACCATGTTTCTAAAGCAGCCCATGAAGAAGGCCTTCGCGTGCTCCCTGGCAGTCTCTTCCGTACTTGCTGTGCCAGGCACCGTAGTCCATGCAGCTCTCGGGCATATTTCGTGGATGGTTACATGTCTGGTGGCGCTGGGATCGATCCCATTCTCGTTTCTTGGCGCGCGACTTGCGATCAAGACACGCGCGACAAAGCTGGAGCGATGGTATGGGCTTGCCCTGACTGGCCTGGGAACCTACTTCCTGTTTCGCCTGTAACTGCAAAGCCTGGTGGCCATGCACAGATGTCACAGGTGAATTAGTGCATATTCCTTGGTACTATCTGCGGCCATTCGGACTGTATGCAACGGCGCGTCAAGGTCAACGCGACAGCCTGACAACATGGATGTGATCGGATGGAAGGCCTGCTTGATACCGCTCTACCATTGCGCTGTAGGCAGCCTCCAGATGGCGTGTAAAGAGGTGCGTATCGAAGAGCGGAGCGGTCAGACGATTTTGTTGCAGCCGCTGCCGGAGCGCCTGAAGGCGTTGCGTGTCGTGCGCCAGTTCCACCGCCAGCTTCTCAAACTCCGCCTGCGACTCTGCGACAAGTTCAGGCAGATCCACGGCGCGCAGCAGACTGGCCGCGACCCGGCTAGCAAAGGTATCTCCCATGCAGGTCAACACAGGCAACCCGCCCCATAGTGCGTCGCTGGCCGTGGTGTGTGCGTTGTAGGGAGACGTATCCAGAAACAGGTCCGCAAGTTTTTGCCTTGCAAGATGCTCCGCCAGGGGAAGACGCTTGGCAAAGATCAACCGGTCCGGTGAGATCCCTCGTCGCGCAGCTTCCTTGCGTAAATTGCTGGCAGTCACTGGCCCATTTTCCAGAAACCAGAGAACACTTCCCTCTACCTGCCCAAGTATCCTCATCCAACTGCTGAATACAGGCGGCGTAATCTTATAAGAGAGATTGAAGCAGCAGAAGACGAATGCCGTATCCGGAAGTCCCTCATCTGCCCGTGTGCAAGGCTTTGCGGAGATGGGACGCTGGGAATCATTGACCTGATAGCTGTCCGGCAGATAGACAATCTTCTCCGAATAGTAGCGCTGGCTGGCCTCGGGAATCAGCGTAGGGTCCGCAATCAGATAGTCGATGTAATCGGTGCCCATGGTGCCGGGATAGCCGAGATAACTGACCTGGATCGGCGCGGCGCGCTCGGCAAAGATACCAGTGCGGCCGTCTCTGGTGAATCCCTTCAAATCCACCGCGATATCCAGTTCGAGTTTTCGACAGAGTTCGGCGACCTCTCGATCGGGCATGGACCGGATATCCAGAAACCTGTCCATCGCCGACGACACCCGCGTGCTCATCTCATCCACAGTATCCGGGCCAAAGGAGAATCCCATGACTTCGAACTTGTTTCGGTCGTGCCGCTCGAATAACTCCGCCATCAAATAGCTGGTGGCATGATTGTAAAAATCCGCCGAAAAATAGCCAATACGAATCTTGTCTCGCGTGGCGCGGCGGGGAATTGCTGCGGTGGAACGCGATGGGACCTTGTCGCGCACAAAGATCTCGGCAATCTTGCGTTGCAGCTCCAAAGAGCCGCTGACAGCCAGCACTGTGAACGGGATCGCTGCTCTCTCCCCACGATCGATGGCGGCTTCCAACAGCTGGCACTCGCTGTCAGTATCTATATCTGTAGCAACCCAGTTGCATAGGAACCTCCGCATATATAGCCGTAATCCGTATGCATAGGCATAACCCGGCTTCAGCTGAAGTACCTTGTCATAGCTATCCAGTGCCGCCTGATACTGTTCGAGTATCTGAAGAGTATTGGCCCGGTTGGAGTAGGCATCCACAAACTCCGGATTGAGTTGGATGGCCTTGTCATAGCTCTCCAGGGCCGCCTGATATTGCTGAAGATAATGCAGTGTATTGCCGCGATTGTTGTATGCCTCCGCTAACTCCGGATTGAGACGGATGGCCTTTTCGCAGCTTTCCAAGGCGGACTGATACAGTTGCAGTGCATGCAGCGTGTTGCCTCGATTGCTGTAGGCCTCCGCAAACTCCGGATTGTGAAAGATAGCCCTGTCATGGCTCTCTAGAGCTGCTTGATATTGCTGGAGCGTGTGCAGTACACAGCCTCGGTTCGTGTGGGCCTGCACATAATCCTGCCTGAGCAGGATGGTCTTGTCATAGCTCTCCAGGGCCATCTGGTACTGCTCGAGTGCCAGCAGCGCATTGCCCCGGTTGTTGCATGCATCCGCAAACTGCGGCATCAGGAGAATGGTCTTGTCGTAGCTCTCTACAGCCGCCTGGTACAGATGGAGTGCCTGCAACGTATCGCCTCGATTGTTGTGGGCCTGGGCAAACTCCGGCTTCAGCAGGACAGCCTTGTCATAACTCTCCAGGGCCTTCTGGTATTGCTGAAGAGAGTGCAGTACGTTGCCTCTATTGGTGTATGCCTCTGCAAAATCCGGGTTGAAATTGACAGCCTTCTCATAGCTCTCCAGGGCGGCCTGGTATTGCTTCAGTGCATGCAGTGCATTGCCTCGATTGTTATGCGCCTCGGCAAACTGCGGCTTCAGAAGGATGGCCTTGTCATAACTCTCCAGGGCCTGCTGGAATTGCTGAAGAAGCTGCAGGGTGTTGCCTCGATTGTTATGCGCCTCCACAAAATCCGGCTTAATCAGGATGGCCTTGTTATAACTCTCCAGGGCTTCTGGATATTGCTGAAGAAAGTAAAGGACGCTGGCACGGTTGCAGTAAGCCTCCGCATAGTCCGGATTAAGCAAAATGACTTTGTCGTAGCTTTCGATTGCCGCTTTGTATTGCCCAGCTAGATAGAGCACGTTACCGCGATTAAGCTCGTGTTCGGCTTGCTGCGAATCTGCCTGCATGGATGGGTCGCCCGTTGCCATGTCGATCGCACATTCTTGCAGCCTGGATGTGAGGGAGGTATTCCATGTGTCGGCAATCTTATTCCAATCGAAGCTTGACCTGGCCCACTTACGCATAGCCTCCCGGTCCGCTTCGCTGGGAGGGTGCTGGAGCAGCTTCACTGTTTCCCGGACAAACTCTGCCTTCTGTTCGGGGTCAGTGATCTCGTAATGGAACTGGTCCGATCGCGCCCAGTCACTTCTTGTTTTGGTTGAATGGATAAACACCCCGCCGTGTTGTGATTTTTCGCCCATTGCGGAGAAATCGGTTGTGACCGGGATTGCTCCCGCAGCCATCGCTTTGGAAAGCGAAATGCAATCAATCTCCGCGAACTCCGAAGGGTATGCGAAGACGTTTGCCTTGCGGTATAGAGCGGCGATCTCGTCGTGGTTGATTCTGCCAAGTTCGTCAACGCCGAGTTCCCTCATGCGCTGCTGCATCCTGGTTTTCCATTCCAGCCTATGCACATCCGAGGAATGCAATTCGTCCCACGCGCCCCAGCCATAGGCCCACTGCGCCTTCGCGTTGGGAACTTGCTTCTTGATCTCCTCGAAGCAGTCGAGGTATGCCTCAAGACTTCGGTCGGCTGACGAAGTGTTGATCATTAATAGCGGATCACGCTCACAATTATTCTCAAATATCCGTGTATCAATGCCATTCGGGATGATGGCGAACTTCTCGTCGGGAACCTGTGGATACAGGGAACGGTGAAACCTGGATTTGACGAAGATTCGATCGATTTTATGCAGTCTGTCCCGAGAGAACTCTTCCTCGGGGATGACATCATGCATATCTACAATCACGACATCGGAGTGGATGTTGTACGCCGCGAGTTGGGGATGCCGCCATAGCACAGTAATGTCCTGCTTATCGCGATAGTTCCACATCCAGTATGGCTTCCATGAAACGCCGTCGTAGTCTTTCTCCTGCAGGCCGCAACTTGCGTAGACCGTGACATTCCACCCCCGCTGATGCAAGAGCCTGGAGAGCCATAGGACGGCTTCTTCCGATCCTCCAATGCCTTTTTTACTGGCTGTATCCGGGTTCCAGATTTCGACAGCATCGAAGCAATAGAACACCAGATCCCTGCCGCTCGATTCTGACTTTGCAAAGTTTGCATTGCGCAGATTACATACCGCAGGATGCGTCCGTATGGCGAGCGGTAGCGCATCCAGCTCCTTCTTGATTCTTGTTTTACCAGTCAACTTCGCAATCTGTTCCACCTTTTTCATCACAGACTGGTAGGCCGCGGAGCCTATTTTATATTCATAATCGGGGCTGCTATGTACGGCCTTCTCATAGCTCTTGATAGCCGCCTGAACCATATTTAAAGAAGAGCGAGCCACTTCTCTGTTGCAGTGCGCGTCCGCATAGTCCGGTTTGAGAAGAAGGGCCTTGTCGTAGCTCTGTACTGCCGCCTCGTACTGCAACATATCGTGCAATGCACTGCCTCGATTGTTGTGTGCTTCCGCGTAATTCGGATTGAGACGGATGGCCTTGTCATAACTCTCGACAGCCAATTGATACTGCTTGAGGGCCAGCAATATATTGCCTCGGTTACAGTAGGCTTCCACATAATCCGAATTGAGCCGGATGGCCTCTTCATAACTCTGTAGTGCATCCTTCCGCCGACCCATGGCATTCAACGCTGAGCCGCGGTTGTTGTGCGCTTCCGAAAGCGTCGAATTCAGTCGGATGGCCTGGTCGTAGCTCTGCAAAGCCGCAGGATAGCGCAACAGTTGAAACTGGATATTGCCCCGGCTGCAACAGGCCTCCGCATACTCTGGATTGGCTTGTATCGCGCGCTCGATCAGTTCAAGCGCCCTATCATGCTGTCCAGCCTCAGTGGCAATCAGTCCCAACAGATGCAACGCGACCGAATGCTGAGGAGAGATCTCCAATACCTGTCGATAGAAGGCTTCCGCCTGGGGCAATTGCCCTGCATTGTGGTGGGCTGCAGCTCTCTGGAGCAGTAAATCCACAGCGGAAAGACCGAAGCTTGGCGGTTGCGAGGAGAACGATTGCTTTTCCTGCTGGCGAAAAGCATCCTTGCGTCCGTCCTTCATACAGTCACACCCTCGCATCAATCCGCGGAACAGTGAACGCACAAAACTGTCTGATTCCGCATCTGGTTATACGTCTCTGTTTCGATACGATTGTATCGTTCCCGTCAGCCGAGTGACCCACCCATTGCATTGTGTGATTTTATGGGAGCCTCTGTGCAGGGAGCGCTGGCGGCTCGTATTCCCAGTGATCGGTGCGGAATGGCGCAGCGGGCAGGCCATCCCCGTTGAAGAAATTCGCGCCCTCGGGATAGTTGTCCCAGGCATAGCGGACCGCGGCAGGATCGGCAACGTCCGGGCTGGAGACAACCAACGTATCGTGCTCGATGCGTGCGGATGCGGGAACAAACTTGCCGTCCTTGCCCGCGATCGTGAATGTCTTCAGGTCGCCGCCCTTCGCCATAAGCCCTCCAGTGACATGGGTAAACTTGAGTCGGATCGCGTTGCCCTCAATCGCCATGGAATCGTACCTCGGACCGGAGTACTCCATCTTGTGGCCGTAGGTGTTGGCCAACGCAATGCGTGTCAGCCGGTCGGCCACGTCCTGCTTGTCCTTGGGATGGATGTTGCTGGGATCGCCGATGTCGATGGTGACGGCCATGCCGGTGTTGGGAAGGGAAAGAACCGTGGCCTGAGCTTCGCGGACGGCGGGATTGTTGTACCAGGTGTCCGCTCGATTGGGCCACGGTTTCAGCGGGGCAAGCTGGCAGATGTAGAACGGGAAATTGCCCTCACCCCAACGCTGGCGCCAGTCCTTGATCAGAGTGGATTGCAGCAGCGGATAAAGTTTGTAACCCGTTGCTCCGCCGTTGATGGCTTCGCCCTGATACCAGAGCACGCCGCGAATAGCGTATGGAATCACTGGATTGATCATGCCGTTGTACAACACGTTTGGGCTGTGCTGGCTTTGCGCGGGGTTTCCACTGTTGGGCCTTCGAGGGGCCGCTCTGCCGGCAGCCGTGGCCGCATCCGCAGACACTTGCCATGTTTTCAAGGCTGCGGTCATGTCCGGAGGATGCGCCTTGTATGCGTCCACACTGGCATCGAACGCGACAAGTAGCTGGTTCAACTGCGGCACTGTCGCCATCGCCTCCCTGCTGATCCACGCGTCGGCGATGCTGCCGCCGACGGCTTCCGTAATGATGCCGAAGGGAACCTTCAATTCCTTCTGCATGTCGCGCGCGAAAAGATATCCGATTGCGGACATCTCCTTCACGTTCTCTGGAGTAACCACAAGCCAGCTTCCGGAGACAGTGGACTGCGGCTCGGTTGTGTTCTTCGATCCTCCGGTGAACATGCGGATGTTGGGATAGTTGGCGGCCGCAATCTCCTGCGCTTCGTTGGCGACTCCGGCAAAATAGTGACGCGTTGTGGTGGCGACGGTGAAGTCCATGTTCGACTGGCCTGACCCGAGCCACACCTCGCCCACCAAAACGTCCTTCACCAAGATCGGCGTGTCGCCGACCTTGTTACCTGCGATCGTCATCTCAAACGGACCGCCGGCTTTCAGCTTTGTCAGGTGGACCATCCACTTGCCGGATGCGTCGGCGGTTGCGGACCTGGTTTGGCCATTGAATTTAATAGTGATCTTCTCGGCAGGATCGGCCGTCCCCCACACCGGCACGGACATGCCGCTCTGCAATACCATGTGATCGCTAAACAGCGTGGAGGGTTTTACCTCGGCGCGTGCCGCCGCTGTGAAACAAAGCATAACGCCGAAGGATGCGATGAGTGAGCGTGTCTTGATTGAAATCATTATGTTCCTCATTGGAGACTTAGCTTCTATCCATATATTGGCCGCCGATTCTGTTGCGCAATCAGGCCGTCGGGATGCCGTGGATCTTCAGTGTGACAGCCTGTTGACTGGGCGGTTTTGCCGGAAGATTCACTGACAGACCTTGCGAATCCTGCATCCAGGTGAGTTTGCCGTCATAGCCAAGCAGCGTAATGTTGGTAGCCTTGGCGCCGGCCAACTGCGGCGAACTCGATGCCAGGCTCTTGATCTTTGCCACACGCGACTCCGGCCACGCGCCCACGAACGCGTACAGAGCGTCGCCCTTGGTGGTGAAGCGGATGTCCTCCGATGTGTAGGCCAGGCCGGGAGGACCGTAGGCGCGCGCGGGAGGAGCAGTGGTGGAAGGGCCTTCGCCGTAGATCTTCCAGGGCCGCGTAGCGAAGATGCCCTCGGAGTTCACCTCCATCCATGCCGTGAAACCGGCGATGAAGGCTTCTTCTTTCTCGTCGATCGATCCGTCACCGCGCAGCGGAATATTGAGCATCAGGTTGCCATTCTTGCTGACGATGTCGGTGAGCATGGAGACGATGGTGGGGACCGTGGCATAACGATTTTCGTCGTAGATGGCGCGGCTGTAGTGCCAGTCGCCGATGCAGGTGTCGGTCTGCCAGGGATCGGGTCGGATGGCGTTGGCCGTGCTGCGTTCAATGTCCTCGACAAAAGCGCCAACGTGGTTCGGCTGGATGTGCTTGCCGTTGACGACGGCCTCCGTGCGTCCGCCATTGCGCGCGGCGCTCAGGTTGTAGAGATGTGCGACGATATCCAGCCCTGCCTGGCCGAGGGGCAGTTCGTTGGTGTCGAAGTACAGTACGTCCGGCTGATATTTATCCACAAGGTCCTTGCAGCGCAGATACCAGTCCTCGCAAAACGCCTCCGACGGCATGGGGTTCTCTTTCGCCAGACTGGTGTACTGGTTGTACCAAGCCTGAACGGCTGCGATGCCATGAATCCCGTTCGGCATCCTGACGCTGTTGCCGGTGTAGAGGTCCTGCGGATCGAGACCCTCCCACCATTTACCCTTACCGTCTGCTTTGGTCAGCGTGTACGCGTCGTAGCGCACGCCCTCCAGCGGGCCTTCGCCGTCGTAGCCATAGGCAGGCTGCAGCCATCGCGCCGCCCATGAGTTGTGATTGGTGACGCCGAGCCGCAGGCCATTCTCGCGCACAATCTTCGCCCACGTGGCGACGAGGTCCTTCTTTGGCCCAACCTTCACAGTGTTCCAGTCGTGATGCGTGGAGTCATACATGTCGAGATTGTCGTGATGCGTGGCCATGGCGAAGAAGTACTTCGCGCCTGCCTTTTTGTAGAGACCGATGAGTCGTTCCGGGTCCCACTTCTCCGCCTTCCATAGATGGTCGATCTCCATGAAGCCGACCTTGGAGGGATGTCCGTAGTTCTTGACGTGGTAGTCGTAGTCCTTCTCGCCCTGGATGTACATGCGGCGCGCATACCAGTCGCCCTGCTCGGGCACGCACTGCGCGGTCCAGTGCGCCCACATGCCGAACTTGGCGTCGCGAAACCAGTCGGGTGTTTTGTAGTTGGCCACCAACGATTCCCATGTCGGCTTGAACGGGCCTGGAGCAATTGCGTGCGACGGCTTGGTAGCGCGTTGCGCGAACGCCCGGGGTAGACCTGTAGCGGCCGCGATGGCAGCCGTCATCTTAGCGAATTGGCGACGAGTAAATGTGCTTTGCATGGGAACCTATTTGGGACTGAAGGTTGTCGGTTTGTTATATGTAGATAGCTTGCGATCTTATGATTAGTGCTATGCGTACCTCATGCGCCCATAATTTTGAACGCGATGGCAAAATCGCTGGGTTGTTTTTCCGGAAGCTGCACGGTTAGCGCGGTTTCATTCTGTTTGAACGAGACCTTGCCAATCCCGAGCAACTCCACGTTCTTGATCCTGCCAACGCCCTGCTTGGCGGTGGTTGCCAGCGATGGAATGACCGCTTCCTTGCCCGGCCAGCCCATCATGAACGCATAGAGCGCTTTGCCCTTGGTGGTATAGCGAACATCCGTGAAGGTGAGGTCCTGCCGCGTATTCTCGTTGAACTGCGTGCCGGCGGGCGGCTTGAAGTCCGCGCCCGGCCCTGCGCCGAAGATCTTCCACGGACGCGTGCCATGAATTCCTTCGCTGTTCACCGCCATCCATGCGGTGATGCTCTGGATGATGGCCATCTCCTTATCGTCGGGAATGCCGCTATTGGGC
>Ga0073936_10004992_pt1 | contig 18097 bp, 17 predicted proteins | sample AliMusrvi5mmetaG_FD_87041 | JGI IMG/M metagenome (GOLD analysis project Ga0073936, IMG submission 87041) | Freshwater lake bacterial and archeal communities from Alinen Mustajarvi, Finland, to study Microbial Dark Matter (Phase II) - Alinen... | ecosystem: Environmental > Aquatic > Freshwater >... | reverse complement strand
TCGGAACGGATAAGCGCTGAAAGCATCTAAGCGCCAAGCCTCCTCCAAGACAAGATCTCCCCTCCGAAAGGAGCTGAAGGCAGGTTGAAGACTACGACCTTGATAGGCTGGAGGTGTACGCAACGTAAGTTGTTCAGCCGACCAGTACTAATCAGCCGTGAGGCTTAACCGTTTTTTCATCCACATCGTTTCGGCATACCTGCGATTCTCGGACTATGTTTTCTTTTCCGGCTACGGCCGGAGACTGCCTTTCCCGGTGGTCATAGCGAGGAGGTAACACCCGTTCCCATTCCGAACACGGTAGTGAAGGGCCTCAGCGGCGAGGGTACTGCGGGGTTTGCTCGTGGGAGAGTAGCACGCTGCCGGGAATTTTTTTCCAGCCCGATTGGCTTAGGCCAGTCGGGCTTTTTCTTTGGAGGGAGGAGTTCTGCGACGCCTTCTGCGCGCGTCTTTCGCGCATGTCGGACGGGTGGCAGGTCAAGGCGGCGTGCCTACATCTCGTCCACGAGTTTCGACGCCAGTCCGACGTAGGTGGCCGGCGTGAGGTGCAGGAGGCGCTTCTTGTCCGCCGGTGGCAGATCGAGGCTCTCGATGAAGGATTTGAGTGTGGCCGCGTCCATCTTCTTGCCACGCGTCATTTCCTTCAGGCGCTCATAGGGGCTGGCGAGGTCGGCCTTGCGCATGACGGTCTGGATCGGCTCGGCCAGCACTTCCCAGGCATGTTCCAGGTCGGCGGCGAGACGCGCCGGGTTGACCGTGACCTTTCCCAGCCCCTTGCGCGTGGACTGATAGGCCACCAGGCAGTAGCCGAACGCCAACCCCATGTTGCGGAGCACGGTGGAGTCGGTGAGGTCGCGCTGCAGCCGCGACACGGGGAGCTTGCGGGCCATGTGCTCCAGCAGCGCGTTGGCCAGGCCCAGGTTGCCCTCGCTGTTTTCGAAGTCGATGGGGTTCACCTTGTGCGGCATGGTCGAAGATCCGACTTCGCCTTGGATCGTTTTCTGCCCGAGATAGCCGAGCGAAACGTAACTCCAGATGTCGCGGTCCAGATCGAGCAGCACGGTGTTCCAGCGCGCCAGGGCGTCGAACAGCTCCGCCATGCCGTCGTGCGGTTCGATCTGCGTGGTGAGCGGATTCTGCCGCAGGCCGAAGGTCGATTCGAGCACCCGGCGGCTCAGCATGGGCCAGTCCACGGCAGGGTAGGCGGCCAGGTGGGCGTTGTAGTTGCCGACCGCGCCGTTGAGCTTGGCGGGGAGCGTCCGCGCGTCGAGCTGGGCCGACTGGCGGCGCAGGCGGCTGACGAACACGGCGAGTTCCTTCCCCATGGTGGTGGGCGAGGCGGCCTGGCCGTGCGTGCGCGCGAGCATGGCGGTGTCGCGGGTTTCGCGGGCCAGGGCGGCGAGCGTTTCCTCCACGGCTCTCTGCGCGTCGCGCAGCACGGCCAGGCCGTCGCGCAGCATGAGCGCATGGGCGACGTTGTTGATGTCCTCGGAGGTGCAGGCGAAGTGCACGAATTCGTTGCGGGCCGCGAGCGTCGTGCCGGCAAACTTCTCCCGGAGAAAATACTCGATGGCTTTGACGTCGTGGTTGGTGGTGGCTTCGATCTCCTTTACACGCTGCGCCTCGGCGAGGGAGAGATCGCTGGCAAGCGCATCCAGCAGGCGGTCCTCGTCCGGAGTGAGCGGCAGGGCCTCGGGGATGCCGGGCTCGGCGCAGAGGGCGCGCAGCCAGGCGATTTCAACCTGCACGCGACGGCGGATCAGGCCGTATTCGGAAAAGATGGCGCGCAACGGGGCGACCTTGGCGGCGTAGCGTCCGTCAAGCGGTCCCAGGGCGGTTAGCGGTTCAACGGGCAGATTATTCATGGTCAAGGACTCCAGTCACGCCCAGAGTAGCCGATTTTGCGGAGTCGTTGAAGAGACAAATGGCCAACGACTACTGGCCAATGACCCGCTCCATCCCCGCGTCGAACCGCCGCACGGCTTCGCAGTGCATGCGCACGCCGACGGGGATGGCGGCATCGGGAAAATCGAAACGCGAGCTGTGGAGTGGCACCACGCGGGCGCCATCAGAAGTGTCCGCACCGATTCTCCAAAGTGCGCCGGGCACGCGCTGCAGGTAGTAGGCGAAGTCCTCGCCGCCGAGACTGACGGGCTGTTCGCGCACGGCTGCCGTGCCCAATACGGCGCGGCCGACGCGCGCGATGTGCGCAGCGGAGTCCGCGTCGTTCACCAGCGCGGGGTACCCCGTGGTCAGGCGCACCTCGGCGCGCGCGCCGAAGGCCTCGGCCGTGTGTTCCGCCACGCGGCGGATGGCATCGGAGGCCTGCACGCGCATTTCGGCGGACATCGTCCGCAGCGTGCCGCGGAGCGTGGCGCGATCGGGGATCACGTTGTAGGTCGTGCCGGCCTCGACGCGTGCGATGGTGATGACGGCCGGCTGTGCGGGGTCGAGGTTGCGGCTGACGATGCTCTGGAGCGCGGTGATCATGTGCGCGGCGACGAGGATCGGGTCAATGCCGCGGTGCGGCGATGCGGCGTGCGTGCCGGAGCCATGGATGACGATGTCGATGGCGTCCGTGGAAGCCATGGCTGGGCCGGCGCGTACGCCGATGGTGCCGACCGGCAATTCCGCCCAGGCATGCAGTGCGAAAACGGCGGCCGCCGGGGGCGCTTCCAACGCGCCGGCCTCGCATACGAGCCGTCCACCGCCGCCGTTCTCCTCGGCCGGCTGGAAGACGAAGCGCACCGGGCCGCGGAGTTCGTCCCGGATGGCGGCCAGCACAACTGCGGCGCCGACGAGGCAAGCCACGTTGCCGTCGTGGCCGCAGGCATGGGCGCAGCCGGGCACGCGCGACGCATAGGGGAGACCCGTCTCCTCGGTCATGGGGAGCGCATCCATGTCGGCTCGCAGCGCCACGCACGGACCTGGCCTGTCCCCGTCGAGCGTGGCGAACACGCCCGTGCCCGCCACGCCGGTGCGTACGGTCATGCCGGGCAACGCGGCAAGGCGTGCGGCCACGCGTGCGGCCGTGGCGTGTTCCTGGAAAGCGATCTCGGGGTGCTGGTGCAGGTCATGTCGCAGGGAGACCAGCGACGGCAGTGCTTCCGCGATCAGGGGTGTCAGGTCGTGCATGCGTCATTCCTTCGGCTAAAATTTCAAAATCTGCTGGTTGTCCTCGCCCGGGCTGCTTTCGGAGGATACCAGATACGGCTCCGTCCGGTATTTGGCGATGTTCTGGAGTTTCTGCAGGATCGCCGACATGGATTCCGTCGCCTGCTGGCACTGGTCCAGCAGCGGGGTGATTTGAGGCGAGGTGTTGGCGAGCCGGATCATATGAAGCGTCATGGAAAGGCGGGTGGCGGGCTGGCCGAGGTGGTGGCAGGCGGCCCCCAGGCCTTCGATCGCCACGCGCTGGCGTTCGGCGACCAGCAGGGCTTCCGTCTGTTGCTCCAGCGTGTGGATGCGTTGCTGCGACTGGCGCACGACATTGCGCAGGCAGCGTTCGATGGCAGCCAGATCGTCCTCGTCCGACGGCAGTTCGATGCGCATGGGCATGTCGCCTTTGGCCAAGCCTTCCGCCCAGTGGCGCAGGCGGATGACGCTGGCGGGGTATTTGGCAAGGATGCCATATCCCAGCGTCATCAGCAGCGCCACGGTTGCCGCCAGCGGGACCAGCGTGGCCCAGCCGATCGGGCTGCCGACAAACCCGCGCATGGCCAGGTAGAGAAAGGCGAGCGCGGGAATGATGGAAATCAGCATGAAGGCGGAGATGAAGTGAAGCTTGGCGCCGCGGGATGACATGGAGAAATGGGCGAACCGGCGCGAATGTAGGTGATTCGTGTGCGCCGCGCGGCCGACCTCCGCAGTGGACGTCTCCTCCGATGCGGCATCTTCCTCCATGTCCTCCGGCGCCAGAATGGCGTCGAAAGTTTTGACCACTTCCGGGTCAAAGCGTTTCTCCGCCTGCGCGAGGATCTGCTGCCGCGCGAACGCCTTGGTCCACCCCTTGCCGCAGGGCGGCGCCGACGTGAGGATGTCCCAGGCGTCGGCTACGGAAAAAATGCGCGCCGCGAGGGGGGTATCCGCACCTTTCAGTCCGCGCGGATAGCCCGTGCCGTCCCAGCGCTCGTGGTGGCAGTACGGGATTTCAATGGCCGCCTGCAACGCGTCGGTGCAGCAAAAGAGATCGTATGCATACTCCGGATGTTTCCGGAGGGTCGCGCGTTCTTTTTCGGAGCGGGCCCGCCCCTTCAGCAGAATGGTGTCGGACACGCCGCCTTTGCCGCTGTCGTGCAGCAGCGCGCCCCAGCGGATGGAGGCGAGGGCATCTTCGGGCACATGCAAGGCGCGCGCCAGCCGCAAGGTCATTCCGGTGACCCGTTGAATATGCCCCACGGGCTCGATGCCGCGCAATTCCAGCGCGCGCGCCCATCCTTCCAGGACCGACTCGTAGGAGGTCTCGCGTTCCACCCGCGCACATTCGTTGGTCGTGCGTTCGTTGACCAGTTTCCGGTAGCGGTTCAGCCGCAGAATCGTTTTTGCGCGCGCGCGAAGTTCCCGCATGTCGAGCGGTTTGAACAGCACGCTGTCCGCGCCAGCCTCCAGCCCAATCAGATAGGATTCGTGATGTTCCTCTCCAGTCATCAGCAGGATGATGGGAACTTCTGCGAGCAACGGATCCAGCCGCAGATGACGGCAGACTTCTAGGCCGTTCATGTCCGGCAGGGTCTCATCGAGCAGGATAAGATCGGGAATGTTCTGGGACGCCAGTTGCAACGCCTGCGCGCCGGTTTTGGCGTGGCAGATTTCGTACCCTTCTTCGGCCAGCGCCGAACCGAAAAGTTCCCGGTCGCGGGGGTTGTCATCGGCAATCAGAATTTTGCCCATCGATTGTCCTCCCGGACGCCCATCCGCTTGCGCCGGCGCCAACGCCACTCGAATTCACACATCGAATGGAGCATACAACGCGAGAAGCTTTCTGGCGAGAAACAAAGCACTTTCGGGTTGTCAGTTCGTTGGGTGGCGCTTATTCTCCGCTGCCATGACCAACACACTCCTTGTCACCGTCGTCGCAGGTGTCGTCGAGGGAATCACCGAATTCCTGCCCGTCTCCTCCACCGGGCACCTGCTGCTGACGGAGCAACTGCTGGACCGGCACCTCAGCGATCTGTTCAACATCGTCATCCAGTCCGGCGCGGTGCTGGCTGTGCTGCCGCTCTTCCACGAGCGGCTGGCGCAGTTCGCCTTCCAGTGGCGCGAACGGGCCACGCAGCTCTATGCGGCGAAACTCGCGCTGGCGTTTGGGATCACCGGGATCGGCGGCCTGATCCTGAAGAAGTGCGGGTTCAAGCTGCCGGAGGAAGTGCTGCCTATTGCGTGGGCGCTGCTGATCGGCGGCATTGCGTTTGTCATCATCGAGGCGTGCATGAAGGGACGGAAACGGACGGCCGAGGTGACGTGGACGGTCGCCGTGGCGGTCGGTCTGGCGCAGTTGCTGGCAGCGGTTTTCCCGGGCACCTCGCGCTCCGGGGCCAGCATCATCTTCGCGTTGATCCTGGGGATGGGACGCGCGGAAGCCACGGAATTCTCGTTCCTGGTCGGCATCCCGACCATGCTGGCCGCGGGCGGGTACGAGATCTTCCACAAGCTGCATCACGCCGCCGCGCACAACCCCGCGCCCGACGTGGCGTTCGAGGGGTGGAGCATGGTGGTCTTGGGGACCATCGTGTCGGCGGTGGTCTCGTTCGTGGTGGTGAAATGGCTGCTGGGTTACGTGCGGACGCACACCTTCACGATCTTCGGCTGGTATCGCATCGCGCTGGCCGCGCTGATCTTCGGGCTGCTGTGGTTCGGGATATTGGACTGACGCGGGAGCGGGAGAGTCATTGGTCACTGGCGGCTTCGCCGCGTCATTGGTCATTTGTCATTGGGTAGATTTTTGACAGGATTAACAGGATTTTAAGCACAGGAAGGTGGTGTCGGGCAATCCTGTCGAATCTTGTTAATCCTGTCAAAAAGTGTCGCCTGCTAAAGGCCGTCTGACTTGCGCCCCGCCCCCGGAATGTGTTGTGCGAATTATTGACGCCGGGCAAAGAACGGAAGTAATCTTGATCCGTCGGCCAGCGGCGCGTGATTGCGAACCGAAAACCCGGCAAATCGGGTGCGAGAATGATGATGAACATCAAATGGACAAGTTTGGTTCTCTCGCTGACTGCACTCGCACTTGCCTGCATTGGGTGCAAGACTTCATCCACAGAATCCGAAAATGCGGAACGGTCCTTTTCGTGCGTTGATCTCTGGTATTGGGGTGATTCGGAATGCTTCTTCTCAGTTACAACGTCCTGAGCAGTTTGTACGACGGCGATACCAACAGTCTTATCGATGATCTTGAGTACCGCAATGATGCTTATGTACTCAATCTATGGGATAGTGTGCAGAAAACGCAGAAGAGTGGCTGCGTACCCGCACATCTCAAGGGTCTATTGGGTGCCAGACTTCAAGAAGCACAGAAGGCTGGCTGTGATCCTTCGCAAATCCAAGAGTTATGGCTCCTCAAAGGACTTCGGCAACGCCGCCCATGGGCACATGAGGACCCTAGAGTCACAGACCTATTAGGGAGGCTCCATCGTCCGAACGCCAATGGGGCAACTCAAAGTGTCACAAACACGCCGCCCACCACACGACAGGAAGACGCCCAAAGCGCTACATCAGTCGCCTCTAGCGCGGCTTCTGTTGAGCACTGACGTCCGGCAGCGTGGATCCGGACGATGGGCGCTGGTTGGAGCGGGGAACCGCAGATTGACGAATGTCCAACCGCAGAACTATGAAGGCGGCCAATCTTGGACAACCCCGCAGACAGAGTTTGAATTCGACATTCTGCGGTTCGATTATCTTGTGAACAGCAGCACCGCGGCCATGGCCGGAAAGGCGTAGATTGTGCTGAGCACGACAATGGCGCCGGCCAGATCCTTGTCCGCGCCCATCTGGTCCGCCATGACGTAGGACGCGACGGCCACGGGGCAGGCGAGGTAGAGCAGGGTAATGGTGCGCAGGTCGCCGGTGATGCCGAAGGCCGCCACCAGCCCCCAGCCGATCAGCGGGCCGATGGCCACGCGGATGAGCGATGACACGGACGCGAGGAAGAAGTGCCCCTTCACGCGCTCGAAGGTCAGGCTCGCGCCCAGCGCCAGGAGCGCGGTCGGCAGCCCGGCTTTGCCGAGAATCTCCACGGTCTTGCCGAGCATGACCGGCAGCGTCAGGCGCCAGGCAAATGCCGCGAGTCCGAGCAGGCAGCCGATGATCAGCGGGTTCGTGGCAATGGCCAGCAGCGTCGGCCGCGCGCGCTGCCACACGTTGCCGTCGTTGTTGCGCGGCAACAGCAGCAGCACGCCGACTACGTTGTAGAGCGGCGTGATCGGCGCCATGATCAGCGCGGCGAGTCCGGCGGCCTGCACGTTCCCGGACAGGGCGCAGGCGATCACGGGGATGCCGACATAGGCGAGATTGCCGCGGTAGGCGCCCTGGAGAAACGCGCTGCGCGAAGCCGGCGGCACGCGCAGCGCGCGCGCGAGCGCCCAGGCCACCAGCAGCACCGGGATCAGCGCCAGCGCGACAATCCCGGTGGCTCCGAGCACGGCGCCGCCGGCGACCTGGCAGCGGGCGATCTCGGTGAAGAGCATGCACGGCAGGCAGACCCAGAAGGCGAGCTGGTTGAGTCCGCCGAAGAAGCCCTCCGGCAGAAAGCGCAGCCGCCGCAGCAGCACGCCCACGGCCATCGTGAGGAACACCGGCGCCAGCGAATTGAGGACCATCCCGAACATGGCGCATACCATAGCGTATTACGCCGGGAGCGTCATGCGCGTTCGCGGATCTCGATGTTGTGGCGGATGTCCTTGCCCTGGACCACGAAGATGCTGTTCTCGGCGATGTTGGTGGCGTGGTCGCCGATGCGTTCGAGGTTGCGCGCGACCAGGATCAGTTCGAGGGCGGCCGTGGTCGTTTCGGGGAAGTGGCGGATGTGCTCGGCCAGTTCGTTCGTGATGCGGATCTTGCGTTCGTCGAGCCCGTCGTCGCGCGCCAGCACGCTGCGCGCGAGGGTGGTGTCGCGGTTGACGTAGGCGTGCAGGCTGTCCTTGACCATGCCGCTGGCGATCGTGGCCATTTCGGGGATGATGACGAACGGTTTGACCGGCGGATAGTTGAGCAGGGCGCACCCCTTCTCGCAGACGTTCACCGCCAGGTCCGCCAGCCGCTCCAGTTCGTTGTTGGTCTTGACCGCGCCGAGCAGGAAGCGCAGGTCGCCGGCGACCGGCTGATGGGTGGCGATGAGCGTGAAGCACAACTCGTCCACCTCGATCTGCAGGGCGTTCACCTGTTCCTCGTGGTGCGCCACGGCGGCGGCCGTCGCGGCGTCGCGGTTCACCAGCACCCGCAGCGAGTCGGTGATCATGAGCTCTGCCAGCGCGCTCATCTTCATGAGCAGCGCCTTGAGGCCGGAGAGTTGTTCGTCGAAGTGGCGTTCCATAGTTCAGTCCTTTGTTCAGTGAACAGTCATCAGTAAACAGTATCGCATACGCACGGTTCACTGTTTACTGCTAACTGTTTACGCTCGTTTCCTCACCCGTACCTGCCGCTGATGTAATCCTGGGTGCGCGGGTCTTCCGGGCTGGTGAACACCCTGGTGGTGGCGCCGAACTCGATCCTGTCGCCCAGGAGCATGTAGCCGGTGAAATCCGAGATGCGCGCCGCCTGCTGCATGTTGTGCGTCACGATCACGATGGTGTAGGCGCGCTTCAGCTCCAGCATGAGTTCCTCGATCTTGGCCGTGGCGATCGGATCGAGCGCGGAGCAGGGCTCGTCCATGAGGATCACTTCCGGCGAGACCGCCAGCAGGCGGGCGATGCAGAGGCGCTGCTGCTGGTCGAGCGGGAGTTCCAGCGCGGCGTGGTGCAGCCGGTCCTTCAGGTTGTCCCACAGCCACGCGGCGCGCAGGCTGCGTTCGATGGTTTCGTCCAGCCGGGCGCGGTTACGGACGCTCGCCACGCGCAGGCCGAAGAGGACATTGTCGCGCACGGAGAGCGGGAAGGGGTTGGGTCGCTGGAAGACCATGCCGACGCGCGTGCGCAGCGCGCAGACGTCGGTGTCGGGCGCATAGATGTCCGTGCCGTCCAGTTCGACGCGTCCCTGCACGAGCACGCCGGGGATGAGGTCGTTCATGCGGTTGAGCGTGCGCAGCAGGGTGGACTTGCCGCAGCCGGAGGGGCCGATCAGCGCGGTGATGCGGTTTTGCGCGAACGGCATGGTGACGTTCCGCAGCGCCTGAAAGGCGCCGTAGTGAAGGTCAAGCTGCGCGACCGACATCTTGGGGGCCGGTTGCGCAGGGCTGTTCTGGGCGCTGACGTTCATCCGAAACGTCCTGTCACGTAGTCGTTGGTGCGCTTGTCGTTTGGCACGGTGAAGAGCTGCCGGGTCGGCCCATGCTCCACCAGTTCGCCCATCAGGAAAAAGGCGGTTTCGTCGGCGACGCGCGCGGCCTGCTTGGTGTTGTTGGTAACCAGCACGATGGTATGCTGCGATTTGAGCGATGTCAGGGCTTCCTCGATCCGGGCGGTCGAGATCGGATCCAGCCCCGAGCAGGGCTCGTCCAGGAGGATGACTTCGGCCTGCATGGCCAGCACGCGCGCCAGGCAGAGGCGCTGCTGCTGACCGCCGGAAAGACGCAGGCCGGAGGTGTGAAGGCGGTCCTTGACCTCGTCCCACAAGAATGCGGCGCGCAGGCTGCGTTCGACGAGCGCGTCGAGTTCGGCGCGTGGCGGGCAATGGCCGCCCAGGCGCGGCCCATACACCACGTTTTCGTAGATGCTCAAGGGGAGGGGAATCGGCAGGGCAAAGACCATGCCGACGCGTTTGCGCAACGCCACGGGATCGATATCCGGATGATAGATATCCTGGCCGTCGAGCAGGAGCGTGCCTTCGGCATGGCAATCCGGACGCAGGTCGTTCAGGCGGTTGATGGCGCGCAGGAAGGAGGTCTTGCCGGATCCGGAAGGACCGATGATGCCGAGAATGGCGTTGCGGCGGACATCGAGCGTGATGTTCCGCAGTGCCTGGGACTTGCCGAAAAACAGGCTGAAATCCCGGGCGGCGAGCTTGGTAGCGGTTGTGGGATGGGTTTCCATCGGGTTGTTTAGGCTGAAGACTGAAGGCTGTTGGGCCGGTTTTTCATTGGGTTGCTGGGGTTCCATCTCTGCCAGGGTTCTGTACAGGAGCATCTCATCTTCCTAACAGCCTTCAGCCTTAACCCCTTCAGCCTGCCAATCACCTCGCCCTCCTTCGGATGAAGGCATGCATGGACCAGTAGGCTGTCAGGTTCACCAGCAGCACGGCGAGAACCAGCACGGCGGCCGTACCGTATGCATTCTCGGTCGAAAGCCCCTCGCGCGCCAGGATGTAAAAGTGCACTGCCATGGTGCGCACGGAGTCGAAGGCCGAGGTCGGCATCTGCGCCACCGTGCCGGCGGTGAAGATCACGGCCGCGGTTTCGCTGATGCAGCGCCCCAGGCCGAGCATGACGCCGGTCACGATTCCGGGCAGCGCGTTGGGCAGCACCACCCGCCGCACGGTCTCCCAGCGCGTCGCGCCCATGGAGCAGCTCACTTCGCGGTAGGCGTTGGGGACGGACCGGAGCGCCTCCTCGGAGGTGCGGATGATGGTCGGCAGGATCATGATGGCGAGGGTCAGGCCACCGGCGAGCAGCGACCACCCCATGTGCAGGATCTCCACAAAGAAGACGAGGCCGAACAGGCCGAAGATGATGGACGGGATGCCGGCCAGGCAATCGGTGCCGAACCGGATGACGCGCGTCAGGCGGGTTTCGCGGGTGTACTCGCACAGGTAAACGGCCGAGCCCACGCCCAGCGGCAGCGCGAGCGCCAGCGCCAGCAGCGGCAGGAGCAGCGAGCCGACGATCATGGGGAAGATGCCGCCGGCGCGCCCCATGTCCTCGGGCGCGGAGGAGAGGAACGTCCACGTCACCACCGGCAGCCCTTTTTCGAGCACGAACGCGATGATGAAGACCAACACCGCCAGCGTGAGCAAGGTGGCGGCGCCGAGCAGCCCGACCGCGATCGTCTGGGTATGGCGGGGCGGGATGCGCATCAGCGTCCCCCCTTCCGGTTCATGGCCGCCATGGCCAGGGAGTTCAGGATCATGATCACGACGAAGAGCACCACGCCGGTGGCGAACAGCGCCTGCCGGTGCAGGCCGGTGGCGGCGCTCATCTCGATCGCGATGTTTGCGGTGAGCGTGCGCACCGGGTCCAGCACGCTGTGCGGCATGCGGATGGTGTTGCCGGCCACCATGATCACGGCCATGGTTTCGCCCACGGCGCGTCCCATGCCGAGGATGATGCTGGCGATGATGCCGGAGCGCGCGGCTTTCAGGACCACCATGCGCACGGCCTGCCAGCGCGTGGCACCCAGCGCCAGCGCGCCTTCGCGGTAGGAGTTGGGCACGGCGCCGATGGCGTCCACGGAGATGCTGATGATCGTGGGGAGCACCATGATTCCCAGGATCATGGCCGCGGTCAACACGCACAGCCCCGGCCCGCCGAGGTGGTTGCGGATGAGCGGCGCGAGCACCATCATGCCGATGAAGCCGTAGACCACCGAGGGAATTCCGGCCAGTAGCTCAATGGCGGGCTTGATGACGCGCATGACCGGTTTCGGCACAAACTCGCTCAGAAAGATGGCGCCGGCCACACCCAGTGGCGCGCCGATCAGCATGGCGCCCGCCGTGACACACAGGGATGCCACGATCATTGCGGCAACACCGTATGTATTCTCCTGTGGCTGCCAGTCTGCCGAGGTGAGAAAGCGCCAGGGGCCGTATTGCAGAATAAAGGGGAAACCTTCCTTGCAGATGAACACGGCAATGAGCAGCAGGCTTGCAATCGCGGAACACGCGATGGCGAGAAAGACGTATTGCGCTGTTTTATCGGCGGAAAAACGCATGCTCTCCTGCTACAGGTCCCTAATGGTTAGATGCGACCGAAAATTCAAAACAGGGCTCGCGGAGCTCGCCCCTCCAATTGGTTATATCCCGGTTGTTATGGAGGGCGGAGCTCTGCGACGCCTGGCTGTAACTTACACACAAGTTTGGCCGATACAGTCTTGGCCGTCGCGCAGCTACTTCGCCGGGAGTAGGCCGTCCTTGCGGATCTGCGCCTGGCCGGCGTCCGACACGATGAAGTCGATGAAGGCCTTGGTCGCGCCCTGCGGCGATCCCTTGGTCAGGAGAAAGATCGGCCGCACCAACGGATATTTGCCGGCCACCACGGTTTCCGTGGTGCAGGGCTGTCCGGCAACAGTCAGCGCCCTGATCTTGTCGTTGACCAGCCCGTGCGAGAGATAGCCGATTGCCAGGGGATCGCCGGCGACGGTTTCGCGGATCGAGCCATTGGAATCCTGCACCAGGGCGTTGGCGGACAACTTGACGTTGCCGATGATCTGCTCGAAAGAGGATCGCGTGCCGGAGCCTGCTTCGCGCGACACCAGCGTAATCGCGCCGTCCTGGCCGCCGACATCCTTCCAGTTGCCGATCATGCCGCAGAAGATGCCGCGGATCTGGTCGATGGAAAGGTTGGTCACGGAGTTCGCGGGATTGACGATCACGGCGATGCCGTCGCGCGCCACGACCACGGCGGTGAGGCCATCGGCCTCCCGGGGGAGTTTCACCAAGTCGGCCATGCCGATCTGCGCAGTGCCCTGTTGCGCCGACTGGATGCCGACGGTCGAACCGCCGCCCTGCACGGAGATGCGGATGCCGGGGTTTTGGGCCATGAACAGCCCGCCCAGTTTTTCGGCAAACGGGGCAAAGGCCGTGGATCCGGCCAGCGTGACGGACTCCGCGCGCTTGCCGCACCCGCACAACAGCACCGCCGTTACACCAACCGTCAGGGCCGTTAGTTTCGTGATGGTCATGGGAGGCTCCTTTTTTTGCAAAATCATGCAAGAATATCAAATTTATGTGTGATATGGGCAAGTCTAGCACGCCCCTAACAGATGGTCAACGGACAGGGGCGCATCTAACGAAAAACTAACAATTTACCTTCTGGCACTTCGGGCAGACATGCGTGCCGCGCTGGCCGACCACCAACCGTGTGATGACGTGTCCGCAGCGCGGGCAGGGTTCGCCGGTGCGGCGGAAGACCTGCAGCGCGTCCGCGTTCCGGCCGCGTCGTCCCGCCACGCTGTAGAAATTGGTGGCGCCATGTCCCAGGGTCGTCCCCTCCGCCGCCACGGCCTTGGTCAGCACGGCGCGGATGGCGCCATGCAGGCGGACGATTTCCGGCTGTGTCAGCGTGTCTGCGCGCCGCGTCGGATGGATGCGCGCCAGCCAGAGCGATTCGTCGGCATAGATGTTGCCGATCCCGGCGACGCAGGTCTGGTCCAGCAGCAGCGGCTTGATCATGCGGCGCTTGCCGGCAAGTTGGCGGCGCAGGACGGCGGGTGTGAAAGCGTTCTCCAGCGGCTCGGGACCGAGCGCGGCCAGATGCAGGGTCGGATCGTCCACCAGCCGGAAGCGGCCGAACTTGCGTGTGTCGTGGAAATGCACCTGGCGGTTGTCGGCGAGCACGAGCACGAGCCGGTCATGCGCGTCCGGCGGTGTTCCCGGCGGTTCGATGCGGAACTGGCCGGTCATGCGCAGGTGGATCAGCACGTGCCGGTGGCTGTCCAACTCGGCCACGATGTACTTGGCGCGGCGCGTCAGCCGGCGGATGACGCACCCGCGCAGGGCACGCGTGAATGCGGCGGGTGTCGTCCCGGCCACGGTCTTGGGCCAGCGTACCAGCGCGTCGCGGATGCGCGCGCCCTCGATGCCGGCGGCGCGCAAGCCGCGGACCACGGTTTCGACTTCGGGAAGTTCAGGCATGCGGTTGCACCAAAGGGGATTAGGCTGAAGGCTGTTAGTACAGCGATGCCGCGACGGTGGGCTTATGGGTCTGGTCCGTGGCGCCGAGATCGGGCTTTGCGGCGAAGGCGCGCGGCTCCCGCCGGGCGGGGTCTTGATACTGCCAGACCAGGAGATTGGCGCCGGCAGATGCGCCGGCGTCGGGTTGTACCGATGGTGGTTTCAGCGGTTTCAGCGGCGGCGGGCCGCCAACGACTGTGCTGCGCGAACCGGCGCCGGACGTGCGGGAGATGCCAGAACCAGCCTTGGCAAGCGAGGGGTACGGCGGCACGGGAAGCCCCCAGGAGTCCTCATCCTGGCCGCCGCCGATGATGCCGTGCGGCGGATGCTGGATGCGGAAGTCGGTTCGGCCGGTAAATTCGATGCGCGCACCCGGCTTGCCGAACGTGTTCCCGCGGCTGGTTGCGGCTGAACCCGCGAAGCCGGCGCCAAGCCAGTTGTCCTCGACGGTGACGGAGCGGGCGTCGGCGCCATTGCGCGCGTTGATCAGCGTGCCGCCGCCATCGATGACGTTGCCGATCAGGCGGGCACTGGCCTTCGGCGCGGAAAGATCGAGCAGCATGGCCCTGGTTGTCGCCAGGATGGTGTTATGGATCAGGTAGATGGCGCCATTGTGCTCCTTGCCGCCATCCTGCCCGAAATGAATCACGTCATGGTTGGCGCTGTTCGGATCCTTGACGATGATGTTGCCCAGCAATACGGTGTGGCTGTCGGGGACGGCGGTCTCGCTGCTGTCCACGAGGTCAAATTCCCGGTTCAGGCTGTCATGGATGTAGCAGAACTCGATCCAGTTGAAATGCGCCCGGCTCTTGAAATTGTGTCCGGTGATCGGCGAATGCACCTCGCAGCCGCGCAACGTGACGCTGGTGCCGCCGAGATAAAAGTTGTGGTTCTGGCCGGCTTCGCCCGGGTCGCCGTTGTGGTGGTAAAGGCAGTACTCGAACAACTGATCGACTGCGGACCCGATCGGCCCGTTGGACTGGGTGCCCATGTCGTTGTGGTGGACCTCGCAGTTGCGCACGGTGATGTGGTTGGCCTGGTTGATCCGCACGCCGGCGCCGTTGTGGCTGTCGTTGTGCGCGAAGCAGAGTTCGAAGCCTTCCAGCACGCACCCCTCTGCGCCGGGATCGAACTGGAAGATCGCGCGCGGCGTGGGCGCCTGGCCGGTGTAGTTAAACCCCTTGCCGGAGATCTTGACCCGAGTGCCGGATTTGTCCGGCACGCCCAGGAAGGTGATGCCGGGCTTGCCGACCAGAATGGCGACCCGTTCGTATGGCGCGTCGTTGCGCAGCGGATACACCTTGATGATATCGCCCTTCTCCGCCTTGGCGTACGCTTCCGCGAGGGAGGCGACGGCCTTGCCGGGCCCGACCTCCAGCGTCTTTGCGCCGGCGATGCCCGCCAACAGCAGCAGCGAAAACAATGCACATCGAAACATAATGCGACAAGGTACTGTCGCCCGGCGGGTGGCGTCAAGAAGGGTTCTGCCGTGCAACGCTACCGGACATGATTTTTTCTTTGGTGCTCGCAACCGCTTGCGAGATCACGCCGGCCTTTCACAGTTACCCGCCCGCGCGCTTGACTCGGGCGCGGGAAGGCCGGACAATCAGGCTGAAAAAAGCACGAGGAGCGCGCACATGCGAATTGTCGGCGTCATTCCATCCCGGTGGGGTTCAACCCGGTTCCCCGGCAAGAGCCTGCATCCGATTTTAGGCAAGCCCCTGGTGGCATGGGTGATTGCGGCGGCGAAGCGCGCAAAACTGCTGCAGGAGGTGCTGGTTGCCACGGACGATGCGCGCATCGTGGCGGCGGTTCAGGGGACCGGAGCGCGGGCGGTCATGACGCGGCCGGACCACCCGTCCGGCACGGACCGTGTGGCCGAGGCTGCCCGGCCTGCGGACGACGACATCATCGTCAACATCCAGGGCGACGAACCGCTGATTGATCCGGCGCTCATTGACGCCTTGGCGCAAAGCCTGCTTTCCAACCCCAACTGGTCCATGGCCACGGCGGCGTGTCCGATCGCGAACAACCGCGATCTGGAAGCCCGCAGCGTGGTGAAGGTGGTGGTGGATCGGGAGGGCGGGGCGCTCTACTTCTCGCGCCTGCCGATCCCCTGCACGCGGGACGGGAAGCCGGATCTGGCCTCCGGCCTCTACCTGCGGCACATCGGCATCTATGCCTACCGGGGCACGTTCCTGAAGCGGCTGGTGCAAGAGCCACCCTGCAAGCTGGAGCGGGCGGAATCGCTGGAACAGCTCCGTGCGATGTATATTGGCGGGCGGATCGGCGTGATTATCACCGACCATGCGGGGGTTGGGGTGGACACGCCCGAAGATGTCGGGTATGTTGAAGCGGCGATTCGGAAGCTTGGATGAGGCTAGTGAGCAGTAAACAGTGAGCAGTGAACAGTCAGCAGGGAGCATGGATTACAGGTTACTGCTTCCTGATCACTGGCTACTGACAGCGACGGGGATGTTATGCGGAAAGTGACAGTCGGCGATGTGGTCTTCGGTGGCGGCGAACTGGTCTTTATTGCCGGTCCGTGCGTGATCGAATCGCGCGCGCGGTGCTTGGACCTGGCGGGGCGGCTGGTGCGCCTGGCGCGCCGGATGAAGGTGCCGCTGGTTTTCAAGGCTTCCTTCGACAAGGCCAACCGCACCTCGGTCGATTCCTACCGCGGCCCCGGCCTGACGGAAGGGCTGGCCGTGCTGGCGGAGGTGAAGCGGCGGTATGGCGTGCCGGTGCTGACGGATATTCACGAACCCGGACAGGCCGAGGCGGTGGCGGAAGTGGCGGATATCCTGCAGATTCCGGCGTTTCTCTGCCGGCAGACCGACCTGCTGGTGGCGGCGGCCCGGACCGGGCGCGTCATCAACGTCAAGAAGGGGCAGTTTCTGGCGCCGGAGGACATGGTTCACGTGATCGGCAAGATCGAACAGTGCGGCAACCGGAAGATCATTTTGACTGAACGCGGCGCGAGTTTCGGGTACCATAACTTGGTGGCGGACATGCGCAGCCTGCTGATCATGCGCGAGCTGGGCTATCCGGTGGTGTTCGATGCGACGCACAGCGTGCAGCGGCCGGGCGGCGCGGGGAAGATGAGCGGCGGCGATGGACGCTGGGCGCCGGCGCTGGCGCGGGCGGCCGTGGCCACCGGGTGCGATGGCGTGTTCATGGAAACGCATGTGGATCCATCCCAGGCGCTTTCGGACAAGGCGAACGCCATCGCGTTTCGCGATTTGCCGGACGTCTGGCGCGTGCTAAGGAAGATACATGACGTGGTTGGCTGAACTGGTGCGTCGCGGATTGCCCGTATTCGCGGCGTGGCTGGCGCTGGCGACGATGGCGCCTGCCGCGCCTGCCGTCACGAATGCGCCAGCCCCGGCGTTGTCCGTGGCCATTTCCAATGCCCTGCCGGCGTGGATGGAAGTGCGCGTGCTGGCCACAAACGCTGCCGAATGGGCGGATCTGGCTGACATCTGGCGGCACCCGGACCCCAATGCCAGCCCCGTGGAGAACCTGACGCTGCCGGTTGAGCACTACGACAACGGTCGCATCCGGGCGGTGCTGTACGCGCACAAGGCATTCATGGGGAATGCCGGCATGATCTGGTCCTGGAATGTGACCGTGGACATGTTCGACCCGGCCGGTGCGCCGGATGGACGCGTCGAAGCGGAGAGCTGCCTGTACGATCGCAACGCGCGGCGCGGGTACTGTCCGGCCGAGGTCAAGCTGGTTCGCACGAACGCCACGATCGATGGCATCGGCATGTATTGGACCATGGACACGCGGCGGATGCAGATTTTGTCGAACCCGGTGGTGCGGCTGCAGAAGAGCTTCAAATTTCCCGGTATCGGAACAGGATTGGGCAGTAATAAAACCCTGCGCAGCGAGGGGAGCTTGCCGCAGGATCGCAATTTTTCCGGAGGAGGAACCCCGAAGTGAAGAACGCATTCTGGATGATCGGCGCATTCGCCGCAGGCCTTGGGCTGCTGGCGGAGGCGGAAGCGCAGGAGACCACCGTGATGCCTCCTCCCGGGATGGCGCCGGCGGAGTCGTCTGCCGCCACTGGCTCGGTGCATGCCGCCAAACCGCCCAAGAGCGGCGCGAACCCGCTTTC
>Ga0073936_10004988_pt1 | contig 18112 bp, 12 predicted proteins | sample AliMusrvi5mmetaG_FD_87041 | JGI IMG/M metagenome (GOLD analysis project Ga0073936, IMG submission 87041) | Freshwater lake bacterial and archeal communities from Alinen Mustajarvi, Finland, to study Microbial Dark Matter (Phase II) - Alinen... | ecosystem: Environmental > Aquatic > Freshwater >... | reverse complement strand
TTCATGACCTTTGCCGAGGACATGAGCTACAACCACGGCCCCATGCTGTCGGAGGAACTATTCGACGAATTTCTGCTGCCGTACTATCGTCAGGTGATTCCGCGGCTGCGGCGGCACGGGGTGATTCCGATCGTCGATTCCGATGGCGACATTACGACGCCGGCGCCGTGGTTCGAGCGCGCGGGACTGGCGGGCGTGCTGCCGCTGGAGCGCCAGGCGGGCGTCGATATTGCGAAGTTGCGGCAGGCGCATCCGCGCATGCGGTTCATCGGGCATTACGACAAGATGGTGATGAACAAGGGTGAGGCCGCCATCCGGGGGGAATTTGCACGCCTTCTCCCCACGGCCGCCAAGGGCGGGTTCATTCCCAGCGTGGACCATCAGACGCCGCCGGGGGTTTCGTATCGGGAATATCAGATTTACCTTGCGGCCTACCGGGAGTTTGCCGAGGAAGCGGGACGCATGTCGCGGCAGGCAACCGCGAACCCTATTTCAGGCCGTATTTCTTGATCAACCGCTGCAGGTAGGCGCGCTCGATGCCGGCTTCGCGGGCGGAACGCGAAATGTTGGCGTGATTGCGCGCCAGCAGGTCCAACAGGTAGGTCTTCTCGAACCCCTCGATCAGTTCGTTCTTGGCGTCCTTGAACGGTTTGTCCGTGGCGTACGAAGCTTCCGGTTCGGCCTTGCGGCCGGCGCGCAACCGGCCGAGGCTCAGGAAGGCGCTGAGGTCCAGGGGGCGGCGCTCGCTATAGAACGCGACTTCGATCAGATTGCGAAGTTCGCGCACGTTACCCGGCCAGTCGTGCCGCTTGAGCACGTCCATGGTGCGGTCGAAGTCGGCGATGGACTCCATGGCCGTGGGACCGTGCAGGTCGACCAGAAACTTTTTCACCAGCAGGGGGACATCGTCCCGGCGCCGGCGCAACGGCGGCAGTTCCATCTGGACCACCGACAGCCGGTAGTAGAGATCTTCGCGGAAGCGTCCTTCGTTGACCTCGGTGGCGAGCATGCGATTGGTTGCGCAGATGATGCGGACGTTGATCTTGCGGATGCGGTTTTCGCCGACACGGCGGATTTCGCGTTTTTCCAGCACGCGGAGGAGCTTGGGCTGGAGGTCGGGGCTGAGGTCGCCGATTTCATCGAGAAACACCGTGCCGCCGTCCGCAAGTTCGAAGGCCCCTTCGCGATCCGCATTGGCGCTGGTGAAGGCGCCCTTGACGTGGCCGAACAGTTCGCTCTCGATCAGATCCTTGGCCATGGCGGCGCAGTCGATCACGATGAACGACTTATTACGCCGCGGGCTGTGGCGGTGGATCTCCTCGGCCAGGATCTCCTTGCCGGTGCCGGTCTCGCCGGTGATCATCATGGTGGCTTCGGTTGGCGCGTAGGTTTCGGCGAGATAGAAGACGCGTCGCATGGACATGCTGCGGCCGATCATGGCGCCGAAGTTTTCGCTGCGGCTGAGAGGGATGTCGTTGGCCTCGGGCAGGGGGCAGAAGACGAGGCGCGTTTTGCCAAGCTGGATTTCGGCGCCGGGGGTGAGGTAGGCGGATGAAACATTGACGCCTTGAATGACGGTGCCGTTGGTGCTTTCGAGATCGCGGATCTGGTAGCCGCGGTCGTCGACCGAAATCTCGCAATGGCGTTTCGAAATGGTCGAATCCTCCAACACGAGGTCATTGTGCGCGCCGGAGCCGAGCGTAAAAAGGTCTTTGTTGATGATAAACTCGCGACCCTGCAACGGTCCGCTGACGACCAGCAGTTTGGTTCTGCGCACCCGCAGCATGCCGGCATCCGCATCATGCGACATGACAAGGGTGTGGGCTTGCACATTGCTGGTCTGTTTGTTATCTGGCATTGGTTTGTCCCGCTGGCAATTTTTCCCGTAGTGCATCCAATATAACGCATGCTTACGGTTGTGCGCAAGGCGCGGGTCGGTTTGTCGATTTGTCTGCCGACCGCGGCTTGCATCCTGCCGCATTCTTTGCCAGTATCCGGCTGAAACAAAGACTGGAGGCGGACCATGCAGTTTTTCTATCATTGGATTCTTTCCCTGTCCGACTGGTTGCGCCCGCATTTGGGCAAGGTGGCGCTATCGCTGGCGGCAACGATTCTGTTTCTGTACGGCGAACAGATTCACGCGGTGGTCAAGGGTTTGATCAAGGATCTTCACTTTATTTTTCGGTTGTTGATTCTGGTGCTGGTCTGCGCGTTCGGTTATGGCACGCTTACCTATGCCTTCACGAAACTCTGCGAAAACGGGCTGCGCATGCTTGACAATCTCTACCTTGCGCCCGTGGTGATTGGAGTTTTCCTCGTGATCGGTCTGCTTGCGGAACGCAAAAAGGCAATGTAGCAACCCGGATTACACGTGCCGCCACGAACGCGGCCAGGGGTGGCCACGGGCGTGTTGCGTTTCCGTGGAATTACGCTTTGCACTTGTGCCAAGAAAGCGGCGGATGTTATTATGTCTATCGCTGGAAATGGTTTGACAGCAGGGTTCTGGAGTGGTCATTATGCGGTTGCAGGGCGACAGATGGAATTGGCCGGCCGGGGTGCTGGTGTTGGCGACGCTGACTTTTTTGCCTACGGGGTGTTCCTGGGCGATCCGGCAGTTTGTTGGCGCGCCCGATCCCTTTCCAGCGGCAGTGGCGGAAGAGCCAAAGATCCGGCCGGGAATTGCCCTGAAAATTACGGTGATTACGGCCGGCAAGTCCGAGGAACTCGCGGTTACGGTGTCGCAGGCAGGCGTGGTGACTTTGCCGCTGATCAACACGGTGAAGTGCGACGGGATGACGCTGCAGGAATTTCAGGACAAACTGAAGACCGTATACGCCCAGTTTATTCAGGATCCGCAAATTACGGCCCAGTTCCTTTCCGGCGAGGGGCTGTTGTCGCCTTGGGGAACGGTGCTGGTGTTGGGGAAAGTCGGACGGGAGGGGCCGGTCAATATTCCATCGACCTGCAACCTGACCGTGACCCGTGCGCTGCAGTTGGCGGGCGGCATTACCGCGCTCGGCAACCAGAACAAAGTGAAGATCACCCGGAAGCTTAAGGATGGCACCACATGCTCGACGGAGGTGGATGTGGAAGAGATCGGCGACAAGGGGAAAAGCGAAAACGATTACATCCTCCAGGCAAACGATGTGCTTTGGATACCTGAAATCAACTGGTAGCCACAGCCGGGCGTTGCCTCAACTGTGGCCCAAGGGGATGGGCAGAAAGGAACTCGTAACATGAACAGGCTGATTCTGGCTTTCTTGGCGGCGTTCGGTTTGATCGGTGCGGCTTGTGCGGAAGACGCGGGCGCGTCGGCGCTGGACAACCGATCGTCGGAATGGAAAAAAAATCTCGGTCTGGCGGTGAACGACGAGACAAAAGCCGCGGGCGCGATTCAGAGCCTGCCCGATGCCGACCGGGCTGCCTTTGCGGCGGATGTGCTCGATGTGCTGCAGGCTAAACGCCTGCATATGGCCGACGCGGCGGCGTGGGAGAAGAATTTCAGCGCGACGGCGGCGGCGCTGGTTGCCGGATCCGGCGGGGCGAAGAAGGCTGTGCTGCCCGCAATGGCGGCCGAAATCGTCAATGACAGTGCGGCAACCGAATCGCGCGAGCTGGGCAACGGGGAGCTTTTGCAACTCGGCGTACTGGCGAAAGGCGTCGAACAGCGGTTGGGGGGCGAAGATCGAGTTGCGTTTGCCAATGCCTTGCTTCTGGCGGTTGACAAGCAGCGGACCACGGACGGCGGCGTGCATAAACTGGCCTGCAGTGTTACGGCGCTGTCGCTGTTTGCGGGAGCTGGAGATGCCAAGAAGGGCGTGATTGCGGAAGTGTTCGCTGTGGTGAGGTTGGGCGACTTGGGCGCAGTGTCCAAGACCTTTTCCGACGCCTTCAACCAGCGGAAGAACAACCTTGGCAATGACGATTATCTGCAGGTGGCGATGCAAATCCTGCAGGCGGTGGCCGCGCGGACGGCGGGGCTGCCGGACGCCACGGCCCGCTTTGCCTATGCCGTGGCCATGTTTGCAGGCGCTGCGGGCAATCCGGCGCAGTTTGAAAAGGATCTGACGGGCAAGCTTGCCGAATTGCTGTCGAAGGTTGGAGCGACGACAGAAAGTTTTGCCGTTGCACTGGCGGCGGCCAAGGGTGACATGGCGGCAAATGCCGCGCTGGTGCAAAGTTTGTATCCAGCCCTTTTCCAGAAGGCTGTCTGGGGCGTCATCATCCTGCCGCCTGGCACCATGCTGGCGGGTGAGGAAGGACCGCCCTTCGTGCATGAGAACCGCCCGCCGAGTGGCTATCAAAATTCGGGTATTTGATGATACGAGGTTTGTGCGGTTAGAAGTTGGCAGCAGCGCTGTATCGGGGGCGGTTCATGACAAAAATTACAGTTGCTATCTTTGGCATATGCGGGCTGATCGTCAGCATGGGACCAGCCCAGACGGTGGCCGATGGCGGTGCGGATGCACAAGCATCTTCCGGATCGCAGGGGTCGGCAAGCCCGGCTTCCGGTTTTCATTACGGTCCGCTCAGCATTTCACCCGAGCTGGACGTCAGCTATTTTCATGACACCAATCCGACCTACACCGAACACGGTGCGAAGGCGGTCGATGCCATCAAGATGCAACCGCTGCTGGATCTGATTTTGACCGGCAACGGCTGGAGTGTCGATGCCCGTGGCTGGATGACCCATGACATGTATCTGGGGTCGGTCGATCCAATGTACAAGGACACCATTGAGAAGGATCACTACGGCGAAAGCTTGGGGTTCAATTTGACAACACCCCGCGAAACCCATTATTCGCTGACGGAAATGTTCGAATACCAGAACCGCAACGACTTTGTATTGGGTCCCGCCATCAACCCCGGCAGCCCGATCAACAACCCTGGCTACCCCATCGACCCCAGCAACCCCGGCGGCACCTACAACTACTCGTGGGGTGACCGCTATTCCTTTGCCGTGGGGGGGGCAATGGACACGAAACTGGGGGAGAAAACCGGCATGAGCGCTGGCGCCAGCTTTTCGGATCTCTGGTACTCCAATCCGCTATTATACGGCTGGCAGGATGTGGGCGGCACGCTGGGTTTCAACCGCAAGCTGACCGAAAAAAGCGATCTGGTGCTGGATTTTGGATATGACAGCCAGTGGAGCGACGGCGACGCCGGACAATCGCACAGCTATCGCGCGTTGGTTGGCCTCGGGTCGCGGCCGGATGCGGTATCCTCCTACCGGGCCGAAGTTGGCGTCATGGGGTATGACTATAATAACGGCACCGATACCGCGTACAGCCCGACTTATAGTCTGTCCGGCAACTGGCGTCTGTCGCAGCGCCTGTCGGCCAATCTCAACGGCACGGCGAATTATCAGCCTTCCGAGACGGACCAGAACAACTACACGTTGGTGGATACGATTTCCGCCGGATTGACGTATCAGGCGACAACCCGGCTGACCACCTCGTTGAATGCCATTTATCGTCGCGAGGATTACGCCAAGGAAGATCCCGGCGCCACCAAGAAACGGCTCGACAACCAGTTCGATCTGTATGGCCGCGCGAATTATCGTTTCTATCGCTACGCGAGCGTCTTCGTCGGAGCCGACGTGAGCAAAGACGTGTCGTCTGGCGGGGGCACCGGTAACCTCGGTTCTGGGGATAGTTATAACCGCCTGTTTCTCGAAGCCGGCGTGAGTCTCCGGTTCTAGTTCCAGCCGCAGGGTTACTGTGGCGCGCGCCAACGAGACATGCACGCGCCGTGGCGGTTTGTTCCTGCCGCTCCTTTCGGAAGGCGGCGTCTCATTGGATGTGATGGCGATGCGGGATGTGCTGGCAAGATACTGGGTGGTGGTGCACATCGCATTGCTGGCTGTGCTCCTTGGCTGGGTGCATGGCGGGACGCGAGTCGACTACCTTGCGGCGGTGCCGTGGTTGAGTCTGGCTGTTCTGGAGATGACGCTGCTCTTGCCGCCGGCGCGCAAAAACGAAACCCTCGGTATGGCGCGGCTGCGTGTCTGGCGGGCAATCACGTGGGACCCCCTGTTGTATATCGGGATCGCACTGTGTCTCTACCTGCTGTTCCAGTGTCTGAATGGCGGGCAGAAACTGGAGTTCACTCCGGCGAACAATGCATGGGCCTTTTCGTCTGCTCCCGTGAGCTGGGGTCCCTGCTGTGTGGACCCAGCCGAGGCGAGCCAGGTGCTGTATTGGTTTCCGCCCGCATTTGCGGTTGCGCTCGGTGTCCGGCATGGCACAAGCCGCCGGGGAAAGCTATACCTGCTGCGCGCGCTGGCGGTTAACGGGGCGCTGCTCAGCCTCTTTGGTGTGGCCCAGTACTGTTCCGGAACAACCAGCCTGTTCTGGATGACGCCGATGAGCGAACCCTTCTTCGCCTCGTTTGGCTATGCGAACCATGCGGGAGCTTTCTTCACGTTGTTGTTCGCGATGAACTTTGGGTTGTTTGTACATGCGCTGCTCGCTTTAGACGAGCGCAAACACGCGTTATGGCTGGGGGCGATTCTGGCGCTGAACCTGACCGGCGCGCTCCTTTCCCTTTCGCGGGCAGCCATTTTTTTCTCGCTGGGGCTGCTGGTACTGGGCGGTTTGTATGCCATCCGTCACGCCTGGCGGCAGATCGGCACAGGCGTGCGGCTGAAGGCGTTGTCGGTTTTCTTTCTGGTGCTGGTGTTCGGCACGACGTTTTTGTTTTTTGCTGCGCCCAACAACCCGGGCCTGCGGGAGATCCGGACGGTGCAATGGGACAAGTTCGGGGAGAGTACCTTTGGCATGCGCTGGCAGCAGACCGTCGCGGCCTGGAACATCTGGCGTGAGCATCCGTGGTTCGGCGTCGGTGGTTGGGGCTACCGTCATTATGTCTGTCTCGACGCGGAAGATGCCAAACGCGCCCTGTTGCAACACGGCGGCGCCAATGTCCACAACGACGCCGTGCAGTTTCTGGCGGAACACGGCGTGGTGGGGTTCGGACTGATGCTCGGCGCAGTCGCGGTTCTGTTGGTCCCGGTTTTCCGGCGCTTGCGGGTGGCGCATGTAACAAATGCCGACGGATGGAGTGGCGAGCCGTGGCTGTTCTTCCGCGTGTCGCCCATCACCATCCTGCTTTTGACCGGCACAGCGCTCACGTTTCTGGAGAGCCTGATCGATCTGCCTTTCCGCTCGCCCGCCATTCTTGTGACATGGTGCATCGCTTTGGCTTGTGCTCCTGCCTTCCTGCCTGCGGGCGTGCGGAGCCTGCCTGCGACGACACCCGTTCCGACAGCCGGTGCGCAGGAAACTCCGCACACGCCGCGGTCTCCAAGCCAGTGAATTATTAGCCGCCACTCCTTGAATTGAGCATTTGCTATGAGCGACAACAACACGCCTCCATCGATGGCCGAGGGATCCGCTACGCCCCCGCGCCGGCACGCCGCCTATTATGGCCCAGCCCCCTATCATGGCTCGCCCCGGTATTCGGGCGGGTCGGGGGGATATGGTTACGGCGCGCCGGCTAGTGCGGTGGCTCCTTATTATTATGGTGCGAATTCCCCCGGCTCTGGCTACGGGCCTGGCTATGGTTACGGCTATGGACAGGGCGGAGGCGCGGAAGAGGGCGATTCGCTGCTGGGAACTGTTACGATCACGCGCATGCTTCGAGTTTGCGCGCAACGCTGGATGACCATTGCGGTAGTCGCCGTGCTGGGTTCTGTGGGCGCCTTTGCCGTCTACCGGACCATGCCATCCATCTACCAGGGGTCCAGCTTGTTCGAGATGAGCCTTCGCCCCAAAAAAATCATCCCCCGGGTGGACTACGCCTCCGACGAGATGGGCCAGTCGGACGAAATCTACAACACCCGCATTTTCAAGCTGCACAGTCGCGAAGTGATGATGGCGGTGATCCAGCGGTATCGCAGCGAAAACCCCAGTTCGCTGGTTACCGACGAAAAACTGATCGAAACCCTGTCCGGCGGGACCGAGATCGTGTTGCAGCGGCGCACGCGTTTGATTCGGGTCACGGTCAAGTCCACCAGTCCGGAGTTGTCGGTGGCGCTGGCCAATGCGTACGTGATGGCGGTGGACACCTATACGCAGGACCAAAATCGCGATCAGGCGGAAAAGGCCAAGGATTTTCTCAAGACTACCGTCGAAGCGCAGAAGCGCGACCTTTTTCGCCGGGACCAGGAGATTCTCGACTTCCGCAACGCGAATCAGATCGACACGATGGAGGGCGAACGGAAAAAGGTTGAGGCGGCGCAGCTCACGCTCAATGCGGACGCCGTTTCGCTCGAAACACAGATTAATCGGGCGCGGGAGGTCGTGAAGGCGCTGGAGACCATGCAGAACGATGCCGACAAGTTCGGCGCGCTGCCCGAATCGGCTCCGCATGCGGAAGGGCTCGTAACCGCGCATCAGCGATGGCAGGAGGCCAACAGCGAGCGCAACGTCCTGCTGACGCGGTTCACGCCCAGTCATCCCGAGGTGGCTGCCAAGGAAAAGCAGGTGGAGGCGCTCCGGCAGCAGTTCGCCGATGAAGTGGCGCGCGTGCGCGACACTTCCAAGGCCAATCTGGACCTGCTCCTGGGGCAGTTGACGGACATCCGCAAGCGTTGCGAGGATACGGACAAGCGGGCTTCGGAACTGGAGCAGAAGATCGTCACGGCAAAAATGAAGCTGGAGACGCTGTTGCGGGAACGGGATGTGGCGGAGATCAAGTTTCGCGACACGCTCAATCGCGAGCGCGATGCCGCGCTGGCGTATGACGACAACGCCGCCACGATCGGCATCGTCGAGAAAGCGCAACTGCCGCAGGATGCCAAGCCCCACCCGGTCAGTCCGAACCCATTCGTCATCCTGCCGGCGGGACCCGCCATCGGCATTCTGGTGGGCATTCTTTTCGTGCTGTTGCTGGACCACTTGGAGGACAAGATCACCGGCATTGGCGACATCGAAAATCGCGTCCGGCTGAAGGTTCTCACCGTGTTGCCCCACATCCGCCGCGCCAAGCGCGAACAAGTGGCGATGCTGTCGGTCGAAGACCGGTTCTCGCATTTTGCCGAGGCCTTCGCGGGCGTTCGCAACCTGCTGGACTCTCCCCGCTACTCCGGTGTCTCCAAGGTGTTGCTGATCGTCAGCACGCAGCCAGGCGAAGGCAAGACGATCACCGCCTCCAACTTTGCGCTCTCCTGCGCGCTGGCCGGACAACGGACGCTGCTCATCGACCTCGATCTGCGCCGCCCGCGCCAGGCGCGCATTTACAGCAAGAACCGCAAAGACTTTGAAAGTCTGTTTCATTCGCTTTCCGCCAACGACCCGGCGCTCTACCCCCGCATCCCGGTGTCGTCTGGATATGCAAACCTCGACCTGGCCTGCACGCGGCCCTCCTCGGAACTAAGCCCCTCCAATTTGCTGGGTTCCGGCGTGGTGGCCGGTTTCATCGATTGGGCGCGGCAGAACTACGATCGCGTGATCATCGATTCGCCGCCGTTCGGGCTTGTGAGCGACGCCGTGGTGCTCAGCACGCTGGCCGACGGCGTGCTGGTCATGTGCTGCCCCGACCGCACGCGCTTCCAGCCGCTCAAGCATGCGATGCGGCACCTGTCCGAAGCCGGCGCCCATATCATCGGTGTGCTGGTGAACGATGTGGATTTCGGCCGCGCCGGCATGTTCGGCCGCTACGAATACAACTACCACTATGCCTATCGTTACAAGTATGGCGGCAAGTACGGTTATGGCGCTCGTCCGGCCAAAGTGGTCCCGGTTGCGACGGCAGAAGGTGCGGCGGAAGATGCCGCCACACAAACGAAAGCCACGCACACAACGACGGCGCCGCAAACGTCCATCGACGACGAAGACGAATAGATTTTGCGGAACGCGAAATCTATTCCAGGTCGGTACGCGGCTTGAAGAATCGAGCCTGGATCTTCTCCATATAGAGATAGATGCCGGGGGTGACAAAGAGCGTGATAACCTGGGCGAAGATCATGCCGCCCACCACCACCAGTCCCAGCGGAATTCGGCTGGAAGCATCCGCGCCATATCCCAATGCGATTGGCATGGCGCCGAGAATGGCGCACAGGCCGGTCATCAGGATCGGACGGAAGCGGACCACGCAGGCGCTGTGGATGGCATCATAACTGTTCATCCCCTCGGACTTGCGCTGCAAGGCGAAATCCACCATCAGAATGCCGTTCTTGGTGATCAGGCCGATCAGCACAAAGATGCCGACAAAGCCATAGAGCGAGAGCACGCCGGCGCCGGATGTGGGAGCGATCGCATTCACCACGAAAAGCGTCAATAACCCGCCAAAGACGGCCACGGGCAGCGTGGTCAGGATGGTGATCGGGTGGATGTAGCTTTCGTACAGCACGCCGAGAATGATGTACTTGAGGAAGATCGCGATCAGCAGCAGCACGATCAGGCTGTTGATGGATTTCTGGAATTCCAGCGCGTCGCCGACGAATTTGCCGGAGACGCCAGAAGGCAGAACCTTGTCCACCTTTGCCTCGATGGCCTTGGTGACATAGCCGAGCGGCACGCCAGGGAAAAGGCCGAATGAAATGGTGGCGGATTCGAGTTGCTGGTAGTGGGGGATATTCTGCGGGCTGGCCTCCTCGTGCGACGACACCAGCGCGTTCAGCGGCACGAGCGCGCCGGTGTTGGCGCGCAGGTAGAGCAGGCCCATGTCGGTCGGCGTGCGCTGGTGGGATTTCTCGACTTCCGGAATCACCTGGTACTGGTCCTGGTCGGTGGTGAACTGCGTGGCGTATCCGCCGGCATAGGCGGCGGCGAGCGCGGTTTCGATGGTGGCCGCGCTGATGCCGAGCGAGGAGGCGCGTTCGCGGTCAAGGTCCATCCGGAGCCGCGGCAGGTTGAGCTTGACGCTGTTCTGCACGGCAAAAGGCATCACGCCGCCAATGCCGCGGATCTCCTTTTCGACGAGCATGGCGGTATTGTAAACCGTGTCGCGATCGAGGCCGGAAATGGTGTAGGCATATTTGCTGCCGATGGCCGTGGGATCGGCGCCGGCGCTGATGCGGAGCAGGGGCACCGGCATCAACACGCAAAAACCATCGGGCAGCGTGTTGATCTGCCCCATGAATTTCTGGGCGAGCTGTTCGATCGGCATGCGTGTGCCGGGCGGGTTCAGCCGGATGAAAATAAAAGCCGTGCTCTGGTCCGAGCCAGTGGCAAAACCGGAGGCGCTGCCGACCTGGGTGACGGCGGGGTCCCTGCGCGCAATGGCGACGGCCTTGGATTGGTAGGCCCGAATCTGCTCGGTCGAAGCGCCCTGCGGCATGATCAACGCGCCGCGGATGAAGCTGCTGTCGCCGGGCGGCAGGAAATCGAACGGCAGGCGCAAAAAGAGCACGATCATGCCGACGGTGCAGAAGATCAGCATGGCAAGGGAAATCCATTTGTGCCGGAGTTGCCAGTGCAGGGCCTGTCCGTACGCGCGGATCATTCCGCCGATGGAGCCGGTGATGGCGCGCTGGACGCGATTGGGCTCCGTGCTGTGCTGGATGATCTGCGCGCACATCATGGGCGAGAGCGTCAGCGCGAGCACGGTGGAGATGACGATGGCGTAAATCACGGTGAGCGCGCATTCGCTCAGATTGCGGCCGACGGCGCCGCTCATGAAGACCAGCGGCGTGAATACAATGATCAGCGCGATGCTGGTCGAGAGCAGCGTGAAGGTGATTTCCTTCATGCTGCGCACAGCCGCCGGGATCGGCTTCATCCCCTCGTCCAGGTGGCGCACGGTGTTTTCCAGCACGACAATGGCGTCGTCCACCAGGAATGTGACGGCCAGCACGATCCCCATGAGCGAGAGGTTATCAATGCTGAAATTGTGGATCAGCATGGCGATCAGGGTGCCCAGGATGGAAACCGGCAGCACGATGCTGGGGATGACGGTTTCGCGCACACGGCCGAGGAACGCGAAAATCACCAGCACCACGAGGACCAGCGCGATCAGCACGGTCATCTGCACGTCCTCCAGCGAGGTGCGGATGGGGTCGGCGCCGTTGTACATCTTTTCAATGCGGATGTCGCCGGGCAGGTCGCGCTTCACCTCTTCCAGCGTCTTGGTGATGCGGTCGGCCACCTGGACGGTGTTGGCGCCGCTCATGCGGGAGATGGGCATGACCACGCACTGGTTGTGCTCGGGCTGGCCGGCGCGTTGATAGCGGATGTCCACCAGGTCGTTGGCGAGGCTGTCCACGCACGTGGCGACATCCTTGACACGCACCGGGGCGCTGCCCCGGTAGGCGATGATCAACTCGGCGTAATCCTTGGCTTTTTGCAGCTGCCCCTGCGGCTCGATGCTGAAGGTATGCATGGCGCCGTTGAGGCTGCCGCCGGGAATGTTGACTGTGCCGGCCTGGAGCGTGGCGGCCAGTTCATTGACGCCGAGTTGGTAGGCGGAGAGTTTTTCCGGGCTGAACTGGACGCGCACCGCGCGCTTGGAGCCGAACACCTGCACCTGGGAAACACCTTCGATCATGCTCAGTTTACGGGCGGCAACATGGCTGGCGTAGTCGTACAGATCGCCCTGCGTGAGCATGTCGGAATACATGGCGACGAAGTAAATCGGGAAATCGGATGGATTGAATTTCTGGTAGGTGGGCGGACTGGGCAGGTCGGTGGGCAGGTTGCGCGTGGCGCGGGTGATGGCAGCCTGCACGTCGGGCGCGACCAGGTCCACGCTGCGGTCGAGACTGAATGTCAGGCTGATGGTGGATGACCCGGATTTGTTGTCCGAGATCATGGTTTGCAGACCCGGAATCTGGGTGAATTCGTTTTCCAGCGGCGTGGTCACGGCCGAGGCCATGGTGGCCGGACTGGCGCCGGGATAGTAGGTGGACACCTGGATTACCGGATAGTCAACCGTCGGCAGACTGTTGGTCGGGAGGCGGAAATACGCCACGACACCGAAGACCACGAGCACGAAGGTCAACAGGGTCGTGGTGATCGGGCGGCGGATGAAAAGTTCCGAAAAGGACATGGCATTCTCCGTTTTGCGCGCCGCAGGGGCGCGGCATCTCTACCGGTCCCGGTTCTTGGCGGCGGGGGCATCGGCAGGTTTCTGCGAGAGGTCCAGGACGGGTGCGCCGGGGAAGATGCGCAACTGGCCGAGCACGACGATGCGGTCGCCGGACGCGACCCCTGTACAAATCTGCAGGAGATCCTGGTAGCGCAGGCCGGTCTTGACCATGCGCAGTTCCGCGGTGTTGGTGCTGGAAACGGCGAACAGGTACGTGCCCATCTTGCCGAATTGCAAGGCGCCTTCCGGCACCATAACGGCATTGCGCGCAATCCCGGCGAACACGCGCACTTCGACAAACTGGTTGGCCCAGAGCTTCAGATCGGCGTTGGGGATTTCGCCGCGCAACGCGATGGTGCCGGTGAGCGGGGAAACGGCATTGTCCATGAAAACGAGCGATCCGACATAGCAGTTGGTGTCTCCGCGCGGCGTGACCTCGATGCGCACGGGCGGTGTTTGCATGGCATGGCGGATGGCGGCCAGATAACTTTCCGAAAGCGCGAAGTCCACGGTGATGGGGTTGTAGCTGCGGATGTTCGTCAGCCGCGACAGGCCGGCGGCGGCCAGGTTGCCCACGTCCATGAAACGCTTGGAGCAGATGCCGTCCATGGGCGCGGTGATGGCGCAGCGCGCAAGATTCAGCTTGGCCTGGTCCAGGGCGGACGCGTCGCCGTTGACTTGCGCGATGGCGGCTTCCAGATGCGTCTGGAGCGTGTCGAAATCTTCCTGCGAGATCAGTTTTTGTTCCCGCAGCGTGCGATTGCGTTCCAGCGTCAGCTTGGCCAGGTCGCGGTTGGCGCGGTCGGCCGCGAGCATGCTTTCCGCCTGTTGCACGCGCAGGGCGTAATCGGCGGGATCGACGAGGAAGAGCGGTTGCCCATTGGTAACGATCGCACCATCCTCGAAATAGCGTTTCAGCAGCGTGCCGGAGACTTGCGGCACAATGTCCACGCTGGCCCGTTCCGACGTGGTGCCGAAACCGGTCAGGATCATCGGCGCATCCATCTGGATGGCCACGGCCGTTTGCACGGGCGAGGGCGAGCGTGGTGGCGGGCCTTCGCGTTTGGCGCAGGAGGCGGAGGCGAACGCGAGTGCGCCGCAAAGCACGGTGCGAAACAGGGGGCTCATCGGGTGGTTTCTTTCCGGGTTGGGACGGTTCATTTGGGTTGAGGTGTGTCCGCCGTCAGGCGGCCGGTGGCGTAGATGAGGTTGGCCAGCGAGGTGAAGACCTCCTGCCGGGCGACGACCTGCTGACTGCGCGCAGAGGCCAGTTGCGAGTCGGCGGTCAGCAGGTCGAGCACGGTTTTGAGCCCCGCCGCATAAGCCTCCGACGCCAAATCGCGCGCGGCCGTGGCGCTTTTGCTGTAGGCGACGCTGAAGGCATACTTCTGCAGGGCGGTTTCGTAATTTTGAAAACGGGCCCAGACATCGGCGCAGGCGTTTAGTTCCGCCTGTTCCAGCGTCGCTTCGGCCGCCTTGGCCTGTTCCTCGGCCGTGCGGATCTGGCTTTCCGTCTGCCAGCCGTCGAAGAGATCCCATTGCACAGTAAGACCGGTGCCATAGGTCCACTCGTGCCTGCCCTGCTGCGGGACGCCGGTGAAGGCCTCGTAGTAGGGGCGATTCAGGTTGGCATTCAGGTAAAGGTCTGGCCAGGACGCGGCATGCGCGACCTGGATGGCGGCGCGCTTGGCGGCCAAATCGGCGCGCAAGGCGGCGATGTCGGGCCGGCGGGCGATGGCGTCGTCGATGGTGCGCCGCACGTCGTTGGTGGCCAGGCTGGCCGGCAGTTCCGTGTCCGGATTGGCGGGCACAAGCGGCATGTCGGCCGGCAGTCCGGTGGCCAATGCCAGGGCGCCGCGCGCCACCTGCAATTGACCGCGCGCCGCCGCCTGGCTGTACAGCGACTGGTCATACGCGGCCTGCGCCTGCAGCACGTCGAGCGCCGTTCCCATTCCGGCCGTGTTGCGCGCTTGCGCGGCTTCGAGCGCCTTCTTGGCGTCGGCCACATTCGCCAGCGCCGCCTCCACGCCCGCCTGCGCGCTGATGCAGTTGAAATAGGCGGTCTCCACGCCGAGCAGGGTGTCCTGAATCGTCCGGTTAAAGGTGTGGTTGGCCGTGTACACGGTCTGGAGGGCCTGCTCCACGGCCGCCGCCCGGCCGCCGCCGAAGTTGATGACAAGGTAATTCAACTGAATCCCAGGCCCGTACTGAATCGTCTGCATGTCGAACGAATTTGGGGTGGCCGAAACGCCGGAGCGGCTGGCGCCGGCATCGGCGGTCAGCGCCGGCATGAACAGCCCCTGCGCCCGGTCCACCTGCGCGGCCGCGGCGCGTGCGGTATGCCACGCCTGGCGGGTGGCGGCGCTGTTGTGCAGCGCCAGGTCCGTCAGTTCGGCCAGCGTCAGCGGCTTCGAGAGGTCGGGTTGCCGCTGCCGGAGATTGTCCCATACGCCGCTTGCGACGCTGCTTTCGGACGACGGTTCCCACGGGCGGTCGGTACGTCCGGGCGTCGGCGCGGTTACACAGCCGGCAAACAGTGTGGCCAGTGCGCACGGCGCCAGCAAACGTGAGATTTCGTTTTTCATCGCGCGGACACTCCTTGATTCCGTCTGGTCACTTTTTGGTTGCCCGGGGGCGCTTGGCGCGTCCAACGGGCACGGTTCCGGACGCCACGAGCAAGCCCGCCCGCAGGATGTTGTCGACGAGTGTGCGGATGTAGGCGGTGTGGGATGCCGTCTGGTGGCCGAAAACCGTTTCACAGAAGACGCAGTGCGACAGCGCGCCGACGAAAATATCCGCATGAATTTCGGGATTCGCCAGGCACAATCGACCGCAACGCGTCTCCGCCCGCAGGTAACGGGTCAGGATCGCCGCGTGCTGCAGCGGCGGCGGGCACCGTGTGGGGAGATAGTTTTTTGCGAAACGCACGCCGCTCGACGATACCATCAGGATGCGCGGCAGGACGATCTGCAGATGGGTCAGCAAGTGGCGTCCGTAATCTTCGAGGGTCGGACGGATGGCGGCCTTGCCGACGCCTGCCATCAGGTTTTCCTGCCGTTCCTGCTCGCGGCTCTGCACATTCATGGCCGCCAGAAACAGTTCCGTCTTGGTCCGGAAACGCTTGAACAGCGACCCTTCCGACACGCCGGCGCGGCGGGCAATCTCGGCTGTGCTGGCCCGGTAGCCCTGCGCGAGGAAGACTTTGCTGGCGGCGTCGAGGATGGCTTCGTCGTGGATGGAAACGGGGCGCGGCATGGACATTCCTATTACGGGTAAGTGAGAACTTACTTAATAATGGATTTGACGGGGGGAAGTCAAGACTGCGGTCGGTCGAAACGCAAGGGTCAGTTACACGTTGGCCGGTGTCAATAAAAGTGGCAGTGGCGTCTCGCCGCAGGTTGCTTGGATGCAGAGGCGAGACGCCTCTGCCAGTGCGCTGCCAACGCCGCCGGATGCGGAACCGCACATCCGTCGGTGTGAAAGATGGCAGGGGCAATCCCCGCCGCCTGATCGATGTGGCGTCGGGCGCCGTACGCGATGTTTCATCGCACAGTTGCGAAAATCAGCGCGAAAATGCGAATTTGAGCGGGAGGATTGGCCCGGCGGTATGGTATTTCATGCGGCAACCCCTTACTTTGCCTAGGAACGGATACATTCTTTGCGTCAACCCCCAGATTGGCGTTTATTGGCACAACCGTTGCTCTATTTATCTAGCCTGTCTGAAATCGGTGATCCGGTGAAAGGCAGGCAGACAAACCGAATTGTACCTGTGTAGCCCGGGAGGGCGGTAAGAACGGGTGCAGTACAACAACAGAGCCCGCGGAGCCCGGGAGGGCGATAAGAGCGGGTCAAACACGGAGAGATACAATGACTCAGCGCAAAGGTTTCACATTGGTTGAGATCATGATCGTGGTGGCGATCATTGCCTTGCTGGCGGCGATCGCGATCCCCTCGTTCATGAAGTCTCGTGCGGATTCCCGCCAGAGCGCATGTATTAACAACCTGCGCCTGATGGATCATGCCAAGCAGCAGTTGGCTACTGCTTCGCAGACCATGGCCGACAGTTATGTGCCAGCCATGTCGGAAATCGCCCCCTACATCAAGGGGATGTCCGCCAGTAGCTCCGGCACCATGATCTGCCGTCAGGGCGGGTCCTACTCGGTCAACGCCATTACCAGCAATCCCACGTGCACCTATACAGGGCACGTCCTGGCGAACGACGTCAAGTAAGCTCGTTAGCCACGTTTAAGAAGTCACGCAACGGGAGCGAACTCTGGGAGTTCGCTCCCGTTCGTTTCGGCCGTTCCGTTAGGAGCTGCGACGCAAAGCGGCGTATCTGTAGCGGCGCGTGTGTCACGCGCCGGCGGCGGCTGACATAGCCACCGCTACATTTCGGTTGCTAAACGGCGCGTTCACCGACAAGATCGGCTACGTCATGGGAGGAGGAAACGCCACGATGCTGGCGGCGTGTTCCGCGGTTGGGCCGGGATAAACCTCGGCATTGTAGTGGCGAAGGTCGTTTAGCTCAAACAGGGTCTTGCGCAGGGCTTCGGCGGCTTCCAGGCTCATGCGCAGCAATTCTGTGCGCGATTCATGGTCGGATTCCTTCAAGCGGTGGATCATCTCCAACGTCGAGAGCAGCACGGTTGCCGGCTGTCCCAGATGGTGACACACGGCGCCAAGGCTTTCCATCATCACTTTGTCGCGCTCCACGACCCGTTCCGCCTGCTCGGCGCGACGGCGGTCGCTGATATCGACCAGCGAGAGAACCATGCCGATCAGCGCATCCTCCGTGTCCAGGTTGGGGGCGGCGGAGATTTGGATCCATCGCGTGGCGCCATTGGCAAGAGGGAGCGAGACCTCCACGAGCGCGCTTTGGCCTTCCCTGACGGCGGCAACCAGATCCTGCACCAGCTTGCTGTTGCCCAGCAGCGTATCGAGCGTTTGTCCCTTGAGGTTTTTGGGGTTATGTTCGCCAAACAGGACGGCCAGGGCGGCATTGGCGTACCGGATGGCGCCGTCCAGTCCGGCCACGCCGATCCCGGTGCTGGCGTTTTTGACCGCGTTCTGCACGGTGCGCAAT
>Ga0073936_10004986_pt1 | contig 18113 bp, 10 predicted proteins | sample AliMusrvi5mmetaG_FD_87041 | JGI IMG/M metagenome (GOLD analysis project Ga0073936, IMG submission 87041) | Freshwater lake bacterial and archeal communities from Alinen Mustajarvi, Finland, to study Microbial Dark Matter (Phase II) - Alinen... | ecosystem: Environmental > Aquatic > Freshwater >... | reverse complement strand
TCTTCGCCGCCATTCACTTCATCCCCCAACTCCGGCATGCCACATAAAGATTTGTTAGATATCGTATCCCTGGAGCGCGGGGAAATCGAGCATCTCCTTGATCAAGCCATTCCGTTCAAGGATCTGTTCACCCGCTCGGTGAAAAAGGTCCCCGCGCTTAAGGGCAAGTCCGTGCTCATGCTGTTTTACGAGGCGAGCACCCGCACCCATTCGTCGTTCGAGGTCGCCGCCAAACGACTCTCGGCGGATGTCACCAACTTCGATGTCGCCCACTCCTCCATCACCAAGGGTGAATCGGTTAGGGAGACCATTGAAACGTTGCAGGCGATGCGCTCGGATTTCATCATCGTGCGCCACAGCCGCGCCGGGCTGCCCGGCACCATCGCGCGGCTGACCCGCGCCTCGGTCATCAACGCCGGGGACGGCGCCCACGCCCATCCCACCCAGGCGCTGTTGGACGCGTTCACGATCAAGGAAAAATTCCCCGATCCCAGCGGCAAGCGAGTGCTCATTGTCGGCGACATCCTGCACTCGCGCGTCGCCCGTTCCACCAGTTCCATCCTCAAGAAAATCGGCGTCGAAGTGGCCTATCTGGGGCCCGGCACGCTGGTGCCCAAGGTCGGCCCGGAAAACATCCGCCGCTTCACCGACTACCGGCAGGCGATGGCCTGGGCGCCGGATGTCGTCTATCTGTTGCGCGTGCACATGGAGCGCCAGGACGTGCAATACTTCCCCAGCCTGCGCGAATACCACCGGCTCTACGGCGTGACCGACGCGCGCCTCGACGAGATCCGCGAGCGCGGCCTCTACATCATGCATCCCGGCCCGGTCAACCGCGGCGTCGAACTCTGCGACGCCGTGATGGACTACGAACGCTCCCTCATCAACGACCAGGTCGAAAACGGCATCGCCGTTAGAATGGCCGTGCTCTACTGGCTCAAGCCGGGGGCGGTTTTGGATTGAGGGTAATCAGTTATCAGTTATCAGTGGCATGCCATCGAAAGCCTACCAATCCGCGTTGAAAAAGCTCGATCTGAAGCGGTGGGAGGCAGTCTATCGACAACTCGATGCATGGCGGAAAGAAGTGCCACCTTCCCCGTCGGGTCAGATTGCCGAGAATATTGCCAGCGAAACAGCTCTCACGCTAGGCGCTTTCACCCAACTTCTCTCCGACTTCGCCGATGCTCTCACCAAACATTCCGATCCCCTCATTGCTTGGGACAAGGCTTGTGGATCGCACCTCTTCAATGGCAAGGCTCTTGGTCAAATCGACCGGCCATCCAAACTAGGCCGTGCCAGTAAGTTCGACAAATTCCTCCAATACGTCAAAACGACGGATGCGAATTTCAAGACGACCCTAACGAAATACGCGGGCGTCGACAAGCCACCGAGGTTCCTCAAGAACATTCTGAATGTCCAACCTCTTGGCGGTCCCGTGATTTTTGCCACTTTCAAAGAGGCGGATTCCACCGGAGACCCCTTCGACGGTCTGCCTTGGGACCGCGACGCTATTCGCACTGCCTTGGGCCTCGGCCAGCCCGAACACAACACGCCAGATCCCTATCGTCTCTTCCGTTACCACTCCACCGAGCCACCCGCGCTTCCGCTGCATCGTCCCACCATCGCCGAAGCCGGGACATTCTCCCACTTCAGACCTGTCGAATCCGCAACGGCAAAATGGGGCAGCACTCACCCCATCCCGCCCAATAGCCGGAAACTCTCAGGAAAACCTGAGTTGGCTCACAAACAAATCACTGGCATTCGCGTCGCTTTCCCATACGCTATCACCGCAAGTTAAGCCATGCCCGGAACCCTCCATTTTCTTGAAAGCAAGACCCGTGACCAGGTCGCGGCTTGGCTTCGCGATGCCTTGCAAGGGCGTGCCCACGTTACGCGGGAATACCACGATCAGCCGGTTGCCGGTGCCATCTCCGCGGCCGCCCCGGACCTTGGATCCAACGCCCGCGCCGACCTCAACGCCGCCGCGCTTCATCTCCTCTCCGGCCTCCAAAGCGGACGCCACCCGCATCAATACGTGGCAGCGCTGCTCCGCCTGGTGACCGATCTGGACCTGCGCGATGCCGTGCCGATTCTCCGCAAGCTCGCCTCCACCATTCCCGCACTCAAAGTCCGGCTTGGCTGGGAAGTTTGCAGCGGCATACTCTTCACACTTCTCAACCTGCGCGATCTTCAAAACGAAAGCTTCTGGCGGCGGATTTGGGAATTCAATAAGCGCTGTTTCTCTCCGGTGACCCTCGCCGCGCTGTTTGATCTTGATCCCAACGCCGCCCTCACGTTTCTGCCGGACTTGCCAAACTCCACCGAATTCGGCGATCTCACCGCGCTCACCCTCGACCATGCGGCGGATTCCTACCACGGTCACGAACGCACCCGCTTCCTTCAGGCCGTCGCTGCCGTCGCCTCCACCTGCAAGAGCCATATCCGCGATGCCATCCGGACTTGGCTCGAAGATACCGCCCCACCTACTTACCCAGCCAACGGTCGAAACCTTGACCGGCTTCACGCCGCCCTGGGCCCCCGCACAGACGCGTACAAACGCACCCCGGCCAAGCTTTGCGAAACCGCAGCCTAACCCGAATGCCGGATTCCAAAAAAACACCCAAGCAGGCCTCTGAGCCCACACCCATCGTCACCTTCTATTCCTACAAAGGTGGCGTTGGCCGGAGCATGGCGCTGCTCAATGTTGCGTCGCTCATTGCTTCGCGCGGCTTCCGCGTTCTCATCATCGACTTCGACCTCGAAGCCCCAGGCCTTTCCCACCTCATTGGCAAGGACGCCCTGCCCGCGAAAAAAACAAAGGGCAGAAAAACTGACACGGCTGCCATTCTAAAGGATGGCGTCGTCGAGCTTCTATCGGATGCCGTGCTCCGGGGCTCCGACTCTGATCTTCTTTCCACCAAGCCGTTTTCCCAGATCGCCGGGAAATACACTTTCGCATACAAGCCGCCGTTAGGTCTCAAGCAACACGCCGGAGCCAGCCGCTTCATCATGCCCTCCGGCCGCCTTGATGACGACTACTCCGCGCGTTTGGATTTACTTGATCTTCCGGGCCTCTACAGCGAACCCGAAAATTCAGGCAAGCGTCTCATTCTCCGTTTTCGCGAAATACTCATCCATTCCGGCCTCTACGATTACATCCTCGTCGACAGCCGCACCGGTCACTCCGACGAGGCTGGCATCTGCACCCGCGACCTTGCCGATCACCGCATGGTCGTCTCGGGTCTCAATACCCAGAACATCTCCGGCACCGCCGCCTTCCTGCACAATCTCCGCATCGCTCTCGCACACGAGAATAAACCTCTCAAAACCCCGGATATCATTCTCTCACCTATCCCCAATGGTGAAGATGATATGGTGGCCGAGAGGGAAGGTGTCGCCCGCCGCGAGTTCCAAAAAGCTTGGCCAGGAAAGCTGGAATTGAACCTTCTCATTCCCTATCACCCCCGCCTCGCACTCACCGAGGAAGCCTACGTGCCTGCGATCACTGCTAGCCCCCTGCGGAGCGCTTACTTGGCAATTGAAGGCCGCCTTCTCAGTTCCCTCGGCCACGTGCCCGGAGCCCTTGATGAAAGTTTCCGAAAGAATGTCATCAGTGGCGATGGTTCCACAGCTCTTCAAGTTTTCCAACAACTTATTCGGCTCCTGCGTGCGCCCCAGTTCCCCGGTCAAACCGTATCACACACCGGCTTCCAATTCCGACTGGGCTACGACGAGGAGTTACTCAAACAAATCCTCCGGCTCCCTGAAGCATTCGATATCCTCAAGATATACGTAGAGAATACGTCGGTGCGCTTCGAGGCCACTGCCGTAGCAAAGAAAATTCACGATCTCCGATCAGAACTTGCGACGGAATTCGATAGATTCATTCTCACTCTTGATCATCTCCATCCCGATGAGCTTGGCAGCTACGCGGTGTTTTTTCATGACAACCTCAAGGACGACGCTGCCGCCGAGGCCTTTTATAGACGTGTCATAGACGTCGATCCCAAGCACGCCGACAGCCTCGGCAACTATGCCAACTTGCTCACCACCATCCGCAAGAATCACGACGGCGCTGAGACCTTCTACAAACGCGCCCTCGACGCCGATTCCGAGCACGCCAGCAACCACGCCAACTGTGGCCAGTTTCTCATTGGCCGAGGGCGAGTAGATGAAGGGCTTGACCACTTGCGCATTGCATGGAGCAAGCGCGACAAGACGGAAGTTGGAAACGCCGCCGAGTTCTTCTATTCGCTCTGGCTTGGCACTTATCTCTCAGGATCAGCAGAGCTCGGTTGGGAACGCGCCTTTAAGTATTTCATTGAAAAAGGCTTTCCCCGTCATGTCTGGAACTTTGACGCCCTGCTCGCGGAGGTGGAAAAGAAGCTGCAACCCGCCGCTTTCAAATACGCCAAGGCCCTAGCCGCGGCGTTTCTCGACGAAACCAAAGTCCCCGCGTTAGAAAAATTCCCGCGCTGGAAGAAACTCCAACCGCTCGATCCGGCGCTCGTCAATGCTGACGGGACGATCCGCGAAGCCAAGAAAACCTAATTGAATCCCACCCTATCTCCATCCAACCTCCGCGTTCCTTTGCGATCTTTGCGTCTTTGCGGTCAAATTTTCTTCAGCCATGACACTCCTCATCCAAAACGTTCGTATCGCTTCCGAAGGTTCACCCGCTCTAACCCAGGGCGATGTGCTTATCGACAATGGCATCATCAAGACCATTGCGGTTGATCTAACCGCTCCGGCGGGCGCCCGCGTCATTGATGGCCGCGGGCGCATTCTGATGCCGGGCATGTTTGACGCCCACGTGCATTTCCGCGAACCCGGGTTCGAGACCAAGGAAACCATCGCCACGGGCAGCGAGGCGGCCATCAACGGCGGGGTCACCGGGGTGGTGATGATGCCTAACACCAGCCCCGCGCTCGACAGCCCAACGGTGGTGGCCAGCGTGTTGGAGTCGGCGCGGCGCACTTCGCGCATTCCGGTGTACACCTCCGGATGTGTGACCAAGGGCCGGCAGGGCAAGGAACTCGCGGCGATTGACGGGATGCGGGCGCTGGGTGTGAGGATGCTCACCGATGATGGCGACACCACCGCCGACCCCGCGCTGCTGTGGCGGGCGATGCAATACGCCGGGGAATTCGGCATGTTCTTCGCCAGTCACTGCGAGGTGGCGGAACTGGCCGGACCGCGCGCGCTCAACGACGGGGTCACCAGCTATCGGCTCGGCATCAAAGGCTCGCCGGCCTGTGCCGAGGAAATTGTCATCGACCGCGATATCCGCCTGGCCCATGCCACCGGTGCGCACATCCACATTCAACACGTATCCAGCAAGCTCGGCATGGAAACCATCCGCTGGTGGAAGAGCCGCGGCGACGTGCGGGTGACCGCCGAGGTCAGCCCGCATCACCTGTTGTTCAACGAGGAGCACATCGGCGACTTCGACACCCACTACAAAATGAATCCGCCGTTGCGCACCCGGGCGGACAACGAGGCGCTGCTGCAAGGGCTCATCGACGGCGTGTTCGATCTGCTCGCCACCGATCACGCGCCTCACACGCCGTTTGAAAAGTCCCAGGATTTCATCAGTGCGCCCAATGGCATCACCGGTCTGGATACGGCGCTGGTGTCACTCTATCACCATTTTGTCGCCGGCGGGATTTTCGGCTGGGATCTGCTGGTCAAGCGTTACTCCGCCGAACCGCGCCGCCTGATGAGCCTGCCGGTTGTCAGCATCGCCGAGGGTCAGGCGGCGGACATGGTGCTGTTCGATCCGGATGGAACAACCACTTTCAGCGCGCAGTTCATGCGATCCAGGTCGCGCAACACGCCCTTTCTCGATCAGACGTTGCGCGGCAGGGTGGAGCTGGTGGTGCTGGGGGATGAGGTGTTGTTGGATAGATGAACGCGCCTGCCGCCTGGCTCGGCTTGCAGCTGCCCGGACGCCGCGCCGGACCCCGCCTCAAGCGCGGCCTCCGGGAAAAAAAGCGAAAGAAAGAAAATGATTTCTTGATACGGGTGGGCCGGCGTCTATCGTTTTCTCTATCACCGCCTCTTGGTGGGGCCGGTGAGGAATCCACCTAACATGAAAATCTCCCAATTCAGTGGTCGGCTTTGCTGCGGCATGTGTGCCATGCTGATGGCCGTTGCAACGCCGCTCAACGCGCAGACGGATCGCATTACCTATCAAGGGCGCCTGGAACAGGACGGCGCGCTGATGAACGGCGCGGTGAATCTGCGCCTCAGCATTCATGACGCGGTCACCGGCGGCAGCGAACTTTATTACACCTTCGGCCCGCAGACGGTGACCAACGGCGAGTTCACCGCGCAACTCGGGCCCTTCGCCAACAATGTGTTTGACGGCACCAACCGCTGGTTGGAAATCGCCGTGGAAGGACCTGCCCCCGCGGGTCCCACCTACCTGCCCCTCACGCCGCGGCAACCGATCAGCGCGGCCCCCTACGCCATGCGTGCCACCACGGCGGACACCATCTCCGGCACGCTGGCGGCGAGCCATCTGACCGGCGCGATCAGCCCGAGCCTGCTCGGTTCGGGCAGCATCGCCGCGACGCTGACCTTTGCCGCTGCGGGAGCGCCGTTTGTCATCAGCAATGGCGCGTCGCCGGTGGTCACCAACCTCAACGCTGACAAACTCGACGGCCTGGACTCCAGCGCGTTTCTGCGCGTCATCGGCGGCACCCTCAGCGGTTCGCTTAACCTGCAGGCGCCGGCCGCCATTGGCTTTGGCAACAGCACCCGCCAGATGCTCAATTTGTTTAACGCCGACTACGGGATCGGCGTGCAAAGCGCGACATTTTACCAGCGGTCTGGCGGCGATTTTTCGTGGTTCAGGGGTGGCAGTCATAGCGACAGCGCCAACACCCCTGGCAGCGGCGGGGTGGAGAACATGCGGCTGGACAGCAACGGCTCGCTTTATTTGCTAGGGCAACAGGCGGGCATCAACCTGCAGAATCGCACCACCCCCACCAAACGTTGGGCGGCCTATGCCGACGACGGCGGAGCCGGCGACACCCTGCGGCTTTGGAGCAACCTGGCCGGGGACCGGCTCACGCTTGATGAGTCCGGCAATTTGTGGACCGCCGGAAATGTTGCGACGCCGGGGCTTCTGGCCACCGCGCTTGATGCGACGGCGGCCGCGGTCACCGGCTTGCAGCCCGCCATCACGGGCCCCGGCATCGGGGTCAGCGGTCAGTCCCTCAGTCCGTCCGGCTATGGCGTCTATGGCGTTGGCGCGCAAAATGGCTACGGTGGCAAATTCGTCTGTAACGGGACCTATGGTTATGCCGTGGAGGCGGTGAGCGACACCGGATACGCCGGCGTGTTCAACGGTAAAGTCAGAGTTTCGGGGTCCAGCGAATTCAACGGCATTGTCACCTCGCAGGGTGCGTCGGGCGGTTACGCGGTCAAAAACCGCGACGATAGCACCAAGCGCTGGGTCATGTACGGTCGCAACGGCAACAGCGAGGACCAGCTTGCCTTCTACAGCGACACCACCGGCGACGTGGCCTCGTTGTCTCCCGCGGGCAATCTCTACCTCACCGGGACGCTTTCCACCACCGTTCTGACCATCCGCGGGGGGGCGGATGTGGCCGAGCCTTTCCCGATGACCCAGCCCGCCACCATGGAGCCGGGATGCGTCGTGGTCATCGATGATGAAAATCCCGGCCGGCTCAAACTCAGCACCGCCGAGTGCGACACCCGCGTCGCAGGCATCATCAGCGGTGCCGGTGGCGTGCAGCCCGGCCTGCGCCTGCATCAGGACGGGGTGATGGAGGGCGACCACCACGTGGCGCTCAGCGGCCGGGTGTATGTGAAGGCCGATGCCAGCAGCGGACCGATCGGGCCCGGTGATTTGCTCACCACCTCGGCGACCCCCGGCCATGCGATGAAAGTCCCCCTTGCCGTCGAGGCTCGCGGCGCGGTTCTCGGCAAGGCGATGTCACGGCTGGAAAGCGGCACGGGTCTGGTGCTGGTACTGGTGACCCTCCAATGAATCCCCGCGCCCCAGCTCTCCCATGAATTCGCCCCGCTGTTTCGCCTTGCTGTTGGCATTGGCTCTGGTCGGCCCCGCCGCCGCCGCGCCCGATGGCTTCATCTGGCTGGATGTGTCAGTCAAATTCGTGGTCGATCCGGCCACCGGCCAAGCGCCGGCCGGGACCGATGACGCCAACCTGCGGCAGGTGTTCGACCTGATGAACCGCTGGCTGAGCAACACTTGGCGGGGCTACCGCCTGCGCCTGGTGGACCTCGACAGCAACCAGCATTTTCCGCGCATCGGCGGATTGAACGACGTCACCGGGCCTAGCAAATGGTACACCGCCGACCTCAAGAACGACAGTCCGAGCACCGTGAATTACGCGTTTGAGGCAGCCGCCAAAGCCGCCCCCGTGACCTATGCCTGGAATAGTACCGCCGCCAACATCTACATCAACAACGGCACCTGGTCGCGGGCCAATTTCCCGTCCAGCGGCCACGAGCTCGTCATCAGCAGTTTTGACTTGATCTCCAACGATGCGGCCCCGGAAAATTACCGGACCCACAACTACAAGATCGCCGGCAACCTGCTCCACGAGATGGGGCACTTTTTCGAACTCTATCATACATTTCCCGACGATGGCATCGCCGATACCGCACCCGACAACAACATCGGTTCGCGCGACGAGACCGCCATCCGCAACTCCCTCGCGCAGTCGAACTGGGCGCTCAACTACGCCGCCCTCACGCCTGCGCAAAAGGCCCAGGTCGACAACACGGCCAACAACGCGATGTCCTACTACCAACTCTTCTACGACGACCCCGCGCAGAACAAGACCCTTACGGATGCGGAGCGTTTCGGACCCAGCCGCTTTCTGTTCACCGAGCTGCAGATGGACAAGTGGTGCGACAATGCCAACCTGCAGCGGGCGCAGGTGGCGTCGGGCAAAGTGGTCTTCGTCGACCGGGCGGTGGTGACCAGCGGCGCCGGCACCAGTGCCGCCCCGGTCAAGACACTCGCCACTGCGGTGACCAGCGCAAGCGCGTCGGGCCGCGACATCCTGTTGCTGCGGCCCGGCACCTACACGGCGGCAGTCCTGTCAAAACCCCTAACCATCCGCGCCACCCGCAATGGCGCGGTGCAAATTCAAAAACCATGAGGTCAATGCCAATCGAATTGTTGCTGCTTGCCGCGCTGGGTGCGAGTGTCGCCGCCGCCGCGGTGGACTTGCCTTGGTCCACCCTCCAAAGCGGCGGCGGACGCAGCAGCGGCAGCTCCGGCACAACCACCTATGCAGTCACCGGCACCGTGGGCCAGTTTCAGGCATACGCGGGCGGTGCGAGTGGTGGCGCGTTTGCACAGCGTGGCGGCTATTGGGCTGTCGTCATTCCCAGCGACGGAAGTCCGGCGCTTTCGATCGCCCGTGCCGGGACCGATGTGGTGGTGAACTGGGGCGCCAATGCGATTGGCTATCAACTGCAGTATTCCGCCGACCTCACCGTGTGGACGGATTATGCCGCCACCATCACGGGTGCCGCGTCGATCAACTGGCCGCTGCACCTCGGACCGCGGTATTTTTTCCGCCTCCGGAAGCTGGATGCGGTGCTGGTTCCCTGAAATTGCCGCTCACGGCAGCTTCCATGCGGCCCGGTACTTGGCATACTCGGCCTTGGGCAGCAGCACGTAGACCGGCTTGCGGGCAGGGTCGAGCTTGGCGATGAGGTCGCGCAATTTGGGCTCGGCCATGGTGGTGCAGCCGGCGGTGGGTTTGCCGCCCTCGGCGCGCCAGATATGGAAAAAGATCGATGAGCCGGCGGCGGCCACCACCTTGGGTGGCGCATTGTGGGCAATGAATAATTGCAGCGCATGGGCCGGATCGTCCTGCTTCATCTGTTGCTTTTTTTCCCACGCGGTTGCCGGTTCGTGGTCGAGCCGCACGTTTTTGTTATAATCGGGCGAGGTCGGGTCCTCGATCCACAAATCGCGCGAGGTAACATGGTGATAGACCAAGCGCGGTTGCTTGTGCATGGTCGCGGCGGCACCCCACACGTCGCCGACGTGAAACACCCCGGCAGGGGCCCGCAAATCGCCCTCGCGTTTGAGGGTGGCAGCGGCCGGTAGCGGGTGCATGCCGAGACCCCATACCAAGCCATTCTTGCCAAGGCGGGCTGGCCAGGCGTCGCCGTCGCGTTGCCACGTGCCGCCGCGTCTCTCATAGAAGCTCAACGTCGCATGCGAGCTGTCCCAGTCGTCGGCCAGCCCGACCAGGCATTGGGTTGAGTCGGCGGGAAGCTCGAAGGCAGGTGCGGCGGTGGCAGTTAACAGCATTGCTAACAGAACTATGGGTGTTCGACTCATCGGCGTGCTGGTCTAACGGTTTTTCGAACGGCTGCCGACGGCATCGCGATGACGGGTGATGGTTGCATGAGGTGGTTCGGTATCGACCGAGCATGTTTGTTAGACAAGCGGCTTGCGGCCGGAAGCCGCAACTACGGCGCGTGATTTTAGAACATGCCGGCGAAGTCCTGCAGGCCGCTGCTGATGAAGGCGTCAGCCAGGCCGCAGGCCCACGCGGTGGCCACGGCGGCGAGGAGGTTTTCGAGCCGCCCGTCGCGGTGGCCGCTTGGCGGCATTGAGACTTCCGCAAGGGTGCACAGCTGGCGCTCGGAGCGGCCGTCGGCGAGTTGGATCGAGCCGTCGCGGACCAGCACCGCGCGACCGCCCTGGGCGCGATGGGTCATGACGACGGCCCGTGCGGGCTCGCGGGTGAAGAAGATCACGCCGCCTTTGCAGTGCTCGGCCATCGGGGCGACCAGTTCGTCGTCGGCATTGAGGATGGCGGTGCCGCGCGGCAGGATGGTGTTGACCACGCAGCGCTTCACTTTGGCCAATTGGGCGAGAGCGTCACCGTGGGCGGGAGTGACCCCGTCGTTGCCGATGTTGAGCACCACGCCAAGCTGGCAATGGTCGAAACCGAGGCCTTCGCTGAGGATGGATTCCTCGCTGGCCTCGCAGATGGCGATTTCGGTCCATGGATGCAGCAACACGCCTTGGGCGCCCTCGTTGCGGTCGCCGCGCAGGGCGATGGATTGGCGGGAGCCGAATTGCAAACCGTCGCTGGAGCTCACCGCGAGGAACTTGCCCGAGGCGCGCAAGAGGTGAGCGATGAGGCGGATGGTGGAGGTTTTGCCGCGGGTGCCGGTGACGGCAAGCAGCGGGATGCGCCCGTCCTGGCCCCCTGCAAACAGCAGGTCGATGATCGCCTCGCCCACCGGCCGCCCGGCACCCACCGCCGGTTCCAGATGGATGTGCAAACCGGGGCTGGCGTTGATCTCGACGACCGCGCCGCCTTGCTCCTCGAGCGGGCGGCTGATGTCGCGGCACACCACGTCCACGCCACAGATGTCGAGGCCGGCGGTTTGGGCCGCGATCACCACGTGCTCGCTGACGCTCGGATGCACTTCGTCGGTCACATCGACGGCCGGGTTGGCAAAGCGCGATACGAGCACCCGTTCGCATTGGCGGGGCACCGTGGTGGTGTCGTGACCCTGGCGTTGCAGGTCGGTCATGACCGTCGGATCCCAGTCGATGGTATCGATTTTAGCCCATGGAGCGGTGTCGTGGGAGCCGCGGCGCGGATCGCTGTTCAACTGGGACTCGACGAGTTGGTGGACGGTGTGGATGCCGTCACCGACGATGACGGCGGGTTCGCCGCGGCTGGCGGCGACCATCCGCGAGCCGACCACCAGCAAGCGATGGTCCACGCCCGGGATGAACCGCTCGGTGATCACGCCGCTGCCGTATTTGGCGGCGTGTGGAAAGACGTCGGCGATTTGTTCGCGCGTCTTCATGTCGAGAAACACGCCGCGGCCATGATTGGCATCGAGGGGTTTGATCACCACCGGCAGGCCCAGGTCCTGGGCTGCGTTCCAGGCGTCGTCGGCATCCGACACGATGCGGCCGGTGGGCACCGGCACGCCGGCACGGCGCAGGGTGGCGCGCGTCAGATCCTTATCCTTGGCGATGTGTTCGGCGATGGCTCCGGTGCGGTCGGTTTCCGCGGTCCAGATGCGGCGCTGGTTGACGCCCTGGCCGAACTGGATCAGGCTGCGGCCCGCTTGCAAACGCCGCCACGGGATGCCTCGCTGCTTGGCGGCGTCGACGATGGCCTTGGTGCTCGGGCCCAGCGCGTGGCAATCCACGACATCGCGCAGGTGCTCGAGTTCCGCCAGGATGTCGAAGGGTTCGGTCCGGTAGGCGGCGAGCAGCAGGAGCCGCGCACTGCGCAGACAGGCCTCAGCCACGGCCTCGTCGAGGTAGCCCACCACCACCCTGTAGAGGCCGTCGGCAGCCGGCGGGCGGGTGATGCTAAAGCGCTCGGGATGACCCACCAGTGTCTGCAACTCGATGGCGACGCGCTCCAGCAGGTGAGCCGGGGAAGTGCCGACGTCGGAGGGCGCGGCTAAATCGCCGAGATCGCCCTCGGCGCAGCGATGGGCAACGAACCCTGGCAGCCAGGTCTTGAGTTGGGCGTCGAATCCGGGAAGCTCCTTGCAGGTGGTCTCATTGAGGATGCCCGGATCAACCCATGCTTCCAGCACCGGCTGGTTGGTCCAGAGGTTCGGGCCACGCAAAATGTGGATTTTCCTGATTTCAAGATCGGGCATGAGCGGTCGCGCACTGGGCAGGAGAAATACCGCGACCGCAAGCGAAATGTATCACCTCATTTGGCGTCGGAGCTGCCATGCTCCGGCAACCTCTTGATCCCGGAGGGATTTGTGTCCTAGGCGGCAGGCTCGGATTCGTCTTGTTGGGATCATTCCGCCGTGACGCGCACGAACAACTTGGGCGCGCCCAGCGGCCCGCCGCTGAGGGTTACGGGCACGGTCTCGACGCCGTTGGCGGTGGTGACGGTGCCCTCGGTGGCAAGGTAGGCGGTCTTGGACCACGTCGCGAGATCCGGCGACGTCCACACGGTGTAAACCAGGCCGGTGGAGGCCGGCGTGGCGCGCCGGGTGTAGGTGAACGTCGCGGACGCTTTGTCTAACGGAACCTTGATCGGGTTGGCCGAGGCGCCCTTGGTCGGATCGAGGCCGAAGGCGTATTCCCCGAAGTTGGTCATCCCGTCATGGTCGGGGTCGCCAGCGGGTGTCTTGTCGGGATTCACGAAGCCCGACCAGTCCAAGCCGCCGATCCACTGCGCGAACCCATCCTGCGGCGTGGCGCTGGCCTGGTTGGAGTCGGCCCCCTCGCCAACGCTGCCGCTGACGTTGGTGATGGCCGTTGTCACATAGTAATAGGTGGCGCCGTTGGTCACGGTGGTATCGGTGAAGGTCGTGCCGGTTGACGTGCCGATGACCGTGTAGGGTCCGCCGCTGGTGCTGGAGCGTTTCACGTTGTAGCCGGTGGCACCGGTGGGGGCCGTCCATGTCAGCGCGACCTGGCCGCTGCCCGGGGTGGCGCTGAGGCTGATTGGCGCGGGCGGTCCGATGACGACTCCGGAAAACGTCAGAGCGGAGATTGCGTTGGTGCCGGTGAACAGGTTCCCGGCCGAACCGTTCCAGTAATTGTCCTCCACGTAATCGATGGTTTGGCTCGTCGAGCTGGCGCTGAGCGTGAGGGTGACGACCTTGCCCGTGGCGCTGCCGGCGGTGACCTTGCCGGCAACCCGGTCCAGATAGAAATTCACCGTGGACAAGGGGTTCCATGAAATGTTCTGGTCGAATTCCAGGGCGATCTGGTTCTTGCTACTATTTGTGTAGTAGGCACGCCGCAGGATCGGGGCCGTGACGGACGCGGCGGGCGTTTCGCCGTAGAAGTCGCGCCCGACCAGGGGGGCGGTCAGATCCGAGAACGCCTGGTATCCCGTGGCGTTGTAGTGGCAGCCCTCGTAGCCGTCGGTGGTGTCGATGCCGATGGTCGAGAGGATGCTCATGTTGGAGAAAAGCAGGGGCAATGTCCGCTGCCTGTCGCGCAGTTGGTCGCCGTAGGGGCCATGGCGCAGGGTTTCGGCTGGACCTGATAGACGATGTAGCGCTGGATGTTGGGGAAGTCCTGCTTCCAGGCGGCCGACATGTCCACAAAGTATTGCTGCCAGGACTTGTAATTCCAATCGCCGGTGGGCGCGCCATTGGCGCTGTCGCTTTCGCCCTGGTGCCAGAACACGCCGCGGATCCCGTAGGTCAGCTTGGCACCAACCACGCGGTTGTACAGGTTGGCGTAGATCGAATAGCTGGCGCCCGCTGCGCCATGATCCGCCGGGTTGGCCTGGTGCTGGTAGATCAGGGTGCCGCCGACCGCCCCGTTGATAATACAAATGGGCATGTTGTGGCTTGCCACCAGCGTGGTTGCCAAATCATAGCCCCAAAGACCAAGATACATTTCCGAGCCCTTGCTGACCGCGTAGCCCCAGCCGCCGCCCGAACTGCCATAGGTGCGGATCCACTTGTTAGTAGTGAGGTCGCTCGGCGCGGAGTTGTCGAGTGCCAACGCATTGGACTGTCCCTCGATGATATAGGCATCGCCGCAGACCAGGTCGCTCACCATTGCCACGTTGGTGTCGACCCCGCCGGTGGTGGTGCCATACACCACCTTGTAAGTCACCTTGCCCGCGTCAATCGGCGCGGTGAAGGCATAGGCGCCGGCCGCGAGCGCCTGACGCAAGGTGGAGTAGAGGACATCCGAGCCGGTGTCGGTCGTGTAAACCTTGAGGAAAACCGCAGTGGGTGAGCCGCTCTGGGTGCCGTTGTAGTAGATCGTGCCCTTGCCGGTATTCGGGTCGCGCGCGAAAAACTGGCCGTCGACCGCTTTCTCGGTCGCTCCCGGCGTGCGTTGCAGCCAGGCGTCGCTGGCCGGCTCTTGCACCGCGATCGTCTTGGTGACGGTGACGGGACTGCCGCCGTTGTCCATCGTTAGGGTCACGCTCAGCGGGCCGCTGCCCTGGGCGCGGGTCAGCGTCAGCAGCCCCGGCGTGATTTGCTTGGCCGCGGCGACTCCCGCCACGGTCCAGGCGTAGTTGAAACTGGCGACGCCGGCCGCCTGCAGCGCGGCGAGGTTTGATATGTTAGGAGTGACCGTGATGGTTTGGCGGCCGTCCCAAGTGGCGGGACCGTCCAACGTGAACACCGGATCCGGCAGGGTGTCGGTGACGGTGATGGGCACGTCGATGATCTTGGTTTCGGTCGGATAGACGCCCTTGAAGCGGATGATATACGACTGGTTGCCCGTCACCCGGCCGGGGCTCACGCTGACCGTCAACTGGTCGGTGGCGAGCACCGTGTCGACGCCGTTTCGCCTTTCGATCCAATAGACCTTCTGGGCGCCGCCGGCCTGGCCGGTCAATGTAGTGGTGGTGCTTTCATTCATCGTCACCGAAGGAGGTGAGACGGAGAAGGTCGAACCGCTCTGCACCAAGCCGCCCACCAGGGTTTGCAGCGACTTTTGGTTTTCATATTCCAATTTGACCCAATCGGCGGAGCGGGTCACCCTGGAAATGCGGACTTCGTCCATGTCGCCGGCGTAGTTATAGGCACCGTTCCAACCGCCGAGATAGACGGCGGCGGGAGTCGGGATATCCATTGTGCCGCTGGTATTGGTGCCGTCCAGCACACCATTGACATAGATTTTGGCTTCGCCGCTCTTGTAGGTGTGGGCGATGTGCACCCATTGCGACAGTGGGGTGAAGCTGGCGCTGGTGACGTTGCCGCCGCCGGAATAGCAATCGATGTTCGTGTGCGGCGGATCGAGGTACTGTGGATTGGTCACCTGCATCACCACCCGGCCTGCGCCCTTTTCCACGCCCCAGCCGAGCACGTTGGTGTTGCCGGCGGTGGGTCGGATCCAGGCTTCGGTGGAATGCGGATTGGCACCGGTCGGATAGGCGCTGACGTTGGTTCCGCACAGGATTCCCTTGCCTGCGGTGAAATTCCGGCCCTTGCCAATCATGCCGGTGGCCAGGGTGGTGCCGGTGTCGGTCGCAGTCACCGTGCCGACCGCATCACTCACCGTCTCGTTCATGTGCAGGACGCTGGCGTAGCCGTTGGCGGCGTTGAAGACGCCACTGCCGGTGGACTCGCTGGTGACGCCGGTGTTGCCCCAGTGCATTTGGATTTCCTGGCGCGCGTTGCCGGTGATGGCGGGGATTTTCACCCACACCGCGGCCTGGCTGTTAGCCGCGTCCCATTGTTCGATCTGATAGAAAAGCGGCGCGCCGGTAGCGGTGGAGAAGCGGATGTCGCGGCCGTTGCTCTGTGCCTCAGCGAAGTTGAAATTGTTAGAGCTGAGTCTGACGAGCAGCGGGAAGTTGGTTTCCGCGGCGGAGGCCGCGAGGTTGGCGCCGTCCGGGGTGGTCAGGATGAACAAGGAGCCGTGGTGGGTCCAGCTATCATAGGTCTGGACGGTCACGACATAGGCCTTGGTGCTGCCATTCTCGGCGGTCACGGTGTAGGTGACCGGGTTGGTGAAGTCCTGGGTGCTGCCCGACAGCGGGCTGAGCGTAGCCAGCGGGGAGATCGAGAAGGTAGGCGCGAGGCTGCGCGACTGGGATGGCGGCACGGTGAGCGCGATGTTGGTGCCGGTAATGACCGCCGCACCCAGGGCGCCGAAATCGCAGGCGAGAATGTCCTTGGCAGGGCTCGCGGCGATCTTGGTCACCGTGACGGTATACGTCTTGGTGCCATTGATGACATAGGTTTGCGGGCTGGTGAAATTCCTAACCGTTCCTGAAACCGGGTTGCCGGTGGCGCCGGGCAGCGTCGTGTAGGTCGGTGCCAACGCCGTCACGTCGGTGGCATAGGGCACCGTCACGCTGATGTTGGTGCCGGCGATGGTGGTGGGTGGCAGGCCTGGGAAGGTGAAGGTGAGGATGTCAGAAGTGGTGGCAATCTGGACGGACAGGGCGCCGGAGACGCTGGTCGCGTTGCCGGTGTCGCCGACATAGCGGGCGGTGATGCTGTGGATTCCGGCGGCGAGGCTGCTGATGGTGAACGCGGCTTGGGAGATTCCGTTCAAGGTGCCCGTGCCCAGCGACGTGGCACCGTCATAGAAGGTCACGCTGCCCGTGGGCGTCAACCCGGCCACGGTGGCGGTGAAGGTGAGGGAACTGCCGACGGCGCAGGGCGTGGTGCCACTGGTTAGAGCCAGGGCGGTGGAGGTGTACGTGGCTGTCGGATAGGAGGAGGTCAGGCTGAATTTTTTCGCGAGGTAGGCGCCGACCATGGCCTCGTCGGCGGCGGACAAGGCGCTGTCGAAGCCGAGGATTTCGGCGATATCCATGTCACAAGAGCCGAGATTGTTGTTGCGGCCAATGCGGTAGGCATCGTTGGAGGCGTTGCCTTGGACGGTGATCTTGAGGATCATGTAATTGGTGATGGTATCGATGGCGAAATTGCAACCATTGGAAAAATTGCCGTCTTTGTCGTGACTTCCCCAGTTGAGCACCGCCGTTGGTGGTGGATAGGAGGAAGTGACACCATTTTTGGAAACGCCGGACGGGTACCAGTCCTGCCAAAACCCGGTGGTTGCGTTGGCGAGATTGTAGCTGGAGTCGCGGGCGACGTTGCGGCCGAGGAAACAGCCGCTGCCATTCCAGATGGCGTTGGGCGAGCGCACCACGAGGTATTGTTCCTTGGTGAAGAAGATCCCGGCACAGTCGAGCCAGGTGCCTGTGCCGCGGATGTGCACGGACGGCTTTGAGATCTGGCTGTCGCTGGCCACCAGGGTTGGCGTTCCGCTGCCGGTGGTGGCGTGATGTCCCTGGCCCGATTGATCCGCCCACGCTGTGACATTCGAGCCGCTGGTGGTGACGCCGCGCGAGGCATCGTACCAGCAGACCAGGCCGTTGGTGACGGGCATGACGAGCGCCCCTGATGACACGGTGATGGCGGCCTGGGTGCCGGTGATTGAGCCGGTAATGGTATCGGTGGCGGTGATCGACTGGGTGCCGGGGGTGTAGAGCGTTACGCCGGTGGCGAAGGAATGGGTGCCGCTGTCAGCGCTAACAAACGTATAGTTGGCCGGCAATACCGCGATGCCATCGGAGCTGGTGAAATGAACCGTGCCGGTGTAGCCGCTGGCCGTGTTGCCAAAAACATCCTTGGTGGTGAGCGTCACG
>Ga0073936_10004984_pt1 | contig 18116 bp, 17 predicted proteins | sample AliMusrvi5mmetaG_FD_87041 | JGI IMG/M metagenome (GOLD analysis project Ga0073936, IMG submission 87041) | Freshwater lake bacterial and archeal communities from Alinen Mustajarvi, Finland, to study Microbial Dark Matter (Phase II) - Alinen... | ecosystem: Environmental > Aquatic > Freshwater >... | reverse complement strand
CCCTAGCCCCTAGCCCCTCGTTTGGAACTGGCATGAGTGAAACATTACAAAACAACCCAATTTAATATTTTTTTTCTTGACGCCGTGGTGAAGCGGGCGTATTTCCGGGGCGTCGCGCGGCCGGGGGATCCTGGCGGTGTCAGTTTTGAACCATCACCAACGGCATGGCCAACTACCATCTGAGTCATCTTGAGCATCTTGAAGCGGAAGCGATTTTCACGCTGCGTGAAACCGCGTCGCAGTTTGAAAATCCGGCGCTGTTGTTTTCGGGCGGCAAAGATTCGATCGTGATGGCGTGGCTGGCCCGCAAGGCGTTTTGGCCGGCACGCATGCCCTTTCCGCTGGTCCACATCGATACCGGGCACAATTTTGCCGAAACCATGACGTTTCGCGACGCATTCGTGGAAACGATCCGCGCCACCCTGGTGGTTGGTTCGGTCCAGGAATCGATCGATGCCGGCCGGGTTGTCGAGGAAAAGGGACCCGCCGCCTCCCGCAATCAACTCCAGACGATCACCCTGCTGGATACCATCGAGAAATACCGCTACGACGCCTGCCTCGGGGGTGGTCGCCGCGATGAGGAAAAAGCCCGCGCCAAAGAGCGCTTTTTCTCACACCGCAACGACTTCGGCCAGTGGGAGCCGAAAAAGCAGCGCCCGGAACTCTGGAACCTGTTCAACGGCCGCAAACATCCCGGCGAACACTTCCGCATCTTTCCGCTGTCGAATTTCACCGAAATGGACATCTGGATGTATATCCGATCCGAAAACATCCCTCTTCCGGAACTTTATTTCTCCCACGAACGCGAGGTATTCCGGCGCAATGGATCGCTCCTTGCCGTCACCCCGTTCCTCAAACCCCAGGACCACGAAACCAGCAAGCGCCGGATCGTCCGCTTCCGCACCATCGGCGACGCCACCTGCACCGGCGCGATCGAATCCACCGCCGCCACCCTGGACGATATCATCGCCGAAGTCGCTGCCGCCCGCCTCACCGAACGTGGCACCCGCACCGATGACAAACGCTCCGAATCCGCCATGGAAGACCGGAAGAAAGAGGGGTATTTTTGACGGAGTCAAAAATACCCCGTCTGAAAGTCTGAAAGTCAAAAGTCGAAGAAACGCCTAGACACCTCGACCTTTGACCTTCAGACCTTAGACTTTTAGACTCTACAACCGCATGGACCTTCTCCGCTTCACCACCGCCGGCTCCGTCGATGACGGCAAATCCACGCTTATCGGCCGGCTGTTATATGATACCAAGTCGATTTTCGAGGACCAGCTTGAGGCGATCGAGGAATCGTCGCGCCGCCGCGGTGACGGGAATGTCAACCTCGCGTTGTTGACCGACGGTCTCAAGGCAGAGCGCGAACAAGGCATTACCATCGATGTCGCTTACCGCTATTTCGCCACGCCCAAGCGCAAGTTCATCATTGCGGACACTCCTGGGCACATCCAATACACCCGCAACATGGTGACCGGCGCCTCCACCGCCAACCTCGCCATCATCCTCATTGACGCCCGCAAGGGCGTGATCGAACAAACCAAACGCCACGCCTTCATCGCCAACCTGCTGCGCATCCAACACCTGGTCGTCGCCGTCAACAAGATGGATCTCGTCGGCTATGCCGAGGAGGTTTACAACCAGATCGTTGCCGACTTCCACGAGTTTGCCTCGCGTCTCGACAACATCGTCGGCATCACCGACATCCCGATCTCCGCCCTCAACGGCGACAACGTGGTCGATAAATCCCCCAATACCCCGTGGTATCAGGGGCCCACCTTGCTCTATCATCTCGAACACGTCTATGTCGGCGGCGAGGAGAACCATGTCGATGCCCGCTTTCCGGTCCAGTGGGTCATCCGCCCGATGAGCGACGAATGGCATGACTTCCGCGGCTACGCCGGGCGCGTGGCCGGCGGCGTGTTCAAACCCGGCGACGCGGTCACCGTGCTGCCGTCCGGTTTCACCACCCGCATCAAGGCCATCCATGGGCCGGGCGGCGAACGGGCGGAAGCCTTCGCCCCTCAATCCGTCTGCCTCACGCTCACCGACGAAATCGATATTTCCCGCGGTGACATCCTGGTCAAAGCGAACAATCCGCCCCGCGCCAGCCAGGACATCGAGGCCATGATCTGCTGGTTCTCATCCACCCCGATGCCGCCCCGCGTGATGTGGATCGTCCGTCACACGACGCTCGAAACCAAGGCGCTTGTCCAGGAAGTCAAATATCATGTGGACATCAACACCCTGCACAAAATCGAGAATGTGGAAAGTTTCCGGATGAATGACATCGGCCGCATTTCCCTGCGCACCGCCGCACCGCTCATTCACGATTCCTACCAACGCAACCGGATCACCGGTTCATTGATCCTCATCGATCCCAATACCAACGAAACCGTCGCCGCAGGGATGATCGTGTGATCGCATGGAGCGGAAAGCGGAGAGGAAGAGCACCCCTGCGCGCGCCTTATCCTCTTGACGGATTATCAAAGTTGAGACAGGTTCACGCCATCATGATTCTGGAACTAACGGACCATTCAGATGAGATTGCCGAACTCTGCAGGAAATACCGGGTTCAATGTTTGGAAGCATTTGGATCGGCGGTTAGAGGGAATTTCAATCCGCTGTCCAGTGATGTCGATTTGATAGCGGTTTTTGCCTCCACCTGCGAACCGGGATACGCCGACCGATACATGGATTTTGCGGAGGCTCTGGAAGCGCTATTCGGTCGCAAAGTGGACGTACTTACGCCGGGTTCCATCCGTAATCCCCGATTCGCCCAAAACATCAGGAAGGAAGCCGTTACCCTCTATGAATCCCAGGAGCATCAAGCGGCTTGAGGATGCGCGGGACGCCTGTGCCCTGATACAGGCGTTCACCAGTGACGTCTCGCGGGATTCATTCCTTGCTTCCGACCTGCTGCGGTCCGCCGTGGAGCGCCAACTTGAAATCATCGGCGAGGCTCTCGGCATCGCGGCCAAGGAGCACGAAACCGTCCAAACACTCTTTCCCGAACTGCGCCGGATCGTGGCGCTCCGCAACCGGCTGATTCCATGGCTATGACTCAGTGGATCCCGAACTCGTCTGGGATGTGGTACAAACGAAAATCAAACCACTGATGGAACAGTTGAAGACTGTTATCTAGAGCCTGGTCTGAGGCACCGTCTCACTAGCGGCTTATCCGTTGGCATCTTCTCTTGCGTCTTGTGTCTTGCAGTCTTGCGTCTTCTCCCGGGCCAGCCGCTGGCGGATCATCTGCACCAGCACCATGCCCAGGCCGATAAGGGCGATCCCGGTCAGCAAGGGTGTTAGGTTTCCATCGGCCACGCCGGCACCGCTGAGCACCACGCCGCACGAGATGATGCCGCTGCAACCGATCGACAGGGGCAGGAACAAGCGGAAAGGCACCCGGAAGAAGCCGAGCGAATAATTCTGCAGGAAGAACGGGATCCCGGGCGTCAGCCGCAGGATCAAGATGAGCCGCTGATCGTTTCCCCGCTGGAAATCGGGAACCCGCAAGGAGGTCATTGCCAACAATTTCTCCACCAACCGTCTGCCCGGGTACGCGGCCAGCCAGTAGGTCCACGACATGTTCAGGGCCATGGCCACCAGACAAACCGCACAGGCCGTCACCGGTCGGTCGCGCCATACGGTACCCGCCAGAAACAACAGCGCACTGGTCGGAATCGGCAACGCCGGCAACACTACCAATGCCGCAAACAGCAAGCGGGGACGATCCGTCAGGAATCCCTCCATCTGCTTCCAGCCCTCTTTCAGCATGATTCCGTTCACACCCATTTTCCACGCCAGCAGCGCGACCCCGGCGCCCGCAACCAGCAACACACCCGCCAAACGGTGAAACCGCCGGTCTCTCAGGATTTTCTTCAGAATTGTCATCGCCGCACCTACCTTGCCTCCCCGCCCCCCGGCATGGCAATCTCTTCCCGTCGTCATTTTTTCCACTGCCATTTGTTCATTTTTTCTTGAACAAACCGCGATTTCCCCTATTTTCCACTCATGCGCCTCTCCAAGGTGGCATCCGATTGGCCCGGATTTTCCAGCAAAGGTTGCGCCTGCCCCCAGATGGCAACCACGGGCGGCAGCTTGCCCGCCAGTCCACCATCATCCGACAGCAACCATGGTGCGTAGCGAAAATCAACCGCTGCCCGGGTGGGTTAAAATCTCCGCGATCTATCTATTCCTTCCGCTCATCGTATTTGTCGCCGGTTGGTTGAGGCTTGGAATCGCCCTGCCCCTGCTCATCGGTATCACGGGGTCGCTGGGAATGATGCTCGCTCCATCCGGGTGCATCCCCGCCCGTCCTAACAGCCATGTGCTCCGCTCCCTCATCGGCCTTGCGGCAATCGCCGTTGTTTTCGCGAGCCTGACCGGCCTGATCCCGTGGCTTCCGCAAAGCACCGACTACCAGAAGCACAACCTGATCCTTGGTGATCTGATCGAACGCCCATGGCCGGTGAGATATGACGGCGGGCACTTCCTCTGTTACGGTCTGGGATATTACATGATTCCCGCAGCCGTTGCGAAACTGCTCGGAACCTATCAGGTTGGGATCACCGGCTTTGTTTGGGCCACCTTCGGGCTGTTCCTCTTTTGCTACGGGGTGGGACGCGGATTTGCCGGAAATCCCCGGCTTGGGATCATTACATTGCTCAGCGGTTCCGGGTTGGGCGGATTCTGGCTGGTGATCAAGAGCGGCATGCTCCACTCCATGCTGCCAGGACATGCCGCCGCATGGTCTGACACAAGCCTCATCAAGCTGGGCCTCTACACCTCCAATCTGGACTCATTCACACGGATTTTCTATCAACCCCAGCACGGCATCGTCGGCTGGCTTGGGAGCATCCTGATCTATGAGCTGGTGATCGTGCGCAAGCGATGGACCGAAGCGGCTTCAATCCTGGCGGCAACGCTGTTCTGGAGTCCGCTCACCGCCCTGCCACTGGCGGTCATCGGCGCGGTAGGTGCGCTTGTCCACCCGGCCGGAATCCGCTTCCGGCCCACCATCCATCTTGTGGCGGCACTGCTGGTGACGGCGCTTCTTGTCGCCTATTATCTCCCGCATGTTTCCATCCCGGAGAAGGGGTTTATCTGGGACATGGCCGCCGGGACCCCGTGGGTGTTCGCATATCTTCTCTTCCTGTTGTGCTTCGTTTTGATTCCGGTGTCAGCCGTCTGTTGGATCGAACTGAAGCACCCCTACCTCGGTCCCATGAAGCCGGTGGTAATCGCAATGACCATCGTGCTGATCTTGTCTCCATTGTTCAAGTTGGGGCAATTGGGTGATCTGAGGATGCAGGTTTCCGGTCCCGCGTTCTTCTTTGTCGCCCTTGCCATGAGCAAGGGCCTGATCGAGGCGCCCGTGCCCAAACTCTCGGCGCCCTATTGTTACCTTGCCGCGGTGTTTCTCGCGGGTGCCATGTTTCCCTTGCTCCGGACCGCGAACAACCTGCTCGCCGGAACCAGGGCGGACTACCGAATCGAAACCCTCAGGGCCAACCATCTCAACAGCATCCTGGATCTCCAGATGCCTGGTTTCGATGTGACGGCCCAATACCTCGGCAACAACAATTCCCGCTTTGCCGGTTGGATCCTGAAACCGCCTTCCCAGATGTTTCCCTAAATGGACTCCAGCAAGATCAAACTTATCATTTTTCTGGTGGGGTCCTTGTTTGCGGCGATTTACCTTGGTATCGCTGCGGCCACCGCACAGGTAGAAGCCGCTCTGTGGATTGTCGGCGCTGTGGTGGTGACTGGGTGCCTGCTTCTCGGCCAGCGCATCTGGCTGTTGCTCCCGGTGGCGACATCCATTGGCTTGGTGCTGCCTTTGCCGGGAAACTTCTCCACCATCTTTCTCACCCAGGGGGTGGTTGTCGGCTTTTGCGGCTTACAGTTTCTCACCAGGCGCTTGCGCACGCGGTTCCAATTCACCGAGTTGGAGTTCTGGTGCCTGTTGTTTCTGCTGTGTGTGGCGCAAGCCTACATGCGCAACCCTGTCGGACTCAACATCTTCGGATCATCAACCGTCGGTGCCAAACCATACGCCGTCCTGGCGATGCTCGTTCTGACCTGCATACTGCTCACATCGCTGGATGTGCCTCCCGATGACCTGAGACGGTGGGTTCGGCTAACGATGCTGGCGAGTTGGGCGAATTTCTGTCTCGGCATCGTTACCAAAGTGGTTCCCTCCATCGGCTATTATCTGGGTGCGAGTTTCTCCATCGAGGTGGAGGGCCAGAATCTGTCGAACCGCGATGTCCTGGATGAAGGCGTTGCCAGTCGTGTCGGGTATGTGCGCGTCATTACGCTGAACCTGGCGAACTGGGTCTCCAGTAGAATATCACCCTTGAAAGCCTGTTTCCTCCCTTTGTGGCTGCCCTTGATGATGTTTGTCGCCATCGGTGCCGCCGCCAGCGGCTTTCGTTCGCAATTGGCGTCGGTCGTTCTCACCTGTATCGTCGGTGTGTACTATCGGGGAGGCGTCCGCCAACTCATGCTGTCACTGATGCTGGCAATGGTGGCAATCGTCCTGTTGGCCGTGGTCAACGGGATAGCCCCCTTGCCTCCCAATGTTCAGCGCGCGCTCACCTTCATTCCCGGCACTTGGGAGCAACGCTACAAGGACGATGCCAAGCGTTCCACCGATTGGCGGACTGAAATTTGGATGGCGGCACTCCAAGGTGATAAATACATCCACAACAAGTTCATGGGCGACGGGCTTGGGATGAGCATGGATCAGTATCAACAGTCCTTAAGCCTGAGTAATAACATGGGGACAAGCTCGGGCGGCTTCGACTACCAGCGCGAGGCCATTCTGATTAGTGGCGACTACCACAGCGGGCCGGTGCAGACGATCCGGGTTTGCGGTTACCTCGGTCTGGTCGTTCTCCTCATCGGCATGTTCCGGGTTCTCGTTCACGCCCATCGCCAGATCGAGCGCTGCCGCAACACGGAATGGTTCCCCGTCGCCCTCTTCATCGGGAATACTTGTATCTGGTTGCCTTTCGGGTGGATTTTCATCTTCGGTTCGTTTCCCGGTGGCGCCGACTTCCTGTTGATGGGTACCGCGATGATCCGCATGCTGGAGAAATGCCTTCCCCTTCCAGCCTATGAGGTGAGGCGAAGGGTGCCCTACCTGCTGAAACCCGATGGACCAAGCCTTGCGCCCGGAGTGTCCCACGCCCGTTCCTGAGGTGGCGATTTTTAGCACGGCGAGGCCGGCCTGCGCCATTCCCGCCACCATCCCCGTTCATGTCGCAATTCATCGCCATCTTCACGATTCTTTCTCCGGCCGAGCGCCGCCAGGCATATGGTTTGCTCGGACTCATGATCATCGGAATGATCGTGGAAACCCTGGGGATCGGGCTGGTGGTTCCGGCGATTGCCATTTTCATGAAGGATGATATCGGCGCATCCTATCCGGTCCTGCGACCTCTCCTCGTGGCTCTCGGCTCGCCCGGCAAGCAACAACTGGTCATCGGCGGCATGGTCACCCTCGTTCTGATCTATTTTTTCAAAACCGTCTATCTCGCCTATCTAGTCTATCAGCAGAACAATTTCAACAACCGGGTCCAGGTACAGCTCTCGCTGAGGTTGTTCACCCTCTACATCCGACAGCCCTATACGTTCCATCTCCAGCGCAACTCGGCGCAACTGATCCGCAACATCGTCAACGAGGTGGGCTACTTCCTGAGTGTCGGCTTGACCGCCGTCATGAATCTGATGTCCGAGCTGCTGGTGCTGGTGGGTATCGTGGTCTTGTTGCTGACGGTCGAACCCCTTGGAACGCTGGGCATCGTTCTGGTGATCGGCAGCGCGTGTTTCGCGTTCCAGAGAGCCACCCAATCACGGGTCGTCCGCTGGGGCAAGGCGCGCCAGTATCACGACGGCATGCGCATTCAGCAGGTCCAGCAGGGCCTGGGAGGTGCCAAGGACGTCAAATTGCTCGGCCGCGAGAAGGATTTTCTCGATCAATATGCCATTCACAACATCGCAACCGCCCGCGCCTGCGTGAATCTAGCGATCCTGCAGGCCATGCCGCGGCTGTGGCTGGAACTGATGACGGTGATGGGTCTGGCCACCATCGTGCTGATCATGTCGGCGCAGGGAAAGCAGGCGGTGGCGGTGCTGCCAACCCTTGGACTGTTCGCGGTGGCCGCCTTTCGTTTGCTGCCGTCCATCTCCAAGATCCTCGTCGCGGCTCAATCCGTCCGCTTCGGCGAGAGCGCCACTGCCATGCTGAAACAGGAACTCCTGCTTGAGGCCGCCCCTCCTGAACCCGTGCATGAAGCCAGGACGTTGCAGGATCGGATTGAACTCAGGCACCTGTCTTTCAGCTACCCGGCCGCATCGCGGCAAGCCCTCAGTGATATTTCGCTGAACATCCATCGGGGTGAGACGGTTGGCATTGTGGGTCCCAGCGGGTCGGGCAAGAGCACGCTGGTGGATGTGATCCTCGGCTTGCTGACTCCGGATTCGGGACAAATCGTCATCGACGGCCAGGACATCCGCGAGGGCCTCCGCGCCTGGCAAAACCAGATCGGCTACGTGCCGCAAGCCATTTTTCTCACGGATGACACCCTGCGGCGCAACATCGCGTTCGGTCTTGCCTCGGAGCAGATCGACGATGTGGCCGTGGCCAGGGCAATGAAGGCGGCTCAGCTCGACGGTTTTGTCCAGACGCTGCCGGATCGATTGGAAACCGTGGTGGGCGAGAGGGGCATCCGGCTTTCCGGAGGGCAACGCCAAAGGATCGGCATTGCCCGCGCGCTCTATCATGATCCGGGGGTGATCGTCCTGGACGAAGCCACCAGCGCGCTCGATGGCTCCACGGAATCGGAAGTCATGGATGCGATCAATGCCCTGCGGGGGTCCAAGACCGTCATCATTGTCGCCCACCGCTTGTCCACCGTGGAAACCTGCGACCGGCTCTTCCGCATGGAGGACAGCCGCCTGATGGAAACCGGCACGCCTGCCGAGATCCTCCGCAAGGTGGCGCAAACCTCGTCCAGACCTCAACTTGATTTGGGAATCGTTTCATAATCCATTCATTCGTTCATGATCCTGGGACTAATCACAGCGCGCGGGGGGTCTAAAGGCGTCCCAGGTAAGAATACCAAGTTGCTCGGGGGGCGCCCACTTATAGCTTGGTCAATCACCGCAGCTTTGGAAAGCAAGGTGGTGGATCGCTTGATCGTAAGTACGGATGACAGCAACATCGCGGCAATCTGTGAGCAGTGGGGAGCAGAGGTTCCCTTCATTCGGCCTCCAAGCCTTGCCCTTGATCAATCTACCAGCATGGAGGTTATGGATCACGCATTGGATTGGTGGGGCGAACATGAAACAGTCCTCCCTGAGGTGGTGCTGCTCTTGCAGCCCACCAGTCCTTTTCGCACCGCAGATGACATTCGGGCTGCTGTGAACCTGTTTCAATCCGGTGACATCGACGCGGTTGTATCAGTTTGCGTGGCTCCGAACCACCCCCACCTCATGAGCACCATTTCAGAGGATGGATTACTCATGCCTTTCATGGATACCAGCGGATGCGGCACAAGACGTCAGGACTTGCCTCCGGTCTACGCGGTCAACGGCGCCATTTACTTGAATTCCCTGATTTCATTGAAGCGGGACCGTGTCTTCATTCCACCCCGCACGAAGCCCTACTTCATGCCACCAAGCCGATCACTCGACATCGACGATCCTCTCGATTTTTGCATTGCCGAAGCACTCGTGAAACGCCATCTTGAGTTATGATCGAAACTCCGCCATCGAAAGAAAGAACCGCCGTTCGGGTCATCGCACGGCTTGACATTAAGGCCCCCAATTTAGTCAAAGGCATCCATCTTGAAGGATTGCGTGTCATAGGTGACCCTGCCGAGCATGCCGTTCGCTATTATGAACAAGGAGCGGACGAATTGCTCTATATCGACATCGTTGCAAGTTTGTATGAACGCAATCATCTGGGGGACTTGGTCGCACGCACGGCCTCCCAAATTTACATTCCGCTGACCGTTGGAGGCGGGATTCGCAAGGTGCAGGACATTCACGACTTGTTGCGTGCCGGAGCCGACAAGGTAGCAATCAATACCGCTGCTGTAAGGAATCCGTCGCTGATTACCGAGGCAGCGCGTATCTTCGGAAGCCAGTGCATCGTCGTGGAAGTGCAGGCTAAGCACCAACCGGACGGCCACTGGGAAGCCTATGTGGATAACGGGCGGGAGCGCACCGGAATGAATGCGGTGGAATGGGTCAAGCGGGCGGTGGACTTGGGCGCGGGCGAAATATTACTCACCTCAGTGGATCGAGAAGGAACCCGCAAGGGATACGATACCGAACTTATCGCCGCTATCGGCCCACTCACTCCCGTGCCCGTAATTGCATGCGGCGGTGCTGGAAATGCCGAGCATGTCGTCGAGGCTGTGCGGTCTGGTGCGGATGCCGTTGCGGTGGCGGACCTGCTTCACTACAACCGCGAAACAATTGGCAGTTTGAAATCCAAGTTGGTGTCCGGCGGAGTGGTAATTAGACTTTGAATATGAGAATTTCCATCATCGACTACGGCTCTGGCAATTTGCACAGTGTGATCAAGGCGTTTCAGCAATTGGGAGCCTTGGTGAAAGTGACAAGTGATCCGGGGGATGTCGCGCGAGCAGAGCGCCTGGTGCTTCCGGGCGTGGGAGCTTTTGAAGATGGTATGGCGGGATTGGACAAGCGCGGCCTAATCTCTGGCATACAGGACTATTTTTCCACTGAGCGACCATTCCTTGGGATATGCTTGGGAATGCAGATGCTTCTCACGGAAAGCGAGGAGTTCGGATTGAAACCCGGCATGGGAGTGATTCCGGGACGCGTTACCGAGATTCCAGTGCAAAAAGGCTACAAAGTGCCTCACATTGGATGGAGCCGAATTCAACCACGCCCGGAAGAATCCTGGTCGGGCTCCATCCTCGAGGATGTTGTCCCGGGTACCCGCGTCTATTTTGTGCATTCCTTCAGCGCCCAACCGGCGCAAGAAGAACATCGACTTGCTGATACCATGTATGGAAACTACCGCATATCGGCTGCAATTCAGCGAGGGCAGGTGGTCGGATGTCAATTTCACCCGGAGAAAAGCGGTCCGCTTGGGCTGAAGATACTCGAACGCTTTCTGAGGCTCTAACACATTATCGCAAAATGACCAACTCGACACAAGCAATGGAAGAACCAAAGGCCTATTACGGGCTGCCGCCAATCGTGAAATTCTGCACTCGCTGTGTCATTTCCAATCAGCGGCCAAGCTCCGTGGTGGAGTTCAAGAACACCAAGGATCAGCGCAAGGAGACCATCATGTTCGACGATGAGGGCGTTTGCGCGGCATGCAGGTTCCAGGATATCAAGGACAAGGATATCAACTGGGAGGAGCGGGAACAAAAGCTGATCAAGCTCTGCAAGGAATTCCGAAGCAAACAGGGGAACTACGACTGTATCGTTCCTGGCAGCGGAGGCAAGGACAGCGCCTTTACCTCGCATATCCTGAAGGCAAAATATGGCATGCACCCGCTCACGGTTACCTGGGCTCCTCACATCTATTCCGACATCGGCTGGAAGAATTTCCAAAGTTGGATTAACGCGGGATTGGACAACGCGCTTTTCACACCCGACGGAAAAGTTCATCGGTTGTTGACGCGGCTTGCCTTTGAAAACCTGGTCCACCCATTCCAGCCCTTCATTGTTGGTCAGCGCCATATTGCGCCCAAGTTCTCAGCCATGTATGGCGTGCCCCTGGTTTTCTATGGAGAAAATCAGGCCGAATATGGCAACAATATCAAAGAGAATGAAAAGCCAACGATGGATCCGAAGTTTTTTACCGCACGGCAAAATGCTTGTGAAGTCGTCCTGGGCGGTGTGACTGGGGCGGATTTGATGTCGAAATATAATCTCAGCGAGAAACAACTGCTTCCATACCTGCCTGCTGATCCAGACAGACTCATGGCTGTGGGCACCGAGGTCCATTATCTCGGATACTACTTGAAATGGGACCCCCAGGAATGTTACTACTATGCGGTTGAGCATACTGGATTTGTCTCTAACGATGAACGGACCGAGGGATCGTACTCGAAATACAGCTCTATAGACGACCGGATCGATCCTCTCCATTACTACACTACATTGATCAAATTCGGGATCGGTCGCGCGACCTATGATGCGGCACAGGAAATCCGGAACGGCAAGATCACCCGTGAGGAGGGTGTCGCCTTGGTCCGCCGTTACGATCAGGAGTTTCCCGCCAAGTATTTCAAGGAGATTCTCGATTACATGGATATTTCCGAAGCATGCTTTTGGAAAGTCATCAACAAGGCCCGCTCACCGCACCTCTGGGAAGAAGTAGGTCAGGAATGGAGATTGCGCCATGCGGTCTGGATGGATCACCACAGGATTTCCGAACCATAATTCAGCACAAATCATGAAGAACGAATTTTCAATTGACGGCCGGATGATTGGTCCGGCTCACCGACCGTTTGTCATTGCCGAGATTGGGATTAATCACGAGGGCGATTTTACCAAGGCCATCCAAATGGTGGATGACGCCAAGGACGCCGGTTGCGAATGTGTCAAGTTCCAATCGCACGTGATAGATGACGAGATGATTCCCAACAATGTCATCCCAGGCAATGCCGAGGAGAGCATTTGGGCCATTATGGCGCGCTGTGCTTTGTCTGAAAGCGAGGAAGCGCGTCTCAAATTGTATGTGGAGGAGCGGGGTTTGATATACATGTGCACGCCTTTCAGCAGGGCGGCCGCAATGCGGCTGGAAAAGATGGGTGTCAGTTCTTACAAGATCGGATCAGGAGAGTGCAACAATTACCCGCTGATCAGGCATATTGCCGCAAGGGGCAAGCCGGTCATCATGAGTACGGGAATGAACGACATCGAGTCCATCCGGCCGGGTGTTGAGATTTTGCGGGCTGCCGGAGTTCCCTTTGCCCTCATGCATTGCACCTCCATATATCCCACTCCCTATGGCAAGGTCCGTTTGGGCGCCCTGGCCGAACTGGCTGATTTCTTTCCGGATGCAGTGCTCGGTCTCAGTGATCATTCCCTGGGCAATTACACGTGTTTTGCAGCAGTGGCTCTTGGGGCGAGCATTCTGGAAAAGCACTTTACGTCGGACAAGTCATGGCCCGGGCCAGACGTGCCGATCTCCATCAACCCGGCGGAACTCGGGGACCTGATCGTGGGAACTCGCGCCATCTATCAAGCGTTGGGCGGGGGGAAGACCATTCTCACTGAAGAACAACCGACGATTGATTTCGCCTATGCATGTGTGGTGGCAATTGCCCCAATAGACGAGGGCGATGCTTTGTCTCACAAAAACATTTGGGTTAAACGTCCAGGAACTGGCCAAATCAAGGCTGTTCATTTCGACTCGCTGATTGGAAGAACTGTAACTCGTAATATCGCCCTTAACGAACAAATCGCCTGGGCGGACCTGAGATAGAATATGCCGCGAAAAATCGCTATCTTCACCGGCAGCCGCGCCGAATACGGACTGCTCTACCCGATCATCAGTCGCATGATCGATGATGATCGGTTGGAGCCGTTGTTGATTGTGTCCGGATCCCATGTGAAAGACGGCGGCACCATCCATGAAATCGAGCGGGACGGAATCCCGGTGGCCGCTGTGATCCCGTGCGATGAAACAGATGACAATCTGCTGGGCACTACCAGTGCGATCGGATCCGTGATAACAAGGTTGGGCCCGGTGCTGGCGTCTCTTGATCCCGCAATCACGCTAATCTATGGAGACCGTTTTGAGAGCTTTGGAGCAATGGTTGCCAGCACTCAAATGCGAATACCGACAGCGCACGTGGAGGGTGGGGATTATACGGATGGAGGCGCACTGGACGACATGCTGCGCCATGCCATGACGAAGTTGGCGCACGTCCACTTTACAACCAATGCGGATGCGGCATCCCGCGTTTCTCGACTGGGTGAGGAGACCTGGCGCATCACTAATGTTGGATTGCCGGCGCTTGATCTGATTGCGCTCAAGCAATATGCCGGCAGGGAACAAATTCTGGCTCGATTCCAGCTCGATCCATCCCATCCGGTCCTGCTCTTTACCCAACATTCCGTAGCCACGGAGTTCGAGCACGCTGGTGAGCAAATTGACGCATCCCTTGATGCCCTGGAGTTCGCTGTGAAGAATTGGAATTGCCAGGTGGTGATGACCCACCCGAATGACGATGCCGGCGGGTCAGTGATTCTCAATCGAATGGCGGCATTTGCCCGGCGCGATCTCTCCGGGGTGCAACTCCATGCAAGCTTGGGTCGGCACTATTACCACGGCATGCTGGCGCTTGCCTCGGCGTGCGTCGGAAACTCATCTAGCGGAGTGAAGGAAACACCGGCCTTCCATTGCCCCACGGTGAACATCGGAACTAGACAGCGTGGACGGCTATGTGCGGAAAACGTTATTCATACGGGATATGAACGAGGTGAAATCATCAATGCTCTTGAATGTTGCCTGTTTGATGAAGCCTTCCACCGGAGGGTGGTCGGGTGCCGCAATCCTTATGGCACTGGAAGTGCGGGCGTCCAGATTTGTGAGATCCTCGCCAGTATGGACCTCGATGATCGTCTCATTCAAAAACGTATGACCTTTTGATGTCAAAAGACTCGCCAACACTCGATAAGTATTGCGTAAACGCCAAGAGCAGTTTGCGAGATGTGGCGCTGTGCATTAACCAAAATCAAACGGGCATCGCATTGGTGATAGATGAGGGCAGGCGCTTGCTAGGCACGATAACCGACGGTGATCTGCGCCGTTGCGTGCTCAACGACATACACATGGACACCGGAGTGCTGGAGTTTCTAGGCAAGAAGGAAGGGTCTCCGATCACGGCTCGGCATGGCACGGCCGAACACGATCTTCTACGTGTGATGACAGATTGCACAATACGCCAAATACCGCTTTTGGATGATGAGGGGCGCCTCGTGGATCTCTTCACCATGGATCGCTTGCTTCCCTCAGTGGAATCGCGACTTCAGGCAGTGATCATGGCGGGCGGATTTGGCAAGCGCCTGTTACCGCTGACTGAGAACATTCCCAAGCCGATGCTTCATGTGGGTGATCGTCCGCTACTTCAGCGCATCGTGGAGCAATTGGCCTTAACAGGAATCCGGCGTGTGAATCTGACCACCCATTATATGGCAGAGAAAATCCGTGATCATTTTGGCGACGGGTCCGCCTTTGGGGTTGATATCAATTATGTCGCTGAGGACCAGCCACTCGGCACTGCTGGGGCGCTGAGCCTTATCGAGAAACAGCAGGGACCCTTGCTGGTGATCAATGGTGACATTCTTACAAAGGTGGACTTTCGCGCAATGCGTCATTTTCACGATGATCACAAAGCGTCGCTCACTGTCGCTGTCCGCCGGTATGAGTTCCAGGTTCCGTATGGTGTATTGGAATGTGACGGAATCGTGGTGAGGGCTGTGCGCGAGAAGCCGGTCCATGCCTGCCTGGTAAATGCGGGTATTTATTTGGTCTCGCCGGAAGCTCATTCCCTGATTCCATCCGACACACACTACAACATGACAGATCTCATCGAAACCCTGGCGAATACAGGCAAGCTAGTTGTGACCTTTCCCATCACCGAATACTGGCTCGATATCGGATGCGCAAGTGACTTCGAAAAGGCGAAGGCGGACATCGGGAATCTTGGTTGATTTTGGCATTTGCTATTATTGAGGACGAATACAATGAACAATCCAATACTTCGAGAAGAGGCCGAGGCTTTTGGTCGCCACGCCCAGGAGCGCTACAAACATGGTCACCTCCCTGACCTGAGGCGTGTAACGCCATGCGACTGGTTCTTTAACAACCCGTGGCGCAGACCTTATCTGATCAATCGAGAGTGCGGTCGGAATCTACGATTTGCGCTGCAACACTTCAAACCCAAGAGTCGACTGCTTGAAGTTGGGTCGGGGCCCGGTCACATGGCGTTGGAATTTGCACGAGAGGGTTTCGGCGTGACAGGCTTGGAGTTAGCTGCGGGCGCGGTCGATATCGCCCGCCAAATTGCGAAGGAGAATCCTTGCACGGGCAATTTCGGGTCATTAGAATATGTTGTCGATGATTTTTTTGCCTGGGAGCCGTTGCACAAGTATGATTCGGCCTGCATGTTCGGCACGTTGCATCATTTCGTTGATCCAGGGGAAGTGCTGGATCGACTGGACACGATGCTTACTGACGATGCGGTCGTGGTTATCGTGGAACCGTCCCGCGACCGGCATTCCATTCATGATGCAGCCATTGTCAGCATGATTCGAAATATTCTTTCTGTGGGCGGCCATTACTTTCAGGAGATTCCGGCACCTGCTTCCCTTGAGGAATTCGAGGCGCGGGCAGCGGAGACGCTTCGCGAATATCAGGACGCGACTGATAGTGCGGAGATCGAGCAATCACCAAACGACAACTCCGCATTCAGCGGGGACATGCTGGCAGCGTTACGCTCCAGATATGATGAGATTGAATTCCAATGGGGCGATTCCTTCATGTTTCGTCTTGGAGGGGGGATCCGCGGGGACGAACGGGAAGAGCGGGCGCTGGCCCAGACGCTCGATGTTTTTGATCGATACGCAGTCAAAAGCGGATTGATGAATGGTGGGGAATTTCTTTTTGCCGGGCGACGCAAGAAATACTAGGTCCATCGAGGTTTGTGAACTTACGCCTCTCGGAGAGCTACGCCGGCGAGCGGGAATCGTGGTCCGCAGCTCAAGATCTTATATCCAATCCCGGTGATTCACCTATTCTACGTCTATTCGGGTGTTGTCGCACGGATGGTGCCTCTCATCATCCGACACCTTGAGCTTGATCCCTCAGATGTTATCGTCGTCAACGACCGCTCGCAGACATCAGCCTCCACTGCTCCCGGCCTGCGTGCCGAAAACGCCGGCTTCCGGCCGCTTCTCAACCGCAGGCGGAGCCTGCCGCAAGACTGGTTCACCATCCTCCATAACAGCCGCCGGATCGGCCAACTCGCGTCCGGCCGCGAATTCATCGCTTACCTCCCGTCGCCCTCGGACCGTGTCTGCCAGCAGATCCTGTGGCATCCACTCTGCCAGCGCTATTGGCTCATCGAGGAAGGCCTCGGCTCATACTGTCCTCCCGGAGTCAGCCCGGTGCATCTCAAACGCTTCACCCGTTTCCAATCACTCCAGCTCGGTGCACGCATTCGCGGACTCGGACGCATCGTTCCGGTCGTCACCGACTACCCGCACTGGCCTTCGAAATACTCCGGTTGCTTCGGCTCCAACGCACTGACCTTCCCTGGTTTTCCCGCTCCGGTCATCAATATCGATCGCCCGCTCTATCAAGCCGCTTCCACTCCGATTACCCGCCTGGTGATTTTCGATGACTTTTCAGTATTCAACGCCAGCTTGCAAGCCATCTATCTGGATGTGATCCGTCACGTCATTTCCCGTGAACACACGCCGAGCGACCACTGGGCCTACAAACTCCATCCCCGCTGCGCTGCCTGGCCCTCGCTCATTGCCGAGACCCGGCGCGTTTTTCAGGAAACCCTGCCGCCCGGCACTTCCTGCGACGCGCTCACGCCAGATACTTCCGCCGAAGACATCGGCATCGCCGCAGGAGTGACCACCTACGGTTACATGTCCTCCTGCCTCTTCTACATCCATCAATGTGGAGGGAAGGTCGTCAGCTTCAAACGGCTTGCGGAAACGAAGAATCCCGGTTTCCATTCCCTTTGGCAGCGGTTCTTCCCGCCCGTGATCGAGACCTTGGTGAGGCCTTACTGCTCGTTGGAACCATCTTGATTGACCTTCGCGATGACGGCCCCAAGGCACGGGATCTGATAAGATGCCCTTCCGCCAGGTCCTCTTGTTACTATTTGTACCCGAACTCCCATGGATGTTAGCGATCTGAAAATCCTGCTTAAAGCAGCCAACCCGAACTTCTGGACCATACTCGCCGACGCCACCCGGGAAGCGCTTGATTTCGGCGATCTGTTCCAGCTTTCATCGTTGCGCAAAAAGGCCCACGCCATGGGCCTGCTCACTCCCGCCGCCACCCCCGAACGCTTCAGGCT
>Ga0073936_10004980_pt1 | contig 18123 bp, 15 predicted proteins | sample AliMusrvi5mmetaG_FD_87041 | JGI IMG/M metagenome (GOLD analysis project Ga0073936, IMG submission 87041) | Freshwater lake bacterial and archeal communities from Alinen Mustajarvi, Finland, to study Microbial Dark Matter (Phase II) - Alinen... | ecosystem: Environmental > Aquatic > Freshwater >... | reverse complement strand
GTTTGAGTTCGAGGCGCGCGATCCGAAGGCCCGGAAGACCGCCGCTAAGACCGGGGAGCCCGCGAAGCCGGAACCAAAGATCGATTTCACCAGCCAGCAGGCGCTGGGCAAATGTCCCTTGTGTGACAAGCGGGTGTTCGAGGGCGGCGCGGCTTACGTGTGCGAAGGCTCGCAAGCGGACAAGAAGCCCTGCAAGTTCAAGATTAGCAAAGTCATCCTGCAACAGCCTATCGATCACGACCAGGCCGTGCGGTTGCTCTCGAAGGGCAAGACGGATTTGTTCCACGAGTTCATCTCTGCCAAAACCGGCCGGTCTTTCGCAGCGTATCTGGTGATGGACGAGATGGGCAAGGTCGGCTTTGAATTCCCCCCACGCGAGACTGAGATGAAGCCCGCCCCGGTTAATTGAGGCGAAGGCGCTATGAGGTCAGGAAACATCCAACATCGAACATCCAACCTCGAACATCCAATAGCCCCCATTTCGGCTCCCCTTGGATGTTGGATGTTGGATGTTGGATGTTCGATGTTCGATGTTCGATGTTGGATGTTCGATGTTGGATGTTCGATGTTCTCCTGCGCTTCAGTTCCAAACCGTGCAGGCTCTTTGTTTCCGCGCATTCTCCCGCTGCCTTGACATGCCGGAGCCGCCGCAACCGCAGCCGCCAGTCAACGAAGAGTGGATCAACAAGTTCTTGCAGCACCTGGGTACGGACCGGGGCGCGTCGATCTACACGCAACGCAATTATCGCCAGGCCATGTGGGAATTCCACCGCTGGCACCAGGCCGAGCGCCAGCAGCCGCCCGCCTGGGAACAACTCGAGCGAGATGACTTCCGGGCTTACCTGCGGTTCCTCGGCCGACACAAGCTAAGCCGGGCAGCCATCCAACTCCGTTTCTGCGCCTTGCGAACCTTTTACCGGTTCCTCATTCGGCATGGGGCCGTGGCAGCTTCGCCCATCAAGAACCTAGCCCTGCCAAAGCTCGGCAAGCGGCTGCCCAAGTTTCTAACACAGGAACAGATGGCCGATCTCCTGGCCGCCCCGGTCAAACTCTTGCCCCCTGAGGGCGACGCGGACTCCGATCGGGCCGTCGCGGCCTTCGCCTGCCGGCGCGACGTGGCCGTCCTGGAGACCATTTACTCCTGCGGCCTGCGCATTAGCGAATTATGCGGGCTGGTCGCCCAAGACATTGATTGGAACGAACGACTCGTGCGAGCGCGCGGCAAAGGCAAAAAGGAACGCCTGACTCCCATAGGCGAGACGGCGCTGGACGCAATTAGAGATTATTGGAACCTGCTGCCGCAGTTGCCGGCGGGCGAGTCCCCGGTCTTCCTGGCCGGCCCGAAGAAGCGAACACCCGTCTCGCCACGGTTTCTGCAATTGCGCCTCAAGAAATACCTCGCTGTCGCCGGGCTCGATCCCAGCCTGACACCGCATAAGCTGCGACACAGCTACGCGACGCACCTGCTCGACGGAGGCGCGGACCTGCGCAGTGTCCAGGAGTTGCTCGGGCATGCGCACCTGGTCACCACCCAGGCCTATACCCACCTGACCACCGAGCGGCTCAAGCGGGCCTACGACGCGGCCCATCCGCGGGCTTAATCTTCGGGGTTTGGCCGGCAACGGCAGCACTTCTCATCTTGTCAGGTTGGTAGGGCGCGTCACTCCGTGCGCGCCGGTCCAGGGGCCCCTGCGAGCGAACGGCGCGCACGGAGTGACGCGCCCTAACCCGCAATTTATCCCCATAATGAGAATTGCTGCGGCAACGGCGAGGATTGGCTGGCGGTCGGATTAGCATTAGCGATGCTTTTCTATATTCAAAGAACTATTTAATTGCAGTCAAACTAACAATTCCGGCAGAATACGAGTGACGAATAAGACGTCTAAAAATTACATTATGAATAAAGCAATACTGATGACGGTAGCGGCCTGCGCGGCGATGGTGGTATCCGCCTCCGCGGCGGATGTGAAAGAGACCTGGGAAAAGAGCTGTAAGAAGTGCCACGGCGCGGAAGGCAAGGGCGACACGACCATGGGCAAGAAGCTGGAGATCAAGGATCTCACCGATGCCAAAGTCCAGGATTCGTTCAAAGACGACGCGGCGTTCAAGGCGATCAAGGAAGGCGTCAAGGACGGCGACAAGACCCGCATGAAGGCAATCGAAGGCCTGAGCGATGACGAGATTAAGGCCATGGTGGCCTATGTTCGCACTCTCAAGAAGTAGATTTTGGAGAACCGGTACCGTATTGTTTTTCCGCTGCATTCAATCGACGGCAGCAGAAAACGTCTAAACAAACAGAGCCAAAGAACAACACGAACAGAGTTATGAAAAAGCTAATTATAGTTGCCGTGGCGCTCCTGGTTGCGGGCGCTGTAACCGTCCGCGCGGCGGACGCCAAAGAGAACTGGGAAAAGAATTGCACCAAGTGCCACGGGCCGGATGGCAAGGGCAAGACCAAGATGGGCGAGAAGCTCAACTTGAAGGACTACACCGATGCCAAGGTCCAGGCGGACCTCAAGGACGAGGCGATGACCAAGGCCATCAAGGACGGCGTGAAAGACGGCGAGAAGACCAAAATGAAGGCCTTCGGCGACGTGCTGAGCGACGACGAGATCAAGGCACTGGTCAAGTACGTCCGGGACTTCAAGAAGTAGTGCCCGGCACGATATGTCCTCAGGGGAGCTGTTGCCGGCTCCCCATTTTTATTAATCAGAAGGACAAAAGACGGTAATGAATCAGCAAGGGAAGGAAAGCGGGGAAAACGCGGACGTATAAATCTTCTTGCCCAGCATCGCGCAGAGTATGATAACAATTGCCGCCCTAAAGAAATAGCCAGACCCATGCGTCGCGTATTTCAAATGCCGCCTCAACTGTTCAGGATCTTCCTGCTCGTGGTGGGCGTTGTGGTGGCTTATTCGATCGCCCGCTATTTCCTGACCCCGCCATCATTCGGTGAGTACGGCTGGTATCGCGGAGCGGCGCTGGCGGAACTGGCGACGCGGGACCGGGTTTACGCGGGCAAGAAGGCCTGCGAGGAGTGCCATCCCGACGAATTCCAGAAGCTGACGAAACACGAGCACAAGAGCCTGGCCTGCGAGTCCTGTCATGGTCCAGGCGAAGGACACGCGGACGATCCCCGGAAAGACAATATAGACCGAAGCAGTTTCGCGGCTTGCCTCCGTTGCCACGAGGCCAATCCTTCACGGCCGAAATGGCACAAACAGATCGTGAGCAAGGACCACTACACCGGCAAGTGCACCGAATGCCACGTGCCACATAGCCCCTCGGAGACCCCATGAAGAACAAAGTTTCCCGGCGTAACTTGCTCGGCAGGATCGGCGCCGCAGTGGCGGGCCTGCTCGCGGCCCCTGCCGCGAAAGCCGCCAAAACCATCACACAGAAAGTCCTGGTCTCAGCCAACGCGCCGAAGGACTACGATCCCAGCAAACATAGGTGGGTCATGGCCGTCGATGCCAACCGTTGCATCGGCTGCGGATTTTGTGCCGAGGCTTGCAAGAAAGAGAACCACGTTCCCGAGGGTCCGTATTTCCGCACTTGGGTCGAGCGCTATATCATTACCAAGCCCAAGCCCGGTTCAGGTGCCGCACGCGGTGAGACACTGGTAGATTGCCCGGACGGCGGTATCCATGGCTATCCGGAGGCACCCATGCCAAAGGAGGAGATCCAGCATTCGTTCTTCGTCCCCAAGCTCTGCAATCTCTGCAAGCACTCTCCCTGCGTCCAGGTCTGCCCGGTAGGAGCGACGTTCGACGCGCCGGACGGCGCGGTGCTGATCGATCCGAAGTACTGCATCGGCTGCGGCTTCTGCATTCAGGCCTGTCCTTATGGTTGCCGGTTCCTGAGCCCCGTGACGAAGACGGCGGAGAAGTGCACGCTTTGCTACCACCGCATCACGCGCGGCCTCAAGCCCGCATGCGTCGAAGTCTGCCCGACCCAGGCTCGGATCTTCGGCGACCTGAAAAACTCGAAACCGGACGACCCGATCCAGCAGTTTTACCAGAACAACCTGGTGACGTCCCTCAAGCCGCACTTGGGCACCGAGCCGCGCTTGTTCTACGCCGGCATCGACAAGGAGGTCAGGTAAGATGACCAACACCTTGACCAACATCGTCGAAGAGGTGATGCCCCATTTCGAGGGATACGCCTATCCCAACGAGGCGACCTTACAGCCGCTCTGGAGCGTGCTGATCGTGCTCTATCCGTACATAACAGGTTTGGTAGCGGGAGCGTTCATCATGGCATCCCTGGTGCGGGTATTCAATGTGAAGGCGCTGGAACCCGTATACCGGCTGTCGATGCTGACTGCGTTTGCGTTCCTCCTGTGCGCCCCGCTGCCGCTGCTGTTTCACCTCGGGCACCCGGAGCGCTGCTTCGAGGTGATGATGACGCCGCACCTGACCTCGCCCATGGCGATTTTCGGGTTTGTCTATGCCTGGTATCTTATGGCAGTGCTGCTGTTGGAGTTGTGGTTCGACTACCGACGGGACTTTGTGGCCTGGTCTGAGAGCACGCCGGGCTTCCAAGGTCTGTTATACCGCCTCTTCACGGTCGGGGTCATGGACGAGTCTGACGCATCCGTCCAACTGGACCACAAGATAGGCCACATCTTATCCGTCGTGGGCATCCCGTCGGCGTTTCTGCTGCACGGTTACGTGGGGTTCATCTTCGGGTCGGTCAAGGCCAATCCGTGGTGGGGCAACGTGCTGATGCCGATCATCTTTATCATGTCAGCCATGGTATCGGGTATCGCGCTGTGCGTGTTCAACTACATGGTGCTGACCTGGATCCGCCGCAAGACGGTGGATATGAAATGCCTGGACGTGATGGGCATGTACCTGTTTTACGCGCTGGTCGTGGATGCGGCCATCGAGGCATTGGACTGGATTCACCGCATCTATTCGGCGGAGGAGGGGTTCCAAGTGATGCAGTACATGGCGCGCGAAAAGCTCTTTTATACGCTGAGCCTCGGCCAGGTGGCATGCGGCACACTAATCCCGCTTTTCCTGCTGGGCCTGCTGCAGTTGATCCGGCGACGGGTGCCCGAGATCCAGCGGCGGCGGATGTACTTCAGCAGCGCGATGTTGATCCTCATCGGCGTGCTCGCGATGCGATGGAACGTGGTGATCGGCGGTCAGCTCTTCTCCAAGAGCCTGCGGGGTGTCATGGGCTACAAGATGGAATTTACCGGACTTGAGGGTTGGCTCATGGGCGGAGTGCTCCTGTGCCTCCCGTTCGTTATTCTAACCGTCTTCGTGAAGCTGTTCCTTTCGGAGCGGTTGCCGACCGGGGGCCATGTACCACCACGTGATGCTGGGGCGCAGACACTTCGCCCCGCACGGAGTTGATCCAGTGCGCAACCCATGGAATTGAGGTATGCCAACCGCCGCCGATAATCCAGGACGCGCAACCTTAACCAAAGCCAGATGAACAATACTGGGAGAACTGGCACGGTGCTCGTCGTCCTTGCAGTCGTGCTCTTCGCGCTGGCACTGAAGTTTGCTTCTGGAGTCGGCGCGCATTCAGCCAGACCCACTGAGATCTCCCTCGTCGACACGCAGTTCCTCGACACTGCGACCTTCCGAAAATCCTACGCCGAACTCATCCGAGAGAAGGCCGATCTCTCGGACTTTGACTGCTACGCCTGCCATGAAAAGGGCAAGCCCCCGGTATTGCGGTTCGACGCGCAACACAATCTCGTCGTCCCCAAGGAACACTCGGACGTGGTGATGAAGCACGGAACGCACGACCGGAACAACCACTGTTTCAACTGCCACGACGAGCAGAACCTGGAGTTGCTGCAAACCCGCGACGGGCGCCAAATTAAGTTGGCGGAAAGTCCCTCGCTATGTGGCAGTTGCCACGGACCGACTTATCGTGACTGGGAAGCCGGAGCCCACGGCCGCACTGGAGGTTACTGGGACCGAACCGCCGGCCCGATCAAGCGCCAGATCTGCGTAGACTGCCACAATCCGCACCGTCCCAAAATCCCTTCGCGCAATCCCGCACCCGGTCCGCATCTCCTGCACCCGGTGGCCCATTTGGATACTGCCCCCATAGCCCCTGGTGGGGCGCGTCACTCCGTGCGCGCCGTGAATGCCGAAAATCAATCGAATGGGGACGAGTCCCAGGTCGCCGGCGCGCACGGAGTGACGCGCCCTACCAGTGCCGCGGTTGCTGCACACTGACATGCCGAACCCGACCTCTAATCCGCACCCAAGCGATCAGACACCGCCCGAAGGGCTGAGCCGCCGGAGTTTTCTGCGCAGTTCGGCCGTGTTGGCTTCCGGCCTGGCGGCGTTGGCCGCGAGCCTGTCCCCACTTCGCCACTTAAATGACTTTCCGAACGTGGAACAGTTCCTACAGAAGTATTACAAGGAACTAACCCCGGAGGAAATGGCGATAGTGCTGAAGCGCATCGAAGACGAGGTGGAGCGGCAATACGGGCTGCGCCCGCACGTGCGCGACCTCAAGCCAATGAATGGGGTGGAGTTCGTCTATGCGCTGAACCTGACGCGGTGCATTGGCTGTCGCAAATGCGTGCACGCATGCGTGGGGGAAAACAATCAGTCGCGAACTCCGGAAATACAGTACATCCGGGTGGTGCGTCTGCCGCATGGGTCGCTGGACCTGGAGAAAGCAGAGCACAACTACAATCCAGAGTCGGTGCCGGAAAAGGGATATTTCTACATGCCGGTGCAATGCCAGCAGTGCAAGAACCCGCCGTGTGTAAAGGTCTGCCCAGTACATGCGACCTGGCAAGAGCCGGATGGCATCACGGTGATTGACTACAACTGGTGCATCGGTTGCCGGTATTGCCTTGCCGCATGTCCCTACTGGGCCCGGCATTTCAACTTCACACAACCTTCGATTCCGAAAGAGCGCCTGAACCCCAACATGTCATACTTGGGCAACCGCCCCAGGCGCCAAGGCGTGATGGAGAAATGCCATTTCTGCGTCCAGCGTACGCGAGTGGGCCGGTATCCCGCCTGCTTGGAGGTCTGCCCCGTTGGAGCTCGGAAGTTCGGCAACATTCTCGATCCCGAGAGTGAGGTTTCCTACATCCTCCGCACCAAGCGCGTGTTCGTCCAATTGAAGGAGGAGTTGGGCACCTCCCCTCGGTTCTTCTACTACTTCGACGTATGAAGCAGGCTGTGCGGAATTACCTGGTGTTTTTGTGGCGCTGCGGCCGCCTGGCGTTCGTGGGCGACTGGCGCTATTACACCTGGATGGGAGTGCTCTCGGTCATTTGCCTGTTGGGCCTCAACGCCTACGCGAAACAATTTGCTTATGGGTTGATCGTCACCGGCATGAGCGACGAGGTGTCGTGGGGAGTCTACATTGCCAACTTCACCTTCCTGGTGGGCGTGGCGGCGGCGGCGGTGATGATGGTGATTCCCGTCTATATCTACAAAAACGAGGAACTGCATGACCTGGTGATCTTCGGCGAACTGCTCGCCGTGGCGGCCATTTTCATGTGCCTGGCGTTCGTCACGGTGGACCTCGGCCGGCCGGACCGGTTCTGGCACTTGATCCCCGGCATCGGCCAGTTCAACTTCCCGGCTTCCATGCTGAGTTGGGACGTCCTCGTACTTAATGGGTATCTCCTGCTCAATATTCATATCTGCGGCTATTTGCTCTATTGCCGCTATAGTGGCCGACCGCCGGCCAAGTGGTTTTACATCCCCTTTGTCTTCATTGCCATCGTCTGGGCGGTGTCGATCCACACAGTCACTGCCTTCCTTTATGTCGGCTTGGGGGGACGGCCATTCTGGAATTCGGCCATCGTGGGACCACGGTTTCTCGCGTCGGCATTCACAGCCGGACCGGCGTTGATCATCCTGGCCATGCAGGTGGTTCGCCGCGTCACCGCCTCTGCCTCCACCGACGACACCTCACGGTCGCGCGGGCAGGTAGGAACAGGACAACGGCCGAAGAGCCGCGCCGCTACCTTCAGCGACTTGGATCTGCTTGCCCAGCACTTGGCGGAACTGACCTCAGTCCCAAAGGAGGTCCGCCAGAGCATTCTTGCGAGCGCGACGGTCCTGGAAGCCAAAGCAGGCGATGTATTGCTGCGCCAAGGGGAAATTGAGCAGGGAGCCTTCTTTGTCCTGAAGGGTCGGGTGGTTGTCAAACGGGAGGAGGGCGGGCGTTTCCGAATCACGCGCACCCTTGGGCCAGGAGAGCAGTTCGGCGAGATTTCCGCTCTTGCTGGAACGCCGCGCACGGGCACAGCCATTGCCGAAGAGCCTGCCGTGATCCTGAGCCTGCCGGTTGACTCCCTGCGCAAACTCATGGCCACCCCGAAGCTGAATAAGGTAATCAGGTCACGGATGTCCGACCGGTTGCTGATCACCGACCGCGCCCTAATGACCCTCCGGAGCATCGTGCAGGTCTCCATGCTGATCAACGTCTTCCTCCTGGCCAACGAAGTGTTCAAGGAATTCTATTCCGGCAATCTGCACGTGGCTTCCTCCAAATACCTGTTTCTCGGTCTGCATGGCCACCACGCGCTGGTGCCTTGGATCTGGACGGCCGTCGGTTTCAACCTGGTAGCCATGGTATTGCTGGTGTTGCCGGTTAGTCGCAGCCTCAAGTGGCTTAACGTAACGTGCGTGCTTTGCATCGTCGGCATCTGGATCGAGAAAGGCATGGGGCTGGTCATTCCTGGGTTTATCCCCACACCGCTGGGCGAGTTGGTCGAATACAGTCCCTCGCTCAATGAAACCCTGGTTTGCTTTGGCATTTGGTCCTTTGGCCTGCTTTGCTACACAATCTTCCTGCGCATGGCGGTCCCGATCCTCCAGGGTCGGCTATCGAAAGCCAATGAGGCGCAACCTGAGCTTGGCGTGAGCGGAGTCAGTCCGCAGCCGGCCGTTCAATCGTGAAGTGTGATTGCACCATGGCCACCCCGCCCAGCGCGCAGGAGGCCCGACAGTCGCTCAATGCAAGTGCTGCGGCAATCGGTGCCGACATCTATGACAAGTACGGCCCACGAATAGGCTGGAAACAGCTCCTGCTTATCCTGCAGGACCGAACCTGCGTACGTTACCCATGTGAGATCGTGTTTGACGCTGCCCCTTTGGAGGCGGGCGAGTTTGCGCACCCGGTCGCAAAAGGGGACCGCGCGGAGGATGGATTCACTCTGTATGTGCATCCGTTCTTCATGGCGCAGCTCGATCAGGTGCCGCTGCTGGCGCTCTATCAGCTGGTGCTGGTGAATTATGGCGCATTCGCCGCGCCCGAGGATGCGGAGGTGTTTGGCGCCGCGGCGCTGGGGCTGGGGAGGGACGAATATTATCGCGCCCTGTGCGGGCTGGCAGACAAATTGGAGAGTAGCGCCTCTCCCGCGTGAGCAAAAGATGTTTGGCCTTTGACAATAATGGAAGGGCCTTTGTAAAATTAATGGCGACAATTCCAATTGCCAATGCCGGGCGGCTTTCGGAAGTCGGCGGCGTGGCACAGTTAGTTAGACAAGACTGAGAGAAATTATGAAAAGAATACTGACTCTGAGCATCGCAATCATGGCGGTTTCGGCTCTTTCCGCGGGCGCGGCTGACGCGAAGGCCAACTATGAGAAAGCCTGCACCAAGTGCCATGGGGCCGACGGCAAAGGGGACACCAAGATGGGTAAGAAGCAGGGAGCCAAGGACTACTCTGATGCCAAGGTGCAAGCCGAACTCAAGGACGAAGCGGGGTTCAAGGCTATCAAAGAAGGCTACAAAGACAAAGACGGCAAGCAGGTGATGAAGCCTTCTGAAGACCTGTCTGACGACGAGATCAAAGCCCTCGTCACCTACATGCGGACCTTTAAGAAGTGAAGGGTGATTACCGCCGGCGCGTAAGCGCCACGGGAATGCCGCTACTATATTGAGCACAGCCCCCCTTCCGCTGTTCGGCGGCGGGAGAGGGGTAGTTGGCTGAGCTGTTATGGTCTAAACTCTCCCCCCGCGTGACAACGCTGACCTAGCTACTACCGACCATGAGTCCTGAATCAACTCCCGCACCGGCAACCCCGCGCCGCTCCTCGGCGTTTCGGAACTGGCTGAGCCTAACGGGGCTGGTGGTGGCGCTGGGGAGCGTGTTTTCCTTCTTCCTGCTGCTGCTGCTGGATGCGCTGGCGCATTTCGCCAACCCTTACGTCGGGATTCTGACCTACCTGGTAGCGCCGGCGTTTCTGGTCATGGGTTTGGTGCTGGCCATTCTGGGCGCGTTCTTGCGCCATCGCCAGATAATCCGAACATCCGGCCCGATGCCCCCGCTACGGATCGACCTCACCCGTCCACGCGACCGACGGATGTTGGGTTTCTTCCTCGCGGGCAGCGTGTTATTTCTGCTGATCTCTGCGCTTGGCTCCTACCAGACATACCATTTCACCGAATCGGTCAGTTTCTGCGGTCAGGCCTGCCATGGCGTCATGAAGCCCGAATACGTCACCTATCGCAACGGGCCTCATGCCCGAGTCGCCTGCGCCGAGTGCCATATCGGCAAAGGCGCCAGTTGGTACGTCCGCTCCAAGTTGTCCGGCACCTACCAGGTTTATGCCACCATGGCTGACAAATATCCACGTCCCATCCCAGGGACGATCAAGAACCTGCGCCCGGCCCAGGAAACTTGTGAGGAATGCCACTGGCCAAAGAAATTCGTCGGCAACCTCGAACGCACTTTCAATTCCTACCTCAGCGACGAAACCAATACGCCCTTCACCGTCCGCATGTTGCTGAATGTTGGCGGCGGCGACCCCACCCACGGCCCGGTCGGCGGCATCCACTGGCACATGAATGTCGGCAACAAGATCGAATACCTCGCCAGTGATGATAAGCGACAAGTAATTCCCTATGTTCGCGTGACCGAGTTGTTGCAGGGCGTCGTGACCGAGTTCCGTACCCCCAGATTCACCAACACCGTGGATGAAGCCGCCCTGCGCCGGATGGACTGCATGGATTGCCATAACCGCCCAGCGCATCGTTACCAGACCCCGAATGCCGCCGTCAACCTGTCCATCCTCCTGACGAACATTGACCGCGGGTTGCCCTTCATCAAATCCAACGCCGTTTACGTACTGACGCAATCCTATACCAACGACGCCCAGGCGTTGCAGAGCATCGCCACAACGCTCTCCAAGGATTATCCAAACGACCCGCGCATCCGCCCGGCGATTGACGCCGTGCAGCAGATCTACAAGGATAATTTCTTCCCGGAGATGAAGGCCAGTTGGAAGACCTATCCGGACAACATCGGCCACAAAGACTGGCCGGGGTGCTTCCGGTGCCACGACGGCCTGCACAAGACGGCCGACGGCAAACGTTCCATCAAGGCCAATGACTGCAATGCCTGCCATACCATCCTGGCACAGGGCAGCGGCGCCGAGCTGGACCAACTGACGCCCAAGGGACAGAAGTTTAAACATCCAGGTGACGAGGTGGAAGGAGGCTGCAATGATTGCCATACTGGCGGGCTCTAAACCCCAACTTTCCCATCCCATACCCGTGCGCGTCGCGTTGATCCTGCTGGCTTGGTGTTGTTTCGAATTGCAGCCCGCTTTAGCAGCGGACAAGAGTCCCAACAGCGCCTGCTTGGAGTGCCATTCGGACAAGACTCTCACCAAGACCAACGCGGCCGGTAAAGAGATCTCCTTGTTCGTGGATGAGGCCAGGCTCAAAGCGACTGTCCACAGCACCAATACCTGCGCAGGTTGCCACGCGGACATTACCTCTAAACACCCGGACGACAATGTGCCGGCGCAGCCACCCAGTTGTGTCAAGTGCCACGAGAAGGAATCCACCGACTATGCCACCAGCATGCATGGCGCGAGCCATAAGCTGGGTGCGTCTGGTGCCGCCAGTTGCTGGGATTGCCACGGCTCCCACGCCATGCTTTCCCCCAAAGATCCCAAGTCGCCCGTCTTCAAACTAAACCTGCCCGGGACCTGCGCCAAATGTCACAGCAGCCCCGGGCTGACGCAGGAATACAAGATGAAGTATCCCCAGGCGGCGGCGCAGTACATGGACAGCATCCACGGGCGTGCGCTACTCAAGATGGGCCTCATCGTCGCTCCCTCGTGTAATGATTGCCACGGGGTCCACGACATCAAGCGAGCTGTGGACCGCGAGTCACCGATCAACCATGCTAACGTCGCCAAGACCTGCGGCAAATGCCACGTCGGCATTGAAGAGATCTACGACAAGAGCGTGCACGGCCAACTCCTTGCCAAGGGTGACAAGCGCGGACCGGTCTGCACCGACTGCCACACTGCCCACGGAATTGAAACTCCCAAGAACGGCCACTTCAAGATGGCCAGCGACCAGACCTGCGGGAAATGCCATCAGGACCGACTGGAGCATTATCGCGACACCTACCACGGCAAAGCCATGGCCCTTGGCAAGCCGAACGTCGCCTCCGATGTCGCCGCCTGCTACGATTGCCATGGTCACCACGACGTGCTGCCACCCTCAGACCCGGCTTCACGGCTCTCCAAGGCCAACATCCTGGCCACATGCCAGCAATGTCATCTTAAAGCCACGATCGGTTTCACCGAATATAAGCCTCACGCCAACCCGCTTGACGGCAAGAATTATCCTCTGCTCCACGCGGTCTTTCTGGGCATGACCGGTTTGCTCATCGGCGTCTTCGTCTTCTTCGGTTTGCACACCCTGATCTGGCTCTTCCGCGCGTTCTACCTTTTCCTGAACGACTCCAAGAAGTTCCGCGAAGCCAAGGTCAAGACCCAGACGGACGATGAGTGGTTCACTCGCTTCCTGCCGTTTGAGCGATTCCTCCACTTCCTCGTGGTCACCAGCTTCCTGCTGCTCGTCATCACCGGCATGCCGCTCAAGTTCTACTATACCGATTGGGCCAAGGTGCTCTTCCGCGTTATCGGCGGCGCGGACACAGCCCGTGCCTTGCACCGTCTCGGCGCGATCGTGACATTCTTCTATTTTGGCCTGCACGTGGCTTCCCTTATCGGCAGATCCTGGCACGGCCGGGCCCGGATTCGTGATCCGCAAACGGGCAAGCTGAGCCTCAAACGGCTCTGGCAGGTCTTGTTCGGCGCGGACTCGATGATTCCCACCTGGCAGGATTGGCGGGACTTCGTTGCGCACAACAAGTGGTTCTTTGGCAAGGGCCCTAAGCCGCAGTTCGACCGGTGGACCTATTGGGAGAAATTCGACTACTTCGCTGTGTTCTGGGGCGTTGCCATCATCGGCGCTTCCGGGCTGATCATGTGGTTCCCTACGTTCTTCACCCGCTTCCTGCCCGGCTGGATCATCAACATCGCCCTGATCGTGCACTCGGACGAAGCGCTGCTGGCCGCGGGCTTCATCTTTTCCATTCACTTCTTCAATACGCATTTCCGCATTGAGAAGTTCCCGATGGACACGGTCATCTTCTCAGGCCGCGTCTCAAAGAATGAGATGCTCCATGAACGCCGCCACTGGTACGACCGCCTGGTGACCGAGGGGCGGCTTGAAGAACATCGGGTGCGCGACGAATGGCTCCGCTGGAAGAGCATTGCACGCTCTTTCGGCTATTTCTTCTTCGGCCTGGGTATCATTCTGCTCGGGTTGATCATCTACGCGATGGTCACCCGCCTGGCGCATGGTGGTTAGTAAGGCCGCGATAAACAAGTCGCCGACGACGATAGCCGGCGCCAAATTAAGTGCCAGTCAACGTCAGCGGTTGTCCCCTGTCGGCGAATGCCGCGCGACGGGACAAATCACACTAAGCCAAGAAATGCTAACCTAACGCCAAGCAATGTAGAGTGGCTTGGACGGGTAACTGCGATTCTATACTCGTATGGTCGTCCCACACACAGCGGTATTCCTGTTGGCAGCAACATTTTTTGTCCTGCATGGGCCACTAGCGGCTGTGTCGGCCGCCGAACCAATCAAGAATAGCGCATGCCTCGAATGTCACGGGGACAAAACACTGACCACGACCAACGCTGCTGGCAAAGAGATTTCTCTGTTCGTCGATGTGGCCAAGCTCGGGGCGTCTGTCCACAAGACCAACCTTTGTGTAAGTTGCCACGCGGACCTCACGGCGAAACACCCGGATGACAATGTCGCGGCCCTGCCCGTTAACTGTAAGAGCTGCCACGCGAAGCAATCCGAGAGCTATGGCGCCAGTGTGCATGGACTGGCCTTGGCCAAGGGGCAGACGGCGGCGGCGAGCTGCAACGATTGTCACGGCGGCCACAACATCCTGCCGCCCACGTCCCCGGAATCACCTCTGCATTTCTCGCGGCTGACCGAAACGTGCGGCGGATGCCACGAGCAAGTGGCCAAGGATATGCAGGAGAGTGTTCACGGCAAGGGTTTGGCCGCCGGCCGCCGGGAAGCGCCGACCTGCACCGATTGCCATTCGGAGCACAAGATCGAGACGCTCAAGGGCAGCTCGCCGATGAAGATCTCGGCGGACATCTGCAGCCAATGCCATGCCTCGGAGCGGATGAATACCAAATACAACCTGCCAACGGACCGGGTAAAGAGCTTCTTCGAGAGCTATCACGGCCTGGCGGCGCAATACGGCTCCACGTTGGCCGCCAACTGCGGAAGTTGCCACGGCGTTCATAAGATACTGCCTTCCACCGATCCGCGCTCGAGCGTTTACCAAACCAACCTGGTTGTCACCTGCGGTAAGTGCCATCCGGGCGCGACCAAGAACTTCGCCCGAACCAAAGTGCATGTGAACGCCGCGGCTTTGAAAAGAACGCGTTCAAATGCTTTGCCCGGCGATGAAGGCGCCGCCCTCGGCGAAGAAATCAACAGTGTGGTGCGGCGTATTTACCTGGTGCTGATTTTTGGCACGATTGGTCTTATGCTGGTGCACAACCTCCTGCTCTTCATCAAGAAGGTCCGGGCCCGCTACCGGGCCTCTGATCTCACCGTGCTGCGCATGAGCTTGTCCCAGCGGGTGCAACATATTGTCCTGGTCGTAAGCTTTGTCGTTCTGGCGGTCACAGGTTTTGCTTTGAAGTTCTCAGATTCCTGGATCGCCAAAGTCATGGGCTCAAATGAGTTGTTCCGCCGGTGGAGCCATCGCGTGGCTGCGGTAGTCCTGGTGATCGTCGGGGTTTACCACATCTTCTACATTCTGACCCGGAAGGATGGACGCCAGCTCGTCAAGGACCTCCTGCCAATCCCGAAGGACCTCCGAGACATACTGCACAATGCGCGGTACCTCACCGGCTTGAGCGCCGACAAGCCCAGCATCGGCCGTTTCGGCTATGCTGAGAAGATGGAATACTGGGCTGTGGTCTGGGGCACGATCATCATGGGCGTCACCGGCGTGCTTCTCTGGTTCAAAATCGATGTTACGGAGATCCTGCCCGGCTGGGCCGTGGATGTTGCCACGACGATCCATTATTATGAGGCCATCTTGGCCTGCCTGGCGATTATCGTCTGGCATTTCTACCATGTCATCTTCGATCCGGACGTTTATCCACTGAACTGGGCCTGCTTGAACGGCAAAGTCACCAAGCACTGGCAGGAAGAAGAGCATCCACTTGAGATAGCCGGCCAGCCCGAGCGTCCGACGTCTCGAGTCCCCGCCCACCAACGTCCACGCAAACGCAAAGCCAAGGGCATGGCTCACGCCTATCGTCGCTGAGATCCCAACCTGGATTTTTCACACTCGGCTTGAGACATCTGCAAGCCGGAGCGCCGGTCTCCGACCCGGCGTCTCCCAGCCATTTGGCCGACGCCGGGTCGGAGACCGGCGCTCCGGAGGGTGTACCAGTATCCATCAACATCTTCGCAGCCTGCGCAAATTGCCTGTGCGCGTGCACCCGTGCCATTTGCCATTTGCCATTTGCCATTTTCGGTTGCGGCTTTGCCGCGCTGGGAAATGTTCAGGCCAAGCCACGCGGAGGCATTAGCCGTTCGCCGGCATGGAAAAAGGGAGGCCCGGCTGTTACACCGGGCCGCCCCCAACCCAACCATGAAAAGAGAGGGCGGCGCCTGTCGGTGCTGGCACCGCCCCACTCAGGAGGATGTAGGCAGGGCGCCTACGCCCTCCCCAATCGCAGAAAGCGTGCCACATACGATTGAGGCTCACCACCGCAGTAGATGTCGGCAACGCCGTGGTGCTTGTCTGTTTATTGGACTGTGACCACCCGAAGAAAGGACAGGATCATGCTATTCAAAGCCGCAATCTCGCAGACCATCGCCACGGTGATGGCTGCAACAGCTCTGGCCATTCAGCTTGCCCCCGCTGCCGAGGTTCGCGAGGCCAGTCCCAACATCGTCATCATCCTGGCCGACGATCTGGGCTTCGGTGACACAGGTTGCTATGGCGCGAGCAAAATCCCCACCCCGAACGTGGACCGCCTAGCGCGGCAAGGCCTTCGCTTCCGCGATGCCCACTCGACCTCGGCTACCTGCACCCCGGCACGTTATGCCCTGCTCACCGGCGAGTATCCTTGGCGCAGGAAGGGGACAGGCATTCTGCCCGGCAATGCGGAACTGATCATCCAGCCGGGCCGGACCACCATTGCCTCTCTGCTGCAGCGGGCGGGCTACCGCACCGGCGTCGTCGGCAAGTGGCATCTTGGCTTGGGCGGCAAAGGCGGTCCCGATTGGAACGGGGAGATCAAGCCCGGCCCGCGCGAAATCGGCTTTGATTACTCCTTCCTCATGCCCGCCACGGGCGACCGCGTGCCGTGCGTTTATGTCGAAAACCAACGAGTGGTCGGACAGGACCCGAAAGACCCTATCAGGGTCAGCTACAGCGAACCTTTTGGGAATGAACCGACCGGCAAGGACCATCCGGAGCTACTCAAGCTGCATCCCAGCCACGGCCATGACCAGACAATCATCAACGGCATCAGCCGCATCGGCTATATGAGCGGCGGCAATGCGGCGCGCTGGGTGGACGAAGATATGGCCGACACCTTCACTCGGAAGGGCATTGCATTCATCGAACAGAGCAACGACCGGCCCTTCTTCCTGTACTTTGCCACCCACGACCCGCACGTACCCCGAGTGCCTAATCCGCGTTTTGTCGGCAAGAGCGGTTGCGGTGTGCGCGGTGATGTGATCGTGCAGTTCGACTGGTGCGTCGGTGAAATCCTCAATACCCTCGATCGCTTGAACCTGAGCCGGAACACCCTGGTGATTCTCTCCAGCGACAACGGCCCAGTAGTGGATGACGGTTACCGGGATGGGGCAGTCGAGAACCTGAACGACCACCAGCCTGCCGGTCCCTTGCGCGGGGGGAAATACAGCATCTTCGAGGGCGGCACGCGAGTACCATTCATCACACGCTGGCCAGGGCATATCAAGGAGGGCGTATCAGATGCGCTGGTAAGCCACATTGATTTCCTCGCGTCCTTTGCCGCGCTGGCGGGGCAAAAGTTGGCCGCCGGCGAAGGGCCGGATAGCCGAAACGTGCTGCCAGCCCTCTTGGGCCAGTCCCTGGCCGGCCGCGATCAATTCGTGGAACACGCCAACGTGCTGGCGTTACGGGATGGCTCGTGGAAATATATCGAACCGTCTTCGGGCCCGAGGCGTAACGCCCCAACCAACACCGAGCTTGGTAACGACGCTGCCGGCCAACTCTACGACCTTGCCGGCGATCTCGGTGAGACAAACAACCTCCTCCAAGCGCAGCCGGATCGCAGTCGGAAGCTGCTCGAAGAACTCAAAGCGGCGCGTGAATTACCGGGGGCAAAAGCGGTAGGTCGGGACTGACGGGACAACCCCTATGAGCCTGTTTGAGTGCGCCGTGGAAAGGCGCAGAACTCCAGTGGGAGAGAAAATAAACCCACCCGGCAACTTACGCTCCAGCCGGTAGCAGCCGAGGCGAGCATGGAAGTGATGAAGTGTTCGAAGCCCTTGGTGCAAAAGGCCCGAAAGCGGGTCAGCGAGCCAGCAGGCCGTAATGCGAATGAACATCGAGCAAGTCCCGAAACCATCTAATGTGGATGCCGACCCAGTTCAAACATGGGGAAGGCTGCCACCGGACAGTACGCGAGCGAAAGTAACGCTGTTCGGGTCCACCGGGGCATTGATGACAGCATGCTGGCAAGAGGAGTTCTGTGGCAACACGGGAAGTCCCGTGCAGTGCGGAACCACGATGGGCCGCAACCGGTCGCCCGCGAGG
>Ga0073936_10004974_pt1 | contig 18134 bp, 22 predicted proteins | sample AliMusrvi5mmetaG_FD_87041 | JGI IMG/M metagenome (GOLD analysis project Ga0073936, IMG submission 87041) | Freshwater lake bacterial and archeal communities from Alinen Mustajarvi, Finland, to study Microbial Dark Matter (Phase II) - Alinen... | ecosystem: Environmental > Aquatic > Freshwater >... | reverse complement strand
GCATCAACCACCGTCCGGTCGTGGAGATCGGCAGCACGGTCAACGTCGACGACGTCCTCGCCGACGGCCCTTCCACCGAGATGGGCGAGCTTGCTCTGGGCACCAACCTGCTCGTCGCCTTCATGCCGTGGGAGGGCTACAACTACGAGGACGCGATCATCCTCTCGGAGCGCATCGTGAAGGAGGACCTCCTCACCTCGATCCACATCGAGGAGTACGAGGTGGAGGCCCGTGACACGAAGCTCGGCCCCGAGGAGATCACGCGCGAGATCCCGAACGTCGCCGAAGACGTCCTCGGCAATCTCGATGAGGACGGCATCATCCGTGTCGGCGCCGAGGTCTTCCCGGGCGACGTCCTTGTGGGCAAGGTCACCCCGAAGGGGGAGACCGAGCTCACGGCGGAGGAGCGCCTGCTTCGTGCGATCTTCGGCGAGAAGGCGCGCGAGGTGCGCGACACCTCCCTCAAGGTGCCCCACGGCGAGACCGGGCGGGTCATCTCCGTCCAGAAGTTCAGTCGCGAGGCCGGCGACGACCTGTCGCCCGGCGTGAACGAGCTCGTTCGCGTCTACGTCGCGCAGAAGCGCAAGATCAACGAGGGCGACAAGCTCGCCGGTCGCCACGGCAACAAGGGTGTCATCTCCAAGATCCTGCCGGTCGAGGACATGCCGTTCCTCGCCGATGGGCGACCCGTCGACATCATCCTCAACCCTCTCGGCGTGCCGAGCCGGATGAACATCGGACAGCTGCTCGAGACGCACCTCGGCTGGGCCGCCTTTGTGGGCTGGTCTGACGATGAGAAGCAGAAGACCGCCGTCGACGGCAACATCTACTGCGCGACCCCGGTCTTCGACGGCGCCCGCGAGGCGGAGATCGAGGATGTACTCGAGGCCTCCGACCGCAACGTTCTCCTTCGCGCCAAGGACCGCTACGGCAACAAGGTCGCCCCGGAGATGGTCCCCAGTGTTCGGCGCACAGGCAAGGCCCGGCTCTACGACGGGCGCACCGGCGAGCCGTTCCGCGAAGACGTCACCGTCGGGCAGATCTACATCCTCAAGCTGCTCCATCTGGTCGACGACAAGATCCACGCCCGTTCCACCGGACCGTACTCGCTCATCACCCAGCAGCCTCTCGGCGGCAAGGCCCAGTTCGGTGGCCAGCGGTTCGGCGAGATGGAAGTCTGGGCGCTCTACGCCTATGGCGCCGCTTACGTCCTGCAGGAGATCCTGACGATCAAGTCGGACGACGTGGTCGGTCGAGTGAAGGCCTACGAGGCCATCGTCAAGGGCGAGAACATCCCGGAGCCGGGGATCCCCGAGTCCTTCAAGGTCCTCATGAGAGAGATGCAGTCGCTGTGCCTGGACGTCGAGATCGTCTCGGAGTCGGGCGAGCAGATCGAACTCAAGGAAGAGGAAGAGGACATCTTCAAGACGGCCGAGGAGCTCGGGCTCGACCTCACCGGGCTCGGCGAGACGCCGGGTCTTGAGGAAGAGCTTGCGGAGCTGCCGGAGCTCGAAGAGGAGGACCTCGTGGTGCCCGTGGACATCCTCACGGAACCGGAACCAGAGGCGAAGGAATAGCACCGGTCTCGCACGTCGCATGTGAATCGGCCCTGCCCGGGAGCGCGCGCCGGACGGGCTCGAGCCAAGGAGGAGTCCAAAGTTGCTCGACGTCGACGTCAACAACTTCGATCGGCTGAGGATAGGCCTCGCGTCTTCCGAGCGGATCCGTCAGTGGTCCCGCGGCGAGGTCAAGAAGCCTGAGACCATCAACTACCGCACGCTGAAGCCAGAGAAGGACGGGCTCTTCTGCGAGAGGATCTTCGGTCCTACCAAGGACTGGGAGTGCTATTGCGGGAAGTACAAGCGCGTCCGGTTCAAGGGGATCATCTGCGAGAGGTGCGGCGTCGAGGTCACTCGCGCCAAGGTGCGCCGCGAGCGGATGGGCCACATCGAACTCGCGGCTCCCGTGAGCCATATCTGGTACTTCAAGGGCGTGCCGAGCCGTCTGGGCTATCTGCTGGACATCGCCCCAAAGGATCTCGAGAAGGTCCTGTACTTCGCGAGCTACATCATCACCTCGGTGCACGACGAGGACCGCGAGACGGATCTCCAGCTCCTCAAGGACGAGTTGGACACCGACCTGGCGAACCTCGACGGTGAGAAGTCGGCCGAGGTGGCCGCCCTCGAGGAAGAGCGTGACCGCCGGATCGCGGTGCTGCGCGGAGAGGTCGAGCCCGATGTCGGCGAGGAGATGGACGAGGGCGTCCCGATCGCCGACCAGATCAAGCGCATCGAGACCGAGGTCAAGCGTGACATCAGCGACCTCGACGAGGAGTACGAGGACCGACGGGAGCTCATGCGGGAGGCCTACGAGGCCTTCCAGAAGCTGTCGCCCAAGGGTCTGATCTCCGACGAGACCCTCTATCGCGAGATGAAGACCCGCTACGGGAACTACTTCCGTGGCGGCATGGGCGCCGAAGCGATCAAGGACCTTCTGGAGCGCGTGGATCTCGAGGTCCTGGCAGAAGAGCTGCGCGAGCAGATCCGCGACGGCAAAGGTCAGAAGCGTCAGAAGGCCATCAAGAGGCTGAAGGTCGTCGCGGCGTTCAAGTCCTCCAAGAACCGTCCGGAGTGGATGATCCTCGAGGCGATCCCGGTCATACCGCCGGACCTGCGCCCGATGGTGCAGCTCGACGGAGGGCGTTTCGCCACGTCGGACCTGAACGACCTGTACCGACGGGTGATCAACCGCAACAACCGCCTCAAGCGGCTGCTCGACCTGGGCGCGCCCGAGATCATCGTGAACAACGAGAAGCGCATGCTCCAGGAGGCCGTGGACGCGCTCTTCGACAATGGCCGTCGCGGCCGCCCGGTGACGGGCCCCGGCAACCGCCCGCTCAAGTCGATGTCCGACATGCTCAAGGGCAAGCAGGGCCGGTTCCGTCAGAACCTGCTCGGCAAGCGCGTCGACTACTCGGGCCGCTCCGTGATCGTCGTCGGTCCCGAGCTCAAGCTGCACCAGTGCGGCCTGCCGAAGGTGATGGCGCTCGAGCTCTTCAAGCCGTTCGTGATGAAGCGGCTCGTGGACCTGGACCAGGCCCAGAACATCAAGAGCGCGAAGCGCATGGTCGATCGTCAGCGGCCCATCGTCTGGGACGTGCTCGAGGAGGTCATCGCCGACCATCCCGTCCTGCTCAACCGCGCACCGACGCTGCATCGTCTGGGGATCCAGGCCTTCGAGCCGGTGCTCGTGGAGGGCAAGGCCATCCGCCTGCACCCGCTCGTGTGTACGGCCTTCAACGCGGACTTCGACGGCGACCAGATGGCGGTGCACCTGCCGCTGTCCGCCGAGGCCCAGTCCGAGGCGCGCATCCTCATGCTTTCCGTCAACAACATCAAGTCGCCCGCACACGGACGTCCGCTCGCGACGCCGACGCAGGACATGGTCATGGGCGTCTACTACCTCACGGCCGATCGTGACGGCGTCGAGGGAGAGGGCATGGCGTTCTCCTCCGACAGGGAGGCCATCCTCGCCTACGACAACCGTGCGGTGGATCTGCAGGCGCGCATCCGGGTGCGGCTGGACCGCGAGGTCACCGAGGAGTACATCGACGAAGACGGCCGGGTGCAGTCGCGTGACCGCCACCTGGGCGAGCGGCTCGACACCACCGTCGGTCGCATCACGTTCAACAGGTCTCTGCCCGACGACTATCCCTACATCAACCGCGAGGTCGACAAGAAGGGCATCTCCCGCATCGTCGAGGACTGTTGCAGCCGCTACTCGACCACCGCGATGGCCCACGTCCTCGATGAGATCAAGCGTCTGGGCTTCCACTACGCCACGCGCGCCGGCATCACCGTCTCCGTCTACGACGTGGTCGTGCCGCCGGAGAAGCAGTCGCTGCTCGATGCGGGCGACGTCAAGGTCGCGGACATCGAGAAGCAGTACGACCGCGGGCTCATCACGCACGACGAGCGCCACCGTCAGATCGTGGATGTGTGGACCGCCACCACCGAGGAAGTCGGTGAGGCGATGGCCCGCAACTTCGACAAGTTCAACCCCGTCTACATGATGGCGTACTCGGGAGCCCGCGGTAACATCAAGCAGATCCGCCAGCTCGCCGGGATGCGCGGTCTCATGGCCAACCCCAAGGGCGAGATCCTCGACCGGCCCATCAAGGCCAACTTCCGGGAGGGCCTCTCGGTCCTCGAGTACTTCATCTCCACCCATGGCGCCCGCAAGGGTCTCGCCGACACCGCCCTCCGTACCGCGGACTCCGGCTACCTCACTCGACGCCTGGTCGATGTCGCTCAGGACGTCATCGTCCGTGAGGCGGACTGCGGGACGGACCAGGGCGTGTCCTTCCCGATCGTCGACCCCAAGATCCCCGATCGCGTCGACCACAATCTCGTCGGTCGCTGCCTGTTGCGTCCCGTGAAGGACCCCAAGAACCGCAAGACGCTCAAGGAGGCCGGCGACTACGTCGCCTCGGACGCCGAGTTGGAAGCGTGGCGCGACGCCGGGATCGTGGCGGTCGACGTCGGTGCTGTCATGACCTGTCGTGCGAAGTACGGCGTGTGCCAGCGCTGCTACGGCTGGGACCTTGCCTCGAGTCGGCCGGTCGACATCGGTACGGCCGTCGGGATCATCGCCGCCCAGTCCATCGGCGAGCCGGGCACCCAGCTCACCATGCGCACGTTCCACACCGGTGGCGTCGCCGGGGAGGACATCACCCACGGCCTGCCGCGTGTGCAGGAGCTCTTCGAAGCGCGGCGCCCCAAGGGCCAGGCGATCCTGTCCGAGATCTCGGGCACGCTGCACATCGAGGATGCCGACAAGGTCCGGAAGCTCGTTGTGACCGACGACAAGGAACACGAGAAGAGCTACACGATCTCGCGGCGCGCGCGTCTGCGGCCGGGGGTCGGCGACGGCATCCAGGTGATCGCCGGGCAGCAGTTGACCGAGGGCTCGGTCAACCCGCACGACCTTCTCATCCTTCGCGGCGAGACCGACGTGCTGCGCTACATCGTCGCCGAAGTGCAGGACGTGTACGCGTCACAGGGTGTCGACATCAACGACAAGCACATCGAAGTGATCGCGCGCCAGATGATGCGCAAGCTCACAGTGCTGGACGCGGGCGACACCGACTTCCTCCCGGGCCAGCTGGTCGACCGTTTCGTGTTCGCTGAAGAGAACGATCGCGTGACCACCGAAGGTTCGGAGCCGGCGATGGCCGAGGCTGTGCTTCTCGGTATCACGAAGGCGTCCCTGGCCACCGACTCGTATCTGTCAGCCGCTTCCTTCCAGGAGACGACCCGAGTGCTCACGGATGCGGCGATCGCGGGCAAAGAGGACAACCTGCTGGGACTCAAGGAGAACGTCATCATCGGGAAGCTCATCCCCGCGGCGACCGGCATGCGCCGGTATCGCTCGGTGCGGCTCACCTACAAGGGACAGTCCGCGGAGTGGAACTCGGAGGAGACCCGCGGAGCGCTGCCCGACTTCGCGCCGGAGGAACTCAAGGAGCTCGAGGCGATGCTCCCGTCGCCCAGCGACCTCGTGGAGCAGGGTGGTCTCACGCCTGAGCAGGCGACCTCCTTCTTCGAGGGGCTCGACACGTCCAACCTCGAGTTCTTCGATGTGGGCGCCGTCATGCCGGTCCTCGAAGAGGACGTGGCCGCTGACCTCGTGCTGCCCGAGGAGCGCCCCGACGAGATCATCGTCGCTGCCGAGGACGACGAGGACCGCTGTCTCGCCACGACAGGCACCGGTGCCCGCTGTCGCAACAAGGCGCTCGCCGGCAGTCGCTACTGCCGCACTCACGAAGGCCTGACGGCGACCGATGGCCTGTGCAAAGCTGTCATGAAGAACGGCAAGCCCTGCCCGAAGAAGGCGCGCGAAGGTTCCGACTACTGCGGCCAGCACGCGAAGCTCGCCGAGTAGGCGTCGATCAGATCGAAGCGAGGGGGCGGGCCGGCTCGGGCCGGCCCGCCCCCTCGCTCGTCCGCTGAAGGCGGACGGCTGCAAAGGCGGGAAGGTCCGGGTCCCGGCGAGATAGACACGCCCGGGGGCGTTGCCTCATTGACAGGCAGTCCGGGCCTTGGTAGAGTCCCACCTTGTGACTCAAGGCGGTCGCGTCGCACAGGCGTGTCCGTGGGAGGACCGCTTGCTGAGCGGGACTGCAGGAGCGAAGAAGGAGACGGAAGTTGCCGACGATCAACCAGCTGGTCCGCAAGGGCCGCGCGAAGGTGGCGGGGAAGAGCAAGACCCCGGCCCTGAAGGGCAATCCGCAGAAGCGCGGCGTCTGTACACGCGTCTACACGACCACGCCCAAGAAGCCGAACTCGGCGCTGCGCAAGGTCGCCCGCGTGCGTCTGACCAACGGGATCGAGGTCACGGCCTACATCCCGGGGATCGGGCACAACCTGCAGGAGCACTCGATCGTGCTCGTGCGTGGCGGTCGCGTGAAGGACCTTCCGGGAGTCCGCTACAAGATCATCAGGGCCGCGCTCGACTGTGCCGCGGTGAGCAACCGCATGCAGGCACGCAGTCGGTACGGCGCCAAGAAGCCCAAGTAGGACCAAGGACACCCTCGAGACGCGCGTCGCGATCCGCGGCGTGCGTTCCGTGCGGAGAGGAGAGGAAGAAGATGCCGAGGCGCGCACCTGCAGCCCGACGCGAGGTCCAGCCGGATTCTGTCTACAACAACCGGCTCGTGACGCAGCTCATCAACAAGGTCCTTTGGGACGGCAAGAAGTCCGTCGCCGAGCGCGCGGTCTACAGCGCGTTCGACATCATCGAGAGCAAGACCGCCTCGGACCCGCTCGCGACCTTCAAGAAGGCCATGGACAACGTCCGTCCGGCCCTCGAGGTGCGGCCCAAGCGAGTCGGCGGCGCGACGTACCAGGTGCCCATCGAAGTGAACTCTCGTCGCGCGACGACCCTTGCCATCAGGTGGATCGTCGGCTTCGCGCGCAAGCGCCGCGAGAAGACCATGGCCGAGCGCCTGGCGAGCGAGATCATGGACGCGGCCAACAGCACGGGCGCCTCCGTGAAGCGTCGCGAGGACCTCTTCAAGATGGCCGAGTCGAACCGGGCCTTCTCGCACTACCGCTGGTAAGCACGAGTCCCGTCACCACATCGAAGGACTGAGCAAGCACATCATGGCAAAGCGTTTCCCACTGGATAAGACGCGCAACATCGGCATCATGGCCCACATCGACGCGGGCAAGACGACGACGACCGAGCGCATCCTGTTCTACACAGGAAAGACGCACAAGATCGGCGAGGTGCACGAGGGCGCGGCCACCATGGACTGGATGGTCCAGGAACAGGAGCGCGGCATCACGATCACGTCCGCCGCGACGACCTGCTTCTGGAAGGATCACCGCATCCAGATCATCGACACGCCGGGCCACGTCGACTTCACGGTCGAGGTCGAGCGCAGTCTTCGCGTGCTCGACGGCGCCTGCGCGGTCTTCTGCGCGGTGGGCGGCGTCGAGCCCCAGTCCGAGACCGTGTGGCGCCAGGCGGACACCTACGGGGTGCCGCGGATCGCCTACATCAACAAGATGGACCGCACCGGCGCGGATTTCATGAACGTCGTGGCGATGATGAAGGACAGGCTGAACACGCGGGCCGCGCTCCTTCAGCTCCCCATCGGCGCCGAGGACAAGTTCACAGGCCTCGTCGACCTCATCGAGATGAACGCCGTCCACTTCAACGAGGACGACAAGGGCATCAACCCGACCGTCGGCGAGATCCCGGCCGACATGCGTGAAGAGGCCGAGCTCTACCGGGACGAGCTGCTCCAGATCGCCGCCGACTTCGACGACGATCTGATGGAGAAGGTCATGAACGAGGAGCCCGTCGGCGTCGATCAGCTCAAGGCGGCGCTTCGTCGCGGCTGTATCGAGTGCGGGATCACTCCCGTCACGTGCGGTGCCTCCTTCAAGAACAAGGGCGTGCAGCCCTTGCTCGACGCGATCCTCGACTACCTCCCCTCTCCGCTGGACGTCCCGCCCATCAAGGGCATCGACGTGCGCACCGGGGCCGAGGTCGAGCGTGCCCCGGATGACAACGCGCCCTTCTCGGCGCTCGCTTTCAAGGTCATGACCGACCCCTTCGTGGGCAAGCTGACCTACTTCCGCGTCTACTCCGGCACGATGAGCGCCGGCTCGTACGTGCTGAACTCCACGAAGGACTCGAAGGAGCGCGTCGGCAGGCTGCTGCAGATGCACGCGAACCATCGCGAGGACGTCGAGGAGGTCGGGGCGGGTGACATCGTCGCCGCCGTGGGTCTCAAGAGCACGACCACGGGCGACACCCTGTGCGCGACGACATCCTCGGTGCTGCTCGAGTCCATGGTGTTCCCCGATCCGGTCATCGACATCGCCATCGAGCCCAAGACGAAGGCCGAGCAGGACAAGCTCGGCATGGCGCTCGTCAAGCTCGCCGAGGAGGACCCGACCTTCCGCGTGCGCACCGACCAGGAGACCGGCCAGACGATCATCGCCGGCATGGGCGAACTGCACCTTGAGATCATCGTCGACAGGCTTCTGCGGGAGTTCAAGGTGGAGGCCAACGTCGGCAAGCCGCAGGTCGCGTACCGTGAGACCGCGGGCAAGGCCGTGACCGGCGTCGACGGGAAGTTCGTCCGGCAGACAGGCGGCCGCGGCCAGTACGGCCACGTGGTCCTCGACCTGGAACCGCAGCTTCCCGGCAGCGGCTACAAGTTCGAGAACAAGATCGTGGGAGGCGTGGTCCCCAAGGAGTACATCCCGGCCGTGGACAAGGGCATCCAGGACTGCCTCACTACCGGCGTTCTGGCGGGCTACCCCATCGTCGACGTCAAGGTGTCGCTCGTCGACGGTTCGTACCACGACGTCGACTCGAACGAGATGGCCTTCAAGATCGCCGCTTCCATGGGGTTCAAGGAGGCGCTGCGCCGCGCGGCGCCGAAGCTCCTCGAACCGATGATGGCGGTCGAAGTCGTCACCCCCGAGGACTTCGCGGGCGACGTCATGGGCAACCTGTCCAGCCGCCGCGGCCACATCGAGGGCATCGAGCCTCGAGGCAACACCCAGGTCATCCGCGCGAAGGTGCCGCTCTCCGACATGTTCGGCTACGCGACCGATCTCCGGTCGCGCACGCAGGGCCGCGCGCTGTACACGATGCAGTTCAAGGCGTACGAAGCGGTCCCGAAGGCCATCGCCGACGAGATCGTCTCCAAAGCACAGGGCGCTCCCGCTTAGGGGAGTGCCGAAGCAGGTCCGTCCCCGCACCACGGAGGGTGAACGAGTTGGCGAATCAGCAGAAGATACGCATCAGGCTCAAGGCGTACGACCACGAGATCGTGGACCAGTCCACGAAGAAGATCGTGGAGACCGCGCAGCGGACCGGGGCGCGGGTGTCCGGGCCGATCCCGCTGCCGACGCAGCGCAGCCTCTACTGCGTGATCCGTTCGCCGCACGTGAACAAGGACAGTCGTGAGCACTTCGAGATGAAGACGCACAAGCGCCTGATCGACATCCTCGAGCCGACCGCCAAGACGGTGGACTCGCTGATGCGTCTCGACCTGCCGGCGGGCGTCGACATCGAGATCAAGCTCTAGAGATACGTGGCACCTCCGGCGTCGAAGCCGGTGCACTACCGCTGAGTGGTCCTCTGGGCCGGTCCCGCGAAGGCGGGCACATGAGAAGCCCCATGACCGCGTGGATGAGGAAGCAGGAAGAGCAGATGGCAACGACGATACTCGGCCGCAAGCTGGGGATGAGCCAGGTCTGGAGTGAAGACGACCAGCTCGTTCCCGTGACGGTGATCGAGGCTGGCCCCTGCGTCGTGTCGCAGGTGAAGACGAGGAAGACGGACGGCTACGACGCCGTGCAGCTCGCCTTCGGCGACATGAAGCCCGCCAAGGCCAACAAGCCCTACGCGGGTCACTTCGCCAAGGCGCACGTGGACCCGAAGCGTTTCGTCCACGAGGCGCGCCTCGCCGAGGGTGAGTCGTTCAAGCGCGGTCAGAAGATCACCGTGGGCGTGTTCGACGTGGGCACGAAGGTCGATGTGGTGGGCACGAGCAAGGGCAAGGGGTTCGCCGGGGTCATGAAGCGCCACAACTACCACGGCGGTCCCGGCGGCCACGGCTCGCACTTCCACCGCGCCCCGGGTTCCGTGGGCATGTGCGCCACGCCCTCCCGTGTGCTGAAGGGGCTCGGGCTTCCGGGCCACATGGGCTCTGAGACCGTCACCGTCAAGAAGCTGGAGATCGTCAGGATCGACGCCGAGCAGAACCTGCTGCTTCTCAAAGGCGCAGTCCCTGGCGGCAAGAACGGCCTGCTCGTCATCCGCGCGAGCTAGCCGACCCGAAGGAGACGTACGAGAAGATGGCGACTGTCGAAGTCAAGGACATGAAGGGCGAGAAGGTGGGCACCGCCACGCTCTCCGCCACGGTGTTCGGGGTCACTCCGAATACGCATGCGGTGCACCTCGTCGTGCGCAGCCAGATGGCTGGACGCAGAGCCGGCACGCACAGCACGAAGACCCGCGGCAAGGTCTCCGGAGGCGGGGCGAAGCCGTTCCGTCAGAAGGGGACCGGTCGCGCCCGTGCCGGGTCCACCCGCTCTCCCCAGTGGACCGGCGGCGGAGTGGTCTTCGGACCGCACCCTCGTTCCTATGGGTTCCGCGTCCCGAACAAGGTCGTGAAGCTCGCCATGCGCAGCGTTCTTGCGGCCAAAGCCGCCGACGGCGACCTCTACGTCGTCGATGCGCTCTCGTTCGATGAGCCGTCGACGAAGAAGGCCGCTCTGGCTCTCAAGGCGCTCGGCGTCGCGGGCCGCGTGACAGTGGTGGTTCCCGACGATGATGCCGCGGCGATCAAGTCGTTCCGCAACATCGAACGCGTGCGGGTGATCACTGCCCGCGAGTCGAACACGTACGACCTGGTCGACAACGCCGCGCTCGTGCTCACGAAGCCGGCGCTCGAGTACCTCGAGGGGGTGCTGGCCTAGCATGGACGCCCGCAGTGTCATAGTCCGACCGATCATCTCCGAGAAGAGCTACGCGGGGATCGAGCACAACCGCTACACGTTCGAGGTCGACAAAGGCGCGAAGAAGCCGCAGATCGCAGATGCGGTCGCGGAGGTCTTCAACGTGACCGTGATCAAGGTGAACACCATGCACGTGCCCGGCAAGACGCGTCGTCTGCGTCACTCCGTCGGGGTCACGCGCTCGTGGAAGAAGGCCGTCGTCACCCTGAAAGAGGGGGACAAGATCGAGTTCTTCGAGGGCGGCAGGTAGGCCGCCCTCGCATGACGGCGTCGGCGCCGGAGCGGCCTTTCGTGTGTGATGGCCGCGCCCGGCACCGTGGAAGGTCCGGCGTCGGGGTTCCGCAGGTCGCGTGAAGAGCGCGACGACAGTGCCGGCGGGACCCGGCAATCGGACGCAAGAGAGGAGAGGGCATGGCACTGAAGAAGTACAAACCGACGTCACCGGGTCGACGCTTCCAGTCGGTCTCCGATTTCGCGGAGATCACCAAGAGCGAGCCGGAGAAGTCCCTGCTCGCCCCGATCCACAGGACCGGCGGCAGGAACAACAACGGGCGCATCACGACCCGGCACCAGGGCGGCGGACACAAGAGGCGCTACCGCGTCATCGACTTCAAGCGCACGAAGGATGGCGTCCCGGGCAAGGTCGCGGCTATCGAGTACGACCCCAACCGCTCGGCGCGCATCGCGCTGCTCCACTATGCGGACGGCGAGAAGCGCTACATCCTCGCGCCGCAGAAGCTGTCGGTCGGCGACATCGTCACGTCTGGTCCGGGCTCGGACATCAAGCCGGGCAACTGCCTCGTGCTGGGCGACATCCCGACGGGCACCGTGGTCCACGCCATCGAGATGCAGCCGGGCAAGGGTGCGGCGATGGCCCGCAGCGCGGGTACCTCGGCGCAGCTGATGGCCAAGGAAGGCACGCACGCGATCCTCCGCATGCCCTCCTCGGAGATGCGCATGGTCACTCTGACCTGTCGCGCGACGATCGGCGTCGTCGGTAACCCCGAGCACGAGGGGATCTCGATCGGCAAGGCGGGCCGCAACCGCTGGGCCGGGAAGCGCCCGAGCGTTCGCGGCACGGCGATGAACCCGGTCGACCACCCGCACGGCGGCGGCGAAGGCAAGAACAAGACCGCCGGCCGTCACCCTGTCACACCGTGGGGCGTTCCCACGAAGGGGCATCGCACGCGCAACAAGAAGAAGGCCTCGAGCAGTCTCATCATCCGTCGCCGCAAGAAGTAGCGACCGGTCGAGTCCTTCTCCTTCGAACGAGGATATGGAGCATCCAGATGAGCAGAAGTCTGAAGAAGGGGCCCTTCGTCCAGCCGAGGCTGCTGGCAAGGATCCGCCAGATGAACGAGGCCGGCGAGAAGAGGGTCATCAAGACCTGGTCGCGCGCCTCGACCATCTTCCCCGAGATGGTGGGACACACCATCGCGGTTCATGACGGGCGCAAGCACGTGCCGGTGTACGTGACCGAGTCGATGGTCGGTCACAAGCTGGGTGAGTTCTCGCCCACACGCACGTTCAAGGGTCATGCGGATGACAAGAAGAAGGGCCGGCGCTAGCCGCCCGCGTCGGATGACAACGTCAGGGCCGCGGCCGGACAGGCTGCGCCCCTAAGACGGCGAAAGGTCCCGTGAGCAGATGGAAGCAAGAGCAATCGCGAGGTATGTGCGGGTGAGCCCGCGCAAGGCACGCCTCGTCGTCGACCTCATACGCGGCAAGTCCGCGGCTGAAGCCGCGACGATCCTCCGCTTCACCGAGAAGGGCGTCGCGGAGGTCGTCGGCAAGGTGCTGGCGAGTGCGGTCGCGAACGCGCAGCACAACCTGAAGATCAGCCCCGAGACCCTCTTCGTGTCCGAGGCCTTCGTCAACGAGGGCCCCACCCTCAAGCGGATCCGCCCTCGGGCGATGGGTCGCGCGTTCAGGATCCGCAAGCGTTCGAGCCATATCACCGTCACCGTCAAGCAGCGAGAGGAGGCGTAAGCCCGTGGGCCAGAAGGTCTATCCAGTCGGTCCCCGCCTCGGCATCACCGAGGAGTGGCGTTCGCGTTGGTTCCAAGGCAAGGACTACGACAAGACCCTGGACGAGGACATCCGGATGCGCCGATTCCTCGTCAAGCGGCTGAAGCGTGCGGCGTTGTCCCGCATCGACATCGAGCGCATGGGTGACAAGGTCGTGGTCACGCTGTCCACCGCGCGGCCGGGCATCGTCATCGGCAAGAAGGGCGCCGAGGTCGACGTGCTTCGCAAGGAGCTCGAGAAGCTCACGGGGCGTCACGTCGCCGTGAACATCTCCGAGATCAAGAGGCCCGAGCTCGACGCGGTGTTGGTCGCGCAGAGTCTGGCCGAGCAGCTCGAGGCCCGCGTCGGGTTCCGCCGCGCGATGAAGAAGGCCGTCACCGCCGCGATGAAGGGTGGCGCGCTGGGCGTGCGCATCCAGTGCTCCGGCCGCTTGGGCGGCGCGGAGATGGGTCGCCGCGAGTGGTATCGCGAGGGGCGCGTGCCGTTGCACACCCTGCGGGCCAAGATCGACTACGGCGCCGCAGCTGCGCGCACGACGTTCGGCGCGTGCGGCGTGAAGGTGTGGGTCTACCGCGGCGACCTGATGCCGGGTCAGACCATCGCCTCGCTCTACGAGGCGGCCAACGAGCGTCCTTCCCGTCCGTCGGGCGATCGTCGCCCCCGGCGTAACGAGGGAGGTCGGCGCTAAGAGATGTTGCTACCGAAGAGAGTCAAGCATCGCAAGGTCCAGCGTGGCAGCAACTGGAAGGGCAAGGCCAAGGGCGGCAGCGAGGTCGTCTTCGGCGACTTCGGCCTGAAGGCGCTCGAGTCGGCCTGGATCACGAACCGCCAGATAGAGGCGGCCCGTGTCGCGATGACCCGCCACATGAAGCGTGGCGGCAAGGTGTGGATCACGATCTTCCCCGACAAGCCTGTGACGCAGAAGCCTGCCGAGACCCGCATGGGTTCCGGCAAGGGCAATCCTGAGAAGTGGGTCGCGGTGGTGAAGCCGGGGCGTGTGATGTTCGAGGTCGCCGGAGTCCCCGAGGAGGTCGCTCGTGAGTCCATGCGACTGGCGGCGCAGAAGCTGCCGATCAAGTGCAAATTCGTCACCCGAGCGGACGCCGGTGGTGAGTCCTAGATGAAGCCGAATGAGATCAGAGACATGGCCGACGCCGACCTGGAACAGAAGGTCAAGGACGCGCGCGTCGAGTTGTTCAACCTGAGGTTCCAGCTGGCCACGGGCCAGCTGGACAACCCCGGGCGTATCAAGAACGTGAAGCGCGACATCGCGCGCCTGCACACCGAGGTGCGCGCTCGCGAGATCGAGGCCGCGCGCAAGGCCGCGTCGTAGATGCGCGGGGAAGGGACTGTACAGATGACCGAGGAGCGCAACCGACGCAAAGTGCGGCAGGGGATCGTCGTCTCCGCAGCCGGCGACAAGACGTGCGTCGTCAAGGTGGAGGACCGCAAGCCGCATCCGATGTACGGAAAGATGATCACGCGCAGCACGAAGTACCACGCGCATGACGAGAACAACGAATGCGGTGTCGGCGACAAGGTCACGATCATGGAGACCCGACCGCTGTCGAAGTTGAAGCGCTGGCGTCTCGTCGAGGTCGTCGAGAAGGCGAAGTAGCACCTCCGGTCCGAGCGCGGTCGTCCGCGCGCGGTCCGGTCCGTCCCGGAGGAAGACATGATCCAAGCAGAAAGTCGACTGAAGGTCGCTGACAACTCCGGCGCACGCCAGGTCCTGTGCATCAAGGTCCTCGGCGGTTCGAAGCGCCGGTACGCACGCGTCGGCGACGTGATCGTCGTCACCGTGAAGGAAGCGATCCCGAACGGCACAGTGAAGAAGGGCGAGGTCGTCAGGGCGGTCGTGGTCCGCACCGCCAAGGAGATCCGCCGGGCCGACGGCTCCTACATCAAGTTCGACGATAACGCCGCGGTCATCATCGACAACCAGGGCAATCCGCGCGGTACGCGCATCTTCGGGCCCGTCGCGCGCGAGCTGCGCGACAAGCGCTACATGAAGATCGTGTCGCTCGCGCCCGAGGTCCTCTAGGAGGCGAGCACCATGGCGAGTTCGATGCACGTACGGCGCGGCGACAAGGTGCGCGTCATCACAGGCAAGGAGCGGGGCCGCGAGGGCAAGGTGCTGAGAGCGTACCCCGAGAAGGAGCGCGTCACCGTCGAGGGCGCGAACATGATCAAGCGCGCCACTCGGCCGAGCCAGAAGAACCCGCAGGGCGGGATCATGCAGCACGAGGGGCCGATGCATGTGTCCGACGTGATGCTCATCTGCCCGAGCTGCGCGCTGCCGACCCGCGTGGGCTATCGCCGCGAGGGTGGCACGCGCGTGCGGGTGTGCAAGAAGTGCGGCAAGGACGTCGACAAGTAGACCCGCGCGACTTCTGCGGGCGACGAGACAAGTGACGCCGGGTCGGCAATCCGGCGCCCGACGAGAACGAAGTCATGAAAGGACTTGAGAAGTGGCTCCGAGACTGAAGGACAAGTACCGAGACGAGGTCGTGCCGAAGCTCATGGCCGACCTCGAGTACGGCAACGTGAACCAGGTCCCGCGCTTCGACAAGATCGTGGTGAACATGGGCGTCGGTGGCGCCTCTCAGGACACGAAGCTCCTGGACTCCGCGGTCGAGGACCTGCGCATCATCACCGGGCAGCAGCCGATGATCACGCGGGCGAAGAAGTCGATCGCCGGGTTCAAGATCCGCAAAGGCATGCCGATCGGCGCGAAAGTGACGCTGCGCGGCGACCGCATGTGGGAGTTCATGGACAGGCTTCTGGCCACCGCGCTTCCGCGCATACGCGACTTCCGCGGCATCAACCCGGACTCGTTCGACGGCCGTGGGAACTACTCCATGGGCGTCGATGAACAGTTGATATTCCCCGAGATCGACTACGACAAGGTCGACCGGACCCGCGGGATGGACATCACGTTCGTCACGACGGCCAGGACCGATCCCGAGTGCCGAGCACTGCTCGGGTCTTTCTCGTTCCCTTTCAGAAGGCAGTAACCGGGCGAAGCAGGGTCGACGCCTCGACGGCACGACCACCAGGAGGAAGAGCAGATGGCCAAGAAGTCCATGATCGCGAAGGCGAAGCGCACGCCCAAGTTCTCGGCGAGGGGCGTCAATCGCTGCAGCCGCTGCGGCCGCCCCCGCGCCTTCTACCGCCAGTTCGGCCTGTGCCGCGTGTGTCTTCGCGAGTTGGCCAACAAGGGTGAGATCCCCGGCGTTCGCAAGGCGAGCTGGTAGGGCCGCAGGGAGTCTGCGGCCGGCGGTCGGCCAGGCGTGCGTGCCATGGGTGCGCGCGAACCGGTCGGACCGAAGGTGCTTGGAAACGAACCATAGGAGGCATCCAACATGAGCATGACTGACCCTATCGCGGACATGCTGACCCGCATCCGGAACGCCAACTCAGCGTTCATGGGCACGGTGTCCATGCCGTCATCCAAGAAGCTCGTCGAGATCGCCCGCATCCTCAAGGAGGAGGGCTACGTCTCTGAGTACGAGGTCGTGCCGGGCGAGGTCCAGCCGGTCCTCACGCTGGCGCTCAAGTACGGTCCAAAGAAGGAGCGGGTCATCACGGGCATCCGGCGGATCAGCAAGCCGGGGTTGCGCGTGTACGCCAAGAAGGACGAGCTTCCGCGGGTCCTCGGCGGGCTCGGGATCGCGGTCATCTCTACGTCGAAGGGCGTCATGACCGAGAAGCGCGCGAAGAAGATCGGTGTCGGCGGCGAAGTCATCGCCTACGTCTGGTAGCGGACAGGACAAGGAAAGGAGCACACGCCGTGTCTCGAATCGGCAAGCAGCCCATCCCGGTCCCGTCCGGGGTCGAGGTGGATATCGCGGGCTCGAAGGTCACCGTGAAGGGGCCGAAGGGCACGCTGACGCAGGAGTTCCATCCCGACATGAGCATCGCGCTCGACAATGACGTGATGAGCGTCACCCGTCCGAGTGACGCGCGGCAGCACCGCGCGCTGCACGGTCTGACGCGCTCGCTGTTGGCGAACATGGTCATCGGTGTCTCGGACGGCTACAGCAAGAACCTCGAGATCGTGGGCGTCGGCTACCGGGCCGAGCTCAAGGGTCGCGACCTTCAGATGGCGCTCGGGTTCAGTCACCCGGTCTTCATCAAGGCCGAGGAGGGCATCACGTTCGAGGTGCCCGCCCCGACGCGCGTCACCGTGCGAGGGATCGACAAGCAGAGAGTGGGACAGGTCGCCTCCGAGATCCGCAGGTGGCGTCCGCCCGAGCCCTACAAGGGCAAAGGCGTTCGCTACGAGGGCGAGCGAGTCCGCCGCAAGCTCGGCAAGACCGCGAAGTAAAGGGGCTGAAGGAGCAAGCATGGACAACCTCAAGGCGAAGGCGTTCAAGCTCGCCCGGCGGCAGCGCCGAGTGCGGGGCAAAGTGTCCGGGACAGCCGTCCGGCCACGGCTGCGCGTCACGCGCAGCAACGCCAACATCTATGCGCAGATCATCGACGACGTGTCAGGAGTCACCCTGGCGTCGGCATCCACGCTCGACGTCGAGGTGCGACCGACGGTCAAGCTCGGCAGCAACACCGAGGCGGCGAAGGCGGTCGGTCTCGCGATCGGGCGCCGTGCCCTCGAGAAGGGATTCACCGAGGTCGTGTTCGACCGCGGTGGCCGGCTCTACCACGGTCGTGTCCGGGCGGTGGCCGACGGGGCCCGCGAGGCCGGGCTGAAGTTCTAGAGAGGACCACAAGCATGGCACGCAACTTCGCTCCGGTCTCGGAGCTGCAGGAGAAGGTCGTCTACATCAACCGAGTCTCGAAGGTCGTCAAGGGCGGGCGTCGCTTCTCGCTGACGGCTCTCGTGGTCGTCGGCGACGGCAGCGGCAACGTGGGCGTCGGCATGGGCAAGTCCGCCGAGGTCCCCGTCGCCATCAAGAAGGGCGTCGAGGACGCGAAGAAGAACATGTTCAAGGTGCCGATCATCGACGGGACCATCCCGCACGCGATCATGGGGAGGTTCGGCGCGGGCAGGGTCCTCCTGAAGCCCGCCGCTCCCGGTACCGGCATCATCGCCGGTGG
>Ga0073936_10004972_pt1 | contig 18135 bp, 19 predicted proteins | sample AliMusrvi5mmetaG_FD_87041 | JGI IMG/M metagenome (GOLD analysis project Ga0073936, IMG submission 87041) | Freshwater lake bacterial and archeal communities from Alinen Mustajarvi, Finland, to study Microbial Dark Matter (Phase II) - Alinen... | ecosystem: Environmental > Aquatic > Freshwater >... | reverse complement strand
GGCATTATGAAGGCGCCACGCTGTGCGCCGTGGCCGAGCATTTGGGCCTCACCCCGTCGACAGCGTCAAAAACCATTGATTATCTGGTGCAACGCCACCTGATGACGCGAGAAAATGATACACAGGATCGTCGTCGCACCCACCTGCGCCTGACGGCGGACGGCGCGGCGACACTGGCGATCATTCGCGAATCTGCGTTGCGTTTGATCATACGACACCTCACCCAACTCACCGATGGAGAACGTCGTCAGATTGGCGCGAGCCTGGAATTATTACTTACCGCCTTCCAGTCGGCGCCGGAATACCTGGCCGATGCTGTGACCAGGGAGACCGCTTCCACTGAAGCGGCGGTGGACAGGAAAGCGCTGGCTAGCCCACAGCACCCGGAGTAACCCCGGAAACTCATATTTTACACGTAGGAGCGCAATAGACAATGGTACAGACGGCAGACAACGCACCGACCGGCATGATGGCCGATGCCATGCGCGAGGCGGCACCGAAGAAGCGTCCGGTATTCTTCGTGCTCCTCCTGGTTGTGATATTGGGGGTGGGCGGAGTATTGGGGTATCGGTACTGGGAATTCGCTTCGCGACATGCCAGCACCGATGACGCGCAACTCACCTCGGATGTCGTGCAGATTGCCCCGCAAGTTACCGGCACCGTCGTCGAATTGGCGGTAGAAGAGAACCAGCAGGTAAAAAAAGGCGATTTGCTGGTACAGCTTGATGACGCCACCTATCGCGCGAATGTGGCACAGGCGCAAGCAAATCTGAATGTTGCCGTTGCGGCGGCGACCGGAGCGGGCACCAGCGTCTCGCTGGCTACGGAGACGACGTCGGCGCAGATCGTGCAGGCGGAAGGCGGTGTGGCGCAAAGCGACGGCGCCATCGCGTCCGCCCGTGCGGACACCGCGCGCGCCGTCGCCGGGGTGGCGAATGCCGTCGCGGTGGCGCGCGGCGCTGACGCCAGTATCCAGAGCGCGCAGGCCGCGATTGTCGCCGCGCAGGCGAATCGCGATCGCGCGAAAACCGCGGTGACTGCCGCGCAGGCGCAAGTCGAGATGGCCAAAGCGAATGTGCGCGCGGTGCAAGCCGCGGTGACCGCTGCCAAGGCTACCGCGGAGAAAGCCGATCACGATGCCCAACGATATGCCGACCTCAATGAGAAAGGCGCGGTGAGTGCCCAGGCCGTAGAACAGGCTTCGGTGGCCGCACGCACCGCCGCGGCACAAGTTGATGCCGCGCAACGCCAGGTAGAAGCGGCGCAGGCGACCGTCGATGCGCGTGTTGCGGACCTGGCCACCGCGCGTGGGCAGGTGGATGCCGCGGAAGCCGCCGTGGCGCAGACAAATGCGCAATTAACGGCCGTGCGCGCCCAGGCGTCCGCCGCACAGGCGGGCATCAACCAGGCCGAGGCTTCGCGGCAGAGCGCGCTGCAAGTGGTGCGCCAGGCTCAGGCCCGCCGTGAACAGGCGGGGGGGCAACTCTCCCAGGCGAATACCGCACCGCATCAAGTGGCGGTCACCCGCAGCGCGCAGGCGCAGGCAATCGCCAGGATCGCCCAGGCGCGCGCCGCGTTGGAAACCGCGCGCATCCAACTGCGCTACACGCGTATCACCGCGCCATCGGATGGCGTGGTGAGCAAGCGCGCGGTGCAGGTTGGCACGTTGGTAGTACCGGGCACTCCACTGATGGCGTTGATTCCATCCAACTCGTTGTGGGTGACGGCAAATTATAAGGAAACCCAGGTGCATGCGATTCATAAAGGGTTACCGGCTGATATCAGCGTCGATGCCTTTCCCGGGCGACATTTCCGCGGTCACGTGGACAGCGTGTCGCCGGCCACCGGCGCGACTTTCGCACTGTTGCCGCCGGACAATGCCACCGGCAACTTTACGAAAGTCGTACAGCGCGTGCCGGTGAAGATCGCCCTGGATGCCGACCAACCGGATCTCGACCGCCTGAGCGCGGGCATGATGGTCACCGCCGTAATCGAGTTGCGGTAACACCGATGGCCGCACCCGTTGAACGCAGCGAATTTGTCGAATATACCAGCACGCAGCGCTGGCTGATTTTGATCGCCTTAATGCTTGGGACGGTGATGCAAGTCATCGACACCAGCATCGTCAACGTCGCCATCCCCACCATGATGGGCACGCTGGGCGCCTCCCTGACGCAGATCAGTTGGGTGTCCACCGGTTACATCATCGCCAACGTCATCATGCTGCCGCTCACTGGCTGGATAACGATACGTTTCGGACGCAAGCAATACCTGACGGCGTCGATCATCCTCTTCACCGTGGCCTCCTTCTTCTGCGGCACGGCGCATTCATTGGGCATGCTGGTCTTCTTCCGCGTGGTACAGGGCATCGGCGGCGCCGCCTTGCTTTCCACCGCACAGGCCACCATGATGGAGATCTTTCCGCCGCAACAGTTGGCGATGGTACAGGCGATTTACGGCATCGGCGTGATGGTGGGACCGACGATTGGTCCGACGCTGGGGGGGTGGATCACCGACAACTATAGTTGGCCGTGGATTTTCTACATCAATCTGCCCATCGGCATCGCCGCTGCGATCATGAGTTTCATCTTTATCCACAATTCGCGCTACACGCGCGAGCGACGGGGTGGGGTGGACTTTGTGGGCATCGGCTTGTTGGCTATCGGTCTGGGCTGTCTGCAACTGATGTTAGAGAAAGGCAACGACGAAGGGTGGTTCACCTCGAACTATATTTGCTGGCTGACGGGTCTGGCGGTGGTCGGCATCGTCGCCTTTGTCATCTGGGAGTTGTCCATCCCGTATCCCGCCGTGAATTTGCGCGTGTTGCGACACCGGGGGTTTGCGGCCGGCACCGCCTTCGGCGCCGCGCTGGGCGTAGGACTTTATGGCGGCATCTATATTTTGCCTGTGTTCTTGCAACAAATCCGGCATTATACCGCGCAGCAGACCGGCATCATACTGTTGCCCGGCGCTATCGCCACCGCGATTGCCATGCCCATCGTCGGACGGCTCTCGTCACGCTTCACGCCGCGTCTGCTCGTTGCAGTGGGGTCACTCACCTTTGTCGTCTCCATGCTCATGCTGCGTAACCTGACCACCGATACCGCGCCTGGCGACCTGTTCTGGTCGCTGGTGTTGCGCGGTGCTTCGATGGGATTCCTTTTCGTCCCGCTGACGCTGGCCACGCTGATGGGGTTGAAAGGAACGGAAATCGTTGAAGGCACCGGGCTCTTCAATTTATCGCGCCAACTCGGTGGGAGTATCGGCATCGCATTGTTGTCCACGTTTATTGAGCACCAGCAGGCGCAACATCGCCTGATGCTCTTTGACCGTATTTCGGTGTTCAACCCGCTGGCGCTGCAACGCTTGACGATGTACCAACAATACCTGATGAGCCAGGGGAGCGCGGCGAATATCGCCCGGCAACAAGCATTGAAAATTATGACCATGGTGATCAACAATCAGGCGACGGTGATGGCCTTTATCGACGCGATCCTGCTCATAGGCGCCATTTTCGTCGTCAGTATGCCGTTGCTCTTGCTCTTTAATAAATTACCCGCCAGCGCGATGCATGGACATAAAATCGAGGTTGCCGCGGAATAACATCGGAGTATGTATGAAGCAATTAACTGCGGAGTAGCCAAAGCATTTTTCGCATCGCGAATAAAGCTGGGAATATGGAGTCCAGACACCACGGGCGCGGGAACTATCCCGCGCCCGTTATCGCGTTATTTGTGCGTGGTTGCCGTCAGGCATCACATCTTTTGATAGATCACCAGATGCTGGGCGGCGCACCACGGGAAGTTCATGCGGCGGAGGGTGCGTTCCGCGGCAGCGGACCATTCCGTCCCCAGCCATTGCACGGCCTGGCAGGAGACTTCCCGCAGGCCAAAGGCGTTGGCGAGTTTACTGTAGAGGTCCAGCGGGACGATATTGCGGATGCGCGAATTGCGTGGGAGCAAACCGGGCACACCGTGGTGTCGCAGACCGAGCACCCAGGCCGCGGGCATGCCCGCCAGTAGATATCCGCCGGGTTTCAGCAAGCGGGCCGCGTGGGCCAGCGGAATGTCCGGGTGATCGCAATAGTGGAAGAAAGCGGTGGCGGTGACCGCATCGCACTCCCCCCAGGGGAGGGTAAGGTGATCGAGTGATTCTTCCATATCCCCGATCATGCGCAAAAAGCGTTTATGCTTATGTGCCGGTTTCTCCGGCAAGTCGTTATAATCCAGCAACGTGATGCCGGTGACGCGACGAATGCGCGAGCCAATAGGCCCGTGCAGCATCAATACCGGCACCGCACCGTCCGCGCAACCGAAATCGGCAATTTCCAGTCCGTCCTGGTCCGGCAGTAACCGGTCGAGGGCATCGGCGAGAATTTCCGCCTTCTGACGCCGTCGCGGCGAGATGTGAATCCCATCCGCATAACGGTCCAGATAGCGGTTCTTCTTCCCTGATTGTGATAGCGGTATGCTGACCATTCGTCCGTACTCCCTTGTTCTTTGATGCCGGAACGGACGAAAGGTTCCAAAAGACCCGCAGTATTTATTGACATGCGGCCGCGGCGAAGGCTTCATAATCCGCCAGCATGCGTTGCAGCAGTGCCGGGGTGTCCAGGCCGTAGGGGCAATGGGCACGGCAATGCCCGCAGCCGGTACAGGCCGTAATGCGTTGCATGTAGCCATGCCACTCCGGGGTGAGAAACTGCTGAGCGGGCATCCGGCGCAGCAATAAGGCCATGCGGGCCGCCATGGGAATGGGAATCTCCGCCGGGCAGGGTAAGCAATATCCGCAGGCGCGACAAAAATCACCGGCCAACGCCCCGCGGTCACGTGCGATCTCCGCCCATACCGCAGCATCGAGCGCGGGCGGGTTAGCCTCCAAGGCCAGAATGTCTTCAAGCTCTTCCCAGCGCTGCACGCCCCAGATCGGCGTCAGGTTGGCATACTGGCGCAGGAAGGCGAAGGCAGTGCGCGCGTTGGTGAGCAACCCGCCACACAGCGGCTTCATGGCAATAAGTCCCACATTACGCATGCGGCACAAGTCAATGACCGCCAGGTCTTCCGGCGACGAGATGTGCGCGAGGGGGAACTGCAGCGTGTCAAAGAGCCCGGTGGCCACTGCCGCCACGGCACGTTCGCGACTGTGATTGGTAATGCCAATGAAGCGCACCAGTCCTTTGCGCTGGGCTTCTTGCAAACCGGCATAGGACGACTCGGGGTCCGTAGGGTCGGGGAGTTGCGCCGGATTGTGGAGTTGTAAAATATCGATAAAATCGGTGCGCAACTGGCGCAGGCTGGTCTCCAGATCGCGGAGAAGGCCCTCTCGCGTGGTGGCGCCGCTTTTAGTGGCGATGACAACGCGATCGCGCACGTCCGCCAGCGCATGGCCGATCTTCTCCTCGCTGTCCGTGTAAGCGCGTGCGGTATCGTAAAAGGTGATGCCGGCGTCAAATGCCCGGCGTAAAATTCGTGCCGCCTCCGGCAACGCCGTTCGCTGCAACGGCAACACGCCGAATGCGGTGCGCGTCACCGTCAAACCGGTACGGCCCAAGGTCATGGTAGAAAATGCTGGCATACGCGTATTATAGCAGATGGCCGCGCTGCTGCGGGCTCACCGGGTCCACAGTGCTCCCCATTTCGGAGAATCTCTGTCGACTCGCAAAATAACGATCGCGTTGGATAATTGCCTATGATGCGGGGAATGATGTTCACAATAGTTACCCCGCATCATTCGTGATCGCATGAATAATGCCTCGGTTAGCCAGAGCTTTATTCGCTTCGCGAATAAAGCGGGCTACGCTACAACCTCGATATGAAAGGAGCGCATGATGTCAACCGTGTGTAAAGATAAGAAGCTGGCGGAGAAGGACGCCGCGAAAGCGGAGGAGCGAAAAGCGGAAGGCAAATCGTATTTCGTCTGTAAAAAATGCCAGCGCCATAGCCATAAGGAAGATCACCTGTGCGACCCGAAGAAAGTGAAAAAAGAGTAAACCCGGGCGAGTAGTTCGCGAACAACCTTGCGTGGCCGGATTCATACACTGACGCATCAATATGGTATGATACATAGCGCGTGTTCCACTATCCTGCTTCGGCTGCGGGATAGTGTCAGGACTTTCTCTTCCACTGGCTCCCCTCTCCTCGGGGAGAGGGGTTGGGGGGGGTGAGGGCAAGACGCGTGCAAGCGAAAGTCCTGCGTGCATCGATCAGCGTAGCCGGTGGGTTGGCATACGAAAACGCCGCGGTCAACGAGATAGAAGGAGCTTGGGCATGACAGAACAATCCGCAACGGCGCCGGGTTTTCAATGGGGGCGCTGGCTAACCCTGTATAGCGCGGCGACATTTCTGGTCCTCGGGGGCGACGCGGCGATGCACCATTACCACACGGTGGGCGAGCACCCCCTGGCCTGGATCCCGATTGTGTTCGGCCCCATCGCGGCGCTGGCGTGTCTCCCGGGCATCCTGTCCGCGCGGTGGCGTCCCGTCGTCACGTTGTGGGTTGGTCTGGCGGCCATGGCCGTCGGCGGCGCCGGCACACTTTTCCATAATCTGCCGACCTATTTGGAGCGCGGAGATCAGAGTATCGTGGCGGCCTTCCTGGACGCCACGAACCCTCCCATGGCCCCGGCCGCCTTTGCCTCTGCCGGCATCCTGCTGGTGCTAGTCTGGTGGGGTGAACGCCTGTGGCGCACCGGGTATTATCATCCTAAGAGTTAACCCGGGCTACCGGTATGCGCAATGTGCGTGATACACCTCCAGGGCGTAGCGATACGATTCCAGGCGGACATTCGGCGATACGGAATGGTCAGTATGGAAGAAATACGCGGCGCCCAGTGCCTTCAGCGCGTCCATTTTTCCGGCCACCTCCGCCTCGATGGCGGCGTGGTCGCCCGCTTCCAACACGCGCACGTCGATGTTGCCCATGAAGGCCAGCCGGTCGCCGTACTGCCGGGCCAGCGCTACGACATCCACGCCGGCCTTCGCCTCCATTGGCTGCAGGCAGTCCACGCCGGCCTCGATCATTAACGGCACTGCGTCGGTGATCCCGCCGCAGGAGTGCAGAATCACCGGCATCCCACGGTCATGGAAGAAGGCGAAGAGTTCCTGGTAATACGGCAGGATGAGTTCGCGCAACATCGTCGGCGAGCAGAACAACCCCTTGCTATACCCCAGGTCTTCATAGATGAACGCCGCGTCGGGTTGGCCGGCTTCATCGAAGAGATAGGTGAGATGCTGGCGGTAGAAATCCGTGTAGGTGCGACAAAAGTCGTGAATCCACTCCGGTTCCAGTGCAAAGCTCTCCAGCATGACCACGTCGCCCAGCGTGGAGCGCAGCAGCTCAAAAATAAAGAGCCCGCCGAAGAAGGTGGCTTTGCCTTTCGCGTGGGAGGCGGCGTTGTTGTCCCGTGTGGCGTTGACATCCACGCGTCCCGGGTCAAAGGTCAGCAGCGGCTTGTAGGTCTCTTCCCAGCGTTGCGGGGTAATGCAGTCAAAGTCCACATGCTCCGGCGTCCCGGATTTATGCTTCCAGTAGCGCATCGTGGCGCCATTGCCGCCTTTTACCAGTTTACACTCCTCGGTCTCCTCAACCGTCTCGCTGAAACCGCGGAGGGGCGTGGTGTCGATCCATCCCCCGCCGAAACACAGGTCATAATTAAAATAATCTTCCGGATTCGTATCCGCCGGGAAACCCTGCGCGATCCAGTAATCCGGGATGGTCTCACCCCAATAATGGTCAAAGAGCCCCATGCGATCCGGTAACTCCCGGCGCAACAGGGTCATCACGCGTTCTCGCGAAGTCATTTCTGCGGTCATCACATCACCTCAGCAGGCAATTACGACGACAACGGGTAAAAGCCTGCCGGTGGTTGACGGTTACCCCCGCAGTTTGCATAAAAGCACGAATAATACTTTGGTTGGTCAGCGCTTTATTCGCTTTGCGAATGAAGCGGGCTGTCTCGATAACGATTTTTTCAAACACGGCTCTTGACAGGCGATATTTTATATGATACTTTCTATATATCATATTTCAAAGGCACTGATTTCCTGATCGCACGTGGGGCAATGTACCGTGGTGCGCGGACAGGGTGAGATGGTGAGGTGACGGTTGATGATTACCCGTGAAACGGATTATGCCATTCGCGCCCTGCTCTGTCTAGCGCGTCGCGCACCCGGCGAGGTGATCTCGGCCAGTGTTATGGCCGAGGAGATGGAGATTCCATATCGCTTTCTGCGGCGGATTGTCTTGAAGCTCTCCGAAGAAGGCTTCGTGACCACGTTGCGCGGGAAGTATGGCGGCATGCGTTTAGCGAAGGCGCCGGCAACGATCACGCTGCTGGAAGTGATGCGTGCCGCCGATCCGGACGCCATCACCTTGAATCTGTGTCTGGCCAACAGCGCGAATTGTTCGCGTTCCGCCTCCTGCGTCGTCCATGATGAGTTAGCGGAAATCCAGGCGCAGTTTATGCAACGCCTGTCCGCGGTGACGCTGGCCACCTTACTGCAGCGAGAACAGACTGCCGGGCAACAGCGTATTGCCTGATGTTCGTGAGACAACCACCAACTTGAAGGAGTGAACGATGGGAACGTTAGTGACGAAAGAAGCGCCGAACTTTACGGCGCAAGCCGTGTTGCCGGACGGTAGCTTTGCCGACTTGACCTTGTCCGCGTACCGGGGAAAAACCGTAGTGCTGTTTTTCTACCCGCTGGACTTTACCTTCGTGTGTCCGTCGGAAATTATTGCGTTTCACAAAAAACTGGGCGAATTCAAGGCGCGGAATACCGAGGTCATCGGCGTCTCGGTCGATTCGGTGTATACCCACTTTGCCTGGCGGCAGACCCCGGTGAACGGCGGCGGCATCGGCGAAGTCGGCTTCCCCCTGGTTGCCGATCTGACCAAAGCGATTGCCCGCGACTATGATGTGCTCGTGGATGACGCGGTCGCCTTGCGCGGGTTGTTTTTGATCGACACCCATGGCATTGTCCGCCACCAACTCATTAACGACCTGCCCCTGGGTCGCAGCGTGGACGAAGTGTTGCGCCTTATCGATGCCTTGCATTTCGTCGAAGAACACGGCGAGGTATGTCCCGCCAACTGGAAATCCGGCGAAGAAGCCATGACCCCCACCGCCGACGGCGTGGCCAAATATCTGGCGGATAAATATGGAGAGGCAGGTGTAAAATGAGCCATGATGACTTTCTGGTCGAAATTTGCCCGGAAACCGGTATCTGTTCGATCATTCACGGCGACAAAGGAAAAATCGACCTGATGCCCGACGAAGTGGACGACATCCGCGGCGCGGACGGCAACGTGGAGAAAATCGCCGCGGTCCTTACCGAAAGCGACGCCGGCTTCGTCAGCGGCCTGACGACGGAAGATATGACCTATATCGCCTACCGCTTGCGGTAATGCACCGCGTTGCGGGTATCGGACAGCGTGCCCCGCGGTATTCGCGACGCGAATACCGCGGGCTACTTTGCGACACGAGTCGTTGACGCCATGAGCGACTTGTCGATGGCGCGTGCTTTGATCGCCTGGGGCGACATCGGCGCAATCAGGTTGAGTTGCGTCAACCATTTCTTCGTCCCCGCGCTATCGTTGCCGGCGGCCGCTCGTTTGTAGAGACTGAGCAGGGCGTCCAGCGTGGCGCGTGAGATGCGGTCTTTGTCGACCTGGGCATCCGTCTTCACCTCGTTCGGTGTTGCCGTGTTCGTCAGCGCCGCCTGCACCTGGTCATGCATCCGTTTCGCCGAAGCTTTTTTCGTTTCGCGAATTATGTCGGCGAACCGCGTGTCAGCGCAACGGGGTCCAGCGCGCCTGCGGGCAGTACGGATATCTGCTACAATACGGGTGTGACGGATGACACGCGAATATATCAGGTGACTGCGCTGGTGTTGCGCGGGCGGGATTATGGCGAGGGGCACCGGCTGATCTCGTTGTTCACGCGCGAGGAGGGGAAGATTCTCGCGGTGGCCCGCGGGATTCGCAAGCCGCGCGCCCGGCTGGCCGCTGCGTTGCAGCATTTTGTACTCGGTGTCGTCGACCTGGCACGTGGGCGACGTTTCGACGTGATCACCCAGATGCGTGTGCAGAACCCTTTCTATGGGTTGCGGCAACATGTGGAAGCTTTCGCTTATGCCAGCTACTTTGCGGAGCTCTTTGACGAATCACTGGAGGAGCGGCAGAGTTGTCCGGCCTTGTTTGACCTGCTCATCGAGGCGCTGGAACGACTGGTCCATGACGCGGCCCCGGATCTGGTGGCCCGCTACGTCGAGATTCACCTGATCGCCATGCTCGGATATCTGCCGCATCTCACCGCGTGCGCACAATGCCAGGCGCCGTTGGCGAAGCATGACGCGGAGGGGCATGCGCATTGGCCGACCTGGTTGGGGTTTTCCAGCAGCCAGGGTGGGGCGCTCTGCCCGCAGTGCCTGCCTGCCGTGCCCGGCGCACGACGCATCGCCTCCGGCACCATCCAGGTGGCCCAGGTGCTCTTAACCCACGGCGCCAGTGCCCTGGCCACCCTGCGTCTGTCCGATCGTCTGAGACGCGAGATAGAAACGACTTTTCGGGAGTACCTGGAATATCGCCTGGAACGACGCCTGCGCAGCGTGCGTTTCCTGCACGAGTGGGGCGATACACCAGGTGACGCAGCGCATGATGCATGCACCTCAGAGCCGTGAACGGGAAGCCAAATGCGGGTCAGGGCATTCGGTTACCTTCTCCTATTTTGCGACTCGCTCTACTCACCGAAACGTCCATTGTACGCTCTTCACCCCGGGGGCGCCCAGTAAACGGGTGGCGACTTGCTGCAAGTCTTCGGTCGTCGGTGCAAAGCCGTCGAGGGAGATCGTGGCGAGGTGATCGTCTTCCGAAGTGAAGGTGAGTTCACTCAGTTCCATGCCGGCCGTGGTGAGTGCTTCGTGGAGCCAGTCGACACGCTGGCGCGCGTCGGTCATCGTCACTTCCAGGTTGAACGCATGGCCGTGTTCGATGTGCAGTTCGAAACGGCGTAGCGCCGAGAGCGCCCAATAGACCACTACGGTTCCCACCAGCGCGATGCCCATCGCGGCGCCGCCCAACCCCACCGCCAACCCCACAGCGGAGACGGTCCACAGGCTGGCGGCGGTGGTCAATCCGCGTACGAAATTTCCCTGTTTGATGATCGTGCCGGCGCCCAGGAAGCCCATACCGCTGGCGACTTGCGCCGCAATGCGCCCGGGGTCATAACGCCCGTGATCGGCGACGGCAATCGACACGAGCATATAGATCGCCGATCCCACGCAGACCAGCACGTGCGTGCGCAACCCGGCCGGGCGCACCAGCTTCTCCCGCTGGTAGCCGATCAACCCGCCGCAGAGCAAAGCCACCACTAATTGTCCCAGAATCACCAACCCTTGCGTCAGATAAGGCACGACATATGAACTCCATTCATGCAACCAGTGCATCATTGTCCCCCTGTCTTCCCTCTCCCCCGGTCACCCCATCTTCCAGTGGTGTGTTGCCTGCATTATTCATAACATTTCGAATAATGCCTCAGTCAACTCGGTAATCAATTCATAAATGATCCGGGCTTGTCAACTCACCCGATAATGCGTACCTAAACTGGTGGGGTTGCGCAAGGCGGCGTCGGTCACGATCAGCGCCACTTCGATGGCGTTGCGCAGACCGATGAGTTCGTTGGATAATTTGGATTCACGGTAAAAATTCTCAATGCGATGCGAGAGGTAATTCAGATCCGCGCGTGCGCGCGTCAGGCGTTTGGTGGTGCGCACGATGCCCGCATAGTTCCACATTGTGGTGCGGATCGTTGCCCAATCCTGCACGATCAGCGCGGGGTCGTTTGTCTCCGTCAGGTCGACATCGACCCACTCGGCGACATGGTCAAGACGCGCGTGCAATTCTTCCTGTGCCGCGCGTGCGGCATCGCGTCCGGCGCGCGCTCCCCAGGTGAGCGCTTCCAGCAGCGAGGTGCTGGCCAGCCGGTTGGCGCCATGCACGCCGGTGCAGGAGACTTCACCGATGGCGTATAGATTTTGGATCGTACTGCGCCCCTGCAGATCCACTTTGACGCCGCCGATGCAATAATGCGCGGCGGGAACAACGGGGATGGGGGCGTGAGTGATGTCGATGCCGAATTGCCGCAGCGTGTGGTAAATCGTCGGGAAGCGGCGCGGAATATCGACGTGCACATCGGAGAGATCAAGGAGTACGTAGTCCGACCCTTCGCGCAGCATCTCTTCCCAGATGGCGCGAGTGACGATATCGCGCGGCGCGAGTTCTGCCTGTGGGTGGTAACTGACCATGAAGCGCTCGCCTTTGCGGTTGCGCAGTTTCGCCCCCTCGCCGCGCACCGCTTCGGAGATCAGAAAGCGATCGGCGTCACGGTGATAAAACGCGGTGGGGTGGAACTGGATATACTCAGCATTGATGATTTCCGCCCGCGCGCGGGCCGCCATCGCCAGGCCGTCGCCGCGCGCTCCGCGGGGATTGGTGGTGTGCTGGTAAATCTGTCCCCACCCGCCGGTGGCCAGCATGGTGCGATGCGCCAGTGTTTTTTGCACCTGGCCGTGCTGGAGATCCAGCAAATACGCGCCCAGGCAGACGGTCGGTTCGTAGATATCCAGGGGATCCGTGGAATGGTGTGGCAGGGTGATCAAGTCGACGGCGGTGTGCTGGGGCCAGATGGTGATCTGTGGATGCCGGCGCACACCGGCCTGCAACCCTTCCGCGATGGCGCGCCCGGTGGCATCGCCGGCGTAGAGGATGCGTCGCGTCGAATGCGCGGCTTCCCGCGTGAAATCGAAATGGTCGCCGTCGCGCGCAAACTGCACCCCCAGCCGGTCAACCAGGAAATCAAAGACTAATGGCGGGCCTTCCGTCGCCAGTTGTTGGACCGCGGGGGGCCAGCATAGCCCATTGCCCGCCGCGGTGATGTCCTGCGCCAGCAGTTCCGGGGAATCTTCCAGCCCCCGTGCGATGATACCCCCCTGGGCGTACGCCGTGTTGGAATCCAGCAGGTCGGTCCCTTTGGTCACCAGCAGCACGCGCGCGCCTTCGTCCGCCGCGGTCAACGCAGCCGCGCACCCCGCGGCTCCCGATCCAAGCACCAGCACATCATAATGCTCTTGTCCCATACCGGCGATCACCTTCTTATGTGTTAGCCTGCATTATTCATGAACACATGAATAATGCTACAGCTAGCCGAAGCTTTATTCGCTTTGCGAATAAAGCGGGTTAGCCCGTGTATTTCATGCACGCATGAACAGTGCTCCAGTATAACACTAACCTCCCGCAACATGAAGGGAGGGGTAGCAATGCCACCGATTGTTGGTATAACTATTTATATTTATTATAAATTTAACAGATAGGAGCTGGCGGAATATTAGAAGTGACAACAGTGTTGCCCCGGGCAGCACTAGAAACGAAGAGGAGGTTAGGGTCATGCAACTGAGACGCTGGGATCCATTCATGGAGATGCAGCAGTTACAGTGTGAAGTTGATCGCCTGTTCGGAGGCAACACGGTGCGAACCTGCACGGCTTTGATGTGAACGCCAACGGTTGATATCGAAGAGGAAGATCAGTCCTATCCCGCATTATTCATGAACGCATGAATAATGCTCAAGCTAGCCGAAGCTTTATTCGCTTCGCGAATAAAGCGGGCTATACCGTTCATGCGGAAATTCCGGGATTGCGCCCCGAGGAAATCCACCTGGAAGTGAACGGTCCCACTTTGACGTTGTCTGGTGAACGGAAAACTGAGCATGAAGAGAAAAAAGCACATTATCTGCGCATGGAGCGCACCTATCCTGCATTATTCATAACATTTCGAATAATGCCACAGTTAACCCGGCTGTCAATTACTTCATGAATAATCCGGGCTATGGGTCATTCCAGCGCACCTTCAACTTTGGCGCGCCCATCGACCCTACCCAGGTGAAGGCCAACTATCACGACGGCGTGGTGGACATCACCATTCCCTAACGCACCATTGAAGAACCCAAGTCAATTGAAATCCACGTTGCGCATGTCGATTAATGCGCGCACCCGCGCCGGGCATGGTGAGTGCCCGGCGCGGGAGTGCTGAGCATCGCGAATTTATCCGATGATATAGGTATGGTAGGCCTCGGTTTGGAAGCCTTTTTTCTCTGCAACGCCGCGCACCCCGGTGGTCTGGTCCAGATAGGGGGTGCCTTTGGGCACGCGATACAAGTTTGACTGATAGCTGAACAGCACCTGACGTTTGCCCGCGGCGGGACGCCACAGGACGCCGGCTTCCCCCTGCAGCAAGGTGCGGGTGTGCAACAAGGGCAGTACCGCCCGATAATCCAGATTCGCCTGACGAATAATCGGGCTGGCGATGCGGTCGATGCGCGTCGGCGCGCTCTTGCCGTTCGACATCCATAACCCCAGTGTGCTCGGGGCTTTATTGGCGAGCAGTCGATAGTAGAAGTCCGGTCCCGCGACATGAGCCGCCGCGGACCCCGGCACCGGGATCACCGAATAACCGATGGAAATCGAGCACTGATAAGCCAGAGGTTCGCAACCGGGCAGATTATACGCGCCTTGCACGCCATGTTGCGGCTGGCCCCAGGGTCCCAGGGATTCGATGAGCATATGCAGACCGGCGCGCTGCCAGGCGGCCATTATCTCGCACAACTCTTTCCATTGCGTATGGACTTTCAGTTTACCACTATGGATATTGTCCGGGTCACTCGGGTCCGGCGTGTAAAAACTGGTGGGCATCCAGGCAAAGTTGTAGAACGAATCATAGAGATAACCGCTGATCGTGGTGGCGTGGGTCGCCGCGGTGATCTTGTCGCGGAACATCGCACCAAAGGGTGAGGCCAGATCCATACCGTAGATGCTGTCGTACCCGGAGCCGTACCAATGCCGGCCATCCGCGCCGCGAATAATCTGGTTGGGGTGTGATAGTAGATACGGCGACATCTGGCTCTGGTGCGAGCCAATCCAACTGATGAGTTCCACGCCGGTCGCGCGCGCATCGTCCGCCAACGCGCGGTACGCCGCGGGACCGCCCAGCACGTTCGCAACCTCATATTCATGCGGGCAGCACATATTGCCGCCACTATATTCCGGCAATACTCCCTCGCGTTTGCGCGTCATGTCATTTTCCCAGTACGGATCAATGAAGATCTGCTGGAATCCGAGGGCCGCCGCCGCCGGGAGCAAATCATCACGGTAGGATTCGGCAGTGAAACTGTGCCAGAAATTGTGGCTGAGGGTGGTGCGCGGAGCCGTGCGGTGCATGCCGAACTGCCCAAGGACGTTATCCTGGTCAGCATCGAACACCGCGGTCCAGGCATTCAGGTGATCGGTGGCGTTGCCCACGCCGGCGATGCCGATGAACTTTTTGACGGTGCGCCCATCACGCGATTGGTCGAAGAGATGTTTGTCGAAGTGACGAATCGCGTCATCGCCGGGATCGCGCGTCACGATGGTGCGGATCAGCCCGCAATGGTCGAAGACGCCGACCAGCGCCGTCCGACCGCGGTACTGGTAATCGAACCCTTGTTCGGAAGCCCAGCGGGGCACATCGTGGGTCATGATCGGGTTCAGCGGGTAGCCGATGCAAGCGGACGTGGAATAGGCAGTGCGCGTGCGCAAGGTCACACAAGGGTCAGCGCCCATTTGCTGGCGCAGCAGCGTCACACCGAGCGCCTCGCCGTCCATCTCCCAGGTCGCGCGGTCGAGGATGTAGTAAATCTCCTGTTTCCGTGAATGGAAATGATAGCTGTAGGTGAAACCGACAAAGGTGTGCCCGCCGATTTTTTTTGTCGTGGCTTCCAGAATCCAGTCCATGCGATCTTCCGCGAGCACTTTGCCGTCCCAGGCACGCGTGCTCCATACCGGATCCAATGAATGATCCTGCAACGCGGCGACATGCCCGCCTATGCCCAGCGCGCGCGTGCGCAAAATCACGCGTTTTCCAGCAGTCTCAATCGCTTCCAGTGTATAGTGGTTGTATTCGATGCCATCATGGGTCGCCGTAAAGGGGCGCATCGGCAACGCGTTGCCGCGTACGACCACGCCATCGATGGTGATTTGCCCCAATCCTAAAAATGCAGAACCACGGTGGACGAGTTCAATCTCGACGTTCCCGATTTGTATATGGTCAGTTTGCATGACGTTGACGATCCTTTCCAGCGGTAAAAAGACTTCGGTCAAGTCTACTGAGTGAAAGAAGAGCCGTCAATAGGGAATTCGATGCGACCTGCGCACCGCGGCAGGAATCCCCGGGCGCAGAGAGGAATAACTACGAGTGAATCCATCACCCGCGTGCGTCATCTGTGCAGGAATTATGCGGGTCAGCACACACCATTAGACTATTTCAGAGGAGGCTTCCCATGCCCCAGTATACTATCGGCATCGACTTCGGTACCTTGTCCGGACGTGCGGTGCTTGTCGATGTGGCCAACGGCCGCGAGATCGCGAACGCGGTCTATGAATATGCCAACGGCGCGATGGACGAAGCGTTGCCGGATGGCACCCCGCTGGGACCGGACTGGGCGTTGCAGGATCCGGCGGATTATCTGCGCGCGCTGGAGGTGACCATTCCACGCGTCATTCTCGATGCCGGCATCCGTCCCGCGGAAGTCATCGGTCTGGCCATCGACTTTACCGCCTGCACCATGCTGCCCACGACGGCGGATGGCACCCCGCTCTGCTTCCTTGACGAATGGAGCGCTACCCCGCACGCCTGGATCAAACTCTGGAAACACCATGCCGCGCAACCGGAAGCCACCGCGTTGAATCGGATTGCCGCAGAGCGTGGAGAGACGTTTCTCGCCCGATATGGTGGAAAAATTTCTTCGGAATGGCTCATCCCGAAAATCTGGCAGATCCTCGACGAAGCGCCGGAAGTTTACCGCGCCGCCGACCGTTTCCTGGAAGCCGCGGACTGGGTGATATGGCAACTTACCGGCAACGAGTGCCGCAACTCCTGCACCGCCGGCTACAAGGCGATGTTCAACAAACAGGAAGGCTACCCGAGTACGGCGTTTTTTGCCGCACTCGATCCGCGCCTGGAGAACCTGGTGGCGGAGAAACTGTCGACGGCGATTTACCCCCTCGGCGTCCGGGCCGGTGGTCTGCTGCCGGACTGGGCGGAGTCGCTGGGGTTGCCGGCCGGCATCGCGGTGGCGGTCGCCAATGTGGACGCCCACGTGGCCGTGCCGGCGTGTACGGTCGTTGAACCGGGCAAGATGGTCATGATCATGGGCACGTCCATCTGTCATATGGTCTGCGGCACGGAGAGCAAAATCGTGCCCGGCATGTGCGGCGTGGTGGAAGACGGCATCTTGCCTGGTTTGTTCGGTTTTGAAGCCGGGCAAAGCGCGGTGGGTGATATTTTTGCCTGGTTTGTCGACAACGGCGTACCGGGCGCCTACCACCAGGAAGCCGCGCAACGCGGCATCAGCGTCCACCAGTTGCTCAGCGAGAAAGCGGCGCTGTTGAAACCCGGCGAGAGCGGTCTGGTGGCCCTGGACTGGTGGAACGGCAACCGGTCCGTGCTCGTCGATACCGCGCTGAGCGGATTGCTCCTCGGCGCCTCGCTGACCACCAAGCCGGAAGAGATCTATCGTGCGCTCATCGAAGCCACGGCTTACGGGACGGCGATGATCGTGAACACCTTTGCCGAATATGGCGTGGCGGTGGACGAAATCTACTGTTGTGGCGGATTGGCCTCTAAAAACCCGCTGCTCATGCAGATCTATGCCGATGTGACCGGCCGACCGATGAAGATCTCCGCTTCTGAACAGACCCCGGCGCTGGGCTCCGCCATGCACGCCGCCGTCGCCGCCGGCGCCGCGGCCGGCGGGTATGCCACCATTCAGGACGCCGCCGCGAAGATGGCCCGTGTGAAAGACGAACAGTACTTCCCCATCCCGGAGAATCAAGCGATCTACCGGGAGCTCTTCGCCGAATACACGCAGTTGCACGACTACTTCGGGCGCGGCGCCAACGACGTGATGAAACGCCTGAAAGCGCTCAAAGAGCGCGCGCACCAGGAGAAGACCGCCGGGTAAGGATCCGGCGCCAGAGCTACTCCTACTCTCGCTTCGCGAGAGGACCGGTGGGCGGCTCGCGAGGACCCTCGCCCTCCCGACCAGGCG
>Ga0073936_10004968_pt1 | contig 18138 bp, 7 predicted proteins | sample AliMusrvi5mmetaG_FD_87041 | JGI IMG/M metagenome (GOLD analysis project Ga0073936, IMG submission 87041) | Freshwater lake bacterial and archeal communities from Alinen Mustajarvi, Finland, to study Microbial Dark Matter (Phase II) - Alinen... | ecosystem: Environmental > Aquatic > Freshwater >... | reverse complement strand
GCCTTGGCCGGGGTGTAGATACCATTAATTCCGGCCTTGCGGATGTTGTCAATCTCGTCGGCGGACAGGGCGTAGGCGTAAACCGCCACGTCATCCATGCTGCCCTTGTAATCACGACCGCCGTACGAATCGGAACCAAACCGCACGCCACTCCATGTTGCTGTTCCATGGGCAAGGGTATTGACTGCGAACTGCATACCCGTACCACTATCCAAATACACGGTCGCCTGCGTTGGTTCCACCACGAGGGCAACAAAGTTCCACTGGTCGGCAGTTGGAAACAGTCCCGATTGCCAGTTGTAACTCGCGGCGGCGTCATTCCAAGTGTAGCCGAGTTGGCCCACCTGCGTATATTGCAAGCCGGAGGTGCCGCCACCGTCCCCGCGGGTGAAGACCAGGCCAGCCCAATCCGATTGAACGGCATCTGGCTTGATCCAGGCAACGATGGTCATGGCGCCATTGATCTGGCCGAACGAGGGCACCGTCACATACCCCCCGTTTCCGTTGAGCGCGTAGGCTTTGTTTCCCGTGTCGAAGCCCTGAAAAGCGGCGGGCTCAGGGCCAGGAACATTGTTCGTTACCCCGGCGCCGTAGGTGCCGTCGCGGCCGCCCTCATAATCGTACGCGACAGTGCCGTTGGTCTCATCCAGACGCCAGTACCCAAGCGGGGTCCGCTCGGTTACAACCGCCGCCAGTTTGGTGGCGGTGAGCAGCGTCAAGGCTGCATTGACGTTGGTGGTGCCGTAGGTATTGGTGACCAGCACACTGTAGTTGCCAGCGTCCCCTGCCCGAACATCGAAGACGGAGTAAGCGGAGGAGGTCGCACCGCTGAGAGGAGTGCCATTAAAACTCCACTGATAAGCCAACGGCGCGCTGCCGACGGCAGTGACCGTGAAAGTCGCCGTGCTACCGGCGTAACGCTGGAGGGACTGCGGCGGGTGTGCAATTAAAGGCGGACCGGTGAGCACCGTGAGCACCGCAACCGAGCTTGTGGCCGCTCCGAACGCGTTGGTGACGACCACGGTGTAGTTGCCACTGTCGTTCGTCACGAGGTTGCTGAAGGCTAGGACGGACGTGGTCTGTCCCGGCATTGGAACGCCGTTCTTGGTCCATTGGTAATGCAGCGGCGAGGAGGAGGCGTATTCGTCGCAAACAACGGATAGCGACACCATCATCCCCTCATAAACCGGAGGAGGCGGCGCCTGGGGCTGAGCCAGGATAATGGGCGGAACCTCGGCCGCCGCGTAGAGTTGCCTCATCTCATTTGTCGTCAGCGCTCGGTCGAAGATTGCCACCTCGTCCATGGCGCCGTTGAAAGCACTGTTTTCTCCGTAGTAAGGCCCCCTGGCATCGTAGCCGAGGAAGATCGGGTTGACCGACCAGTCGTGGGGAGTGGCCGGCATGGTCGTCTCGTTGTCAGGCACAGTCCTCGAAACTGCATGGGTGTTGAGGTAAACGGTCCGGTTAGTGGGTGAGAACACCACCGCACAGAATGCCCACCGCTGGTCCGGAGTGTATAATTGGGGATCGTACTGCCAGTACACATCGTCCTTGTTCCACAGCATGCGCAGTTCCGCCCCCTGCCCCTGGGTCGCGCTGGCGCCATTCCCGCCCAGCGTGATGCCGGTGCCATTTCCGCCATGTCCTGTACCCGATGGGTCGGTATCGCGCTGGGTTACCAAGCCCCTCCAGTACACTTGGTCACCGTTGCGTTTGACCCAGCAAGTGATGGTCATGTTTTCTATTGTCCCGCTCTGGGCGGGGATCTTGATGCAACTACCCGGGGTAAGCGGATTGCCCGGGTCGCCATCTTTCAGACCAGCAATCCCTGGAAATCGAGCTGCGGTGTTGTTCGTCCCAAATCCGTGGTACGGCACCCCGGGCTCCAGAGGCGATGCCCCCTTCAGGTATCGACCGTCACTTCCCGAGCCCCAGCTCCCAAGGTTGGTGGCAACGGGCGGCACAATAACAAAGGCCGGCTCGTCCAGCCGCCAGTAGCCCACCGGGCTGCTGGCCTTGACGAGTTGGTCGTAGGGTTGGGAAGGGGAGGCATTGGTACCGTTCTGGTAATGGGCCAGCGCGTCCGACGCACCCAAAGCCGAGCCGTAGATCGCCACCTCGTCAATGCTACCGCTGAAAGCCCAACCCCCGTAGCCCCGGTCACCAATTATTTCCGGCCCCAAAGGGTTGGGGGTCACACGGATCGCCGCGATGTCGGCAGGGCTTAGCGCCACGCCGTCACTTCTGGTCACGGTCGGGGTGGCCAAGCTCCCGTTGATGTAAATACTGGGAGACGTGCCATCGTAGGACACGAGGAAATGTTGCCATACGCCGGCGCTGACCACGCCCGGCACAGTGTAGTAGAAATATGGAGCGCCAGCCGCAGGCGTCCCCAGGCTCCCCAGTACGAGCACCAAATCGGCTCCTTCCTGTCGCAGCAGCCACCCGCTCCGGTCATTCGAGTTGGTGAGATTCTGGCCCTGGACCCACGACTGAACGAGGGTGTGGCGGTTGCCGTCGACAGCGTCTGAATTGGCCCAGCATTCAACGCTGAAGGGCCCCGGAGGATTCAGAGCGGCGTTCCAAGGAATCGTTACCTTTGCACCATTCGCGAAGCCTCCAGCCGTGTCGCTGCTTCCTGCCAAGGCACCGCTCACTGGGTGCGTGACGCCGGCATAGAGGCCGTTGGCGGCAGAAAGGAGCGTGCCGGAATTGGTCGCCGCGTCTGTAGGGACGGGCGTCGTTTCGTTCAGTTGCCAGTACCCCAACGGGTGCAAGGACATGACCGTGTTGGAATAATCGGCTCGGGCGGGCAGGATCGCCGCCAAGGCCAGCAAGCCCGCAGCCGCAGCCTGAAGCAGGAATTGACCTGCATGTGGTTCTGTCTTCATAAGAAGTGCTCGAGTTTTTCTGTCATTTGACTTGGTTTGTTTGGTTTAACGGAAGGGTTCGATGGAAGTCAAAAAGCCACCTGCGTCGGGCTGGAATCTGGCACCGCCGCGAACAACTTTGTGCTGAGGCAATAACGCGATCATGGCCGTGATTATCTTTAGCAAATGTTGGTGAATCGAGACGACTACCATTTTGCGTCACGCGGTGTGCCATTTTGCGTCGCCGGATCTGATTCACCGAGCACGCCGATGCAGATAACTTGCAAGGAATTGCTTTTTCGCGCCCGCCCGCACTGAGCGCTTCGCGGATGACGCGAAAGCCTGCGTTTCCTCACTTGCTAACTGGAGACCAGGTAACGGCCACCCTTCTTGGTGGGAAATTCGACCGCACCGTTCGGCAGTTGCCGGGTCGCTATGCTTTCCCCTGCCGACTGGACCGTCGCCTTGGTTCCGGTTTTGATCCTGCAGGGCTGCCCTTCCTTTGACAGGACTTCCACGCTGGTCACCTTGGCCCCGCTCCATTTCATATCCAGTTCGAAGGCGCCGCGGGCGCACACCCCTTTGAACCGGCCCGAGCTCCACTCCTTCGGAAGGGCGGGCAGCAAGTCGATAACGCCCTCGTGCGACTGCATCAGCATCTCGGTGATCCCGGCGGCAACCCCCAGCGACCCGTCCACCTGCAACGGGGTAAAGCATTTGGCAAAAAGCTGCGGGTAAGCCTGTTCCTTGATGTATCCCTTAAAGATCTTGTTGGCCCTGTCGCCATCGTATAGCCGGGCCCAGAGCGACATTTTCCACGCGCGGGAGAAACCGGCGCCGCCGTCGCCGCGCTGTTCGAGAACCGCCTTGATGGCCTCCACATATTGCGGGGTCCTCCGGGCCGACAACACATTGCCCGGGTAGAGGCCATACATGTGCGAAAAATGCCGGTGCTTGTCCTCCATCTGTCCATAATCCTCGGCCCACTCCTGCAGGCTGCCGTTGCTGCCGATCCGGGGCGGCACCAGCTTCGCCCGGGCAGCAGCCACCTTTGCGGCAAATTCCTCATCCACGCCTAAGGTCCTGGACGCTTCTCCAAAATACCCAAACAGATCGGTCAGTATCTGCATGTCCATGGAGGAGCCGTAGCATATCGTGGTGAAATAGTAGCTTCCGGTTACTTCATCAAAGAAGTAGTGGTAACCTGGGCCTTTAGGCGGATTCTCGGGTGAATTCGAAGGATTGGTCACCAGCCACTTACCGTTGGGATGAGGCACCAGGAAATCCATGAAAAACTCGACCGAACCCTTGATCATCGGGTAAATGCCCCTTAGGTAATCGCGATCCAGCGTATAAAGATAATGCTCCCATAGCTGGTTGCAGAGCCACGCGCCGCCGACGGTAAAGGTTCCCCAGGTCGGCCCGTCCATCGGGGCCGCCACCCTCCAGATATCCGTGTTCTGGTGAAAGACCCACCCTTTGGCCCCATAATGCTCCTTTGCCACTTGGGAGCCCTGGTCGGTCAACTCCTTCACCAGCCGGGTCAGCGGCTCGGCGCAATCCGAAAGATTGCCGGACTCAACCGGCCAGTAGTTCATCTCCAGGTTGATGTTCGCGGTGTATTTCGAATCCCAGCTCGGATTCATGTTCTCGTTCCAGATGCCCTGAAGATTCGCCGCCTCGGTTCCGGGGCGTGACGAGGAGATCAGCAGGTAGCGACCGAAATGGTAGCATAAAGCAGCCAGGTTGGGATCGGGCTCAGTCTCAAAAGCGGCCATCCGCTTGTCGGTCGGCAGGTGGGAATTGCCGCTCGTCCCCAGGTCCAGCCGCACCCGGTTGAACAGGCCCTGGTAGTTCGTGACAGCCGCATCCCGGACGGTCGCGTAGGTCTTTCCCCGCAAACCGGCCAGGTACTTGGCCACCCGGGCAGCCGGATCGGCGCTGACGTCCTTGTAGTTCACAAAGCTGGTGGCCGCTGCGATATACAGGGTCACCGCATCCGCCTTGTCCGCCGTCAGTTCGGTGTCATCGACCGTCACTGTCCCTCCCTCGGGAATCGCCTTGAGTTGGACCCGGTACTTGAGAGCGCCCGCCACTCCCATATAGTCGGCGGATTTCCCGTTGATCATCAGGCCATCCGGGCCCGCTCCGTCCATTTGGAAATAGTCCGTCGCGTAATTGGAGTGCGCCGAGTTGCGGCAGCCCCGCAAGCTGGCCTTGAAGGAAATGCTCCCGGGCTTGTCGGCGGTCAGCCTCACCACGATCACCTGGTCCGGGGCCGAGGAGAAAACCTCCCTCTTGAATTTCACCCCGTTTGCCGTGTATTCGACGCTGGCAATCCCCGTTCCCAGGTCCAGCCAGCGTTTGTAGCCGGTCACTTCCTTTTCGTTTTCAACGAAGAGATGCAGGTTACCGATGGATTGATACTTCTGCTGCTCCACCGGGTAGCCCATGAGGTGCCGGCCAAAAAGTTTGTGGGCGCCGATGGGATTGCCCTCAAAAATCATCTTTTGAATTTCGGGCAGCGCTTTGTAGCCTCCTTTGACCACCGTGGAATAAGGGCCGCCCGACCAGTAGGTCTCCTCGTTCAACTGGATGCGTTCCTCGGAATTCTTCCCGAAGACCATGGCGCCCAGGCGGCCGTTGCCGACCGGCAGCGCTTCCTCCCAGGTCTTCGCGGGGGATGCGTACCACAGAAGCGTTGAGGGATCAAAGCTCATGTTGTCTATGCTTTTGGGGATGTCGGCCTGCTGTCCGCTTAAATGCATTAACGAACACAACAGGATCGGGGCGCACCGGGCGAGAGTTCTTTCCATAGCTGATGTTAACCTGGGATTTCAACTGCACCATGCCGGCGGGGGATGTTTTCCCCCGCTCACAATCGTTCTAAGGGTTCAAGGTCCCCCCGGGGGGCCGCTATTTGCCTGCCGCCGGCTCCTCGCCCAACTTGGCTTTGGCGATCTGTTTGGCGCTCAGGCCGAATGACTTGAGCACCCCCGTGGCCATCATCACGTTGCCGGCCGGATTCATGTGCACGCCGTCGCCGGTGAGCAGGTTGCCCTTCTTATCGGCGCCGGCCTTGGCAATGGCTGCCTGCATCTCGGCGTTGAGGTCGGCCAGCAGGCATTTCTTCTCCTTCGCGAGCTTCCGCAGAAAATCGTTGTAGGCGACCAGCTTTTGGTTGTTCTCGTTGGGCTGGTCCTCGCCAATCATGGTCGCGGTGAGGATCATCACCTTTACGCCCGCTGCCTGGCACTTCTCGACGATGGCGGTGATGTTCTGCTTGTATTTGTCGAGCGGCACACCGTTCGCCCCATGCCAGACGTCGTTGACCCCGCAGCTCAGGGTCATCCAGTCCGGCTTCTTGTTCAGGACATCATTCTCCAGGCGCCCCAGCATGTCGTTGGATTTGTGGCCGCTGATCCCTGCGGGAATGAACGTTGCCTTCACTCCGTTCGTTTCGAGCCCGCGCATCACCAGGGTCACATAGCCTCCGGGGCCGGCCCCGGCCTCCGTGATCGAGTCCCCCATGAAAGCGATTTTCTGTCCGTCTTTGACGGCAATTCTCGCCGCCCTCACCGGCGTCGAGCCGATCATCCCGATCGCCACCGCCGCCGCCATCCACCTGACACTGATCATTTTTCGCATATATGCTTTTGTTCTTGGTTGCCTATTATCCATGTTTACGTGGTTGATTAATGGTTGATTAAGGATGTTCTGTGAATGGTTCATTCCACCTTTGAGATTGTGTTCGGCTGTGGCACACTGCGGCCGGACTTCTTCGCTTGGTCCAGCTTCGTTTTCAAGCGTTTTACCACCTCGGGACGCTTGAAGTAAAGGTTGTTGGTCTCACCGGGATCCTGCTCGAGATCATAGAGTTGGCCGGGAGCGGCGGGGGACTTCTCCTCGAGGGCATAAAGCGCCAGGTCCGGTGTGTCGTAGCGGTTCCCGCCCGATCCCTTGTGGTCGAGGTACTTCCATTTTCCCTCGCGGATGGCGAGGGCCAGGGAAATCGTCTGATGAAGGGTGAACTCGCGTATCGGCTTGCCGCCATCCTGGCCCAACAGGACGGGGAGCAGGTTGACGCTGTCCTCGGCTGCATTGTCCGGCAAGCGGGCACCGACGAGCGCCGCGCAGGTAGCCATCAAATCCGTCAGGCAGATCGTCTGCGCGGTCCGGGTGCCGGGCTGGATCCGGCCCGGCCAGCGCGCGATCATGGGAACCCGGTGACCGCCTTCCCAGTCGTCCCGCTTGATGCCGCGCCACGGGCGGGCGCCGTCGTGTCCGTAGGCCTTGCGCATATTGACGATGGCATCGATCTCGGGTCCGTTGTCGCTGGATACGATCACGAGAGTGTTGTCGGCCACTCCGAGTTGCTGGAGTTTGTCGAGGAGGCGGCCGACGATGGCGTCGAATTCGAAGATGAAATCGCCATGCGGACCGGCTTTGGTTTTCCCTTTGAAGTCCCTGCCCGGAAACGAGGGCTGGTGCACCGCCTGGCAGGAGTGGAAAAGGAAGAACGGCTTGCCGGGGTTCTCCTTCACCTGTTGCTCGAGAAATCGCTCGCTCTTGTCGAGGAAGACCATATCGACCTCCTCCATGTTGAAGTCCGGGGCAATCAGGCCCGCCCGGCAATCGCGCGAATACACATGAGTAGGCAGGCCCAGGGCTGCCTTGTCGATCAGTCCGGTGGGCGGAACGGGCACCCGGTCGCCATCGACAAAGGCATACAGCCAGTCGGTGGTAGGACAACACACCGTGCCGAAAAACCGGTCGAACCCGCGGTGGATCGGGGCATCGGGGATGGCGTGCGAGTAGTCGATGCGTTTCACGCCCTCGATTTCGCCGTTGCGAATGGCGGCTCCGCTCTTGTCGAAGAAGGTCATGCCGACATGCCACTTGCCGAACAACGCGGTGGTGTAGCCTTTCGCGCGGAGCATTCCCGGCAAGGTGAGACGCTCCGGCTCGATGAGGCAGGGTCCGCCGACTCCGCTGAAGACGCTCTTCATGCCGGTGCGGAACGCCATCCGACCGGTTAGGATGCTGTAGCGCGACGGGGTGCAGACGGTCGAGGGACTGTGGGCGTCGGCAAACAGGAGCCCTTCCTTCGCGAGGCGGTCGAGGTTCGGGGTTGGCGCCTTGGCCTCCGAATTGTAGCAGCCAACATCGCCGTATCCCAGGTCATCCGCCAGAATGAAGACGATGTTGGGAAACGGCTTCGCGACCACGGCGGGTGCGGTGTCGGCGGCGGCTGATGCCGCCAACCCGATGAGGCCCAGAGCGGCAAAGATTGCGCACCGGAAGGAAGTTTTCATAGATTGCTAGAAATCTGCTTGTGGAATGAAACCGTTGGAAGAGTCGATGGCCTGACCGGGGGGGGCGGGGAAGAATGGGTTGGTTCAGGTATCCGCGGGTGTTGATGATGGGTTGCAGCATGTTCAGTTATCCCGGAGCCACGGCCGCCTTGAAGGTCGCCGGGTCATATTTCCAGAAATGCTGGTGGGAATCGAGGTACATCACGGCTGGCGCTGGGGTTTGAGGCCGAGCGTAAGCGGGGCCTGAGTTTCGGTCTTGATCCAGACGACGAGGTCGGTTCCATCGAGCGTCTGTTGATGGCCGAAGCGAAAGCCCTTTCCGCGCGGGATCGTTTTTCCATTCAGCGCCAGCTTCACGTTCGCGTCGCCCCAGTTCTTCACCACAAACGCGGGATTCAGCACCGGCGACTGAGCGTTGCCAGCGAGCGTGAACTCCAGCGCCGCTGGCGTGCCCGCTGATTTGCAGATCAGCACGTAGGCACGCTGATTCTTGTCGTAACCGAGGTTTTCGAAAGCTGCGCCGGCCAGTTTCAACTCCGCCGGAAAGTTCCACGAACGCGCCAGCACGGCGAGCTCGCGGGCAGTCTGTGCGGTCAGGCCATATAGATTTCGTCCGACCATGAGATCGTCGCGATCCGTCTTGTGCTTGACCGGGAAGAGGGTGCCGAGGCAAGTCGAACTGGGCCGATCCACCGCCGGGGTCACGCGTCCCTCATTGGGCAGTTGGGCCACCGGCCAATGGTTCCAGCAGGGCATGGTCGAGAAACCCTCGCGCGCGCCGAAGTCGAACGCTTTCCAATACGCCCCGGCTTCGCCGATGACGAAATGGCGCTGCGGCGCCTTGAGATTCATGACCTGGATGTTGCCGTTCTTGATCGGCTGGGTGTCGGACGCGCGCTTTCCGTAAGGTCTTTCCCACGACCACGTTTCGGTTTCGCCGTCCATGTTGGCGATGGTCATCGCTTCCAGCTCGACGTTGTCCTGCGGGTGCGTGCCGGGCTGGTTGAGCAATTCCGTCTGCTGCCATTCCATGTTCGCCGCCCAGGTGCTGCGGACTTCCTGGTAACGCACCACCACCGCGTCGGGATAAATGGTGTAATACTCGTCGGTCCATTCGCCCCAGCGGGTGTCCGGATCAACGTGATTGAAATCGTAATTGATGGAGGCGCTGGCGACGCGCCAATGGACCACGGTGCGGGCGTCGCTGTTTTCCAGAATGCGCACATGCGAGAATTCGCAGCGCTTGTCTGACATGTGTTCGAAGCAGCCCCACGTGTTCCAATTCCAACTCTCCGGGCTTTGGTCGGAAACCCACTTGCCGTTCTCCGTCACCCACGCGGGGCAATAACCGGTGCCGCGCCAGAACACCATGCGCACCGGCAATTCGTCAAAGCACACCAACACATCCGCAACATCGCCGACACGCCAAAGACGGTCCCATTCCGGGCAGTAGCTGAGCCGCGTGTAGAAAGCGCCGAACGGCCGCGGTCCCGGCGGGCCGGAAGGGAGGACGCGGAATTGCAGCGGGTGGGGATTGGCCGGCGAGTTCTCCGTGAAGGAGGTTTTGATCTCGTCGGCCGTCAGGGCGCGCGCGTAAATCCTCACCTCATCCATCAAGCCGTCGAAAACCATGTTCGACAAGAGCTTCTTGCTGGGTTCGCGCTCGGTTAGCGCGGGGTATTGTTGGCGATGCGCCATGCCGATGAGCAGGTCCAGCCCTTCGGCCGGCTTAAAATCTCCTTTGGCCTCGTTCGCCCCGACAGGCTGGCCGTTCACGTAGAGCCTGAAGCCGGTTGCTGGATCAAACGTGCCTGCAACGTGGGCCCATTTGAGGAGCGCCAAAGGTTCCTTCGAATCGCAGCCCTGCCATTTCCCATCCACGGCGGCATAGAAGCCCACTTGGCCAAGATGATTAATGCCGAGGAAGAATCCCGCCCGCGCGTCCTGGTCGTGGTCCACAATCCCCGTCCACCCCCACGAGTATTCCTGCGGTGCAACCCAGGCCTCGACCGCTAGCGCCGGACCAAACTTGGGCAACTCTTTCGCCGGGCGGGCAAGGCGCGAGGTGAATCCATCGAACTTGAGTCCGCTGCCGCGCACGCCTCGCTCAAACATCAGATGTCCCACGAACGGGTCCTCTTTTCCGCTGGCGACCTCGGTCGTGGCGCGTCCGCCCCCTTCGTCAAAGTGCCAGGAGGCAACAAGGCCGTTTGTGTTGGAGAACGAGGTGACCGGTGCGGTCAAGAGGACCAGCGCCAGAAGCAGTGATTTTAGGCAGGTCTTTGTTTTCATTTCTAACTGTCTGCAAGGAATTTGTTTTTGGCCGGAGGCTCCTGCAACAGCCGTTGGGCCGGAGCTGCGCACATGCTTTAGCCTGAACGGCGGTGGTTTTTGTTTGGACCATGCACCCGATGATGTCAGGTCTGGCCTCAGGGCCTGTCCGGCGACGGTGCTGCCGGCTTCAGCAATTTGACTTCGTGCAAACACAAGCCATAGCGCCCGCCCGGCGGATTGAAGTTGAGCTTCACGCCGTTCCAGCCGGCGCTGAAATTCGCGGAATAGCACAGCCACAGGGTCCGCCCGTCGGGGCTGATGAACTTGCTCGGGAAATTGAGAAAGTACCCTTGCTCGCCGAAGTCCGGCATGTAGGAAACCATGCGCCAGGGGCCGGTGATCGTATCGGCTTCCAGAATGTACGATGTCATTTTGGCCACGGTCGGCCAGCCATCGGTGATGCACATCAGGTATTTCTTGAGGCCGGGCACATAGGTGGCCGTCACACAACCCATGTGGTTGTTCCACTCGACAAGCGGTTTGATCTTCTTGAAGTCGCGGGTCCAGACCGGCTGGCCGGACGAGTCATGACCGGCAAAGAACTCATAGGCCTTCGGTTCATTGATGGTTTCCGGCGAGGGCGTGACCCGGGCCAGATAGGCTTGATCGGCCGTAATCCAACTCAGGTTGGCATGGGCGAAGTCGTTGGTGCAACCCTCGACCACTTGATAGGCCTCACCCGGTTTGCCAGGCTTGATGCAGGGTCGCGGCTTGGGATCGTTCTCTTCCGCACCCATGCCGATCAAGTATGCCTTCCCATCCGGGGAATGTTCCATGTTCTTGCCGAAATCCACGAAATGCGGGGCCCCCAGCTTGACCGGACCGAGGAACTTGCGCGGTTCCGGAAACAGCGGTTTTTCCGGCGTGAGCGGCGATGGTTCCCAGGTCTTGCCATAGTCCCTGGAGATTTGGAATCCGGGCATCGGCCCGAGATTGGGCCAGTTCCAGGTAAAACCGTTATGCACGGTGGTCCCATCATCAGGTCCCAGGCAGTAGGTGCCATAATACCAGATGCCGTTGTGCACCAGCGAGCCGGCCGGATAGCGTACTGTGTACGGCGCAGCAGCGGCCTCCTTGGGCGGGGAGGTGTTATGGATCTCAAGCTTCAAGGGATCGTCACCGATCATCACGGCGTGGCCGGTCTTGGCTGGCACCTTATATGATTCGCTCACGACGCCATCCGTCTTGCCGTCGGTCCAGGGCGAGTAGAGGTTGCCATCGCTGGCCCAGCAGGGATACCAGGTGTCTCCGCAACGATAGTCACTGTGGCGACCGGTGAATTCGATACCGGTGAGCGACGCCGAGGGTTTGAACGGACAATCGGCCGGCGGCGCCGAGCGCCACTGGTCGGCTGGGTTGGTCTTTTCTACCACCGGTGTGTCAGGCCCGGTCTTGGGTTCCGCGCCTTGAACGGTGAGTGATGCAACCAGCACGGCGAGGCCGGCGAACATGGAATGGTCCATGGTAATGTGTTTCATGGTTTACGGCTCGGATTGCCCACACACCTAAAACAGCGAGGGGTAATGCTTCTTAATCAGCAACTGCTCCTCCTTAATGAGATCCTTCAAAGGCACCGGGGCATCTTCCGGCCGACGATGTTTCTGGTTGATGCGGTTGATCAAACTCCAATTCCGCGACGGGTTGCCAACCGTAGGGTCAGCAGGCTCGCGGGCCGGCAAATCGAAGCGCGTGAAGTCGATGACCTTGGCGGGTTCATCTTTCTGCCAGTCGCGCAGAATCGCCAGCCGGAAATCGGTATTCATGAACCAGCGGATTTCCAGATTTGCCTCTGAACCTCCGATGCCGGTGCCGCGCTGCACAAACTTGTAGTCCAAATCTTTGTTATCAGGATGCTCACGCCGCCAAGCCTCGCCAAACTCTCCCTGCGTAACCATGCGGACATCGGGCCAGCGTTGCCGGACGTTCTGGAGCCACTTGGTGAGGCAGTCCAAAACTTCCGGTTTGAGATTTTTAACCAGACTGATCTCCCAACAATTGGCCACCCAGCCGAAGCCGTTGCGCGTGAAGCCATCGTCGAAGTGATTCGCCGTGACCGCCATCACTTCGGCCATGCCTTTCTCTACGCCGAGATTGCGATACGACTCGATCGGCCCCACCCCAAGACGGCTGTTGAACCCTCCCTCAAAGCCGAAACGCCGCGCGCACAGGAAATCACAGGTCCAACCGTCCAGGTTCACACAATCAATGAAGTCGGCTTTCCCCTGCGCGGGCTTGCACGCGTGCTCGCGGCTCGGATAATAGGGGTAACTGAGCGAGCCGTCGCCATCACCGTTGTCGATGCCGTATTGGCTCCAGATCGTACCCTGGCAGACATGGATGCCCTCCTCTTCCGCAAGATAGCGCATATTTTCGGCAGCCAGGAAACCGGCGACAATACTTTTGGGTTTGTAGCCGTCTCCAACCAGGTTGCGTATTCTCTGAAGCGCCTCTTTGATATCCTGATTGACTTGCGCGCGGGTGCTGTACATCGGCGCGAAGAATCCACCGGGGATAAAGGTGACCTCGTCGCCATAGGTTTTGTGGTAGCCGACAACCTGTTTGCGGATGGCGGCATAATTCGTCCGCTCATCATGGAGCGCAAGCCATGAAAAGGCCCAGGTCACTTTCGCACCCGGGAAACCCCTGGATACCGCGTCGCGAAAAGCGGCCACGGTTTCCGGCGTATGAACGGCGGCTTCGTCCTCGCCCTCGTTCAAGTTGCGCGCAGCTTCGATCTGGTTCACGCGGATCACCGTGTTCAAGGTGAGAAAACGTCCCCCCTTCACGGTCAGGCGGCTCTCCGGGGACGGTTCTGCTGCGGTCAGCACGCCGCCTGCAAACAGCATAATCAGGACAATTTCGATAAGACTTCTCTTGATCATGTAAGGTCTTCCTTAATTGGGTATTCTGTTCGTGGGTTGAATGGTTACGGCTTGGTTTTCAACAGCGGCTTCATTGCCTCTGCCAGGCTGTATCCCACCATGCAGTACACCCGGGCGCTTCCCTGATAGTGGCAGTACCAGTTGCAAACGTGTTTGTCAGATTCCTTTTTGGCTTGCTGATACGCCGCATCATTTTCCAAGGCCCTGTCGCCGGCTTCTTTAATGAGCTCTTCCATCTTCTTGGGATCCGCGCTTTCCGGTTGGTCCTTCAGCTGCTCCTTGAGCTTAGCCGCAACCGCCTTCCTAACCCGGTTTTCCGATGCCTCCATTTTCCGGGGCAATTCATCCAGCTCGGGATACCAGAATGGCGCAGTACGCACATACCCCAGCGTGCCTTTCAACTCCGGGCAGGTCGCGATTTTCGCCTGACCGGCCCTAAAATCCATCATGTTCTTGTCCGCTTTTTCGCCGCCGACACCCAGTTCCCCCATGACTACCGGCAGGTTCGGCACCTTGAACTCGGCACGCAGGTCCTGAACCAGATGAACGAAATTCGGGCAATACTCATCATACACCTGCTGCCTTATCTTATCGCCGGGCTGACACATGTCATTCCAGCCCTGGAACCAGACGAACCCGCAGAGTTCGGTCTTGAGCCCCTTCAACTGCGGGAAATCGGTGTCGAGATTGGCCAGGCACTCGCGCACTTCTTTCACCATTTTGTGATAAGACGCACCCATGTCCTCCGGCTTGCAGTCAGTCTCATAGGCCGGTTTGCCGGCGCTGGGCGACCGGAAGTTCCCGTACAGGCTGTGCCCGCCCCAGCAGGTCTTGATCAGCAGAACCGGCTCTTTGAAGTGATCGCCCATCCCGATGCCGAACATCAGCTCCGGCCCGAACCAATCCGCCCCCCAGGCACCCATGCCCACCGACAACGGTCGCTTTATTTTTTCGTCCCCTTTCTGATAGGAAACAAACACATCATCGCGCACCACGAATGAGCCGTCGTCTTTCTTGATCTTCTTCAACAGATACCCATGCGTCGGGTGCTCACCCAGGCGGTCGAGGGTTTGCACGCCGGCATGCCCTTCCATATTCGACTGCCCGGCAAGAATGAATACTTTCACCGGCCCCTTGAACTCCTGCTGGGGTCTACCGGCGTCGGCCTCTGCCGCCATCACCGCACTCGCCGCCAATGACATGGCAAGCAGTGCGCCAACTATTCTTATTTTTTGGGTATTCATTGTTTTGTTAAATGTTAGAATTCTGTGCGAGCGTCACTGCCACGCCCTTTTCAGCGTCATCCGGCAATTTATCCTTATTTCTCACTCCTATTTAGTCTCTCCTAATAAACGTAATTGCACGGGGCCGAGGAGCCCGGATTCGTGGGGGCCGCCGATGGGCACTTTTTGGGTAATACGCGTCACGCGTTTCTCTCTGGGAAGTTTCGCGTCACCGACCAGGCGGTTGGCCCAAAGGTCGACGATTTCGATTTTCAACTCGTTTTTGCCACTACGGATAATGCCGGTCACGTTGTAGGTATAGGGCGGCTTCCAGAGAATGCCGAGCGGTTTTCCATTCAGCGTCGCGTCGGCAACATTGCGCAGTTGTCCCAAGTCCAATTCCGAGCGGTGGCCATCGATCAGCATGGCGGCAGGCACCTCGAATTCCTTGAGGTAAGTGGCGGTGCCGGAGAAATACTTGATACCGTCATCCGGAATCGTAGTCCAGGAAACGAGTTGGTCGAAAACCCGCAATGGGGGTGCGCCCAGGTTCGGGGGGAAACGGACTTCCCATGGGCCGGTGATGTCGAGCGGCGCGGGCGTCTTGCTGTCCTCCTTAGCCACAGGCTTCGGGGCGGCCTCCGGTGCGATTCCGGAAAAGACGACGAACACGGAGCCCGCGGGTGCCAAACGCAGGTTCAGCTTCATGCCTCCGGGAACCCTCGCGTAACCGGTGCAAGGCTCGATCTTGCCGGTGTCTGGATGCCAGAGTTGCGGCAGGCGTTGCCGGACGCGGAAGGTGCAATCGGCCTCGACATCCTCCATCTGCGTGTTGCTGACAAAGTAGATGTCGGCGTCCAAAGTGCGGCGGTGAATGTAGTCGAGATCGGCGGTCTTCCCCATACTGCTGCAGGCGAAATCGGGGCCGATGCCGTTCTGTTGCAGAATGTCGCGGACACGATTGCGGTCGGCAATTACCCGGCCTTTGCCGTAAGAACGCTCGCGCGCATCCTTTCCATCGCCAGAACCCCAGATTCGTCCCGCTATTTTCCTGACCTGCTCATCACAGCGCGGATAGTCCGCCAACGAGGTGTCACGCTCGGGCCTGGGGCCGAGGAGTGTTGCGCCATCGCGGACGAGCTTCTCCAGTTTGTTCAGCACGGACAGAGGAATGTCGGTACGTTCGGGCAGGACAATAACCGAGTAACTCACACCATGGGGCAGAACCAGGCGGCCGGCCTTGAACTCCATGCTGTTCTCGATCACATCAGAGTTAATGACGTCGTAGTCATAACCGGTGCCGAGGGCGTCGGCGGGAGCCGGGTTGGGCCGCCCGCAATGGGCGCAGGTTGGCCCGTCCAACCTCTTGGAATCGGGACCAATGCGGCGGGTAGCGACCAGGTTGGGCGCATCATCGCCATAGTAGAAACATACGTCGGCTACGGGCAGGCCCTGCTGCATCAGATAACAGCACCGCGAGAAATAGGACAGCATTGGCGCGGCTTTGGACCACCAGGTGGAGTTGACATTGAAGTGTTCGCCGGCGTGATACATGTTTCCGGGCACTCCTCCTGAAGGCGGAGTGTGCGCGAAGGTGTGGAACGTGATGCGATTCAGCCCGTCACAAAACGCGGTATCGGCCAGGCGCTTGTATTCCAGCGGCCCGTCCTGCCAGTGCCGCCAGCCGGTAAAAGACTCGGAATCCACAATCTGCCGGCCGTAAATGTGAGCGGCAGAGGCCGCCTCTTTCACCACCCAGAACTGCGAGCCGTTCCAGAACTCGCCGCGCGTTATATCCACGACTCCGCAGGAGCGCAACGGTTCGGTGCGCGGCTCACCACCATGTCCACCCTCGGCCACGAGCTGCATTCCGTAAGTGTTAAGGATCTCCCTGGAAGCGGCGTAATGGCCGTCAATCCACAAGTCGCTTACGGTCTTGCGATAATCGTGCTCGAAACGGGTGGTGACCTGCGGATCGGAAAAGCTCTTCCCCTTGAGCACAGGCAGGTACGGAACGGGATCATAGCCACGCCGCTTGCGGAATTCCGCCACGAAGGAGTCGGTCCAATCCGTCTGATTATCAACCTCTACGCTGTCGACTTCCATGTAGCGCAATGCGTCCAGGCTCGGCCGCACTTTCAGGATTTGGTCGATGATGTAGCGGAAGTGGCTCCTGGCCGCATTACCGTCAAGGTGATCAATGATCAGGCCGTTCGAGTTGGGGCTGGGCACCATCAGTGTCTGTCCGGTATTGCTGGTGATAAACCTCGCAATCACCCAGGAACCGGCAGGAACATCCCAGGTGAGCAGTCCATCGCTGTTCATCTTTTCGCTGAGGTTTATTACGGCGGCGGCACTGCCGATGGTATTGCTCGGTGATTGCTGAAACGCCAGCACGGCGATTTCCTGGTAGAAAACCGGCAGCCCATTTGCACCTTTGGGCGCGTTACATGCAGGAAAAGGCAATAACTGTGACAGCTTGGCAGGACCGTTTACCGTGATTTCGCTGTGGTAAAAACCTTTCATGGCGTCGCGCGGCTGAACCCAACTGCCACCTGCATTCCAACTGCTCGACGCCACCATCCCCAGATGCAGGCCGAGTCGGTCTGCCTCGTCAATAGCATGATTGACAGCCTTCAGCGATTCAGGTCCGAGGAATGCAGGGCCCGCCGGAATCTTCTCCTCCGGAAGCGGCCTGATGACGCCGATGTCCCAGATCTCCACACCAGACATTCCCTTCGCCTTCATTTCCTCAAGTTCATAGGTCATCCGGTCAAAATCCACATCACCGTTCATCCAGTCCCAGAATGCCCCGGGCCGCGCCTCTATCGGCGGGTTCAGGAACAAGGCCGGCGATGGTTCACGCTCCGCCACCGGACTGGCGTGGGCGATGACGAACTCGACAAGTTCCTGACATTGAAAAAAGCCGTCCCAAACATTGTGGCCCTGCCCGGGCGGGATTCGCAGACGCATCGAGCCGCCCATCTCGCGGTAACGGCTGGCAAGCAAGGCGGAGTTGTCTTTTAAAGGCACCACGTCATCCGTGTCGCCATGGATGTGGAAGATCGGCACACCGCTCTTGGCCAGTGGAGCGAGGCGATCGATCGGGTTGTTTTGCGTGAGTTGTTCTTCGAGTTGCGCCGCGCTCAGACCGTAGGCGCCGCAGGCCCGGTCGAGGCCAGGCCAACTGCGGAGATTGCAAACCGGGTAAATGCCGGCAATGCACCCTACCGACTCGGGATGCTCAGCCGCCCAGTTATAAAGCATCAAGCCGCCGCGACTCCTGGCCAGCAGACAGGGCTTGCGGCTGAACCCGCGACGCTCCACCAGTTCCCGGTAGAAGGCCGTGAAGTGGGCGCGTCCCTGCGGATTGCCATAGGACTCGCCGACGTCCACGCCCGCCACGGCAATGCCGGCCGCCAGAAAACGTTCGAACATCCATTGTTCCCGGGCCTCGGGGAGGCCGGACAACGTGGGGGCGTACCACACCCACGGGGTGGGACGATTCGTGTGG